>Ga0307379_10008376_pt1 | contig 13956 bp, 11 predicted proteins | sample UN2MG_FD_202237 | JGI IMG/M metagenome (GOLD analysis project Ga0307379, IMG submission 202237) | Soil microbial communities from Risofladan, Vaasa, Finland - UN-2 | ecosystem: Environmental > Terrestrial > Soil > Coastal area > Acid sulfate soil | place: Finland: Risofladan, Vaasa | collected...
TTCGGCCCGGCCTCAGGCAGTGATAACCTTCTCAGGTGCGGCGACTTTGAGTTCGATCCGGACCTGGTCACGGTGGATGTCGATTTCAGTGACTTTGACAGGGGAGCGCAAAGATACCTGGACGATTTAGGATTCAATTCCTTCAATCTCAGTCTCGACGGGCTGGGAAAAGGCTCGTTCCACTCACGGCAGAAAGGGATGTTCGCCGGTTTCAGGCAAGGCACTGCGGAATACGATAAACTGCTCTCGAGTCACCTTCTCCAGGTCGAGAACCATCTGGACCTGAACGGATGGCTGGGAAAGGAGTATATTTACTGGTTTGACGAGCCGGATGAAAAGGACTATCCTTTTGTCCGCGAGGGGATGGAAAATATCCGCAGGGCGGCGCCCCGGCTGACCCGTTTCATTACCGAACACAAGCCCGGACCGGATATTATGGATCTATCGGAAATAAGCTGCACCATTTTCCACCGGGTCGATCCGAAAATCGTGGCCGGGCTCACCGAACAGGGCCGTGAGTTCTGGTCGTATCTCTGCACCGGGCCAAAAGGGCCGTGGGTCACGCTGTTTATAGACCATCCGGCGATAAACCTGCGCCTGTGGCTCTGGATGTCTTTTAAATATCAACTGAAAGGCATTCTGGTCTGGAGCGCCAATTACTGGTCCAGCGGCACTGTTTTCCCGCCCGGTATGCTGCAGAATCCCTGGCAAGACCCGATGTCCTACCGTTCCGGCTACAGTACTCCTTTCGGGCAGGTGAACAACTGGGGGAATGGGGACGGGCGCTTTATCTATCCTCCGAATAAGAACCCCAACAGCGACAGGACAAAATATCTCTGCGGGCCGGTCAGCTCAGTGCGCTGGGAAATCCTCCGGGAAGGGATCGAGGATTACGAATATCTCTGGCTGCTGCAGAACGCCATAGATAATGCCGGCCCGGATCAAAAAAAAGCGGCTGACAAAGGGCGCAAATTATTGGACCTGCCGGAGTCATTGTTCAAAAACGGCCGGGAATATACCAAGGATCCCAAGGTGTTGCTGGAGTACCGGGGAAAGGTGGCCAAAGCGCTGGAAGACCTGGGCAGGTAATATCGTAATTGTCATGAAATAAATTTCATTCTGTGCATGTTCCCCCCTTGGATTAAGGGAAAGAGAAGACAAAACCGGATAAAAAGATTCTCAGACCATGTCAGCCTCCTTTTTGAAAAATGAATCAGGAAAAGAAAGTTGACAATCCAGGGGGACGAGCCATAATATTAAACAGGCAGTCCCCGGTGGATTGCCACCCGGCTCACGCCACGCGAATGTCTTAGCGGACTGACGCGGCGTGAGCTTTTTTTTAACAGGGCCGGGTTTTCTAACCCGCAGCCCTTTTGCCAATCAGTGCGTTTCTATTGTTCCTGTTCCCCGGGTGTGTATTCCAACAGATACAATTCATATTTGTAATAATTTTGAGAATGTGCTTCCAAGGAACTATGAATAAATTCATAATTTAGTCTGAAAAGTCCTGTCCCCTTTAGAAAATATACCTTGGTCGTGGTACGTTCCATATTAGAAGAAGAGAAGACAATAGAATAGACATAGTAATTTCCGGACTCCCTGCCTTTTTCCACCCTGCCGGGATTGAATACGTAGGTCAGCAGAGACAGGTCAATCCAGCCGCCCTCGATCAGTTCGCCGGGCATCACGTATTGCATTCCTTCTTCTGAGAAAAGCCACAGGGTATCGTCCAGGAAAAAGAAAGAGCGCGTCTCTTTTTCAGTGTAATTGTAGTTAAATGTGGAGTCTCGCTCCTCTTCAAACATAGTATCAAACTCAAAACGATATTTTATCCTGTAAATAGTGTCCACGAATACTGTTTTCTCGAGCTTGTACCAGATAGTGTCCGCCACGAGCCTTTCCCCTGTTACTTCAATCTCCATCAGACCGTTTTGGATTTCATCAGTATTCGAAAACCAATCACCTGCTGATGGGAATTTACGCACGTACAGGCTGTATTTCCAGCTTGCGCCCAGGGCCAGGGGCCAGATAACGGGCTTCTTTACCACCGGCGGCTCAGGGGGCTCCTCCGGGGCCAGGGGAGAGTCATTGTCTGAGCAGGAAATTATCAGTACAAACAGAATAAGGGAAATAAGGCGGTGATACACGGGTCTGTTCATTGTCTCAACAGCTTTTTTGTTTAAAAGACCGCCGGTTTGTCTAAAGAGAGCTGTTCGTTAAACCGGATTTACCAGCATGCTGCATTAAAATTGATTAAAAATATTTTTATCTTCCGCTGTCTTTTTAAATCTGAATACCCGGTATTTCTTAATTATGCAAATAAAATAATGATATGTCAAGTTTTTAATATTTGAAATAAATTACAAAATGTATGTTTGTAGCTGAAATAATTGTTGAAAAGCCGATGTTCGCCGCAAATAATAATCATTCTGTGCATGGAAAGAGAAGACAAAACCGGATAAAAAGATTCTCAGACCATGCCAGCCTCCTTTTTGAAAAATGAATCAGAAAAAGAAGGTTGACAGTCCAGGGGGACGAGCCATAATATTAATCAGGCAGTCCCCAGTGGATTGCCACCCGGCTCACGCCGCGCGAATGTCTTGGCTGACTGTCGCGGCGTGAGCTCTTTTATTTTACAAGCAACGGTGTTTCCTAGCCAGCTCCATTTATGCTGGGCAAGTAGTTTCTATTTTTCCTCTTTTCCTGGTTTATATTCCAGCAAATACAAGTCATATTTGTAATAAGGGTTTGAACATACATCATGGGCACTTGTAAAATGTATATAATTTAATCTGAAAAGTCCTGTTTCCTTGAGAAAATAGACCTTGGTTTTTTCAATACCAAGAGAAAGACCATATTCTATTGAATAGACATAGTAATTGCCGGACTCTCTGCCTTTTTCCACCCGGCCGGGATTGAATACGTAGGTCAGCAGAGAGAGGTCAATCAAGCCCCTCTCGACAAACTCGCCGGGCATCACGTATTTCGGACCTGCTTCTGAGGAAAGCCACAGGGTATCGTCCAGGAAAAAAAGAGAGCGCGTCTCTTTTCCCGTGTAATTGTAGTCAAATATGGAGTCCCGCTCCTCTTCAACCATATAATCCCAAAAACAACGATATTTTATCCTGTAAATAGTGTCCACGAATACTGTTTTCTCGAGCTCGTACCAGATAGTGTCCGCCACAAGCCTTTCCCCTGTTACTTCAATCTCCATCAGCCCCTGTTGGATTTCCTTAGTTTTATGTTCCCAATCACTGACCGATGGGAATTTACGCACGTAAAGGCTGTATTTCCAGCTTGCGCCCGGGGCCAGGGGCCAGATAACGGGCTTCTTTACCACCGGCGGCTCAGGGGGCTCCTCCGGGGCCAGGGGGGATTCATTGTCAGAGCAGGATATTAGCAGTACAAGCAGAATAAGGGAAATAAGACAGTGATACACGGGTCTGTTCATTAGCCGAATCTCTGTTAATATCCCCCCTGGCCCCCCTTTGGTTAAGGGGGGAAGCCGCCCTCCCCCTTTGGAAAAGGGGGATCGAGGGGGATTTGCAAGAAAATACTCCTCAAGCGGAATTTTATAAATAATGCGGGTTAAAAATATGTAAAATATTTTTATCTTCCGCTGTCTTTTTAAATCTGAATACCCGGTATTTCTTAATTATGCAAATAAAATAATGATATGTCAAGTTCTTAATATTTGAAATAAATTACAAAATGTGTCTTGATAGCTGGTAATTATTATTGAAAACCGCTTTTAACATAAATAATAACCATTCTGTGCATGTTCGCCCCCTGGATAAAAGGGAAAATATAAAGAAGAGAAAATGGGCAGGCTCCCCGGAACAAAAAAAAGAGGCATGAACCTTTTTATGGGCTCGTACCTCTTTCAAATTTCTGATACCTTTATTCAAAAATCTGACAGTTTATTTGATTTCTGCTGCCTTTGGCCATGCTTTTTCTGCACAAGACTCGAAAGGCCGGAGTTTCCAGGCAAGATCTCCCTGCCCTGACTCTGGTCATATAATCCTATTTCAACAGCACCATTTTCCGGGTCGAGACATAGTCTCCGGCAACCAGCCGGTAAAAATAAACTCCGCTCGAGACCTTGCTCCCCTGCTGGTCAGCGCCGTCCCAGTTGATATTATAAGTCCCCGGACCCTGGGTAAGGTCAACGAGGGTCCTGACCATCTGGCCGCGGAGGTTGAAAACACTCAGCCTGACCGCAGTTTTGGATGCCCCCTCCGGAATGGTGTAAGTGATTGTGGTCGAGGGGTTGAACGGGTTGGGACTATTCTGCGACAGCGAATAGACTTTCGGCAGAGCGGCACTTTTTTCCAGGCCCATCTGCTTGTAAGCCATGTCCAGCAGTTCCTTAGCCATCCCGCCTGTTGCGCTGAGCTTATCCAGGCTCTTGCCGTCGAAATCTTTCGGCGTAGAAAGCACCGAGCCGTCCGGAAAAGAGAGCTCGATTGTAGTGGCGGTGAGCCGGACATCGTAGCCCTGGGTATCTGTGCCTGTCTGGGCCGCCTGAAGAGCCGGGCCTGCGGCCAGAACCAGCATCCCGGCTAGCAGCAAAGCAAAAATTACAGATAGTTTATTCATGACACCTCCTTGAGTTAAATATATTTTTCCTTGATTATTAACTGCAAAATACGTTCCATAGTTACACTAAAAATACCACAACGCTTTCTGATTTTACACGCTCCGGTTCTTCCGGGTTCCGCTAAATCTCTGATACAAGATAAATTTCAGCTAAAACGTGCTTACCTGAATAAACAATGCACGGTTTTGATACTTCCAGAAGAACATAAATGGCTAGTATATCGTCAATTCAGATAAATGTGGTATGTTCATTTCTTTCAGAACTATTCAGCTTTCAGGCTTCAGGCTATAGGCTGTAGGCTGTAGGGTCTTATCTTAGAGATTTCAGCAGTGCGCCAAGGACTTTCGCAGTCTCAACGCACAAATTACTCAGCTCCTTGTAATCAGAAGCATTAAAGTATTCTAAGCGGTAGGCAAGGTTCGTTTGGTATTCCTATTCCCGAGAGGAACCAAAGGCAATCTCCAAAAAACGAAGATATTCTGTTTTGCTGTTACGAGCACAACCCTCAACGATATTCGAGGCCACCGAGACAGCCGCCCGCCTCATCTGTGAAGTCAGGCCGAACTGTTCTTCCCTTGGAAATAATTTCGTGGCCCGGTAAACAGCCAAGGCCAGAGAATCCGCAAGTTCGAAAGCCCGTAGTTTTGTATGATCTCTCATTGATTGCCCTCAGATTGGAAGCCTACAGCTTTTTACCTACAGCCTATAGCCTATGGCCTTCAGCCTATTCAAAATTGAACCGTCATTCCATAATTCTATTATGCATTTCTAGCTGGAAAGAGCGCTAATGCCGTTCTTTCTCTCCGAAAACCTCGGCTCTGAAAGAGTGGATCTCGGTGCCTTCCTGCTTCCAGGCATCAGCCGGCAGCCCGGCTTTGCGGCAGGTCTGGGCGAGGAAAGTGTCCCTGTCCCAGCCGTACTCGGTTGCCACCTGAGGGAGAAGCAGGCCCTGGAAAGCCCCGCGTTTTATAATCAAGCCATCCTTGCCGACCTCGATGGAATTTATATCTGTCACTTTGTGAATGGGCGTCAATGCGGAAATTTCGATCTCCAGGTCTTTCAGCTCGTCCTCAGTGACCGGAGGAAATCTGGGATCGCGCAGAGCCGCTGCAATCGCCATTTCCCTCACGGTATCCACCAATGGCTGCAGGGCGATGATCTGGCCGATGCACCCACGCAACTGCCCCTTTTTCTTGATCGTGACAAAGGCTCCCCGCTTCTCGCCCAGAGTCGGAGTGATCGCCTCATATTCCGGAGCCTCGCCGCCGGCCACCGCGTGGATTATTGTCTTGCGGGCAAGGTCAAGCAGATACTGTTTTTCTCTCTCGGTCAGGCCCATTGGGCTCCCCCCCAGGTTTGAGGACTGTTTAATATCTTTTTCAGACTGAGTGGATTTATAAAACATGGCTGAGAGATAACCGACCACACGGTCTTTATCTCCGGTCACATCCCCGGAATTCGCAGTAAGAAGAATCCGCACCTGGCGGGCCCCCAGCTTTTCACAAGCCATCATCACGCTCAGAATGGGGCCGCCTCCGCAGGCTTCGACCTCTCTCCGATCCAGAGCGGAGGACAAACCCAGATAGTCGAAATGCTCGACATAAGAAGCGAGCTTGCTGTCGAGCCTGTTCGCTTCCCTGTAGGTGTGAAAATGTGAAAGGTCGCTGCTGGCGATAATGAGCACATCTTCTCTTGCGCCGATAACCTTGGCCAGGGCCTCCGCCAGAGTCTTGCAAAGCGCAAAAGGCTGCTCGCCCATGATAATGGGCACAAGCTTGAAATCCCCGAGCGTCAGCTGGAGAAAGGGAAGCTGGATTTCAAGCGCGTGCTCGCCCATACCCAACCCCCCCTGGCTGTGCCCTCTGGAGCTTTTGCGCACAAGATCCCCGCCTGCCTCGACCAGGCGAGCCGCAAAAACGCTGTCCACCCCTACTACGCCGAGCGGGGTGCGGTAGCCGCTGCCGGGATAAACCGAGGCAAACCCGAAATACTCCCGGTGCGATGGTGCAATTATAACCACTGTCGAGTAGCTGAAATCTTTGAGCTGTTTGTAGCCTGCTGCGGCGATCATACCGGAATAGACATAGCCGGCATGGGGAGATATCAGAGCCAGAGGCTTCATCCGGGGCTGGGAGAGCTTGGAATGGGTAAGCATTTCGGAGACCATCCTGGAGAGTTCAAGCGAATCTCCGGGATAAAACGAGCCGGCGACTGCCGGAGGACGGATTTCTCCTGCCTGGGCCCGGATAATGGAGAAAACAGCCGCTAATAAAAGTCCTGATAAAATTTTGCGCATCAATGCCAGACTCCCGGGATAGAGTTTCCGCAATGGGCACATTTGCCCCCGTTCAGGGATACCTCAAGTATTGTATAGCCCACTCTTCGCACCACCACATTCCCGCAGGCCGGACATCTGGTCGACTCGGACTCGTGGCCGGTCACATTACCCACATAAACGTAATGCAAACCCTTGGCTTTTGCAATCCCCAGCGCCCGCTCGAGGCGGTCCAGCGGAGTGACCGGCAGGTGTTTCAAGCGGTACTGAGGGTGGAAGCGGGTGAAATGCACCGGCACATCGGCTCCCAGTTTGTCCGCTATCCACGTGCAAAGCCCGTCGATCTCCTCCTCGGAGTCATTGAGAGTCGGTACCATCAGGTATACGATCTCCATCCATACACCCTCGTCCCGGATGACCTGGAGGGCATCGAGCACAGGGGCCAGCTCTCCGGCGCAGATTTCCTGATAGTACTTTTCACGGTAGGATTTCAGGTCTATCTTTATCCCATCCATTACACCGCAGAGCTTGCGCAGCGGTTTTTCCTGGATATAACCGTTGGAAACCATCACATTGCGGATGCCCCGCGTCCTGGAGGCAGCCGCACAATCGTACATGAACTCGTAAAAGATCACCGGCTCGGTATAGGTGTAAGCTATTGACTTGTCTCCGCTAGTTACCGCGTACCCTGCTACCTCATCCGGGGGCATGTAATAAACTTCCATCTGCTCCGGCCTGATCTGGCTGATCTCCCAGTTCTGGCAGAAAGCGCAGTCCATGTTGCAGCCTACTGTGGCAATCGAAAAGGCCGTGGTGCCTGGGAGAAAGTGGAAAAACGGTTTTTTCTCGATCGGGTCCGAGTGCGCTGCGCAAACTGCGCCGTAAATATGGGTATAATATTTCCCCCCCTTGTTCTCACGCACGCCGCAGTATCCCCGCTCGAGGTCATCCACCCTGCACTCTTTGGGGCAGAGCTTGCAGAGCACCCTCTGGCCCTCGGCACTCTCCCAGTAGTCCGCCTCCCTGGGCGGGATCAGGTCTCCCGGACGGCGGGTTACGGCCCCGGCCTGTTTTCTTGTCCCGGCAACAGCCAGGGCAGCCAGACACACTCCCCGGCAGAAAAAATCCCTGCGTGAATAGCTCATATCATTCTCCCCGCCTGGTTCCTCTCCAGATCTCTCAGGTCAAAACAATTTCCTTGATGCGCTTCAGGTCGGCCTGGCCGAGCCTGTGCTCGCTGTCTGCAGCAGTCAGGATATAAGTGGGCTCGCGGCCCGCTCCTGCAAGTGTGGGCAGACCTTTCTCCTTCCTCTTTTCCTCGATCGTGCGCCAGCATACACGGTCCAGAGCCACCGGATCGGTCGAGGCCAGCACAAGGCCCGCAGGCCAGCTCCATTGTGGCATAAACGGAGGTCCGCCCTCGTACTGGGCCGTGAAAGCCTCGCAGAGACTGAGCACGTTTTTGCTGCGTATCACCGGCATGCGGTTCAGATCCGCCACATAAGGATCGCCGTGGTTAAGGTGGTACTTGTTCGGGTTGTGGACCGCCCCATAATAGTTTTTAAGCCCCACAGAAATCCCCACTATGCCGTGGTCCTTGAACACCGGCAGGTTAATCAGCGCATCGCACTGATCGACAACAAAACTCGAGACAAGGCTTCCGATACTCCCCTCGACAATCAGATCCTGGTGATAGCCTCCCCGGTCATTACCCAGACACATTATCCTGCCGCTGGTTCTGATCTCGAAACCGCAGGTTCGCAAATCCTTGTCCGAGCGCTCCCAGATGATAATTTTCTCAAGGCCCGGGTAATTATCGACCAACTGCCTGCAGAGCGCATTGACAAAAGCCGGGGAGCTGGCCACTCCCCTGCCTGACAGACAGTTCGGTTTAAGGCCCACCACTTTCGCATTCCCCAGGATCGCGCGCCAGCTTTCCTGGAGGGTCGGAGTTCCGGTAAGCTCGCGCAAGACCCGGGCGATCATCTCCCCGGCGACCTGCTCATCCGGGGCCTGCCCTATTTTGCTGTAGGCCGGATCCCTGGCGGATATAACCCTCGAAACCTGAGACTCATCCCCGACTCTCGAGGCCGAAGAGGTCTTGCTTTTGCACGCGGCCAGGATCAGCAGGCCGTGAGCAAAAAACCGGCGACGGCGCATTCTCGATCCCCTTTTCTTTCCTCTCTAATGATAAAAAATCCCGGCAGTATAGCCTACAACCTGGCCGTAATCGCCTGACACATCCCCGCTGGTGGCATAATAGAGGTTCTCTCCATGCTTTGCCCCGAGTCCCTTTGCGGCGTACATGGCCGCGGCCACAGGCCCGGCGCCGCAGGCCTCTGATTTGTGACCGGAGATCATCCCCAGCAGCCCATCGGGATCGAACCGGTTGATACTCTCCACCACCCCGGAATCCATTGCCTGGGCTGTCTTCTGGCTGTGATAGTGGCTCAGGTCGCTCGAGGCTACAATCAAGGCTTTTTTCCGGGCCAGCACATCTGTCAGGGCCCGTCCAAGAGACAAACAATTCTCCCGGTCCTGGCTCCCCATTACGATCGGCACGAGCTTGAAAGAGCCCAGCACCACCTGCAGGAAGGGCAGTTGGACCTCCAGCGAATGCTCCCCGCTGTAAAGGTGCCCTTCACTGCTTATGCGCACGCTCCGCTCTATATGGCTGGCAAGCTCCCCTGCGGTTTTTTGATCCACCTCGATCGAACCCAGCGGGGTTTCATAGCCCTTTCCTTGAAATACACTGCTGAAATTAAAAAGGTCCCGGTGTGAAGGGGAAATAACCACGACAGTGTCATAAGCTTTGCCCTGCAACTGGCGGTACGAATAGGCAGCCACCGGACCGGAATAAACATACCCGGCATGAGGCGCAACCAGGGCTACTATATACTCTGCTGTCCTGTCGACCGTAACTCGCTCGAGATAGGATCTGATTTCCTTTTCCAGCCGTCCCGGATCGCCCGGGTAAAAGGTGCCGGCCACAACAGGTTTGCGGATCACCGTAGCCATCTCCATTAGGGTTCTCCTTCTGCGCTGGTGAAAATCTAAAATACAGGACATAGACTGATAATTATTTAAGATTTATTAAGTTATAATAAATTTCGCCTCCCTTAAAATCAAGTGCACCGGAAAAAAGATTGTTAAAACGCTTCTTTACGCCCACCAGGGGGCCAACACATTGTTATAATCCCTGTTATTCTCAACAAGCGCTCGAATGAAAGTTAACTGCAAACCAGAGATCAGTCAAACCTGATATTCTGTATTCTGCAATCGTTCGGGAATATTCTAGACAGGCAGTAGAGCTCTGTTCAAGGGTCGGACCTGTGTGTCCGCCCTGAGGTTACTACAAGGAGCATTATATAGTTTCCATTTATATTGTTGTTTACATGCTTTGGCATTGGTTATTCATAAAAGTCGAGTAAGCAGGAATGATTTACCAGGCGTCATTTTTACATTTAACGCGCTGGCGACTGATTTAACTAACAACAGTTGAAATAGCTTGGGAGAAAATCTTTTACAACTGCCGAAAAGAGGTTTTAGTGCAGCTACCTGGGATGATAAAGTCATCCCAGGTGAAACTAAAGACTATAAAAAGCCATGAAGTCCGAGGACCCTGTTTCTGGAGCGTGTAGAAGACAAGTAATTTCCATTAATGGCTTGATATATGTACAATGCCCAGGCAGGCCTTTGCGCAGGCTTCCTGCGCGTAGGCGAGCTTGGCGAAGCGGAGTAAAAGACTAAAGTGCCAGGATTAACTTTTGTTTCTTTTTGTTTAAAAAGAAATGGTTTTGCTTCTTTTGCCACCAAAAGAAGAAAAAGAATTTCCTTTACGGATAGATGTATACAATTTTATGAATTGAGCAGCAATATGTTTTGAACAGGCCAGAGCTCATACACAGGCGCGTCCCTGCCCCAACACAGGGATGAAATTTATTGATATAATCGGGGTTTAATGGAGCATCCAGTGGAGGGCCGCCCGCGCCAGCCGAACCGGCAGGACATTCTCAGCCTTGGGCTTGCCAGGGGCAGGTAAAACCGTGGAACGGATTAAAGTTTTGCTCCGGATTGGCCGATTTACTAGTTGAGTATGATTTTTTCTATGGTTGAGGATGGATTTCGCACCACCCTTTTATAAAGGGTCAAGAGATGATAAAAAAAACTTTCATCTTCACAGCGCTCATCCTGGGACTTTTACTTCTCTTGTCCCTCTGGGTGTTCGAGAAAACTCTGCTGTTAGGCGGCAGGGAAAAAAGCTTTCATTTTTTCAGTCCCTCGCCAAGGCCTCTGACCAGCCTGGCCTGAAACCTCCCGGTCCGCTTCCCCTGTGCCTTCCATTATAAACCATTCCTGCAAGCCACGCCCAAATGATCCCGGGGTGACCTCTTGCCTATTGACATTTATTTTACATCCTGATATCATTATTTTGATCCCGATTCGCTGATAGTTAAGCTTTTTTTCTCTTTTTACAAGCCGTAAAACCTGATTTAGTTTCGTAAAAATTGCGGGCGTAATTCAGTGGTAGAATGTCAGCTTCCCAAGCTGGACGTCGAGGGTTCGAGTCCCTTCGCCCGCTCCAGATATATGGCTGAAGAAAAATTTTTTAGCTCAAAAAAGCCGAGTTGAATAAATCCAACCCGGCTTTTTTATTACATTTAAAAGATATCATTTTCCTCCAAGACTTTTTAAATATATGTTATCCAAAAATTTGGTCCTGGGACAAAAGAGAAATAAAAAAACCGCCCGAAGGCGGCGAAAATAATTTCAGCTTTTATGAAAGTCTCAAAGTCCAAGAATTGTTCTCAGTGCTTTGTCTATTCTTTGCATTATCGGACACTTACCCACAACTGAACTGATTTCTCTATTATCAAGGGTCGCAATTTTATCTGCCATGATTACTGAATCGTGCAGCAGTTTCATCTTTTTCCCTTCAGGAGAATTCTTATCTACACATACTCTCGACGATCCAGTTCTGGACAAATTAGTCGTAATCTGGACTACTATCCATTGGTCAAATCCAGTTTTTACAGTTTCATCTTGAACAACTAAGGCAGGACGATGAACTATTTGCGAAAGATCAGAAAAGGGGAAATTAACCAATACAATATCTCCCCGCTTATAAGTCGTCATAGGCTTCCATTCCAGGAGTAAGCCAATCTTCTTCGAAGGCGGCCAGTTTCGCTCTCGTTTCTTTTGTTTCCTGTAAACTCCAGCCGAGATCAACTGGATTTATAATTGTACTTTTAGCTGCTGAATTGTTAATCCCGGAGGTGCCCCAATCCCGGTAATATTTGAAAGTACACATTCTCACAAGAGGTGCATAGAGACAGAGGCTGACCCTTCTTACGAACCGGACTTCACTGCTGGCCGTCGATGTCCTTTGAAGAACTGTCGACATCTAAATTCTCCTCTTCGCGAATAATTCCTAACTTGATGATTTTTTGAATATTTTCTTCAGTCATCTTGGCGAATCTCAAGTAATGCGGAATAGTCATGTAAACACGAGCTAGAGGTATTGCTTCCTTCAATGGATTTTCGTAATTGCGCATACAATATGTTAGAATAACTTCTTCCCCAGTAATCCTACTTTCTACATAATCGGCAAAAATTGTCGGAAAATCAGACTTTTTTACCAATTTTGCTAAAATATTGTCGCCCTGCTTAATTTTTTTATTGTTTGCCAAATCAGCCCCTTTTCTGTTTTTTAAATCACCCTAAGAATCATATTATCATTTCAGAATAATTCAGTCAAGATGATTCTGCAATCGACGTACCACGCTCGAATTTGAACTCATGATTAATTTATAACTCACTCTCCTCCTGATATACAGCCTTTTGGCTGGCCGCCCGTGACAATACGTGACAGAAGCTATGCCATTTTACGGCAAATACGGCAATTATGACAATCAGGTTCAAGCGGTTCAAATGCAGGAAAAGTGCGCTTTTGCTTGATTTTCAATGATTTTGAAATTCAGCCTTTAACCGCTTCCCAAGCTGGACGTCGAGGGTTCGAGTCCCTTCGCCCGCTCCAGTTCTGCGGCGATTGCTAAAAAAGCAGTCGCCGTTTTTATTTGCAGGCTGAGATGTAAATTTTTAGCTGAGGCTTGAGTGGGCAAAGCCACTCATATAAAGCTTAAAAATCAATTGCATTTACTGCGGAATGTCTCTTAATTTTCAACATTAACTATCCAACATATTCCGGTGACATATAAAAGCTGAAAAGCCGTAACTCATTTAGAATCACGGCTTTTCTAAGAACAATATCTTCCCCTCCGCTGCTATTGGTAAATATCGAAAAGCTCGATACCCTTCCAGTAGAGCTTGAGGGGTTTTTCCTTGCTCAGAAACAGCGGCCCCATAAACGGAATGCTGGCTTTGAGCGTCTTGCCCGCTTTGATCTTTCTGATAGGCTCGAATATTTGTCCCAAGGGCATCTCTGATCCGTCAATTCTCTGTAATCGCTTGGGCGCAACGCTGATCCCTTCTTCGTTGATACTCATGGCGGTGAAATTGCTCAGATCCACGACGACCAGGGAGTCCGCTTTATTTGTAATCTCCATTTTGATAACGCCTTCGGGCTTGGAGACTGTGGTGCTGAAGAAATCGGTTACCCGGAATTCCAAACCATCTGCGACTTTCGTCACCTCTTTGGCTTTCTTGCCGTCTATCTTGGCTGCGAACGCGGAGGCCGCTACTGTTATGGAAACGAGTAGAATAGAAGCGAGCTTTTTCACTTTGACTCCTTGCTGTGTGGGAAATATGGACTGGAAAAGAATATCGATCTTGCGTTCTATTTTCAAGATAAAAATTTTCCTTTAAAAAGCAAAAAATTTTTGGCCGCAAAAAAAGCCGCCCGAAGGCGTCCATTTTCCTGAACAATTGAGCTTGCCCCTCTTAATTTAGCGCACATAATGTTAATATCTGCGGTTACTCCTGAAATCAAATCCGCACGATGCGAGAAAGATATTCTTAACTTTCTCATACCTAGCTGGATTTAGTGGATTCGAGTCCCTTCGCCAGCTCCAGAGAAAAGCCCCGGCAATTGCTATTGCCGGGGCTTTATTTATTCCTATGA
>Ga0307379_10008377_pt1 | contig 13955 bp, 13 predicted proteins | sample UN2MG_FD_202237 | JGI IMG/M metagenome (GOLD analysis project Ga0307379, IMG submission 202237) | Soil microbial communities from Risofladan, Vaasa, Finland - UN-2 | ecosystem: Environmental > Terrestrial > Soil > Coastal area > Acid sulfate soil | place: Finland: Risofladan, Vaasa | collected...
TGGCGATGGCCGAGACGGCGTCATAGGGAAGCGCCGCGCCGCCGAAGCCGGTCTCCCGGCCCCAGATGGCGACGATGATGCTCGCCGGCACGCCATATTGCTTCTGGATCGTCCCCAAGGCCGGCGCAAGCTGCTGGTATTTGCTACGGCCTGTGGCCGCCAGGGCATTGAGGCTGGACTTGCTGAAATAGCGCGCCGGCACGTCGAACTCGGCCTGATGACGCGGCTTCGGCTTCATGCTGTCTGGCAGGGCGGGGCCGTCGGGAGCGGCCGGGTCCGGCGGCACGATCTGCGGCAACGACCAATCGAGCTTGAGGCCTTTCAGTTGGCCATCGAAGGTCTTGCGCGAGATGCCGGCGGCTTCCGCATCGGGCCACAACTCCTGCAGCCACGCCTCGAAGCGCGCCTCGACGGCCTTCTTATACGTTGTCACGGCGTCGGCGGCCTGGGCACTCGATGGCGGAAAAAGCTGCGCCGCAAGGCTCAAGACCAGCGCTGCGGCCACCCCGGCCCGCCAAAACGCGTTTTTCCGCAAACACATGCGCTTCCCTCGAGCGATTCAAGCGATTCGACGCTTGCGGCCGATTGTGGCGAGCGCATTAGGCACTGAAAAGGCGAAAAGGCCAAAAACCTAGGACGCCGCGCGGAGTTCCCGCAAGCGCTTCTCCCAGGACAAGGCGCCCTCGACGATCGTGTCGAGGTTGTTGAGTCGTGGCTCCCAGCCCAGCACCTCGTGGATGCGGTCGGCGCCGGCCACGAGCGCGGCGGGATCGCCCGGCCGGCGCTCGGATTCGCGCACCGCGAAATCCGTGCTTGAGGCCCGCTTCACCGCCTCGATCACGTCGAGCACCGAGTAGCCCTGGCCGTAGCCGCAGTTGAGCACGATGCTCTCCCCGCCTTCACGCAGATAGCGCAGCGCGTCGAGATGGGCGCGCACCAGATCGCTCACATGAATGTAGTCTCGGATGCAGGTGCCGTCCGGCGTCTCATAATCCGTGCCGAACACTTCGAGATACGGGCGCATGCCGAGCGCGGTCTCCGCCGCCACCTTGATCAGATGTGTCGCGCATGGTGAGGATTGCCCGCTTCGCCCTTTGGGGTCGGCGCCAGCGACATTGAAATAGCGCAAGGCCACGAAGCGCAACGGATGCGCCTTCGCCGTGTCGCTCAGCATGGTCTCGGTCATCAGCTTGGAGCTGCCATAGGGCGAGATCGGCTGAAGCGTCGCGTCCTCGGTGACCGGGTTGATCTTCGGAATGCCGTAGACCGCCGCGGTCGACGAGAAGATGAAATTCGGAATCTTGGTCTCGACCGCGCAGGCGATCAGAGAGCGCGACTTACAGGTGTTGTTGAGATAGTAGCCAAGCGGATCGGCGATCGACTCAGGCACGACGATGGAGCCGGCGAAATGAAGAATGGCGTCGATCGAGTTCTGGAGCAGAAGCCGCCGCACCAGATTGTGGTCGCCGACATCGCCCTCGACGAACTTGACGCCGTCCGGCACGGCCCAGCGGAACCCGGTCGACAGATTGTCGAGGACGAGCACATCCTCGCCGGCGTCGATTAGCTCGAGCGCCATATGACTGCCGATGAACCCAGCACCCCCAGTGACCAGAACGCCCATGATTTCCGTTCCCCGCAAGCGATTTGCATTTCACCGCTTGCTATCGCAAAGAGGTTGATGGACTTCTAAGTTCATGGGTGGAAGCCGCCGTTGCTAGCCAATGGTTAAGCCTAACGAGGACTTAAATGCCTGCTCGCGTCCGCAAGGCCGTGTTCCCCGTGGCGGGGCTCGGCACCCGTTTTCTGCCGGCCACCAAGGCCATGCCGAAAGAGATGCTGACAGTGGTCGACCGGCCGCTGATCCAGCACGTGGTGGACGAGGCGCGCGCCGCCGGCATCGAGCATTTTGTCTTCGTGACCGGCCGCAACAAAGGCGTCATCGAGGACCATTTCGACCAGCAGCCCGAGCTCGAACAGGCCCTGGCCGCCCGTGGCAAGACCGACGAGCTCGAAGCCCTCATCCGCGATCTGCCCGAGGCCGGCCGCACGAGCTTCGTCCGGCAGCAGGCGCCGCTGGGCTTAGGCCACGCCGTGTGGTGCGCGCGCGACATCGTGGGCAACGAGCCGTTCGCGCTCCTCCTGCCCGACGTGCTGGTGCAGACGCCCGGCAAGGGCTGCCTCGCCCAGATGCTCGATGTCTATGACAAGCGTGGCGGCAATATCATCGCCGTCGAGCCCGTGCCCGACGACCAGGTGAAGAATTACGGCGTGGCGGCGGTCGGCGAAGGCGACGGCAAGGTCTTCCCCGTGACCGGCATGGTGGAGAAGCCGGCGCCGGGCACCGAGCCCTCCAACCTCACCATTCTCGGCCGCTATATCCTTCAGCCTCAGATCTTCGACCTCTTGTCGGAGCAGGAGAAGGGCGCCGGCGGCGAGATCCAGCTCACCGACGCGATGCAGGCGCTGCTTAAGACGCAGCCCTTCCACGCGCTGGAATATGAGGGCCGCGCCTTCGACTGCGGCTCCAAGCCGGGTTTCCTTGCCGCCAATGTCGCCTATGCGCTGGAACGGCCCGAACTACGCGACGCCGTCATCGCCGAGATCAAGAAGCTCATCTGAGCCCTCAGTGCCTGATCCGCATGCCGATGCGCACCTCGTTCTCGATGAAATCGCTGAGCCGGTCGTTGGAGAAGAAGTCCGTGTGCTCGTAGCGGGCATAAACCGACATAGACGGATTGAAGTAGTACTCGGCGCTGGCCCCTTCCTTGACCCGCTGGTCGACCAGCGGGTTGGAGGCGTAGTCGGCAATTTCGTAGGAGACGTAGCCTCCGACCACGAGATAGCGCCAGAACGCCTGCTGTATGGACAATTCGTAGAAGTGGTCGATGGCGCCGAGCGAGTCGACGAGCGTCGTGGTGTTGACTTCCGAGCGCGCCAGAAACTCGACCATGGTCATGGGCGTGGGCTGCCAGATGATGTCGGCGTTGAGCAGCACGCCCTCGATCGGTCCTAGGTTTTCGTCGAGCGATTCCTGTTGGCCCCAGCCCACGGCGATCTCGCCCGTGAGCCTGTCGGTGAACGCGACGGTCAAGCCGGACTGCACGTCGAAGCCCGTGGAGCCGCGCCTGATGCCGTCGACGCTGATCGGCTGCCTGTACTCCTCCTGGTTGATCGCACCCTCTACAAACACCCCCATTGCCGGCTTGAACTCATAGGTGCCGCGCAGCTTCAGCTCGTCCTCGCGATAATCCCGGATGTCCACGGTCGGCAAGATGGTGCGCACGGCGGGGTCGATGATGCCCAAGGGGTCGGCAAAGTCGCTGTAATCGTAATCGGCGGAGGTTCCCGTGAGCTTCAACGTCAACCGGTTGAACGTATGATCGGCTGCCGCCGTGATGTGCTGTTCTTGGACATTGGTCTGAATGCCGGCGATGTCGGTGAGGCTGATCGAGTTGCGCCCTTCTTGGGTCTGCGACTTTCCGAGTTCGAGTTCCAGATGCGTTCGATAGGTGACGTCGAGCCGGCCCTTAAGCAGAGCGAAATAGGTCTTGTCGTCCGTGACGGAGAAGTCCTTGTACCAGCTCCGGTCGGCGTCGAACTCGGCGCTGAAGAAGTGCCGGCCCCAATTCGATTCGAGGCGAACGTTCGGGGCGACCTCGATGGCTGCATCCGATTGGGGATCGAGCCGCGTGCCGAGCACGTTGTCGGTGAGAATGGTGCCGATTTCCGCCTCAGTGAACAGCAGGAAGCTGCCGAGCTTCATGCCGATCGGCACGTAAGGATCGAGGTTGTGACGTTGGGGCGCCAGCGGTTGCTGCTCCACGTCGTCGTCAATGCTGGGCGGTTCGCTCAGGGGCAATCCTGCCGCGTCGGTGATGCCGAATTCGGGGACCGCCGCCTCCGGCGCGGCCCGCTCATCGCCTATCCCGCCGAGAGGCGGCGGCGGGGCAGGCGGCGCGGGCGTCAGCGACGGATCGTCGGCGAGATTGTTCGGCGGGGTTGCATCATCGCTGCTTCCTCCAGCCTCGAGCAGGTCGCTGGCCGACTGGCGCCGCTTCTGCGTTCGCCAGGCAGGCGGGGGCGCACCACCAGCATCCTCGTCCGCGCCAAGACTGCCGCGCAAAGGCGGTGGCGCCGCGACTTGGGCGGCTGCCGGCACCGACGCCGCGGCGAGCAACGCTGCAGCGAGAGCGCCTGCTGCGCTTAATGTGTGGCGACGCGGCAAGGACGCACCCTCGATCGGCGCTGGGAAAACGCGCGGAATCCGCCAAAATGCGGACTCCAGGCCCCAGGCCCGTTGACTATCCAAGCCTAGGAGCAAGACGGTTAACGAGGCGTTTAGGGCTGTCTCGAAATGGCGCCCTCTTAGACCTTCCGCTGCCTCAATCCGTGCTAAAATCAGAACGTCACCAGGGGGAGCACCATATGCCGGCTGGCCTGAAGCAGGATCTTTCGCCGTTAGAAGGCCGCAGCGAAGCGGTCGCGTCAGCCATGCGCACCCTTCAGCTTGAGGCCGAAGGCCTGAGCGCGCTGCGATCAGCGCTTGCCGCCGACCTTGTGGAGGGCTTCACCGCGGCGCTTGAGATGCTACGCGCCTGCCGCGGCCGGGTCATCGTCACCGGCATGGGCAAGAGCGGCCATGTCGGCCTGAAAGTCGCCGCCACCCTCTCCTCCACCGGGACGCCCGCCTATTTTGTGCATCCGAGCGACGCGAGCCATGGCGACCTCGGCATGATCACGCGCGACGACGCGATCCTCGCCTTCTCCTGGTCGGGCGAGACGGTCGAGCTCGGCAACATCGTCTCTTATTCGCGGCGCTTTGCCGTGCCGTTGATCGCCGTAACCTCGAACCCGGACTCCACCCTCGCCCAGGCCGCCGAGGTGGTGCTCGCATTGCCGCAAGCCAAGGAGGCTTGCCCGCACGGCCTGGCGCCCACGACGTCCACCGTCATGCAGCTAGCCCTGGGCGACTGCCTCGCCATTGCACTGCTCGAGAGCAAGGGCTTCACCGCGATCGATTTCAAGGCGCTGCATCCAGGCGGCCAGCTTGGCGCCCGGCTGAAATTCGTGAGCGACATCATGCATAAAGGCGACCGCCTGCCGTTGACCTCGGCCGATGCGGTCATGTCCGAAGCCATCGTGGTCATGACCGAGAAGGCGCTCGGCTGTCTCGGCGTGGTCGGCAACGACGGCAAGCTCAAGGGCATCATTACCGACGGCGACTTGCGCCGTCACATGGGCGGCGGGCTGCTCGGCCTGCGCGCCGTCGACATCATGACCGCCGAGCCCAAGACGGTGACGCCAGATCTCCTGGCCAGTGCCGCGCTCGAGGTCATCAACGCCTCGGCCATCACCGCCCTGTTCGTGGTCGAGGATGGACGGCCGGTCGGCATCATCCACATCCACGACCTGCTGCGCATCGGCGTCGCCTAAGCGGCTTCCGCGGCCTCGACCCGCCGCTTCGCGCGCGAGAAGGAGCGACCGGCGTCGGGCATGGCGCCGGTCTTCTCGTCGACCTGACTGAGCGCGTGCGCGAGTTCCGAGTAGTGATAATGCATCGCCACCTTGATGGTGTAGATGAACAGGATGTGGGGCTCGCGCCAGCGCTGGCGCACCATGCGCGATATCTGCTGTTTGTATCGCGACCGCAGAGTCTCATCCTTCACCACGGACAACAGCCTAGAGGCCACGGCACCAAACCTCACATAGTTGAGGACGCTTCGCTTGACCCAAGCCAAGCGGTGGCTTCCCCAATAAGGAAGCTGGTGCATGGAGAATTTGAAATTCTCGTCGAAGAACTGCCCATCGAGCCGCTCGAAATAGGCATCCGGCGCATAGCAATCCTGCATCACCTGGATGAAGCCGTCGCGCAACTCTTCCGGCGACATGCCGAGCGGCACGATGTTGGTGCCGTAGAGTTCGGCTGCGTCGCCGTCATTCAGCCGGCCCGCTTCCTTGAGGCGGTCGTATAGCGGCGTCGTCGGAATCGCGTGCAGCAGGCCGATGAGGGCGGCAGAGATGCGCGCATCGGTTAGGAACTTCGGCATGACGTCGAAGATCGACGGATCGTCGTGGTCGAAGCCGACAATCATCCCGCACCACACGTCGATGCCGTGCTGCTGGATACGATGCACGCGCTCAAGTAGCGTGCCGGCGTTCGGCCGCACGTTCTGAAGTTTCTTGGTCTCCCGTAAGGAGTCCTCGTTCGGCGTCTCGATGCCGATGAACACGCTCTGGAAGTTGGCGAGCCCCATCAGCTCCATGAGCTCATCGTCCTCGGCCAGATCGAGCGAGGCTTCGGTGAACAGCGTGAGCGGATAGGCGCGCTCCTGCTGCCATTGCACGATGTCGCGCAGCACCTCCTTGATCGCCTTCTTGTTGCCGATCAGATTGTCGTCGACGACGAACACAATTTTCAGCCCGGCGCGCTCGAACGATTCGAGCTCGGCCAAGACCTGCTCGCTCGTCTTGAGCCGGGGCCTCCGGCCGAAGGTGACGATGATGTCGCAGAACTCGCAGGTGAACGGGCAGCCACGGGAGATCTGCAGACTGCCGAACATATAGCGATCGGCCTTGAGCAGTTCGACGCGCGGCAGCGGCAGGCTCGCCATGTCGGTCTTCTCGGTCTGCTCGTAACGATCCTGGTGGGACCCTTGCTCCCACTCGCTTAAGAACCGGGGCCACGTCTCGTCCGCTTCGCCGACGAAGATGACGTCGGCCACCCCTTCGAGAATCTCCGGCTCGACCGTCGCCATGGCTCCGCCGACCACGACCGTGACGCCGCGCGACTTGACCTCGTCGAGGATCTCGATCAGGCGGCGCCCCTGGATGCTCATCCCCGTCAGGCAGACGAGATCGGCGCGGCCGAGACGATCGAAGTCGATATCCTCGACATTCTCGTCGACCAGCGTCACGTCGTGATGGTCGGGAACGAGTGCGGCAAGCAGGCCAAGGCACGCGACCGGCAAATTGGCGCGCTTGCCGAACAGCGGCATGCAGTGCTCCAAACCCCAGAAGGAGATGTCGAAGCGCGGATTGATGATGACGATATCTGCCATTGTTCCTTCCAGGCGGGAGTTGAGAAGACAGCTCGTAGTAGAGTAGGCACCGAAAACGTGGCGATAACACGCTAACAGCATTGTGAGGATAGTTAACCCTCCCCCTCGTAAACGACAGAACTATAAATCCCCGAGGATCAGAGACATCGTGGGCACAGATAGGTTCGACCTGCTTGTCATAGGCGGCGGTATTCATGGCGCGGCCGTCGCACGCGACGCCGCCGGACGCGGGCTGAAAGTGATGCTTGCGGAGAAGGGCGACTACGCCTGCGCGACGTCGTCCGCTTCATCGAAACTGATCCACGGCGGCTTGCGCTATCTCGAGCATCTCAAGCTGAAGCTGGTGCGCGAGTCCCTGATCGAACGCGCCGAGCTGCTCAAGGCGGCGCCTCATCTCGTCAAGCCGCTGAAGTTCCTCTTGCCCATCTATGACTGGCAGAAGCGGCAAGCGTGGTTCATCCATGCCGGCTTGGCGCTCTACGACCTCCTTTCGATCGGCGACGGCTTGCCGGCAAGCGGACGGCTCTCCGCGGAGGAGGCCGCGCGCCTCCCTCGCCTGCGCCATGAGGACCTTGGTGCGATCCTGCACTATCACGACTGCCAGACCGACGATTCGCGGCTCACGTTGTGCGTGGCGCTCGATGCGCGCGCCCGTGGCGCCGACATTCTCAATCGCCGCGCGGTCACCGCCATCGCGCCGCTGACGGGCGGATATGCCATCGAGCTCGACGAGCGCGGCCACAAGCGGCGCATCGAGGCGCGCTTCATCGTCAACGCCGCCGGCCCGTTTGTGGCGCGGGTCGATGCACTGACGGAGGCCGCCCCACCGCCGCAGGCCTTGCGGCTCGTGCGCGGCAGCCACATCGTGCTGAAGATGCCGGATCCGCCTGAGGCGGAAGCCTACACGCTGCAAGATGAAGGCGAGCGCATCGTGTTCGCAGTCCCCTGGCTCGATCAACGCTTTCTGATCGTCGGCACCACCGACGTGCCGCACGAAGGCGATCCGGGCGCGGCACGCTGCTCCGACGCGGAGAAGCAATATCTACTCGACGCCTATAACCGCTATTTCGCCAACCCCCACGGGCCCGTGACGGAGAAGGATATCGTCTTCACCTGGTCAGGCGTCCGCGCCCTGCATGACGACACGCGACAAAACCCGAGCCGCATCAGCCGCAGCCCCACGCTTGCATCCGTCAGAAACGGCGACGGCGGCTTCGTCACGATCTATGGCGGCAAGCTCACCACCCACCGCGCGCTGGCCGAGGAGGTGCTCGACGAGCTTTATACGCTGGGCCTGGAGATGAGCGGGCCCTGGACCAAGAACGTGCCGCTCTACGGGGGAAGTCTCGACCGCCCGTCGCTGCTGACGCGCGCCGAGCGCGGGCCGAAGACCATTTCAGATGAAACACGCCAACGCTGGGCCCTCACCTATGGCGATCAGATCGAGGCGCTGTTCGCCCGCCTAGGCGCGGACCCGGCCGCCGCCGAGGAGATCGCGCCTGGCGTCACCCGCGCCGAGCTCGAATATGTTGTCGCCGTCGAGGACGCTATGACCGCGGAAGACTTTTTGCTCCGCCGCACCAAGCTGCATCTTTTCCTCGACCAGACCGGCCGCGAGGCTGTCGGACAATGGTTCACGCACGCTTGATTTCGCGCTACACCGTTTGGTGAAAGAGGGACCATGGCGCGCTTCACCGTCCACCAAGGCAAACGCTACCGGGCGACGATCCAGCTGAGCTTCGTCCAGAGCCTGGCCTCTAACGAGATGGTGGCCGACAAGTTCCGCGAGGTTGGGTTCACCGAAATCGTCGTCACCGGCTCCGGCCGCACCCGGCTGGCCCAGGGCTCATGGCTGCACGCAGGCACATCCGCCGACATCCCGGACGAGGTTGACGACATCCAGATCGAGGTCTGAGGGTTCGCCTAGCCCACGCCGGCGCCGTCAGGCCGGCTCCACCTTGAGCACCGACCCGTCGACGCCGACCACCGTGACCCGGGTGCCGTTGGGCAGCGCGGGCCCCTCCACCCGCCAGATCGTATCGCCGGAATGGATGCTGCCGCGCCCATTCACGATCGGATCGACGAGATCGAAGGACTGGCCGATCAACTGGGCGGCGCGCTGGTTCAGGAGCGGCTGCTCGCTTTCCAGCGGATGCTTGCGGAGATATCGATGGACGACCAGCACTACGGCCAGCGACAGTCCGCAAAACCAGATGAGCTGCCACTGCCAGGCGAGGTCATAGCGGAACATGATGAGCCCGGTCACCAAGGCGGCAAGGCCGAACCACATGAAGAAGATGCCGGGCGCCACCAGTTCGAGCACGAACAGGACCGCGGCGAGAATCATCCAGCTCCAGGCGCCAAGCTCGAGTATCGCTTCCATCACTCGGCCTCGCTAGGCGCTCGGCACGGACCCGCGTCCGCGCTGGCCGCCTTGCGGCTTTGCTTCGTCGTCCTTATTGCCGAAAGCCTCCCGCGCGATCTCGCTGATGCCGGCGATGGCGCCGATCACCGAGGACGCCTCGACCGGCATAATCAGCACTTTCTGGTTCTTGGCTTCGGCCAGCGCCTTTAGCGCACCGATATAATTATTGGCCACGAAATAATTGATCGCCTGCACGCTGCCTTTGCTGATCGCTTCGCTGACCATGGCCGTGGCCTTGGCCTCGGCTTCCGCCGACCGCTCCCTCGCCTCGGCGTCGCGATAGGCAGCCTCGCGGCGCCCTTCCGCCGCCAAGATCTGCGCCTGCTTCTCACCTTCGGCGGAGAGGATCGCCGCCTGGCGTTCGCCCTCGGCCACCAGGATCGCGGCGCGCTTATCGCGCTCGGCCTTCATCTGCCGCGCCATGGAATCGACCAGGTCGCGCGGCGGCTCGATGTCCTTGATCTCGATGCGGGTGACCTTGACGCCCCAATTATGGGTGGCGTCGTCGACCACTTTGAGCAGGCGGTGATTGATCTCGTCGCGCTCCGATAGCAGCTTATCCAAATCCATGGAGCCCATCACCGTGCGGATATTGGTCATGGTGAGATTGAGGATGGCGATCTCGAGATTGGTCACCTCGTAGCTCGCCTGCGCCGCATCGAGCACCTGGAAGAAGGCGACGCCATCGACCCTGACCATGGCGTTGTCCTTGGTAATCACCTCCTGGCTCGGCACCTCGATCACCTGCTCCATCACATTGAGCTTGCGCCCGATGCGGTCGATGAACGGAATAATCAGGGTGAGGCCGGATTGGAGCGTGCGCGTATAGCGGCCGAAGCGCTCGACCGTATAGTTGTAGCCTTGCGGCACGATCTTGACCGCCGCAATGACAAGCACGACGAACAGAACGAGCAAGGCAAGAACGAAAATATCGAAGCCGAACATTGGCACCCTCCCAGGCGTCTGGCGGCGCTGCCAGTGATCTTAGCGTATCGCGTGCGCGCGGATTGCGGCAGTCCATAAATGGTGGAGGCTTAGCGGCGTTTTAAGGGGTTGCAACTGGCGCGGAGGCACCGCCACGCACATTGCTGGGTGCCAGAAGCTTGAGGATGTCTTGCGCGGCCGCGTCCGCCGCGGCGTCGGCGGCAGCGCCCCAGCGCCGGTCGAGCGAGCCTTTGCGGATGATCTTGACCTGGGTGACGTTGCCGAGCCGCGCGCCCTCGGGGCCGAAAACGGTCCAATCGATGCGGACGCTCTCCTTGCCGCGCGTCGCCGGGGTGAACCTGACGGTGCCTTGGATTTCATAGGCATTGGCGGCCGGGCGGCCGGTCACGGCAAAGCCCTGGTCGAGCAAGCGGTTGGACAGCGCGCGCTCCAGCGCCTGCTCGCCGTCGCCCGGCGCGCCGGCGACGTCAACGAAGGCTGCAAGCTCCTCGGCGAGCGCCGGCGCCACGACCAGCGACGACAAGCCAAGACCAAGACCTAAGATAACCGCGCGCACCATCGCCCCCTCCTACACCCAGCCCTTGAGCTCCCGCTCGATAACATGGACGAGGACGCCGATGCCCGCCTCGCTATCGTTGAGACAAGGAATGAAGCTGAATTTCTCGCCGCCGTGCTCGAGGAAGATCTCCTTGGCCTCACCGGAGATCTCCTCAAGCGTCTCGACGCAGTCGGCGGCGAAGCCCGGCGTGATGACGGCGATCCGCTTCACGCCGTCGCGTGCGAGCGCCTCCACCGTCTTGTCGGTATAGGGCTGCAGCCACTCCGCGCGGCCGAAGCGCGACTGGAAGGTCAGCTTGAGCTTATCGCCCAGCGGCCCCAGCGCCGCGCGCAAGGCATCTGCGGTGTCCATGCATTGGCACTGATAGGGGTCGCCCTTGTCGACATACGCTTTGGGCAAGCCGTGGAACGAGGCCAGGATCAATTCGGGCTCGAAGTCGAGACCGGCGAGATGCGTGCGGATGGAGTCCGCAAGAGCCTCGATATAGACGGGATCTTTCGGGTAAGCCGGCACGGTGCGAAGCGCCGGCTGGAACCGCATCGTCTTCAGCGTGTCGAACGCCGTGTCGTTGACGGTCGCCGTCGTCGCCGCGGCGTATTGCGGATAGAGCGGAAACACGAGCAGCCGGTCACAGCCCGCCGCGTAGAGCGCCCGGATTCGCGAGGCGATACTCGGATTGCCGTAGCGCATGGCCCAATCGACGACGATCTCCTTGCGGTGACCGAGCGCGTCCGCAACCTTCTCGCTTTGCGCCCGGGTGATGGTGCGCAATGGCGACTCGTCGAGGTCCTCGTTCCAGATGGACCGGTACGCCTCGCCGCTCTTCGACGGCCGCGTGGTCAGCACGATGCCGTTCAGGATCACCCACCACAGCACGCGATTGATCTCGATGACCCGGCGGTCGGAGAGGAACTCCTTGAGATAGCGCCGCATCGGCCAATAGGAGGTGCCGTCCGGCGTGCCGAGATTGACAAGAAGCACGCCGATCTTGCCGAAACCCGGCGCCCTCGAATTGGCGAAGGCGTCCGATCGCGGGGCTTCATTCATTTTGGGCGCTCCTGACATCACGCCTCTAGATAGGGCATCGGACCTGACGCGCCTAGCCTCGGGCCCCGGGGTCCGCCATTTTCTCCGCGTCCTCAAGGATTTGCGCGTGATCGAAGGCGAGCCGATGCGCCCGCCAGTCGGCCACCCATTCGGCAGCCTCAGCGTCATCACCGGCGGTTGGCGCCACGGACTTCGGCAGCTTGGCCAAGAACGCCGCACTCACCGTATGCCCGCGCGGGTCGCGCCCTGGGTCCGAATAGACACCCACGAGCCCAAGATCGCCGACCTCCACGCCGGTTTCCTCACGCACCTCGCGGCGGCAGCCAGCCTCGACGGTCTCGCCAATATCGACGAAGCCTCCGGGCAGCGCGAACGCGCCCCTGAACGGCTCGTTCTTGCGACGGATGAGAAGCACGCGCCCGTCCGGATCGTAGATGACGCAATCGACCGTGAGCGCTGGGGTCTTCGGCAGTCCCATTATGGCAGTCTAGCAGGTTGCGCCGGACCGCGAGGGCTCAGCGGTCGTCCCGCGCCAGCCGCCGGGCTTCCCTGACGGCCATGGCAAGGAGGTAAGACAGAAAGTCGAAGCGCTTGGACCGCGCAACCTTCATCAGAGGCGCGATCTGATCAGCGATCTGCTTGGCGCATTCGCGCGGGTCTTCCCCGCCTCCGGGCGAAACCGGACTGCTTGGATCCGACATTATTTATTTCTTGCCCGGTGTTCTGGCCGGCCCCGAAGGCACCGACAAGCGTTCCATTTTCAGTTGGCCACGAACCGGTATGATTTGTAGGCACCCGCTTCTAACACAAAGCCGCCGGGGGCAGCCAATCGAAATCGCCCACTATCCTCTGTCATATGACACGACAGCTTAAGCTGGCATCTTAAGATCGGCGCGGCCTTAATCCTTGGGCTGTGGCACGATCCGGATATAGGGCCTGGGCGCCTTCCAACCGCCGGGATAGATGGTCTTGGCCTCCTCATCGGACACCGAGCCGGCGATGATCACGTCGTCGCCTTGCGTCCAGTTCACCGGTGTCGCCACGCGATGCTTGGCGGTGAGCTGCATGGAGTCGATCACCCGGAGCACCTCGTCGAAATTGCGCCCTGTGGTCATCGGATAGACCATGATCAGCCTGACCTTCTTGTCCGGTCCGATGATGAAGACGTTGCGCACGGTCTGATTGTCGGCCGGCGTGCGGCCGTCAGACGTGCCGGCCGTTGTCGCAGGCAGCATGCCATAGAGCTTGGCGATCGTAAGATCCGGGTCGCCAATCATGGGATAGTTGACCGCGCTCCCTTGCGTGTCCTTGATGTCCGCCATCCACTTTTTGTGCTGTTCGACCGGATCGACGCTCAAGCCGATGAGCTTCACGCCCCGCCTGTCGAACTCCGGCTTGATCTTGGCCATGTAGCCAAGCTCGGTGGTGCAGACCGGCGTGAAGTCCTTCGGATGAGAGAACATGACAGCCCAGGAATCGCCGAGCCACTCATGAAACCGAATCCGGCCTTCGGTCGTATCGGCCTCGAAATCCGGGGCGGTATCGCCGAGCTGAAGCGTCATCGTTACTCTCCTGACTTGGGTGAGGCATTTAGACCTCAGATGTAGGATGTCTTACGCCCTGACCGCAATTGCGGTGCGACAATAAGCAATATCTTTCTGCGGGCGCGCCCCAAGCGGGGTAGGCCATCATCCTGCGGCAAAGTGAATCAGAACGGTCTTGTCGGCCCCAGCGAGGCGGCGAACAGGACCAGCCCCGAGAGCAGGACGACCGGCGCGGCCGATCGCGCAGGTGGTCCATACCGCGTTGGCCCACGCGCTGTTGCCGCCACCGAGCCTGAGGGCAAGCTCGCGCGAACCGAGCGCAAGCGTCGCCAGGACCGCGACCGTGAGGGCGGTGCCGAACGCCATGGCAAAGG
>Ga0307379_10008379_pt1 | contig 13955 bp, 10 predicted proteins | sample UN2MG_FD_202237 | JGI IMG/M metagenome (GOLD analysis project Ga0307379, IMG submission 202237) | Soil microbial communities from Risofladan, Vaasa, Finland - UN-2 | ecosystem: Environmental > Terrestrial > Soil > Coastal area > Acid sulfate soil | place: Finland: Risofladan, Vaasa | collected...
GATGCTCGCTTCTTTGGCAGCGCCTTTTCCGAGCACCTTGACGGCACTGTCGACCTTCTGCACATCCTTCTTGATGATCTCCCCCTTGCGGGAGTCATCTCTCGCGCCGGCCTCCAGCGCACGGTAGCGAACAGTCACCATTGCCGGCACGGACTTTGCCTTCACGTGGGCGAGGAAGTTGCCTGTGAACGCCGGCCGTACCTGCAGGAGAGAGCCGTCATCCTGCAATTCCAAGGCTGTGCAGTTCGACGTGAGGCCGGCTTCGAGTGCGGTGGCGATTCGCGGCGCCAGAGCCTTGCCGGTGAATGTCGCGCCGAACATAACGACAGCAGGCTTCAATTCGGCCAGCAGACCGACGAGATTCTGCTTGTGCGCAAGCGAATCGAACGTGGCGAGCGATTCGTCGTCGAAGACGTAGACTGCGTCCGCGCCGTATGCCACCAACTCTTGAGCGGAGCCTGAGACGCCGGAGCCCAACAGCGCACAAGACACCTTCGAGCCTGTCTTGTCAGCCAATTCCCGCCCCTTGCCGAGGAGTTCATAGCAGATGGGGTGGACTCTCCCACCTTCCTGTTCAACATAGATAAGTATGCCTTTGTTGTCCATCACACTACCCCTTCAGCAGGCCCGCTTTGTCAAGCGCTGCAACGAGTCGATTGGCTGAACCTTCGCCCTTGAAGACCTCGCCCTTGCGTTTCTTCTCGGGGGGCACGGAGATGCTCTCCACCCATGTAGCTGAGCCTGCGCCCCCCAGCTTCGAGGGCTCGGCATCTGTGAGGTCGGCGGCAGTCCATTTCTCGACCTCCGCCTTTCGCGCGCGTAGCTTGTCCTTGAGTGTCGGGAGCCGCGGGGTATTCAGTTCCTTTGTGCCCGTGACGACGAGAGGGAACGTGGCCTCCACTTTGAGAGAGCCGGCGGATGTCTCGGTCACCGCGGTCAGCTTCTCCGCAGTCACCTCTGTGATCTGTGATACGAATGGGAGCAGCGCGACTCCCAGCCTCTCTGCAACGGCCGGGCCTATCTGTCCGGTGTCGCCGTCGACCGTCTTCTCTCCGCAAAGGATGAGGTCGAAGTCGCCCACTTTTCGGATGGCGGCGGCCAGCGCGTAGGAAGTGGCGAGAGTATCAGCGCCCGCGAAAGCGTCGTCAGTGAGAAGGATGCCGCGATCGGCGTCTCGCGCGATGGCTTCCTTCAGCACCGCCTCGGCCGTAGCCGGCCCCATGCTGATTACGGTAACCGTGGCTCCCAGTTTCTCCTTCATCTGTTGGGCGGCCTCAACAGCATTCAGGTCGAAAGGGTTGATCTCCGTATCGGCGGACTTCCTGTCCACCCAGTTGCTGTCCTTGAGGAACTTCACCTTCTCGATGTCAGGTACTTGTTTGGCTAGCACGATAATATGCAATTGAACACACCTCCTTGTACCGGTCGCGTCGCAATCTCCTCCCTTGCGAGAGACGGGAGCCGGGCACGAGTGGCCCGGCTCCTGCTCCTCAGATGTTCGATTGCTAGAACTTGCCGATCTCTTCCCTAGAGATGATCATGCGCATGATTTCGGACGTGCCGCCGCCCATCTCAAGCACCTTCGCATCGCGGAGGAATCTCTCGACTGGATAATCCGTGGTGTAGCCAGGCCCGCAGAGGATGTTCATGGCCATGTTGCAGACCCACGTGCATTCCTCCGTCGCAAACAGCTTGGCAATCGCAGCCTCTTTGCCTGCGGGGAGGCCCTGGTCCTTGAGCCACGCGGCGTGGAACAGCAGGTTCCTGGCAATCTCCACACGAGAGGACATGTTGGCGACATGGAACTGGATTGCCTGGTTCTTGAGGATGGGGCGGCCGAACTGGACGCGCTCCTTGCCGTAGGCGATAGCCTGCTCAAGGGCGACCTGCATCAGGCCGAGACCCTGGGTGCCGATACCGATGCGGGCGATTTCGAGCGCTGACAGCGCGAGTGGCATTCCGCCGCCAACGGTGCCGAGTACGGCGTCGTCTCCGACGCGGCAGTCCTCCAGGAAGTACTCGGTGGTGGGTGACGCCGTGGCGCCCATCTTGTTCTCCACCTTGCTCATCTTGATGCCAGGGTTGTCATTGTCAACGACAAAAGCCGTGAACTCCAGCTTCGGCGCGTCCGCCGGGCTTGTCTTTGCGACGAGCACGTGGGCATCAGCGATCATTGCGTTGGTGATGTAGTGCTTCGTGCCGTTGATGACCCACTTGTCGCCGTCCTTGACCGCAGTCGTCTTCATCGACGCCACGTCGGAACCCGCCTCCGGCTCCGTGGTCGCGAACGAGATGATCGAGCCGGCACAGGCAGGGATGAGGTACTTCTTCTTCTGCGCATCGGTGCCCCCGAGCCTGATGGCGTCCATGGCCAACCGTTGCGTGTTGAAGGAGAAAGCGGTCGAGAGACAACCCTTGGAGATCTCTTCCAGGGCGACACAATGACCGACGAAATCCAGCCCTTCGCCGCCGTACTCCGTCGGGATGTGGATGCCGATGAGATTGAGCTCGGCAAGGCGCTTGAGGTTCTTCTCGATTATCTTGTAGTCGTGGTTCTTGTCGGCCTCTACCGCAGTCTTCTTGAATTCTTCGGCGGCGCCGCGAGCGATCTCCCTGACCGCATCGTGCTCCTCGGTGAAATACGGGAACTTGCCCATGATTGCACTACCTCCTTAGTCGGGATGATATTTCTAATGTTACCGAATCTATGTGTTTCGTGCTGTTGCCAGCAACGGTGCTTCCTGGCTCGCGTCCCGCTCTCTTCGTGTGCCGGGACCGGATGTCGCATCTCCCCTGTGAGTGGCAGCCCTCCCGCTACTTCCTGGGTGCGGGTTCGGCAATCTCCTCCTCCAGTCCGATGAGACGCCGCGCGTAGTCAATCGACTGGTCCAGTCCGGCATTCATCCTCACGACTAGCTTGGCGCCCTCCGGAGACCCGCCTCCGTGCATACACCCGGGGACACCGGCGCCGAGAGTCAGCCATTCGATGAGACGCGCAATCTTGGCGCGGGATTCGGCCGAAGAGGCTGCCTTCAGATACTTTTGGACCAGATGCCCGTACGAAGGGTCGGTGAAGTCGGCGTAGGAGGGTAAGCAGCCGGTCTCGCCAATGCCGCCGGCTATCTCCTGTGTCAGGCGCTTGGTCTCATATGGGAGCGTCGCAACGTGGACCTTGTTGACGTTGGCCAGCAGAGGATTGGGCTGCCACGCGCCTGAGGCGTGCTTCTTGCCCAGGGCGGAAGCGGCCACGCCCACGGCGAACGTGGTCTCGTTGTTGATGTACATCTGGGTGAGCTTCTCGTTGAACGCCTTGGTCGAGAGGCCGTTGGCGCGAGCCATGAGGGCTGCTGCTCCGGCCATCACATCGCCCTGTCCCGCCACGCAGCCGCCGATGGCTGAGCGATACGGGCTGATGAAGTTCATCAGAACCGAGCCGGTCGCCTTGAACTCTCCGCACAGGAAGACTCGTTCCTTTGGAACGAAAACGTCCTCGAAGAACAGATAGGCTTGTGTTGTGCCGCCTATCTTTACGGGAACGTCAAACCCGTCCTCGGCCTCACGCGTGTCACTCGGGTGACGGGCTTCGACTATGGTCAACCCCTTGATGTCCTTCGGCACGACAAAAGAGACCGCATAGTCTTTGTCGGCGTCCTTGTAGCCGGCTCCGGGAAGCACGAAGACCTCCTGGGCGGCGGCAGTACCGCAGATCATCACCTTCGCGCCACGGACGACGATGCCATCGCCCCTGACCTCGACGACATGCACGCTCATATCGGGGTCTTCCTGCTGGGAGGGGGTGAACGCTCGATTGCCCTTTGCGTCAGTCAGCGCACCGGACACGGTGATGTCGTTGTCCTGAGCGTAGCGCAGCCAGTCCTTCAGGCGCTCGTGGTAGTCGGTCCCCTGGTCGTGGTCCAGGTCATATGTCGTGGGCCACATCGTGTTGAGTGCCGCGTGGCCGGCGCACCTGCCGCCCGTACACGTGCCGGTGAGGTGGTATGCCTCACGCTTCATCTTGCAGTTGGCTATCATGTCGTCGGCGACCTGCATGACGGCGAGATACCGTGAGACGCGGTCGCCGGTCAGGTGCGAAGTCGTGGTGAACGTGCCTTCGTACTCCGGAGTCAGAGAGGCGGCGTAGATCTGCGCGTGGCCTTCCACGGTCCCTTTCGTATGGGGATTAGTAGTGACGTCTTCGATCAACTGGCCGAACTTGTACATGTTGGGGCGCAGTTTCTTGAGCGACTGCTTGTATTGTTCGGGAGTCTTGAGCGACATGAGGCCTCCTTGGTTATGTAAGGCGATACCAGCGGGCATTTTACCATAGGGCCAGAATGCGCATCCAGCGACGAGACGAAGAAGACGAGAGAGGCGTCCGAGCGGCCAAGGGAAGAAGAAGAGAAGAAGCACTCGGGGCGAGAGGACTCGAACCTCCGGCCTCAGCGTCCCGAACGCTGCGCGCTACCAGACTGCGCTACGCCCCGTTTGCTCGTGCTATTATAGAGTGCTTCAATGGGCGCTGCAAATATGAAGTACTTCTGCCTCATAATGGATGGCGCTGCGGGCTGGCCGCTTGCCTCGTACGGTGGCAAGACGTGCCTGGACCTCGCACAGACGCCCAATCTGGATGCCCTCGCGCGCGAGGGCACGGTAGGGCTTGTGCGTACCGTTCCACAGGGCATGGAGCCGAGCAGCGCGTGTGCCTGCATGTCGCTCCTTGGCTACGATCCCCGCGTGTACTACAAGGGGCGTGGCTCAATCGAAGCGCGCAGCATGGAGCTTCCTGTCCTCGAAGGAGAGGCGGTATTCCGGTGCAATCTGGTGAGCGTGCTCGACGGACGGATGGACAGCTACAGCTGTGGATACATCGGCAACGACGAGGCACACGAGCTCGTACGCGCTCTCAACGAGACGCTTGGTGACGACGCAGTGAGCTTTCATCCCGGCATCAGCTACCGGCACATATGCAAGATACGAGGTCACTCGGAGACTCTATCTGCGACGTGCACGCCTGCCCATGACATCCCCGGCGCAGTCGTTGCGCAGTACCAGCCCCAAGGCGAAGGCAGTGCGTATCTCCGAGACTTGATGGACCGCTCGCAGTCGGTGCTGGCGGACCACCCCGTGAATGCCCGGCGCCGCGCCAGGAAAGAGCCTCCCGCTACCATGATATGGCTCTTCTGGGGCAGCGGGCGCATTCCGGAAATGCCTGCTTTTCGAGAGGCGTTTGGCCTTCGTGCCGCTATGACGTCCGGCGTCGACCTGTTGGTGGGGCTGGCCAAGATGGCGGATATGCGAGTGCTCCGGATTTCCGGCGTGACGGGAGATATCGAGAACGACTACGCCGCGCAGATACGCGGCGCGATGGATGCGATCGAGTCACATGACCTGGTGATTGCACACGTGGAAGCGCCCGACGAGGCAGGACACGACGGCTCCGTCAAAGACAAGGTTGAGGCCATCGAACGCATCGATCAGGACATGGTGGCCCCGTTGCGTCGTCGTTGTGCGGATGGCGTGCGGTTGCTCGTCGCGCCGGACCATCCCACCCCGATCAAGGTGCAGACTCACGTTGCGGACCCCGTTCCCTTCCTCATCTGGGGCGCCGGCATCGCGCCGAACGGCGCGTCACGCTTCACCGAGCAAGAGGCGGCCCGTACCGGCCGATTCGTCGACGAAGGCTATCGCCTGATGGCAGATTTCACAGCCTGAGAGGTTTGGCTATGTCTCTAGTAGTGCAGAAGTACGGTGGAAGTTCTGTTGCCAACGCAGAGCGGATTCGCAATGTCGCGGCGCGCATCGCTCGCGGAAGGGAATCCGGAGACGATATGGTGGTCGTCGTGTCAGCCATGGGGGACACGACAGACGACCTTATCTCCCTTGCGCACCAGTTGGTCGAACAGCCCGATGAGAGAGAGATGGATGTGCTGTTGTCCACGGGTGAGATTGTCTCGAGCACACTGCTTGCCATGACACTCAAGGAGATGGGCTTCAACTCCGTGAGCCTGACGGGCCTGCAGGCGGGGATACGCACGGATGCGCGCTACAATAAGGCGCGTATCACTGCAATAGAGCCTCAGCGCATTCTCGAGGAGTTGAAGAAGGGCAATGCGGTGATTGTCGCCGGCTTTCAGGGCGTCACACCCGACATGGATACGACCACCCTTGGGCGGGGAGGCTCGGACACGACGGCAGTGGCGCTCGCTATCAGCCTAGGGGCCCGGGTGTGTGAGATCTACACTGATGTTGAGGGGGTATACTCCGCAGACCCTCGCATCGTCCCTGAGGCAGTCAAACTGCGGACAATTGGCTATGAGGAGATGCTCGAACTGGCGACGTATGGCGCCGGAGTCATGGCCCCCAGGGCTGTTGAGCTGGGTCAGGTCTACGGGATGCCGATCATGGTCGCATCAAGCAGCACGGATGCCGACGGCACCCTCATCAGTAAGGAGGGGTCCATGGAACTGCGCAATAGAGTGAGCGGGATAGCGCATGACACCAATGTTGCAAAGATAATGGTGATTGGGGTTCCCGACAGCCCGGGTATGGCGAAGGACATCTTCGAACCACTTGCACGCGCCAACATCAGCGTAGATACTATCGTGCAGAACGCGGGCGTCGACCGAGTGACCGACTTGACGTTCACGGTGTCGCGCACCGACGTGCTGAAAGCGCTGTCTATCGTCGAACCGGTGGGGAGGTCGATCGGGGCGCAGAAGGTCACCAGCGACAAATCGCTCAGCAAGGTAAGCATAGTTGGCACGGGAATGCAGAACGTTCCCGGCTATGCGGCGCGTATGTTCCGCGCCCTCGCGGACGAAGGAATCAACATCCAACTGATAACGACCTCTGAGATACGAATCACGTGCATCGTTGACGAGGGCCGGGTGAAGGATGCCGTCCGTGCGTTGCACAAGGCATTTGAAGTGGAGTTTCCGCAGCCCGAGTAGCTCTGCAGCCTCGGGCTACGTACACGCGTCAGGAGACGGAGTCAGTGCAACAAGAAGAAGAACGCACACGACTTAGCCGGAAGTTGTCCCAAGAGGCGATTGCCCTGGCGGTGCAGGGCAGGTGGGAGGAGGCCGTCTCCGCGAACAACAAGATTGTCGCCAGGTTCGCGGACGATGTGGCCGCCTTCAATCGACTCGGACGTGCTCTGATCGAACTTGGGCGATTCGGCGAAGCCGAGGAGGCGTATCGCAGAACGCTGGAGATTGAACCGGGCAACAGCATCGCTTCGAAGAACCTCGAACGTCTCAAGACGTGGAACGGCATCGGGAAGATTGAACCGGAGAAGGCGCGCACGCTTGGCAAGGACTTCTTCGCCTCCACCGTCGGGAAGACCGGGATTGTAGCCCTCACCGGGGTGACATCGGTGGAACGCTTGTCCGATGTCGGCATCGGGGGAGTTGTGACCTTGAGGCGCCGAGGACAGCAGGTTCTGGCGGAGGATAGCAGCGGCGGAGTGTTGGGGGAGCTTGAGCCGAAACATGGAGTCCGCCTGGCGAAACTCATACAGGGAGGGAACCAGTACAGCGCGACGATTCTCGCGACTGACGAAGGCGGGACGCAGTTGCTTGTGAGGGAAGACTATCAGACTCCGGCACTGGCCGGGCAGGCTTCGTTCCCGCCCACGCAACCTGACAGACTGTATGGCCATCCGGCGAGGGTGTCTCCCGTAGAAACACCACCAATCATCGACGAAGGGCGCAAGACAGCAGCTCTTCGAGGACTGGGACACGGCGACTTCGAGGAGCCATTCGCGGAAGATGAAGACCGCGGCTACCTGGAAGGGTTCACTATGGTGGAAGAGCCGCGCGACAGAGAGGGGAATTCTGAGTGACAGGTATAGGTCTCGTTAAACCCATTGAAATCGAACAGGAGATGAGGCGCTCCTATCTCGACTACGCGATGAGCGTCATCGTCTCTCGTGCGCTGCCGGATGCGCGGGATGGACTCAAGCCAGTCCAGCGGCGTGTGCTGTTTGCGATGGAAGACCTCGGCATGCGCCCGAACAGTGCCTACAAGAAGAGCGCGCGCCTGGTAGGAGAAGTGCTCGGCAAGTATCATCCGCATGGGGACTCGTCGGTGTATGAAGCCATGGTGCGCATGGCGCAGTCCTTCTCGCTACGGCACCCACTCGTTGACGGCCAGGGCAACTTCGGAAGCGTGGACAACGACCCGCCGGCGGCCATGCGCTACACCGAGGCAAGACTCGCTCCAATTGCGATGGAGATGCTGGTCGACATCGACAAGGACACGGTCGATTTCGTTCCGAATTTCGATGATTCGCTGAAGGAGCCCTCGGTATTGCCGGCCCGGTTGCCGAACCTTCTTGTGAACGGGGCATCAGGCATTGCCGTCGGAATGGCTACAAACATCCCGCCTCACAACCTCGGAGAGGTATGCGATGCAATCGCCTACCTCATCGAGAACCCGATGGCCACGAGCGAGGACCTGGTCGAATTCGTCAAGGGGCCGGATTTCCCGACGGGAGCCATTATCCTGGGCTCAGAGGGCATCCGGAGCGCCTATTCGACGGGACGCGGCAAGATAGTGATGAGGGCACAAGCCGAGGAGGTTACCAACAAGGCAGGCAAGCGGCAGATCGTCATTACCGAGATACCGTTCCAGGTGAACAAGGCCGCTCTGGTTGAGCGCATCGCCGTGCTCGCGAGGGAGAAGAGAATCACCGGCATTGCCGAGGTGAGAGATGAGTCCGACCGTGAGGGGCTTCGCGTGGTCATTGACCTCAAGAAGGAAGCCCAGCTCGGCCGCATCATGAACAACCTGTACCAGCACACGGCCTTGCAGACTACCTACTACGTCAACATGGTCGCTCTCGTCAACGGCAAGCCGAGAACGATTGACCTGCGCGAGGCCCTCACCTGCTACGTAGACTTCCGCACGGATGTCATCACCAGGAGGTCGAGATTCGAACTCGACAAGGCCGCGAAGCGCGCGCACATCCTCGAAGGACTGCAGATAGCGCTCGATCATCTGGACGAAGTGGTGGCCATCATCCGGGGCTCGGAGACCGTCGAGGCAGCGCGGACGAACCTGATGTCGCGTTTTGAGTTCTCTCAGGAGCAGGCACAGGCCATCCTGGATATGCCGTTGCGCAGGCTGGCGCAACTCGAGCGCGAGAAGATTGCTGAGGAGTATGCGGAACTGCTGAAGACAATCGCGTACCTCGAGGACTTGCTCGCCAGTCCTCAGAAGATCCTGCATCTCATCAAGAACGATGTCAGCGAGCTGCGGGACAAATACGCCAACAAGCGACGGACCCAGATATGGGAGGAAGAGGTCACCGAGTTCAGCAGGGAAGACCTCATTCCCCACCAGAAGATGATTGTCACGTTGAGCGCCAACGGTTTCGTGAAGCGGCTTGCAGCGAGCACGTATCGGGTGCAGCACCGTGGCGGGCGCGGCGTCACAGGAATGGTGACACGCGAGAATGATACCGTCAGGCATATTCTCGCCGCCGACACCCACGACAATATCCTCTTCTTCACGGGCAGAGGCAGGGTCTACAGTGTCAAGTGCTATCAGATACCGGAGGAGTCATCACGAACGGCCAAGGGCACGGCGCTGGTCAACGTGGTGCCCGTGGACCTGAAGGACGACATCACGGCGCTGGTGGCTATTCCCAAGTTTGAACTGAAACAGTTCCTCGTGATGGCGAGCCGGCGAGGAGTGGTGAAGAAGACGCCCCTCGAGTCGTTCTCGAACATTCGCAGGACCGGTGTCATTGCCATCAATCTGAAAGATGAAGACTACCTGGTATCCGCCCAGGTTGTCCGAGACCGCGATGAACTCGTGCTGGTGAGCCAGAACGGCCTTGCCAACCGGTTCACTGCAGAGGACCTCCGGACCGCCTCACGAAGCAGTGGTGGGGTGCGTGGACTAAGAGTGGCGGACGATGAAATCGTGGGAATGGATCGCGTCCACATCGACGTCTACCTCCTCACCGTGACGCAGAAGGGCTACGGCAAACTGACCCGCGTTGACAGCATCCCCGTACACAAGCGTGGAGGAAAGGGACTGCGAGTACACAGGGTCGGATTCGAGACGGGCAAACTGGCGATTGCCAGGCTTGTCCCGCCGCAGGGGTCACTCATCCTGATGTCTTCCGTGGGGAACGTGGTGGTTATTCCCATGGAACAGATCTCCGTGCAAAGTAGAAACGCGCGCGGCGTGCATCTTATGGCCCTGGAGGCAGGTGATACCGTAGTGTCCGTCACCTCTACAGGCGAGGTGGAGATGGCCGCTGAAGAGTAGGGCGCCCGTGGTCCGTCCACCTGAGTGAAGTAAGGAGGAACCGTCGTTCAATGAAGCTGGTACTTGTGCATGGTTCTGGTGGTACGGGAGTGGTGTGGACGCACCAGACCGAGTTCTTCAGAGATGCCGACGCAGTGAACCTGCCGGGGCACCTCACAGAAGACGAACCGTGCACCAGTGTGGAGGACTACGCGGCTTGGCTGCATGACTACGTTATAGCGAAGGGATACGGAAGACCGGTCCTTGCCGGGCATTCTCTCGGGGGCGCGATTGTGCTCCAGTATGCGCTGGACTACCCCGACGATGTCGGTGGCCTTGTCTTGGTAGGAACCGGAGCGAAGCTGCGCGTTGCTCCGCACGTTCTGGAAGCCATCGAAAAGGGAATCAAGAACCCCGACCCGTGGCTGAGTGAGTTCATTGGGGCGCAGTTGCTCGCGATCGAAGATGTAGTCTTTGACGTGGTGGCACGCGAGACAGGACTGGACAAGAGTCTTCGAGAACAGATCCTAGCCGACATTGCCAGGGTTGGCGCTCGGGTGCAATTGAATGACTTCCTTTGCTGCGACCGGTTTGATGTGATGAACCGGCTGAGTGAGATCAAGGCGCCGACGCTGGTGCTTGCAGGCAGCCTCGATGTGCTGACCCCACCGAAGTATGGCGCCTACCTTGCACAGCACATCCAGGGAGCGACAATGGTGGTCATAGAAGGAGGCACCCACCACTTCTTCGCTGAGAAACCGGAGCAGACGAATCGTGCCATCAGCCACTTCATGAAGTCGCTCTAGCCGCTTGAGGGCAGCCATCTACGCGAGTGTGCAGGCCGCACGCGTTGCAGTTCTCCACCCTGCAGTCCATCGTCACCTGGCCCTGCATCATCCTGTCATGCTCTGCAGCAAGGTACTGCTGTGAGACGCCAGTATCGATGTGCGCCCAAGGAAGCGGCTCACCGGGCTCACGTGCCCGGTTGGCGAAGTCTTCGATACGGAGGCCGCAGGATGCGAATGCCTCCTGCCAGTTGTCAAATGTAAAGCATTCGCCCCAGGCATCAAAGCGGCTGCCCAATTCCCAGGCACGCAGGATGACCCTACCGAGACGTCGGTCACCTCGAGACAGAGCCGCTTCGAGCTGGCTGACCCTGGCGTCGGGCCAGGACAGTTTGACGCGTTCGGCGCGCAGACCTCTCTTGAGCAGGCCGACCTTGGTGTCGACGAGCCGGCTATCGTCTTGTCCATCCGACTGGAATGGCGTGTGCGGCTTGGGCACCAGGAGGGAGACTCCAACATTGAGGCGGAGAGCCGGGTCGAAGGCCGCTATTCGCCGAACCAGTGTCGAGATGCCGACCACATCCTCCTCCGTTTCGGTGGGAAGCCCTATCATGAAGTAGAGCTTGAGCTTGGTCCATCCGCCATCGCGAAGGGCATCGAGAGTGGTGAAGATGTCCTCCTCCGTGACGTTCTTGTTGATTGCGCGCCTCAGACGCTCGGTCCCGGCCTCGGGGGCAAACGTGAAGGAGCTGCCACGGCGTCCCGGCAGCGCTTCCAGCAGACGGACGGACTCCGGGCCGAGACGCAGGCTTGGCAGCGAGAGCGAGATGTTCTCTCGTCGACAGAGAGGGGCGAGATCCGCGACGAGTTCCTCGATCTGCGGGTAGTCGCTGCTGCTGAGAGAAAGGAGCGAAAGCTCACTGTAGCCGCAGTTCCCTGCGAGTTGTTCGCATGCGTCCCTGATCTGCTGTCGGTCCCGTGTGCGGATCGGCCGGTAGACCATCCCCGCCTGGCAGAAGCGGCAGCCTCTCGTGCAACCGCGCTGAATCTCGATGCTGCCATAGTCATGGACCGCCTCGAGAAACGGCACGACCGGCCGGGTAGGCGGCGGAGGCAAGGTCTCGACGAAGCGGCGGGAGATCACGGGCGGGACGTCGCCGTCCTGTGGCTCCAGAACGAAGAAAGCGCCGTCTTCACGATAGCGTGGCTCATATAGAGACGGCACGTACACTCCTGGTATTCGTGCTGCGGACTTGAGAAGGCTGACGCGGTCGTGCCCGTGAGCCAGCAGCACATCACGCAAGTCGCTCAGTCCTTCCTCTGCCTCGCCGACGAAGAAGAGATCGATGAAGTCCGACATCGGCTCCGGATTGACCGTGCAGCTACCTCCGGCGATGATGACCGGATGCAGCGAGTTCCTGTCCCGGCGTAATACGGGTATGCCGCCAAGGTCAAGGACGGCAAGTACGTTTGTGTAGGTCAACTCATAGCCAAGAGAGAAGCCAACGACGTCGAACTCGGAGAGACTGTGCTTCGACTCCAGCGAGAAGAGGTGTTGCCCGCTCGCCCTCAGGGCTTGTTCCATGTCCGCCCACGGCGCGAAGACCCTCTCGGCAAGCACGCCGGGGAAGGAGTTCAAAGACTCGTAGAGGATGGGCAGGGCGAGGTTGGACATCCCCACCTCATACGAATCCGGGTAGCAGAGAGCGACGCGAAGGATAGCGCTGTCCCAGGGGTTGAGGATGCTGTTCCACTCGTTGCCAGTGTACCTGGCCGGCCGGGAGACCTGGTGGAAGATGGAATCAGGAATACTCACGGTTGTGGCTGCATTATAGTCGCTGAACGCGTTCCGCTCAATTCGGAAGCGCGAGGCGCGATGCGTCCTGCGTTGACCGTGCCGGTGTTGCGGCCTAGAATACGCGTTCCTGCGTATGAAAGCACTGCTGCAGCGAGTGACATCCGGTGCCGTTGCCGTGGAGGGTGCGGTGGTTGGTCGCATCGGTCCCGGGCTCGTGGTGTTTCTGGGGGTTGGACGGGATGATGTAGAGGAGGATGCAGACTATCTGGCGCAGAAGGTTGCGGGCCTCAGGGTGTTTCCGCGCGAGGATGCGGAATTCGACCTGTCCGTGCAGGATACCGGTGGCGGCGTGCTGGTGGTGAGCCAGTTCACCTTGATGGCTGACACACGGAAAGGCAGGAGGCCCAGCTTCATTGACGCAGCCCCACCGGAGAAGGCACGCCCCCTCTACGAGCGTTTCGTCGCCGCCCTCTCGGCACAGGGACTCACGGTTGCCGCGGGAGTCTTCCAGGCATACATGCATGTGGAACTGGTCAACGACGGGCCGGTGACGGTGCTGCTGGAGAGTCGACGCCGGCAGTGAGCTATTGTCCCGTCTCCACGAAGCGCGCGCGTTTGCGTTCCCGGAATACTGCGCTGCTATAATCCATACATGATTACGAAGAGACGGCTTGCATGGGGGTGGTTGGGTGTCCTGCTGCTGGTTGACCTCATCGTCCCCTGGTATGTACTGGGCGGGCATCCACACTTCACCGGAGCCTTTCTCTTCTGGGTCGTCTGGACGGCCGTGGCCATTGTCAGCATGTTCGTGTTGTTCTTGAGGTGGCGGGAGTGAGCGGGGCGGCCTGGGCCTGGCTTGCCATTGGCCTCTACGTGGTACTGGGTTTCGTCATCGCCTTTGCCGCCCGACGCCATGTCGGTGTGGGAATGAGCGATTTCTTCCTGGCGAATCGGCGCATGGGCGGCGTCATATCTGCACTTACGTACAGTGCAACCACCTACAGTGCATTCATGTTGGTCGGCCTCGTGGGGCTGAGCTACGCGGGGGGAGTGGGGGCGCTGGGTTTCGAGATGACCTATCTTTGCGGATTGTTCCTCGCAGTGTTCTTCCT
>Ga0307379_10008382_pt1 | contig 13954 bp, 13 predicted proteins | sample UN2MG_FD_202237 | JGI IMG/M metagenome (GOLD analysis project Ga0307379, IMG submission 202237) | Soil microbial communities from Risofladan, Vaasa, Finland - UN-2 | ecosystem: Environmental > Terrestrial > Soil > Coastal area > Acid sulfate soil | place: Finland: Risofladan, Vaasa | collected...
CCTGACGAAGTACCGGCCTCCAAAGCTCCTTCTTTAGCCAGGTCATAGTCCCGGTACAAGGAAGGCATGGCGCGCTTTTTGCCGTCCGGGTACAAATTTTCTGAGTTATACGAGTGTCGCGATACAAAGTTGGTGGATGAGTAGTTGTTTGTCACGGTACACAAAGTATAAATAGGGCAGGGGAGCGGTCCGGATTTGTCCCGATTTACAAAGTTGTCAGGGACGCAGGAAGCGATGCAAAAAGCGTGACAAACCTATTAATTTTATTGTCCGTGTTAGCAATAGATTATTATTTATAAGTCTTACTTGGCAAGCCAGTCAATCATTAAGTTCCTTATCAATTAAATCGATTATAGTTTCAATCATATTTTCTGCTTGCTTATAAGCATCCAATTTCTCGTTCATGAGTCCGGTTAGAAGGTCAAAATTATTTTTAAACTTATAGCTGAATAATAATTCAGGCCTCACAACTTTTATTGGATCAACCTGGAGGATCTCTTTGATCTCTGGGATTATCTGAGAAATAATGACAGTCGAATGATTTTCTTCTAATCTATTAATATAGAGATACACTTCTTCCAAACTCTGAAGCTTTTCTATAATATTATTGTTTTTCAAAACTATTATCTCACCACTATTTATTAAAGTTTGGTAAATATTGCTTTTTCGTCTGAAATCAGAGTATCGTAGCATATTGAAAGCTATTTTCCCCAATGTATCAATTTCGGTTTTTGCATCCGACCTAATCAGGTTACTAGCATATACAAATTGAGAATAATAGGTCTGATTATAATACATTTCACCGGTTAAAATATTTGAATCTTCCTTTAACTGATTCTTTATGCTTTGATAATATTGAATTTCCAATTTGTTGTCAGCTCTATTTTGATTCCAATTATTCAGGTATAAAGCAAGAAGGATTCCAATAGCTACAATAATTATTTCACCAAAAGCATAAGTTAGGTATTTTGTTAATTTCCCTTCCTCAAGGAGCTTTTTTCGTATTTCTTTCAGTTTTAATAGCATAGAATTTTAATTATAGATGATCCATTATTTTTTAAATATAGTAATCATATGACAATGGGTATCAAGGTGGCTGGAATTTATTGCTAACGGCCCGGCAATAAAATGAGTAGGCGTTACCCGACGCAGTACCGGCTACTACCTTTCACCTTTAGCCAGAAAATAGTCCCGGTACAAGGAGGGTATGGCATTGGTTTTTGCAGTCAAGGCACAAACTTTATGAGGTGTACGAGTGTCGCGGTACAAAGTTTATAAGTAATTGAGAACTAGTCTTGTTATTGTTATTCTATTAACAGCAGATGCGCGGTCCGGATTTGTCTGGTTTTACATACCTGCTTAGAAAGCAGGAGCGGTTTGCAAAAACCATGACAAGCCTATTAATTTTATTGTCCGTGTTAGTACAAGTGGCAATTATTATTGTTCTTTAAGCAGGATTTGTCTGGGGAGCAGGATCCCATTTTATTTTTATGAGGCAGAAATTATTGTTTTGAATCTGTTTGATCACAATTTCTCTTGAGTTCAGGATTAATCTTATGAAAGGAAATATTCTATGCGGAGTTAGTACAAGTGGATCTATAATTTCATTTTATTGATAATTGGCCGGCTCAGGAAATTGTCAAGATACATGGAATGAATATTGAGCACAGATTAAATTGAGATCGATGGAGCGGGGGCATTGTCATTGAACAATTGAGTCATTTAACAGTAATCGTGGGTGGCCAATTTTTGCTCGTCCATTTGTACTAACGGCCCGGCAATATGGGGAGGTTGTGTTACCCGACGCAAGCACCGGGCAGAATCCTGGTACTTTAGCCAGAAAGTTGTCACGGTGCAAGGAGGGTATGGCGCACTTTTTGCCGTCATGGTACAAAGTTTTGTGAGCATTACGCGTGTCGCGGTACAAGTTTGATCGGAGCCGGTAAACTATCACGGTACAGGAATTTTGTTGGGGGCACTGGCGCAGTGTCGCGGTACAATTTGTCTCGGAGACAGAAATCTGTCACGGTGCAGGATTTTAATGACGGGCAGATGTGCGTGTCCGGGTGCAAGAACCATTACAAAGCTATCTTGGGTGTAGGAGCAAAAGCAAAAAGTATGACAAACAACTTACCCATATTGTCCGTGTTATGGTTAGTTCTTGTTTTTTTTTCTCGGGCAAGCTTTTTATTTTTGATTTATCTATTTTTGAAAATAGATATTTGAAAAGACAAAAGTAACTTTACCATAATCGAAATACTTTGGTAGTAATATGTAAACTATTACTCCATTGACATTGTACATTATTTTTTTATCTCCAGTTTGAATTATTTCACTTTTGAGTGGGTTTTTTAAACCAAATTCATCTTTTACATAGCTTGTGTCCTTAGGAAACATATATTCGTATATCATACTTATCGTAAACAGCTTAGAATCATACTCAAGATTGACTTCTTTTTAGGTGTTATTGAACAAAGGACCTAGCCAGGTTATCTTAACTTCAGCTGAATCATTAGTTGATTTTATTGAATAGGGTTCTCCAAATTGAGAGATGAGAGCCTTCTTAAGTACTATTCTATATTTATCAAAATGTTCTTTTTGGGCGAAGCTTATCTGGAAAATGAAGCATAAAATGATGAATAAAAATAGCTTTCTCATAGTCATATTGATTTATTTAATGGATGAAGATTCCCCAATAATAATTTCAATTATTTCTTATCAATCAATGATATGCATTTTATGCTTTTTACCAGAATAGAATATTCCTTATTATCATCGTTATTGAGGAATATGCATAAAAATGGAAGTCTAGACTCAATTTCAGTCCTTTCAAGACTTAATGTTTTTTTACTGGTATGGCATTCTAAGATTTCTCCAACCATAGTCTTTTCGGTTGCATCAATAAGTGTGTCATTGAAAACAATTCTTATCTTCTTTTGTAAGAATTCACTAAATTCTTCTAAAGTAAACTTTTCGTAGTTTTTCATTTGGTTAAATTTTAGTCGATTATCTACAATGTAATAAGATTCTGCCAGAAGAAAAAAAATATAAAGAAGAATACTTTAAAATTTGTCAAAGTGGCCAATCCCGGTAAATTTGCAGGAATTGTCTCGGTCAACTAACATTGCTTTTTCTGTTATGGTTAGTTCTTTAAGATGTTATCTAACGTACAGATAATGTTTGAATTAACCATAACGGCCCGGCAATATGGGGAGGTTGTGTTACCCGACGCAAGCACCGGCCACGTCCTGTGAACTTTAGCCAGAAAACTGTCACGGTGCAAGGAGGGTATGGCGCACTTTTTGCCGTCCGGGTACAAAGTTAGTTGAGCATTGCACGTGTCGCGGTACAAGTTTGATTGGAGCCGCGAATTTATCCCCGGTTACAAAACGATTGACGGGCACTGGTGCAGTGTCGCGGTACAATTTATCTTGGAGTCAGAAATTTGTCAATGTGCAGGATTAATATTGCGGGCAGATGAGCGTGTCAGGGTACAACAGCCATTACAAAACTGTCTTGAGTGCAGGAGTAAATGCAAAAAGTGTGACAAACAACTTACCCATATTGTCCGTGTTAGCATTTCGGGCCAATATTAGTTATTGAATTGAATATTTTGTCAATTGGATATATAAAGAGTCACCATTACTTGGTCGTAAGGCCTTGTTATCAACTATTTGACCATGTTTATCCATAATCATATATTGAGGAATAATTGGAATGAAGATCTTTTTATCAGATAAATCTTTTTTCAAAGTATCATTAAGCCTAAGATGATAACCCATAAGATTATGAGAAATAATAAACTGGTAAAGGATGCTATCCTGAATATCCTTATCTGAATTTAGATATACCATTTCTATGTTATTATCATTAAGGAATTTATGCAAGGAATCTACATGTTTGAACTCTTCCAAACATGGAGAACACCAGGTAGCCCATCTGTCAATGTAAACAGTTTTGTCTTTAAAGAATTCTGATAAGTCTGCCAAAGAATAAATAGGTTTATCCTTGTCGAGGAAATGGATATTTGGGGCTAAATCCCAAATTTGGGTTTCATTCTTTCCCGTCTTACTGTTGCAGGAACAGAAGAGAATAACAATGATTAAGGTTAGAATAGTGTTTCTCATTTTAAGTTGAAATTAATATCTGGTAACAGTTTAAAGGATCTGCCAATAATCAAAGCTACAAAGTATTTTGAGTTCCAGTTGTCGAGTGAATTTATGCTTTTTCCGTTAGCATTTCGGGCCGTCTGATGGTGTAACGAAACTGTCATGTTATTTGCAAATTGTCCCTTGTGTCGGCGCAGCCAGGCCTGAATGCTAACGGCCCGGCGGTAAAATTTAGTAGGCGTTGCCTGACGAAGTACCGGCAACAAACTTCCTTCTTTAGCCAGTTAATAGTCCCGGTACAAGGAAGGCATGGCGCGGTGTTTGCAGTTCAGGTACAATTTTGCTGAAGTATACGAGTGTCGGGGTACAAATTTGCTAAGTGATTGATTATTAGTCTCGTTATTGTTATTTTATTAACAGCACTGGCGCAGTCCGGATTTGTCACGATACACTAAGTTGTCTGGAGAGCAGGATCTGTTTGCAAATACCGTGACAAGCCTATTAATTTTACCGTCCGTGTTAGTACAAGTGGCAATTATTATTGTTCTTTAAGCAGGATTTGTCTGGGGAGCAGGATCCCATTTTATTTTTTATGAGGCAGAAATTATTGTTTTGAATCTGTTTGATCACAATTTCTCTTGAGTTCAGGATTAATCTTATGAAAGGGAATATTCTAAGCGGAGTTAGTACAAGTGGATCCATAATTTCATTTTATTGATAATTGGCCGGCTCTGTGAGTTGTCAAGGTACAGAGAATGGACATTGGGCACAGGGCTGATTGAAATCGATGGAGCGAAGGCATTGTCCAACTGTTAATAGAAGCCTTTTATTAAAATCGTGGGTGGCCAATTTTTGCTTGTCCATTTGTACTAACGGCCCGGCAATAAAATTAGTAGGTGTTACCTGACGCCGCACCGGGCAGGGTCCTGGAACTTTAGCCAGAAAGTTGTCACGGTGCAAGGAAGATACGGCGTGGTTTTTGCCGTCCAGGCACAAATTACCGGGAGTATACGAGAGTCGCGATACAATGCTGGTAAATAAGTAGTTGTTTGTCAAGTTACACAAGCTTTATATAGGGCAGGAGCGGGGTCTGGATTTGTCACGTTTTACAAAGCTGTCTGGGAAGCAGGAACTAATTGCAAAAACCATGACGAACCTATTAATTTTATTGTCCGTGTTAGCACTTGTAATATTTATTAATGTTTCAATGGTTTAAGGATTAAAATCATTACCTGGCAATGGAGGCGGAGGTAAGATTTTAAAGAAGTATTCTTGTGCATGTTCAACAAGGTCATTGACAAAAAAATGATTTGATTCAGATATTAAATTTGAATCTATGGTTTCATTTAAAATATTGTAGAGATTTTGAAACTCCTTAGGTATGCAGTAACTACAAAAATGGATGACTTTAATATTTCCATTGGGATATTTGAAGATGAAGAAATTGTAATCACAAAATTCATTATCGCAAGAATAAGAAGTATCACTCGGGGTAATTTTAGCAACATGTTCTATAAGCTTAATAAGCGGTTTGCTATAATCACCTTTGAAAAACTGATCAAGGCCAAATTTTGGAGCAGGATCAGATTTAAAGCTATTACTAATAGTATCCAGATAGAAATATTGTCTTTTTGGTCCTTTAGCAATTTTCAAACTTTTTATTGGTGAGTACTCTAAGTACTTTCTTAATGAGAATTGTACTTTATTCAGGCTATCAATGGAAACAGAATATCCATTAATAAATACGAAAGACTCAATAGAATCTTTGCAGTTAACACAAGAAATAGCAAGAATTGCTAATCCAAATGATATGTACTTAATTTTTGTCATATGTTGTATGGTTAATTATAAGTGCTAACGGCCCGGCAATATGGGGAGGTTGTGTTACCCGACGCAAGCACCGGCTACGTCCTGTGAACTTTAGCCAGAAAACTGTCGCGGTGCAAGGAGGGTATGGCGCACTTTTTGCCGTCCGGGTACAAATTAAATTGAGCATTACGCGTGTCGCGGTACAAGTTTGATCGGAGCCGCGAATTTATCCCCGGTTACAAAGTTGTTGGCGGGCACTGGCGCAGTGTCGCGGTACAAGGTTGATCGAAGCCAGAAAACTGTCAAGGTATACTGGATTTTAATTGCGTGAAAATGCGCGTGTCCGGGTGCAACAACCATTACAAATCTGTCTTGGGTGCAGCAGCAAAAGCAAAAAGTGTGACAAACAACTTACCCATATTGTCCGTGTTAGGCGGAGCCATTTTTTATTGATCAAAGTATTGGAAGCGTTAAGTATTATGATGTCTTAGTTTTAAAAGTCTAAACCCTACTAATGGGAACCAGAGAAGATAAATAGGTCCGGCAATAAACATCAGAATACTTCCGACTGCCGGGATGATTAATCCCATTATTATATGTAAAAGGTCCAATCCATACATTACAATGCCAACTAAAGCAGTAAGTCTGCTGAATATGGTAGATTTAAGCATGACTATAGAAAATAGGAGTGCTCCAGTTTGAAGGAGTATTCCTCCTATTATAGCACCAGTCCCATGCCATATATCAGACGCCCAAATAGACTCACCAGCAGCAAGCAATTGGTTTTTCTGAAAATCAGAAGTGGAAAAAGCGAACTTATCACTGAGATTCAGATATGAAAAGACAGAAGGCATTGAAAGAAAAAGAGTCACTCCGGCGAATACCAGAATTGTAGCAATAGCGACTAATCCATAATTTGATTTCTTAAGGGCAATGAATAAGCTAAAGAATAACAGGTAATAAAGAGGAACAATAAAAACAGTCAGGATATCAAGTCGTAAAAGTCCCTGAAGTTTGTTTTCTTGTAGCATAGTGAAACATTGCTCAACAGTTTCGGGAGGACCTCCAATTATTGTTATTATCAATAATGTGATCAACGAATATGCAATAAAAATCATGCATACGATTCCTCCAATAAAGAAGATTGTCTTTTGGGATGAATCAGGGTAATCAGAATTATTCATTAAAACAGATTTTTATTAATAGTAGTATTTTTAGGTAGCGGCCAATTTGCACGTACACCCTTTGGTTACGCCTAACGGCCCGGCAATATGGGGAGGTTGTGTTACCCGACGCAAGCACCGGGCAGGGTCCTGGTACTTTAGCCAGAAAGTTGTCACGGTGCAAGGAGGGTATGGCGCACTTTTTGCCGTCATGGTACAAATTTTATTGAGCATTACGCGTGTCGCGGTACAAGGTTGATCGAAGCCGCAAGTTTATCCCCGTTTACAAAGCTGGTGGCGTGCACTGGCGCAGTGTCGCGATACAAGCTGTCTCGGAGCCAGAAATCTGTCACGGTGCAGGATTTAATTGTGTGCAGATGCGCGTGTCCGGGTACAACAATCAATACCAATTTGTCTTGAGTGCAGGATCAAAAGCAAAAAGTGTGACAAACAACTTACCCATATTGTCCGTGTTAGGTGTTCGTAGTTATTATTATTAAAATTAAGTAGGACATTATTAACCAATTAGATAGAAGGCTTAGAATTGAAAGGATATTAGTTCATTTTAATAAATGTATAGGGAGTCGGCTCAAGATTAGGGGTTACTCTTAGGATGAAACTTTGAACTTTGTCATTATTAATATTGAAAGGAAGTTCCACAATGCCATAATTAATATCAGAATAAGTGCATAAAAAAGTATTGTTGATTATATGCTCTAGTTTCCCTATCAAATTAGGATGGTGCATAAAACTCATATTTAGGATACCATTTACTAATTTTATTTCAATTTCTCCATAAAGATCATTTTGATATTTCCCTGCAAAGGCCTCCAATGATAAACTAGGCTTGTTTTTTAAATTAACAATTTTCTTAAGAGAATCAATATTACTTTTAGTGGTTAATCTATATTGTTTTAACATTGCTAATGATTTGTCACTATAGCCTTGATAAGGTAAGTCAAGGAGTGCATCCAGAATCTCATTTTCTAAACCACTACAAAGTAAATTATAATCCGTATTGGTTAAAATAGTTATTCCAAAATTCTCCTCAGGAACTAGTAGAAAAGAAGAAGCGAAACCAGGTACTCCACCACTATGGGAATATACTACAACACCTTTTCTGTCCATGATATTCAAGCCTAATCCAGATAACGAAAAATGCGTAGCCTGTTTGTATCTTGTATCCATGCCGATGATCGTATAAGGTCTACGAATGGCTTGAATAGCGCTGTTTGAAATAACCTGATTTCCATCAATCTTACCATTATTTAGATGTGCTATTAACCAAGTTGCCATATCTTTCGCACATGAGCTCATACTTCCTGCGGGAGCGAGGTTGTCTAATTGCATTACTGGTGTTTCTGTTCTTGAATCATTGAATAGAGTATATCCGGTTGCCTTATTTGATGCATTTTTATATTCTTTTGAAAGTGTGAGCGTATTTTCCATTTTCAGGGGCAACAGGATTTTTTCTCGAATAACCTCCTCCCAGTTCAAGTCGGTTGTTCTATGAATAACTTCTCCTGCTAAAAAGAATCCAGCATTGGTATAACTATATCTTGACCGAAAACCGTAACGAAGATCCAATAATCCTATTCTTTGAATAATTTGCTCTTTTGATAAGTCAGATCCAAAAAAGATAAAATCGCCCTGAAAAATTCCTAAACCAATTCTATTAGATAAAAGATCAGAGATGTTTGTTTCTTTTGATGCCAATGGATCTTTTAATTTAAATTCAGGTATCCATTTCTGAACCTTATCCTCTAAATTAAGTTTTCCATCCGCCTGCAGTAGGGCAATAGCAGTGGATGTAAAAGTTTTTGTAATTGAACCTATCATAAAAAGTGTACTATCGTTAACAGGTTGAGAACCTCCAACTTTTGTTGTCCCAAAACCTCTCATAAACTGGATCTTACCATTTTTTACGATTGCAATTGCCAATCCAGGAATTTCCCACTTAGCCATTCCACGGATTACATAATTTTCAAGACTGTCTCTTACAAAGACAGACAAATCATTTTCTTGGGCTTTTACGCCGAAAGTATAAATGAATAGAGTTGAAAGAATTAATAGATTTTTCATAATACATTAATAATTAAAGTTTTCTCGTGATTAAATAGATAATCTAAGCCTTTTTAAATAGTATTAAAATGTTGTTGAAAGTCCAAAACTATGACACCTAACGGCCCGGCAATATGGGGAGGTTGTGTTACCCGACGACAGCACCGGCCACGTCCTGTGAACTTTAGCCAGAAAACTGTCACGGTGCAAGGAGGGTATGGCGCACTTTTTGCCATCAGGTACAAATTTTGTGAGGTATACGAGTGTCGCGTTACAAGGCTGATCGGAGCCGCGAATTTATCCCCGGTTACAAAGCTGATGGCGCGCACTGGCGCAGTGTCGCGATACAATGTTGAACGGAGCCAGAAAGTTATCACGGTACACAAAGCATTATTGCGTGCAGATGCGCGTGTCCGGGTTCAACAACCATTACAAATTTGTCTTGAGGACAGGAGCTAAAGCAAAAAGTGTGACAAACAACTTACCCATATTGTCCGTGTTATGCTTAGAACTTATTTTTATTGTTTTTATGGTAGTTCTTTAACATCTTTCCGAAGGCTTTATCTTTTTTACGCTTTTCGGCAAGAGTGGTCTGAAATCTTTCCTGTTCTTTCTGAATTTTCTGATAATTGTCGTACGAATCTTTGTCGATGGTCCCATTGTTTAGAGCTTCAATTACTGCACATCCGATTTCGTTAATATGTTTACAGTCAGGAAATTTGCACTTAAATGAAATTTCAAAAATCTCCTGAAAGGTTGTTTTAATGCCAACAGTATTATCAGTCATTCCTAGTTCCTTCATACCTGGAGTATCGATTATTATGCCACCATTTTCCAAAACAAATAATTCACGGTGGTCAGTAATATGTCTTCCTTTATTTGTGCTAAGACTTATTAGCCCGGTTTTTAATATATTTTTCTTTAACAAGTTATTGATCAAGGTAGATTTGCCGACTCCTGATGATCCTACGGCGCAATATGTTTTACCTTTTTGTATAAAACCCAATATCTGGTCAAGTCCTTTAAGAGTCATGTTACTGAGTAGGATGTACTTTACTTTCTTATCTCTTTTTTCAAGGACGTTAATTGCATCCTGAATCTCTTTTTCGGTCGACAAATCAATCTTGCTAATTACCAAAACTGGTTCAATGTTAGCGGAATAACAGATTGTTAAGTATCTTTCAAGCCTATTGATGCTAAAATTATTGTTTATAGCTTGGATTATAAAAGCCACGTCAATGTTTGTGGAGATGATCTGAATCTCCCCGAATTTGCCAACAGCCTGTCTTTCAAGTACTGATTTCCTGGGAAGTATTTTATGAATAATTGCCTGATCGGAGTCATAGATTGTCATTGTTACCCAGTCACCGACAGCAGGGAAGTCAGCTCTTGAGTTTGCAGAAAATCTTAAGTTACCAGTAATTTCAGCCTCATACTCATTTTCACCGTCTGAGACGATAAATCTTTCTCGGTGTTCTTGAGTCACTCTGCCGATTGAAAAGTTAGAAAGTTGGTTGTCTCTCAGGTAGGTAGTAATCTCGTTATTTAATCCAAGGTCAAGGAGGTTCATTTCTGTGCAGTGTTGTTAGGTTTTAAGCATAACGGCCCGGCAATATGGGGAGGTTGTGTTACCCGACGCAGCATCCGGGCAGAGTCCTGATACCCCGCGCCAGCGGGGCCAGAAAGCTGTCACGGTGCAAGGAGGGTATGGCGCACTTTTTGCCATTTGAGTACAAATTTTTATGAGCATTACGCGTGTCGCGTTACAAGTTTGATCGGAGCCGCGAATTTATCCCCGGTTACAAAGTTGGTTGCGGGCACTGGTGCAGTGTCGCGGTACAATGCTGAACGGAGACAGTAAGTTATCAGGGTACACAAAGCATTATTACGTGCAGATGAGCGTGTCCGGGTGCAACGGCTATTACGAATTTGTCTTGAGTGCAGAAGTAAAAGCAAAAAGTGTGACAAACAACTTACCCATATTGTCCGTGTTAGCAGTTGTAGTTATTTTGCTATAATAGTAGATTCTTGTCTAATGATTTTGCCAGTCATTACGTCCACGTAAACATTACTTGAAACAGCTGGAATGTAAATCATCCAGGCAACTCTTAATTCTATTTTGTCGGCTGAATAAACAGAAACGATCTTTAAATCTGTCGTGCAGTCCTCAAGGGAAGATTTCGAAATCGTTTGGAAATATTCTCCAGTCCAACCGTAGTGGGAAACTTGTTTACTAATAATGTTTTTCTTGGCCTCGGATTCAGTGAAATTGAATTGGTTGGGAATATAAATATTCGGAAACCAGTTGCCTTCACAATTGACTAATTCTCCTTCATCAAATCTAAAAACTATATCTGCATAAAGAACTTCAATTGTATCAACTTTTTGATTGGATGAGACCACAGTCCAGTAGGTTTCGTTTGATAATGAATATACTCTTGAGATTTCTAGGTCATCAGGATTTTCGATACCAGTCTCAATTGGATGCTTTGATACAAACTCTTTTGCCAATTCAATTGATTCTGGTTCGGTTAATAAAACTGAATTTGATGGTGGTTGGATTACTTCATAATAGTCAGATGGGGCACAGAATCCAAATTCATTTAATGTCGAACGAATGTATGGATATTCATTTGAGAGAGAGGCTCTCATGGTCGTGATTTCTTCATTCGAAAGCTTTTTAAAAGTTGTAGGATAATCGGGATCTACATAAAGATCTCTTTTCTCACAGCTGATTGCCAAGAGAAAAATAGTCAACAGTTTAATAACTGATCGTTTCATAGGTTGATTACTAGTGTTTTAGCCACAAATTTTATACCAAATATCATTAGGGCAGGAATTAAACTATGACTGCTAACGGCCCGGCAATAAAGGGAGGTTGTGTTACCCGACGCAATTCCGGCCGACCACCTGTCCCGGTTTTTGGCAGAAGATTTCATTCGGCCGGAAAAGGAGGGTATGGCGCACTTTTTGCCGTCATGGTACAAATTTTGTTGAGCATTACGAGTGTCGCGGTACAATTTTGATCGGAGCCGCGAATTTATCCCCGGTTACAAAGTTGGTGGCGGGCACTGGCGCAGTGTCGCGGTACGAGCTGTCTCGGAGCCAGAAATTAGTCATGGTGCAGGATTTTAGTTGCGTGCAGATGCGCGTGTCCGGGTGCAACGGCCATTACAAATCTGTCTTAGGCGCAATAGCAAAAGCAAAAAGTGTGACAAACAACTTACCTTTATTGTCCGTGTTAGCATTTGTGCAAATTTTAAAACTGTCAAAAAATAACATGTCTTTCGGTGCTGTTGTACTATATATGAGGGTCATGGTACATTTTTAATTGCATATTGGATTTGTCTCGGAAGAGTTATTTTGATAACAGCAGGTACGCGTTCCGGGATTATCACAAATTACGAATCTGTCTTGGGTACAGGAGCGGTTTGCAAAGACCGTGACAAGCAACTTACCTTTATTATCCGTGTTGCAAAAGAGTTTTAATCAATATATTTTAGAGTCAGGTTCATTATATCTTCAATATTCTTTTCATTCTTGCTATATGGCGATGAATCCACTATCATATTCTTTTCATTAAAATATTTTCCTGTTGTCTTATTTACATCTTCTGAAGTTGCTAAATAGGTATAGGTTTTAGCCATTTCATCAGGCGAAATTGAGAATTTGCTCTTGATGGAATACATAAATTTCATTAGACTTGATAAATTTGGATATCTCTTAGTATCAATTTTAACGTTTGTTACTCTAATACAATTAACTGTAATTCCCGTATCTGCAAGCTTTTTAGCTAACCAATAAGTATACATTACTTGAGCCAATTTTGATTGATAATAAGCCATGGGAACACTAAATTTTCTCGTTTTAAACTCAGGATCATTCAAATCAACAGTTAATCGAGGATGCATCATTAAACCTTGTGAAGCTACTGTAATAATTCTTCCTTGTTCACTTTTTTTAATTAAATCTAAAAGTGAGTTTGTTAGTAGAATCGGTCCAATATGATTTGTTGCCCAAATAGTCTCAGTACCGTCGACAGAACTGATTGGTTGTTTTCGTGAAAGATCAAAATCAGCTGCATTATGGACTAATACATCTAGTTTATTAAATCTTTCCCTTATCAATTTCGATGCACTTAAAATCGAAACTTTTGAAGACATATCAATTTCAATAAGGTCAACAGTATCCGATTTTGATATTTCTTTTATTTCGGTAAGTGCTGTTAAACCACGTTCTCTATTTCGAGAACCTATAAGAACTTGAAATCCAAATTGGGCTAATTGAATAGCAGCCTGTTTTCCAATTCCCGAATTTGCTCCAGTTATAAAACAAATCTTTTTATCCATAATTGTCTATTTTATTAGTTGTTGTGTTGTTATTAACATTTTTGTTAACTGTCAGGTTTAAAGTTATTAAAGTATTGTGAATCCTGGTAGTCAAGAAAAATCTGCTTTTAACTGTTAGCATTCGTGCTTATTTCAATTATTATGTATCTGTCTCGTTATAAGAAAATTGTCCCGGAGAGAGGGCTTATGCATGAATGCTAACGGCCCGGCAATAAAGGGAGGTTGTGTTACCCGACGCAAGCACCGGGCAGGGTCCTGGTACTTTAGCCAGAAAGTTGTCACGGTGCAAGGAGGGTATGGCGCACTTTTTGCCGTCCGGGTACAACTTTTGTGAGTTATACGAGTGTCGCGGTACAATTTTGATCGGAGCCGCAAATTTATCCCCGGTTAAAAAGTTGGGGGTGGGCACTGGCGCAGTGTCGCGGTACAAATTATCTCGAAGCCAGGAATTTGTCAAGGTGCA
>Ga0307379_10008383_pt1 | contig 13954 bp, 10 predicted proteins | sample UN2MG_FD_202237 | JGI IMG/M metagenome (GOLD analysis project Ga0307379, IMG submission 202237) | Soil microbial communities from Risofladan, Vaasa, Finland - UN-2 | ecosystem: Environmental > Terrestrial > Soil > Coastal area > Acid sulfate soil | place: Finland: Risofladan, Vaasa | collected...
GTGAGAGAACAAAGGATATTTCCATCCCGATTAGCGGCTACTTTGTCTCACTGTCCGGCTTCACGGAGACAGGCATCGAGCAGGAAAAGGAGACAGATGACAGTCGAGTCATTCTGCTGGATGCTGAGCGCGTGATTACGGAGTTGGAGAGAAGTAGGGTGCTTGTAAACCTTGTCCAAGCGGCCGAACGTGCAGGGCAGTGCGCTCAGCTTGCTGGGTTGGAGGATGCAGCGGTAGATGGCGTTGATCTGATTGGGCACGACTGTGGATACGTGTGGGCGATATACTACTCGATGGGGAAGCAACGCACGCATTATTCACTCATCCATGCAGATGGCACACCTCTGGCCGAAGCGGTGGCAATAGAGATCGGAACGATTGGTAACAGATCGAATCTAATCTTTAGAGACATGCAGTACCTGCCGCCAGCAAGGACTACCCCCGGTTCCAGAGCGCTAGCTATGGAGGCGACGGAGCGCTATCAACGCTGGCTTGAACAGGAATGCGGCTTCATCCAACTGGATGGACTGCCAGCTGATACTGACCTGAGTGCCACACGTTTGAAGCTTGAACGGCTGTATGTACCGATGAAGGCCGTCGATCAAGTCGAGCCAGCCAGCCCTGACTCAGTAGACGTTGGCCACGCGAAGACTATTTCCATCGGCAACATCATGACTAGCACTCATCGGCTTGCTCTCTTGGCAGTACCAGGGGGTGGAAAGAGCACTCTGATAAAACGCCTTGCTATTGCCTTTGCATTCCCAGAACGAAGGACCGAGGTACCGGACGATCTTCCTCAAGGGGACTTCCTTCCGTTGATATTGCGTTGCCGGGACTTGCGAGATCGAGCACGTCGGCCGCTATTGGAATTGCTTCACGACTCCCTTCTACATGCTGGCATGACGGCAGATGAGGCAACCGCCTTTGAGGCTTTGGTTCATGAGGCTCTTCGAGATGGACGTGCATTCCTGCTGATAGACGGTCTCGATGAGATCTCGGAGGAAAGCGCACGGTGCAGTTTTACCGAGCATTTGCGTTCCTTCCTGGCGATGTTTCCGAGAGTACGGCTGGTCGTTACATCGAGAGAGGCCGGTTTTAGACTAGTAGCGGGTGTTGTCGCCAGCACTTGCAGATGTGCGAAGCTAGCACCACTTGACGAGGGTGATGTTCATCAGTTATGCGGGCGATGGCATCGTGAAGTTGTTGGCGACAGTGAAAGAGTTCAAGCTGAAGCTGCGGAGTTGGCAAGCACTATATGGAACAATGGCCGAATTAGGCCGCTGGCTGAGAATCCGTTGTTATTGACGACATTGCTGGTTGTCAAGCGCTGGATTGGAGAACTGCCTCGCAGCAGAACGGCACTGTACAGGGAGGCAATCCGAGTTCTTATTCGCACCTGGAACGTCGAGGGCTATGACCCTCTGGACGAGGAGGAGACTCTCACGCAATTGTCATTTGTGGCGTGCGCAATGATGGAGGAGGGAACCCAACAGATTGCCTACAGACCCCTTCTGAAGCTGTTAAACGAGGCAAGGCGCGAGTTGGAGCCGGAACTGCACTTTGCCCAGATATCACCCGCAGACTTCATAAAGCGCATTGAGTACAGAAGCAGCCTCCTCATGCAAACGGGTCACAACAGGGCAGATGGGGAACTGCAGCCGGTGTATGAGTTTAGGCATCTAACGTTCCAAGAATACCTTGCAGCTAGAGGTTATGTGGAAGAGCAATACAGAGGGCGTGACAGGAATGACAGCCTTGCCGATCTGCTACAACCACATTTCCAAGACGAGCGCTGGCAAGAGGTCATTCCTCTTGCTGTGGTGTTGGCCAGTCGGAGAGCAGAGGAAACGATTAGGCGACTGACCATGGTTTGCCAACAGTCACACGACCCCGAGGCAGACTCTATCCCTCCTGCCAATCCAGTAATGCTGCTGTTCCGCTGCCTGCTTGACGAAGTGCAGGTCAGTCCATCTACACTTCGGGCCGCCTTGCATGAGGTAGGTTGGCTCAGTGCTGACACGCTCCTGTATTCTCAGACCAGCCAATTGCTGCCAACAAAGTTTGGGCATCTATTGCAGGAAGTTAGCGAAAACGCATATATGTCTTCTAGCGATGGATGGGACAGGTATGCGTATATACTAGCTGAATGTGCGGATTATGAGTATGCGAGTGACGGCACGGAAATATCCGAGGATGTCGCCGCGAAGCTTAGGGACGGATTGGACAGCCGAGTTACTAAGGTGCAGGTTAGAGCGGCTCTCTGCTGTGCTCTAGTGGCATTCCGCACTTACGCGAAAAAGGACAATGAGGTCAGCGGCTTGTTTACCCAGCTACGAGAAAGATTAGTACACATGCTCCGGCAGGACAATGATAAGGTACGATTGGCTGCAAGTTGGGCACTTGCTTGGATAGGTGAAAGGAGACTGTGCAACACCGGGCTGGAAAGGGCCGCCCTACTTTCCGTGTATAGTGCGTGGCGAAATTCCAAAGTGACCAGGGTACAGAAATACGCGGCATGGGCTTTCTCTGCTCAGCCATTACTACACAGGGATGCTTTTGGTGACGAGGACTGGGGGGACACCGCCGGTTTGAATGACCGGGCGACAGTAGATAGACATTGGCCGCATCTTGCTCGGGCAATCCTGGCAGTCCAGTTCTATCGTCGTGTCCCCTTTAGCGACTCAGAGTTGGCTGGCCAGCTTAAGAAGTTATCCCCCGCCTTCGAACGTGACAAGCCCACAGTCGTTGAAATGTTGGAAAACCTGGGGCCGTCAGGCCAAAAGGTTCTGCAGGAATGGCAACGCAAATCTGAAGAATCGATCGCTGAGCTTGGCTTGAAAGCAAGCAATCTGCCGCCCAAACGCATCTTGAGTTGAGCGAGCCCACTCTTCCCATTGTTCCCGTGCGTGGTGGGTCGAAGTGAGCACATGCGATAGGAACTCCCGCCTCGGGCGTCTAACTCTCCCTTGACATGCATCTCTCCATTCCTAATCGGCGGATATTGGCGTTTGTCGGCGGTTTGGTACTTCTCCTCTGCCTGGGTGGGTGCAGGCATGCGGCAGAGGAAGACACGGGAGTCATCCACCTCGAGTTCTGGAACGGGTTTACCGGGCCGGATGGGAAGACGATGGAGAAGATCGTCCGGCGGTTCAACGAGGAGCACAAGGACCCCGACGGATCGGGGCAGGCTATCCAGGTCCGGATGCAGATCATCCCCTGGGGGACGTATTACGACAAGGTCACCCTCAGCCTGGCCTATGGGGGAGCACCGGACGTTTTCATCCTCCATGCCGACCGACTCCCGGAATATGCCGATGTCAATGCCGTCATCACGGTTGACGATCTCCTGAAGACCGGCGGCCTGGATGCCAAGGACTTCGCCCCTCGGGCGTGGAAGGCGGCTCAATGGAAGGGGCGGCAGTACGCGATCCCCCTCGACTGCCATCCCCAGGCGCTCTACTACAACACTGACTTGTTCAAGAAGGCCGGGATCGCCAAGCCGCCCACCAACCTGAGCGAGTTCCTGGCCGACGCCAAGAAGCTCACTCGCGACACGAACGGCGACGGCAAGATTGATCAGTGGGGGTTCGCATTCACCTGGATGCGGAACAACGCCCACACATTCCTTTCCCAATTCGACAGCGGCTGGCTCACGAGCGACGGCCGGCATTCCGATCTGACCAGCGCCAATGCCCGCGAGGCGTTTCAGCTCATGAGTGACCTGATCTATAAGTATAAGGTCTGCCCCGCCCCCGAGGGCCAGGACGCGTGGATCGGCTTTCGAACCGGCAAGGTCGCGATGGCAATCGAGGGGATCTATATGATTTCGAGCGTCGAGGAGCAGGAGGGCTTGAAGTTCGCAGGCGCGCCTTGCCCGGTCTTCGGGCGGCATCCCGGCGTGTGGGGGAACTCGCACATGATGTGCATGCCCAGGGGAATCTCGCCCGAGCACCGAAAAGCCGCGTGGACGTTCATGAAGTTCCTCTCCGACAACAGCCTGGATTGGGCGAAGGGCGGGCAAGTGCCCGTGCGCAAGAGCATCCTTTCGACGCCCGAATTCCGCAAGCTGGAGGTGCAATATCAGTTCAGCAGGGAACTGCCGTACGTAGTGTATTCGCCGCCCTCGACTTCGCTCAACCAGATCCTTCCGTTCTGCGATGCGGCGGTCGAGGCGACGCTGAATCACATCAAGCCGATGGACGAGGCGCTTGCGGAGGCGGCACGGCGGACGAACGCTGTATTGGAAAGACAGTAGCAAATGGTCGATGGTCAAGGGTCCATGGTCAATGGGGAAGACGGAGCGGGATGAAGGTTTGGAATAGAAACAAATACGCGGCGATGTTTCTGCTGCCGTACGGCGTGCTGTTCCTGGTATTCGTGGCCTCGCCGGTGATCTACGGATTCATCGTCAGCCTGCACAAGTGGTACATCCTCGCGCCGCATCCGACCTTCGTGGGGTTGGCGAACTACTCGGCAGTGCTGAAGGATGACCTCTTCAGGACGGCCTTCATGCGCACGGCCTATTTCGTGGTGATGGTCGTCCCGCTAGGCAATGCGCTCTCCCTGCTGATGGCGGTCGGCCTGAACCAGAATTACCGGGGCACGACCCTCTACAAGGTCGCCTTCTACCTGCCCGTGCTCACGTCGGTCTCGGTGGTGGCGATCCTCTGGCGATGGCTCTACAGCACGCAGTTCGGGCTGCTGAACTACTATCTGGGGCGCGCGGGCTTGGGGAGCGTCAACTGGCTCACGAGCACGGCGACCGCCATGCCGGCGATCGCGCTCCTTTCGATTTGGTGGGGTGCGGGCGGCAATATGCTGATCTACCTTGCGGGCCTTAAGAACATCCCGAGGGAACTCCTCGAGGCGGCGGAAATTGACGGCGCAAGCCCCATGCAGCGGTTCGGGGCGGTGACCTGGCCCTTGCTGAAGCCGACGACGCTCTTCTGCGTGGTGATGTCAATCATCGCCAGCTCGCAGGTCTTCGGGCAGACGTACATCCTCACGGGCGGCGGGCCGTATTACTCGACGCTGACGGTGATCCTATACATGTACCAGCAGGGCTTCGGGCTCTATCAACTAGGCTATGCGGCGGCGGTCGGGTATGTGCTGTTCCTGGCGGTGCTGGTGTTCGCGGTATTGCAGTTCAAGCTGCTGGCATATCAGAGGTAGAATGCCCAACACGGAGTACACGGAGGATTTGGGAAAGGGGCGGATAGATCGGTCTGGGTAGGCTTTCCTGGTTGAGTGGATAAGACGGGGAATAAGGGTACTGCGGTCATATGCCTGGAGATCACGGAGGAAGACGGGGGCAGTCTGCCTCTCCGTGCCCTCAAGACAATTGACGACAGAATCCTTGTACTGGGTGCTCTCTACCAAGGAACCGAAGACGTGCCAAGACCAGAACTATACTCATCTCTGACTCCGTATCTCCGTGTTAAGGGGTTGAATTCGATTGCTTTTTCCAGGAAAGACACGCAGAAGAATGGGAAAGAAAAGGTATATACCTGATTTAGTGGCCCAGGGATTCATGCTCCTTGGGGCGATGATGGGGCTGGCGCCGATTGCGTGGATGGTTTCGACCTCACTCAAGCCCGAGAAGTACGTTATGAGCGCAATTCCCCGCTGGCTGCCGAATCCCGCGACGATGTCGAACTTCACCGAGTTGTTCACCCAGGCCGAGGACTTCCCGGTCATCCGATGGCTGTTCAACAGCCTGTTCGTCTCGACCTCAGTGACGTTCCTGGTGCTGTTTGTGGCGAGCACGGCGGCCTATGCCTTCGCGCGATTAAGTTCAAGGGGCGGGACTCGTTATTCATGGTGGTGGTCGCGACCATGATCATCCCGGCCCAGATCACTCTCATCCCGGTCTTCCTGATCGTCCAGAAGCTCGGCTGGTTCAACAGCTACTTCGGGCTGATCGTGCCGGGCCTGGCGGGCGGATTTGGGGTGTTCCTGCTTCGGCAGTTCTTCCTCCAGATACCGGTCGAGCTCGAGGAGGCGGCGTACATGGACGGCGCGGGGCCGATTGCCATCTACTGGCGGATCATCCTCCCGCTCGTGAAGCCGGCGCTCGCGGCGCTGGCGATCTTCACCTTCATCGGCTCATGGAACGACTTCGCCTGGCCGCTGATCATCACGAACGACATCGCGATGAGGACTCTGCCGATCGGCATCATGATCTTCCAGGGGCGATACACGCAGGAGTTCGGCCTCACCATGGCCGCGGCGGCGATCTGCACGATTCCGATTATCATCGCCTTCCTGATCTTCCAGAAGAGGATAACCGAGGGGATTGCGATGACGGGGATTAAGGGGTGATGGGGAATGGTTGATGGTCAAGGGTCCATGGGGGATGGCCTTTCCTCCCAGCACCCGGTAATACTGCCAGTTCTGGGCTGGTAGTATTGACAGGCAGGCACATGCGGAGTTCACGATACCACATCCGCACGCAAGATCATCGGGGCACGCACTAGAAGCACCGGGACACTCGCATGACGGAGCACTTTGTCTGCGACACTACCATATACCCAACGCTGAATACCTGATCTACTGTGGGTAGTCATTACGATGATGTCAATCGGATGACTCTCGGCATAATCGCAGATCTCTGATGCTGGATCGCCTTCCCTGACCTCTACTTGGACCTGCAGATCCTCTTTTCTCATTTGGTCTGCAATATCTCCGAGATAGCTCTTCACTCTCTCGGATTCCTCCTCAATATCTAAGCATATGCTGATGACAGGCCCGACAGTTCCAGGCTCAGGTTGTACAGTCATCGCCTGTACCACAGAGAGAAGTATTATGCTGGAGCCAAAAGCTCTGGCAAGTTCTCGGGCATGTGGCAAGGCGAGTTCTGCAAGTTCCGACAAGTCAAGGGTCACGAGTATTTCTCGATACATTACCCGCCCTCCTTTCCACTATTCGGAGCAAGGGGTAGAAGGCTCGAAGAGCCTCGGAGTGATAAGCTTCCGTATCTCCTCCACGATTAACACGCTGCTTGATACCGCTACAATCAGTAACCATTCCCTCAGGGTCAACGCCGTCGTTGTGAACGCGGCCTGGAGAAACGGCACTTGCGTCACGGCAATCTGCAGCAAGAACGACGTGCCTACTCCAAGCAGTACGTACCAGTTCGATAGGAATCCGATCCTGAATATCGAATATACGGAAGACCGGGCGTTAAACGTGTTGAAGAGCTGGAAGATGGCAAGTGTGGCAAAAGCCATAGTCCGTGCCTGCAGTAGTCCCGATATGTGCAGCGCCCAGGCAAAGAGCCCCAGGGTGCCAGCGGCCATCAGTGCCGCTACCAAGCAGATCCTCCATATGGATCGCCAAGTAATTACCGGTTCACTCGGATTTCGGGGCGGCTCACTCATAGCATCACCTTCCTCTGGCTCCACTGCCAGTGGTGCTGTAGCAAAGCCGTCCGTCACCAGGTTAACCCACAGAATTTGAACCGGCAGTAACGGCAGTGGCAGTCCAAGCAGAATGGCTGTCAGGAATGTGAGAAGTTCACCGGAGTTAGTGGCAAGAAGGTACTGTACAATCTTCCGCAGGTTTGCAAATATGGTTCGCCCCTCGTCCACTGCCGCGATTATGGTTGCAAAGTTGTCATCGGCCAATACTACGTCAGAAGACTCCCGCGCCACGTCGGTCCCGGTTCGACCCATGGCTATGCCGATGTCCGCACGTTTCAGCGCTGGGGCATCGTTCACCCCGTCTCCAGTCATTGCAACAAGATGACCATTTCGCTTTAGTACTTCAACTATCCGATACTTATGCCGGGGCTCCACCCTGGCATATACCGATATAGTATCTGCCTGCTGAGCAAGTTCGTCATCGGTCAGCTTCTCCAGTTCCTGACCGGAGACTACCCTGTTCCCGTCAAGTATCCCCAGCTTCTTCGCGATGGCTTCCGCCGTTACTGGATTGTCACCCGTTATCATGACCACTCGTATCCCGGCCGTCCTTGCATCGGCCACTGCCTTGAAGGCCTCCTCACGCGCAGGATCCAGCATGCCGAACAGCCCCAGGAACACCAGCCCCGTTTCCACATCCTCCCGCGTGATAGACGTCTTGTTCTCAGCAGCTTCTTTGTAAGCCACTGCCAGCACCCTGAATGCATCTTTGGCGAGGGAACGGTTTGTATCATTGATGGCGCTCGCGTGTTCCCCGGATAGCGGAACGTCATGACCATCGCTCCTGACATGGCTGCACATGGACGCGAGAATCTCGGGTGCGCCTTTCACGCAGATATTCGCTTGTCCGCCGAATTTGTTGAGCGTGGCCATATACTTGCTTTCAGGTTCAAAAGGTATCTCATCCAACCTTGGGTGTTCCTCATCGAGCATAATCTTCCTGATGCCGGCCTTCCGGGCAGCTACAACTAATGCACCCTCTGTCGGATCACCGGAAATGATCCATTCGCTGTCTGTCTCGATCATTTCAGCGTCATTGCAAAGAACGGCCGCAGTCAGCGCCAGGGACAAGCTGGGATAATCAGATGGGTTGATTGACTGCCCGTCAATACGAAACTCTCCTTCCGGATCATAACCACTGCCGGTAATGCCGAAATGGGTGCCGGATACAAAGCACGTTTCAACCGTCATCTCGTTCTTCGTGAGAGTCCCTGTCTTGTCAGTGCATATGACGGTCGAGGATCCAAGGGATTCCACGGCAGGCAGTTTGCGAATGATGGCGTTCCTCCTCGCCATGCGTTGTACCCCAATGGCAAAGACTATGGTGACGATTGCCGGCAGTCCCTCCGGAATGAAAGCTACGGCGACCGCCACTGCAGTGAAGAATAGCGTGTATATGTCAAATCCCCTTATGACGCCGACTCCCACCAGTACGGCGGCAACGAGCAGCCCCACAATTCCGAGCCATCGGCCCACCTGGGCGAGCTTTCGCTGTATTGGGGTCTCGACTACCGGAGACTGCTGCACCTCTTCTGCAATCCGGCCTGTCTGCGTGTTGTTCCCGGTAGCCACTACTGCGGCCATGCCTCGGCCGGCGGCCACCGCAGTAGTGGCGTAAAGCATGTCAGACCTCTCTGCCAGTGGTGTGTCTCTGGTTACAACTTCCACGCCCTTGTCCACAGGCACGGATTCCCCTGTAAGCATGGATTCGTCTACCTTCAATCGAATTGCCTCTAGTATTCTGGAATCTGCGGGAATCTTATCACCTGCAACAATTACAACGAGATCACCGGGAACTACCCGTTCCGCAGAGATCTCCATTTCCTCACCCGCTCTCACTACTTTTGCAGTGGCGGCAGCCATCTTCTTCAGTGCTTCCAGGGCTTTCTCCGCTTTGTATTCCTGGGCGAAACCTATGATGGCGTTGAAAACGACTATTATAAGGATCACCTCTCCATTGATTATCTCGCCCAGTGCAAACGAGATCACACTAGCCGCAAGAAGAACATAGATGAGCGGACTTCTGAGTTGCTTAAGAAATCTGACTATGGCCGGCGTCCCTTTGGCCTTCTCGATGGTATTGGGCCCGTACATCGCAAGCCGCTGCTCAGCTTCACCGGGGGCAAGTCCTTCAAGAGATGAGTTTAGTCTCCGCAGTACTTCATCTGCCGACATACAGTGCCAATCATAGTCAGTGGCCTGCTGTATCATGCGATGAGTCCTTCCCGGATGACTATCGGACGAGAATAGCAACCTGACTTGGCATTCTGCACAGGGGTATCCAAACAAAGGATATCGCCCTGGAAACCAGGCGGCCTCAAAAATCCCGTTTCATAGGTTCATTCCCGATGCTCTACGGGTACAAAACGAAGAGTCATGATAGGATATAGCAATGCGAGAGTTTGCACGTCTGTTAGTCGGAGTGGATTTCTCTCCACGGTCACAGACAGCAGCCGAAATGGCCGTAGCCCTGGCGCGCAAAGCCCATGCATCCGTTGACCTTGTATATGTTATCGAGACGATTCCGACAGAGATGGATGCCTGGATATTGGGCTTGGACAGGCTGAGCATCGAACAGGTGGAAGCCGCCGAAGCACAAGCAGCAATAGCCGGGCTTGCCGAGCAGCTTGACTATGAGCGCATACATACGGAGGTAGTATTTGGAAAGCCCGATGCTACACTCACACAACGCTATGACGAGAAGGATATCGATCTCCTGCTGATTGGCAACGCCGGCTCACACAGCCCCATGCCGCGTCATGGTTTGGGCAGTACTGCTTACAAGCTCGTTGAGCATGGGCCGGAAAGGGTGCTCGTTGTGAAGGCCGGCTATCACGGAGCCCTAGACAGAATTGCCGCCGCCATCGACTTCTCCGGCATATCCGATGAGGTGGTGAGACTGGGCACACTCATCGCCGGGATCACCGGCGCACGATTGTCTGCAGTTCACGCATTTTCCACCGCGCTGGTGGATTCCATACGGTTCGCATGTGGTGACAAAGCCGCGAGCAAAGCCATGGAATGTCTGAGGCAGGACCGTGAGAACCGATTGGGTGATAGCATTCAGGCCTATCAAGGTTGCGGTGCTCCTATTGAGCCGGTGGTGCTCACAGGCTCCGTATCATCCGCGCTCATGACGTATCTGCGAGACGAAGAGATCGATCTGGCTGTCGTGGGAACGGAAACTACCCCACGCATAGCAGGCTATCCGATTGGCAGCACTACTCACGCCATCGTGAACGAAACCCCAACCAGCGTCCTCGTGGTGAGAGCCCATGAACAAACTATCTCCAGAGAGTAGCAATTACGTAGGCTACATACATCGCCAGCAGGATTGCTCCACGCCAACGCGGAATCAAACCGCAGCGTGATGGGAGTATCATCGCTACGGTTGCTACGCCGAACAACAGTGCCACCCTTAGCTCTCCCCACTTGATAACGATAGGGTGGATGACAGAAACGATTCCGATGATGAGCAGGCCGTTGAAGATATTGCTGCCCAGGATGGTATTCAGCCCAATTTCTTCGTGCCCTCGGAGCTTGGAGATAACTGTTGTCGCAAATTCTGGAATGGTTGTACCCACCGCAATGAAAACTGCTCCAACAACAAACTTGTCTATACCTAGCAGGACGGCGATGCCGCTCGCGCCCACAACCACGAGACGTCCGGCTGCAATGAGTAGGATCAGCCCAATAGCACAGAAAGATACTGCTGTCCATACACGTGGCTGACTGAGTGCTCTGCCGGTCGTACTTCGCTGCTTGCGGGCCTCGACCACGACAACAGTCATCCATATCGCGAACACCGCCAGCAGGAGGATCCCGTCCAAGCGGGAGAGCATACCGTCTACAGCGAGTACCCCGATGGCAACTGGTGTCAAGAGCGACGTCAAAAAGTTGCGCCCTATATCGTCTCGCGATACGTGAATCGCACCTATGAGCAAAGCGAGACCCAGGATCAGAGCCACGTTGAGTACGTTGCTGCCAACACAATTTCCAAGCACAATCTGAGGGGTTCCGGCAAGGGCCGAAGAGATGCCGACTGATAATTCTGGGGAAGACGTAGCGAAGGCCGCCACTGTCACGCCAATGATGCTTGCCGAGACACGCAGACAGCTTGCCAACCCGACTGTGCCGCGAATGAAGAGTTCGCCGCCCAGCCCGGCGCAGATAATACCCGCGAGGAAGTAAATCAGGTCAGTCATGGCAAGAAAATGCCGCAACTTGGGTGAGAGCAATATCGCATATCTTGACTTCGCATTCTCATCGGTTGTCACCTCCGCTATGGCTTTTCCCCAGGCAATCAGAACGACCAAACTCCACCTCTATGCCATGCTCTCCACCGTGCCCGATGCCATGATACATTCGAACCAATTGCCCGCAAAATGTAGAAGGTCCATGATGCAGCTTCTTGTAAAGGATTGTAAGGGACCGATGTGACCGATATGTAAAGGCTCAGCAGGAGCTTCGCCCTCCCCCGGCTAACTGTTCATCATGCATCTCAAGAGCGTTTCCTGCCATCCTGAGGGGTATCCCACGCGGGAGCACTATCCGTTCAACCTGGCTGTCTTTCAGCAGCCGACGAGGTTGACGTTGGACTCGCCGATCACCATATTCGTCGGAGAAAATGGGTCGGGCAAATCCACGCTGCTGGAGGCGATGGCGCATAAGTGCGGCATATACATCTGGCGGGATGCGGGGAGGATGCCCTTCGAGTGCAACCCGTATGAGAAGCTGCTCCCGAAGCACATCTCAGTCGAGTGGGCGGACGGCCGAGTGCCGGGGTCGTTCTTCTCGGCGGACGTGTTCAAGGACTTCACCGAAATCCTGGACGAGTGGGCGAGCATGGACCCGGGGCAACTTAGGCACTTCGGCGGCAAGTCACTGGTGACGCAATCGCACGGGCAGTCGGTCATGTCGTTCCTGAGCGCGCGCTGTATGATCAAGGGGCTTTACCTCTTCGACGAGCCGGAAGCAGCCCTCTCGCCGAAGAGCCAGATCCACTTGCGAGACGTGCTCACGAGCATGGCGGAGGCAGGGCATGCGCAGTTCATAATGTGCACTCACTCGCCGATCCTGCTCTCGTGCCCTGGGGCGACCCTCTACAGCTTCGACCGCATCCCCATCGCGCCGGTGAGGTACGAGGACACGGAGCACTACAAGATCTACAGGAAGTTTATCGGAGAATAATGGGTCATATGGGACATATGGGTCGTATGGGATGGATACTGCTGATACTGCTGGTTGTCCAGGCAGGGGCGATGGCTGGGAATGTTAATCTCACGCTCGGACCGGAGGGGGAAATCCTCGGGTGGCTGGTGACGGGTCCGCTGCCGAATCCCGGCGCTGACCTGGAGCACTGCGAGGGATTCGACAAGGACTACATTGGGGAGAGCGGCGTCAAGCCGGTCGAGGGATCGAAATGGCGGCTCGCGGTTGCGGATACCGATAAGGGCCTGGACTTTCTTCGCATATTCAAGACGAACAAGCCGGCGGTAGCTTATGCATATGCCGCCATCAAGAGCATATCGGCCAGGAACGCCCGACTCTTGCTTGGAAGCGATGACGGCGTGAAGGTGTGGGTGAACGGCAGGCTCGTCCATACAAGCCATGAGACTCGGGGCGTCAAGCGGGATGAGGATCAGGTGGATATCCGCCTGAACAAGGGCATCAACCGGCTGCTGTTCAAGGTTGACCAGCATTTCGGCGGATGGGGCTTGATCGCGCGGATAGACGCCCCGGCGACGGAAGTCTTGGATATACGGCCAAATGCGAAGGACAATCCGATCATTCGAGCTTCTGCCGGGAAGAAGGGCGTGCTGGACATGGGTGCGCTGAGCAGGTGTGCATCGTGGGAGCGGAAGATAGAGATTTGGAGACCGTGGTTCAGGATCGGCATCACGGAACCAAAGGCAAAGGATCTCGGGTCTAAGGCAGACGCCCTCGAAAAGCAGTTCAAGGCCGAGTGGGAGGCGCTTACCCAGAGGCTGCAGAATCCCGGACCGCTTGTGCAGACTGATCCCGCGAAGGAGGACTATATCCGAGTTGCGCCGGGCGGGCGGTACTTCGTTCATGCGAACGGGCGGTTCTTTACTCCAATAGGATACAACCACAATCCCGACTGGACGGGGTTTATCGAGTGCGCGGTCGGGACGGAGGCATACGATCCCGTCGCCGCGGACCAGTTCTTCAAGCGCCTCCATGATTCAGGAGTGAACCTCGTCAGGATGATGGTCGAGACTCCGGGCGGGGGCAATGTAATCGAGAAGCCGCTGGGCACGTTTCTGCCAGAGCAAGTGGCATGGATAGACAGTATTGTGAAGCTCGCACGGAAATACGACATCAGGCTGATGGTCACGCCCTGGGATACATTCTGGATGAGCAACCACTGGGACTCCAATCCGTACAACATCAAGAACGGCGGGCCGGTAGAGAAGAAGGTAGACTTCATCACCAAGCGGGAGGCAATCGAGGCGGAGAAGAAGCGGCTGAAGTTTCTCATCGAACGCTGGGGAAACACCGGCACGATCTTC
>Ga0307379_10008384_pt1 | contig 13952 bp, 7 predicted proteins | sample UN2MG_FD_202237 | JGI IMG/M metagenome (GOLD analysis project Ga0307379, IMG submission 202237) | Soil microbial communities from Risofladan, Vaasa, Finland - UN-2 | ecosystem: Environmental > Terrestrial > Soil > Coastal area > Acid sulfate soil | place: Finland: Risofladan, Vaasa | collected...
CACCGTGCGCTCGCGGAGGGAGACGTCGGCGATGCTGAAGAGCGTGGCCAGGACCTGATGGCGGGCCGCCTCGCTCGTCAGGCGCAGGCCGGTGTCGGCCTCCGTCTTGGCGAGCAGCCCCTGGTAGTCGTAGTCGCCACAGAACCACGGTTGCCGGACCGCGGCCAGCAGCATTTCGTACGCGGCGTCGAAGAGACGAGTGGCGGCTTCGTCCATGTCCATGAGCTCTCGTCGCCAGCGGTATTGCTCCTCCGGGGGCATCGAGGCGTTCGTGGCGAACATCACGTCGCAGCAGTACGGCTCGAGGTCCTCGGAGCGCTCGTCGGGGTCGCGCATCTGCTCGGGATTGGTCGGGATCAGGCAGGGATAGAAGCGGTCGGCGGGGTACTCAAACCGGGTCAGCACTTCCGGGAAGCCGTGGCCAACGACGAACTCGAGCGGGCGGACGCCGCGGCCGGCGTTTGGGTTGAACAGGTGCGGCAGGGCGTCCTGGATCCAGCAGATGCCGGGGATGTTCGTGGGGTAGGCCTCCGGGAACTCGCTTTGCAGGTGGTCGATGATCAGGAGCAGGTCGGGCCGGTGCCGCTCGATCTCGCGGAGCAGCCGGATCGGCGAAAAATGCGCCTGATCGTGCGGCTCGATGTCCAGATGCGTTCGGTGACCGAGGCGCTCGAACGCGGCCAGCCAGTCGCGCATCGAGTACTGCAAAACCGTCGTGTAGCGACTGGTAACGCCCAGGACGGTCAACGGCGGCTCAGACTTGCCGGCATCGGCCAGACGTCGGGCCCACCAGGCAGCATCGCAGGCGGCGTAACTGTCGGCGACCCGCCGGTACAGTTCGCGTTGTGTTCGCGAGCGCTCGGCCTGAGCCGCCTCCAGCCGCTCGCAAACCTGTCGGTCACTACAGCTTCCCGGCCAGGGCGGGGTGCCGGTCAGAAGTCGCGGGACGGCCAGCTCCAGGTCGCCCAGCTCGTGCTCGAGTCGGGCCAGCGCGTCCGGGCCGGCGCAAAGGCGGACGCGCGATTCGGCGAGCGCCGCTCGCCAATCGAACAGATGCAGCACAACCGCCCACGCCAGCAGGCAGGGCTCGACGACAATCACCAGAGCGCTGTAGTCCAGAAACGTCTTGCGCGAAGCTTCGATCACGTCGTGGACGGTGTGGCCGAGCCCGAGACCGTTGATCGCCAGCGGGGGAATGATCATGCCGGCCCAATCAGTCTTGAGCTCGGCGGCATCACTCAGACGATGGTGAGGGGCGAAGGCGGGCAGCCAACCGGGGGCGTCGGGCAACCGGCTGAAGACCTGGAAGCCGCCATCGGCACACTTCAGCAATTGAAGCTTGCTGCGGCCGGCACACCACACGTCGAGGACCGCATCTCCCAACCCGGTGCGTCGGTCGAAGACCTCCAGGTTGGCCTGGAACTGCCGATCAAGCTTGCTCCACGGGGTGCGCTGTTCGGTGGTCGGGATCAGGACGGTGAGCTGATCGCGTGTGTCGGCGGCGATCGCGGCGTGCTGCAACAGGCGGCGCGCGGGCGACGCCAGACCGAGCGCGACGTACGCTTTGACCGCCAGGAGCAGGACCTCGGCATCGTCCGGCCGCTGGTGCAGGTAGTCCTGGGCCGCGTTCAGGAAGGTGTAGGGGTCGCGGTCCCGCGACGCGACGATTAGCTGCGCGCGGCGCGCATCGACTGGCATGGTGGCGTGGTTCATCCCGGCTCCGAGTTCGAGCGGCTCAAGCCGTAGAGCGGGTCGAGGTCGTAGGGCAGGTCGAGTCTTCGAGACCTGCCACCCTGCCGCTCAAGCCGGCGCGACCGGCCGCACGATAACAGTATCAGTTATCGGCGAATCGCCGGCCCCGCGTTGAGAGCGCGGGCCGTTGCGGCGCACGCGCGGCCAAGAAGTGGAATGGACGCCAACAGCCCTCACCTCACGTTCGCCCCCGTCACGCGTGATCAAGCCCGGCTGTTCGCCGGGGTGGCGCGGATGCTCGATCGGCGTGGCGTGCGGTGCCGCTTCGCTGTGCCTTCGCAGGAGGTGGCCGAGGTCATCCTCGACGACTGGGGTGAGCTCGTCGCCAGCGCGGACGACGCGCCGACCGCCGTCGGCTCACGCGACCGTCTGCCCGACCATATTGGTGCGTACGACGCGTGGCGTGGCGGCTGGTCGGAGGAGCGACGCGCGGCGACCGCGCATGCGGCCGTGCGCTTCTGGCGAGACCAACTCGGCACTCATCCGCCGAAAGCGGTCGTGTTGTGGAACGGCCGGGACCATGTCTTCGTTGAGGCTGCGGCCTTCGCCGCCGCGGAAGCCGACGTCGAGGTCATTTGCCTGGAGTTGGGGCCGTTGCGATGGGCGCCGATGACGGTGGCGGTCTCCCGCCGTGGGATCAACGCGGCCGCCGAGTTCCGCCGTCCCGAGAAGCTGAACGAGCCGCTGACGCCGTGGGAAGCCGACCGGCTGCAAGCGGTCCGGGCGCGTTTCAAGGCGGGGATTAGCACCCCTTGCGGTTCGGCGCCGTATGTCTTCCTGCCACTACAGGTCGATGACGACACGCAACTGTTTTACTACGCGCCGCACTTCGCGGACCAGCGGGCGATGGTCGCGGCTGTCGCCGCTGGAATGCCCGCTGACCTGCCGCTGGTCATCAAGCTCCACCCGCTGTGCGATGCGCGCTACGGGCGGGCGAGCTACGCCCCGCTGCTACGTGGTCGAGACCGCATCGCCCCACGCACCTCCAACACACTCGGTCTGATCGCGGGCGCCGCGGCGGTGATCACGAATAACTCTTCCGCCGGGATAGAGGGGCTCATGCTCGAGCGGCCGGTCGTGGTGTTGGGCGAGGCGCACTACCGCGGGCACGGCTTCACGCACGACTATCACGGCCGGAACGATCTGCGCGGTCTGATTCGTGGAGCCGCCGGCGACTTACCGAGCATTGCGGCGCTGCAAGCGCGCGAGCGCTACCTGTATGAGCTGCTGTTTCACGAGCTGGCGCACCTCGAGCACCACCCGCTGCGAACGGCATTGGACGAAGAGGAGTATGAACGTCTGGCGATACGCCTGTGGGACCTGATGCACCCCGGTCAGCTCGGCAGCGACTGGCACCCGCTGTTCCACGAAATCCATGCCCTGCGTCAGATGCTGCGAACCGCCCTTCAAGCAGCCCGGCCCGACGGGAGCGGTGCCGCCCTGCTGGTCGCTACACGCTTCGCGGCCACATGCGTCACCGATTTGCCCGGTCTCGAATTCGCCGTTCTGGAAGACCTCCTGCCTGGTTCGGCAGAGCGTGCCGCGGACCGCGACGTTCATTTGCTGGCGCCGGATCTATCCGCCGGCCAACGGGCCTGCGTTGCTACTCGGCTGCGAGCGGCCGGTGCTCTGCGGGTGTCTGACCTGACGCAGGGCCTGAGCCGACAACCATGCACGTTCCACGTGAACCGCTTCAACCGGCTGCCCCGCGAGATGCGCAACGAGCTCTACCGCAAGAGCGCCTACTGGGATTACTACGTCGCTCAATCCGGCATACCTCCAGAGAACACTCGCGAGAAGAACGTGCAGGCTGAGATGCTGACGAATTGCCTTCGGCAGGCGACGCCGCGCGTGGTGCTGGAATACGGGTGTGGCGACGGTCGCATTCTGGAACGGCTGGCCGCCGCTGCGGACCGTCCGTGGACGCGCCTGGTCGGCGTCGATTCGAGCGAGCGCATGTTGCAAGTCGCGCGTGAGAGGGTGAAAGGCCTGGCCGACGTTACGCTGATGCCGGCCGACGCACGCGCGACCCTGCCGTTCGCGGACGCCTGGTTCGATACGACTCTGACGTGCGGCACGCTGCAGCACGTTCTCGCGGAAGACCTGCCGGCGGTCGTCGCCCAGCTTCACCGTGTGACCCGCCGCAGCACCATCCATTGGGAGGTGTTTGAGGCCCATCGGCCGGCGTCAGGCGAGCACTACACCAATCCGCAGACGTCGCGGACCGTCCAGCGGGAGACGTTTGCGCGCTACGGGCCGGTTCACCTGCGAGTCGAGGACGTCCGGCCGCTGACAGGCCAAGATTCGCTGCTGACGCGCTACGATCTCGATCAGCCGCTGATCACCGTGCTCACGCTGCACGCCGTGGGCACGCCCGATCCCACCTGCGCGTCGCTGGACTACTGCAATATGTTCCTGTCGGGTCATCAGTTCGGCGAACTGATCGACGGGCTGCGGCGGGCAGGGTATCGGTTCCTCACGCTGCGCGAAGCGCTGGACTGTGCGCACGGCGCGGCTACCCCGCCGCACAAGGGGGTCGTGCTGACTTTCGACGACGGGTACGCCTCGGTCTACGACGTTGCCAAGCCCCTGCTCGAGGAGCGCGGCATTCGCGCCGCCGCGTTTGTCCCGACCGGCCACATCGACCGGGCGTTCGGCGGGAACACCCGCGCGGGCAGTGGCCCGGCCCTGCCGACCATGACAGCCGACGAGATTTGCGCCCTGCGTGACGCCGGCTGGGACATCGGCGCACACTCCGTCTCGCATCGCTCTTTTGCCGGACTATCACGCGACGAGGCGTGGGAGGAGTTGGCCGAAAGCAAGGCGTGTCTCGAAGCGCTGCTGGGACAAGCCGTCTCCGTCTTCGCGTTTCCGTACGGCGAACCGGGCGTCGCCTATCGCCCGGAGCATGTCGAGCTGGCCGCGGAGGTTGGTTACGAGCTGGCGCTCAGTATGAAACCCGGCTTCGTCCCGATGGGCCGCGAAGCCATCGACTGGCCACGTGTCGGAGTCGGAATCGACACGAGCACCGATTCGCTGCTGCACGACCTGGCAACACTGCACCGGGCGACGCATGGCTGGCCGCCGGAGCCGACCGAGAGCGGACCGTCGCTCAAAGAGCGGGTTCGCGGTGCCGTGCGGCATTGTGTTGAGAAAGGGGTCGAACGCGTCGCGCTGTATGGTGCCGGACGACACACCGCGCGCCTGCTACAGACCGTCCCGCTGTGGCCGCTGCATGTGTTGGGCATCGTTGACGACGACGCCGACCTGCGCGGGGCCACACGCTACGGCCTGCCCGTGTATGCCGCGACCGATCTCTCCAATCTGCCGCTGGACGCCGTGCTCATTTCCTCCGACCAGTACGAAGAGGCCATCTACCAACGAATCGCGCCCCTCGAGGCGCGTGGCATCCGCGTGCTCCGTCTCTACGCCGACGGCTCGTGAGGGGAAACCAGCCCACGCCGGCGCAGCTCGAAGTGTCAGGGCGTTCCGGCGTTCGACGACAGTAGGACCTGTACTGGCAGGCCCGGGCTGTCGAGGGTGAGCGTCACTTGCGTGGGTAGCGTGTCATTCCGAGAAGCGAAGCGCCGAGGAATCTGGGCTCGGTCGCGCGATTGAGCCAGATTCCTCCGCGCGTCCGCCATCGGCGGACGCGGTCGGAATGACATCTGGACGTTACCCACTCCGCTGCCGCTCACCCGCTGTCCGAGGCCAGCTTGTTCCGGGTCGCCGCAAGGACTACCATCCTTAGCATGGGTGTGTTCTTTGATGGAATGGGCTTAGCCCTGTAGAATGACTGCTACATCGAATGAGCGGCGCGAGAAACGCAAACGCTGGGTGCAACGCGGTCGCTACGCCGTCGAGGTCGAAGTCGAGGTCGTGTACCCGTCGGATGACCCGTCGGAGGCGTGTCTCGAACCGGACACGGTTCGCTGGCTGGACGAGGTTGCTCGCCATGCCGAGCAGGGGGACGTCGAGTATCTACGCACCGTGGGGCGCGTGTTCGAAGCTGTCGCGTAGGCGGGTGCGCCCGTCTCCTAGCTCCGGAAGCCGGTGGGTGGCGGGGCTGCCCCTTCCTCTCCACACTCGGGGCATCGTCCGCTTACGTTTCCCGTCAGGTCGTAGCCGCACCTCCGACACTGGCCTGGCTGGATAAACTCGCGCCACCGGCGCACCAACCTGTTCGCGAACGGTATCCAGACCATTGACGTAACGAAGGTCGGCACAGCGCCCGCTACCGCGAGCGCCCACAGTTCGCCAATGGTGCTGTTAACTGAACGAAGCGAGAACGTCGCAGACACCGCGCAGCACAGGCCGTTAATCGCTGCAACCAGAACAACAAAGGCGATTCTCTCACCGCGACTGTCGGGCCGCATATGGTAGACGCAGTGCGTAACGGCGCCCAAGGCTGCCACGCACAGGACGCCCACCTTGACGAAAAAGGCGTCTCCCCTCTGGACAGGAACAGTCTGTCCGCCACCGACAAGCCAATCGCAATGGCTGCATAGAAAGACAGCAACCGTAACACAGGCGCGGCATTCTCGTTGATGCGTCGCTTAGCCATGCCAGGAATGATACACAGATGGCCTACTGAGGTGCGCCGGGTGCGGCAAGTAGACTGTAGGCCTGCGCGCGCTTTCGCGGACAGCCGAGACCGGCAGAGCCCCGGTGCATCGGCGCTGGGGTACCACACCGTGTCGGCCGCATCGACGCCCGCAGCGCCCGACGTCCACTCAATCGGAGCGTGGAGCTGTTAAGTCGTCTCGGCGTTGGAGACGGCGGGTTCGGCCTTTTCAGGTTTTTCGGCTTCGGCGGGCGGGGCTTCCAGGCCCTCGAACTTGAACTGCTTCTCTTCGGTCTTCTCGTCTTCCTCGACTGAGACCTGGATGATGCCCTTGCCGGCGTACTTGTTGCGGAGCATGTCCTCGCTGAGCGGGTCCTCGATCATGCTGGAGATGGTTCGCCGCAGCGGGCGGGCACCGAACTTCTCGTCGGTCCCCTTCTCCATCAGAAACTCCTTGGCGTCGTCGTTGAGTTGCAGCGTCAGGCCGTGCTCCTTGAGCCGCAGGTTGACCTTGGCGACCTCCAGATCGAGCACCTTGAGCAGATCGTCGTGGTTGAGCTTGTGGAACACGACGACCTCGTCGAGGCGGTTGATGAACTCGGGGCGGAAGTGGCGTTCGAGCTCGGAAATCAGCATGTCCTTCATCTTCTGGTAGCCGATTTCCTCGTCGCGCTTCATGAACCCGAAGGGGTCCGAGCTCATGATGCGGTCGGCCCCGATGTTGCTGGTCATGATCATGATCGTGTTCTTGAAGTCCACGTGTCGGCCGAACGAGTCGGTTAGCCGGCCTTCCTCCATGATCTGGAGCAGCATGTTGAACACGTCGGGGTGGGCCTTCTCGATCTCGTCCAGCAGGATCACCACGTACGGCCGGCGGCGCACCCGCTCGGTGAGCTGCCCGCCCTCTTCGTAGCCGACGTAGCCGGGTGGGGCGCCGATCAGCCGGCTGACGTTGTGCTTCTCCATGTACTCGGACATGTCCATGGTGACCAGGGCCTCTTCGTCGCCGAAGAGGAACACCGCCAGCGTCTTGGCCAACAGCGTCTTCCCGACGCCGCTGGGACCCAGGAAGATGAACGAGCCCATCGGGCGGTTAGGGTCTTTCAGGCCGCTGCGGCTGCGGCGGACACTGCGGGCGATGGCGCTGACGGCCTCTTCCTGGCTGATCACCGTCTTGTGCAGTTCGCTCTCGAGCTCGAGCAGCCGCGTGGCCTCCTCTTTTTCGAGCCGCGTGAGCGGGATGCCGGTCATCATGCTGACGACCTCGGCCACGATGTTCTCGTCCACCACCCCGTCGACTTCCTTGGAGCGGTTCTTCCACTCGCGTTGCATGGTCTCTTTCTTGAGCCGCAACGTCTCGGCCTTGTCGCGCAGCTCGGCGGCGCGCTCGTAGTCGGCGTTCTTGACGGCCTCGTCCTTCTCGCCGGCCAGCCGCTCGATCTCGCGTTCGATCTCGGCCAGGTCGGGCGGCATGGTCATGCTCTTGATGCGGATGCGGGCGCCGGCCTCGTCGATCACGTCGATGGCCTTGTCCGGGAGCACGCGTCCGGTGATGTAGCGGTTTGAGAGCTCGACGGCGTTATCCAAGGCCGTGTCGGTGATCTGCACACGGTGGTGCGCCTCATAGCGGTCGCGCAACCCCTTGAGGATTTCGAGCGTGTGCTTGGCGGTCGGCTCGTCCACGTGAATGGGCTGGAAGCGGCGCGCCAGGGCGGCGTCCTTCTCGATGTACTTGCGGAATTCGTCGAAGGTCGTGGCCCCGATGCACTGGATTTCCCCACGCGACAAGGCCGGCTTGAGCACGTTCGACGCGTCGATCGCGCCTTCGGCCCCGCCGGCCCCAACCAGCGTGTGCAATTCGTCGATGAACAGGATCACGTTGCGGGCCCGGCGGACCTCGTTCATCACCGCCTTGATGCGCTCTTCGAACTGCCCGCGGTACTTGGTGCCGGCCACCATCATCGCCAGGTCCAGAATCACGATTCGGCGACCGTGCAGGATTTCGGGGACCTGGTGGCGGATGATCTGCTGGGCCAACCCTTCGACGATCGCGGTCTTGCCGACGCCCGCTTCGCCCAGCAGGACCGGGTTGTTTTTCACCCGCCGACACAGCACGGTGATGACGCGCTCGATCTCCCTGACTCGTCCGATGACCGGGTCGAGTTTGCCCTCGCGGGCCAGTTCAGTCAGATCGCGGCCGAAGGAGTCGAGGGCGGGCGTTTTGCTCTTGCCGCCCTTCTTAACGTCGGCCGGTCCGGCCATGGCGGAGGTGTCTTCGGGCTCCACGCCGGCGCCAAGCAGGTTGAGGACCTCTTCGCGCACGTCTTCGAGCTTGAGGCCGAGGTTCATCAGGACCTGGGCGGCGACGCCGTCCTGCTCGCGCAGCAGCCCGAGCAGCAGGTGCTCGGTGCCGACGTAGTTGTGGTTAAGGTTGCGGGCCTCTTCGATGGCGTACTCGATAACCCTTTTTGCCCTGGGGGTTTGCGGGAGCTTGCCCATGGTGACCATTTCCGGGCCGCTCTTGACCAGCTTTTCCACCTCCAGCCGAACCTTGCGCAGGTCCACGCCCAGATTCTTCAGCACGTTCGCGCCGACGCCGGACCCTTCCTTGACCAAACCGAGCAGGACGTGCTCGGTTCCGATGTAGTCGTGGTTGAAGCGCTGCGCCTCCTGGTTGGCCAGGGCCATCACCTTCCGCGCGCGGTCGGTAAAGCGCTCAAACATGCGTCGATCACTCCTTGGCCGGGCCCGCAGCCCGTTTCGTGTGTCGCAGGCCTACGACGCCCCGGTTGTCAGACGTTCCCCGTGCTGATTGTAGCGCCTACCGCCACCACCATCAACCAAGCGTGGATGCCCACGTTTGCTATCGACGCGCCGAGGGGTCGAGTCAAGCATCGCGAGACCCGAAGGGGACATCAGGTGACAGCGAGGACCGCGCCAGGCGGTTCAGAGTGCGCTCGTTCGAGACGATCTGCTCGCGGTATATGTGGTGGCGATCCAACCTGCGGACCAAGTGCCAGGCGTCCAGCGCCGCGTTTACATCTTGCTTGGCTGTAAGAACTTGCGCCACGCGGTAGGCCACGAGCAAGTCGCGGTCGGCCTGAGCGGCCAGCGGACGGATGGCCTCCCAGGCCTGGTGGTATTGCCCGGCGACCAAACAGGCCCGGGCGGCCTCCAAGGCCTGACGGCGATGGGCGGTCGCCGCCTCCCGGCGCCGGCTGCGCACGGTCTGCGCGAAGCGCAACTGGGCCCCCAGGTACGTCCCGCCCGCCAAGCCGGTAGTCAGTCCGCCCGCCCAGGACGGGACGTCGTCCGGGAACAGGAGACTGAAAGCCAGCGCGCAATTCGCGCAAAGGGTAAACAGCAATGCGATGATGAGGCCGAACCAGACGCGCCCGATCATCATCAGCCCGCCGCCGGGAATCAACAGGTTGACCCACCACGCCACCGACTGTTCGCGTTCCGCGATCACGGCACCGGCCTCGGGCTGGGTTCGTGGTTTTTGCCTCCGGCGACACCGCCGCGAATGTGGGTTATCCGGTTGTAGAGTTCGGCGAGCTGAGCGATCAGCCGGGTGATCGAATGGTGCTCGCGGGCGTAGGCGGCCGCCGAGCGTGCCAGCGCCGAGGCGTTGGGGTGTCGCTGGGCGGCGCGCGACAGGTGATAAGCTAACTCGACCGCGGACCCGGGCGTGAATTGCCAGGCAGTCCGGTCCTCGATAAACCACTCGGCGATTTGATCGCGCGAGGCGATCACGATTTTCCCGAGGGCCATGGCGGCGAGCGGGGCCAGGGCGAGCTCGTCCTGGCAAGCGGGTACGACGCACACGTCGGCGCCCGGCACCGCGGCCTCCCAGAACTCGGGTTCGTCGATCAGCGATATGCAGTCGGCGATGCCCTGTCGGCGGATCTCCTGCCAAACCACCCGCCCCGACTCTCCGCCGCCGATCAGCGCGACCTGCATATCGCAGTCCTTGCGGCGTAGCTGGGCGAGGGCGTCGATGAGCACCTGGAGGCCGCCGCGCTGGTCAAACCGTCCTGTCCAGACAACGCCCAAGGTTTGCTCCTGGGTCGGCGTGATCCGGGATCAGCAGTGCCGGTGGCACCAGGTGGACGAACTCGGATACCAGCGGCTGACGCGCTTGCAGCACCGCGCTGAATTGCCGACACCCCGCCGCCACGTGCTGGTTCGCGCGCACCCCGCGGCGACTGAGCCGGTGAAGGTCGTTGCCGGAGGTCAGGTGAATGAGCAGCGGCGTGCCGGCACGTTGCGTCCAATCGGCCAACGCCCGCAGGCACGTGGTCCCCCACAGATGCACCAGCGTCGGCGGGGGGGAGAACTGGCTCGTCAGATAGCGGCCGAGCCGCCACGCCCGCCAGCCGGAAAGGCCTGGGACGCCCCGCACGTCGAGGGGCGTCCCCTCCAGATCGCGGAGAGCCTGGCCGTCGTCGGTCAACAGCGAGACGCGCACACCTTCGCCGTAGAGCCCCAGCCCCAGTCGCCGGAACATGTGCCCGAAGCGGTCGAAGAAATCGCAGTCGGCCACGTGCAGCACGTGTAGCGTTGCGTCCGCTGCGCTCTTGCCGGGAATCGAGGAGCTGCTCGCTGCCATGATCGGGCAGGATAACACGTCCACCGAACGGCGTCAGGGGCCGGGCACCGGCATCGGAGGTCGTGCGCCACCGCAGTGCCGGAACGACCAGCGCGGCGGGCCTAGCTGTCCGCATCGCGCGTATCGATGTCCAGCGGGGCGTGGTGATGCTCGGAGGGCTTCTGCTCGCGCAGGATGCGCCAGAAACAAAAGGCACACAAGAACAACACGAGTCCGACGCAGATGGTCATCAGCATCACGCCGGCGGTCCCCAGCTCTTGCACTTCCGCCAGAAGCAGGTTCGCGCTCACCTCCCCACCTCCGCGTTCGGGTCCCCACCGGGCACCCGCGCCAGCATCTGCTTGATGCGCCCCCGGCAGGCGATGTCGCTCACGGCGAACACGCCGAGATAGAACAGGAGCACGCCGACAAAGACGAACCGCGCCACGTTGGCGCGTTTCATTTCGAGCGCACGGCCTTCGCGCGCCTCATCGTCCACCGCGCGCAACCAGGTCGGCAGATTGTCGAGCGTCTTCGGCATTCCCTCGGCAACGCCCAGCAGCTCGGTCACCTTCGTCGCCAGGGCCTCTTCCTCCTCCAGATCCGGGAACTGATCCTGGATCGCCTGGGCGTAGACCGCGCGGGCGCCCTCGGCACCCTTGATGGCGGGACTCATCCCGCGCAGCCGATCCGGTCCGTTGTAAGCAGACCACATGATCAGGACGGCGATCAGGAAGGCCGGCGTCACGTAGCGGATCACGTAGGGCATGAAGCGCGGCAGCTTGAAATCAGCTCCCCGGTTGGTCTCCTCTACGCCGCGCGTGGCACCGAGTACCCAGCCGAAAATGGTGACCTGCCCCAGCGCGGCGAGAATCATCATGAATTCGCACCAGAAGTCGGTGAAATCGAGGGCCTGCACGTTCTCGCTGAAGTACATGATCAGGCCGGCGCCGATGAAGGTGATGACAGCCAGCACCGTCACGCTCGCCTTGCGCCGCAGGCCGAAGCCGTCCTCCAGGAAGGCGATCGCCGGCTGCAACATGCTGATCGAACTGGTCACGGCGGCCAAAAAGAGCAACCCGAACCACATTCCGCCGAAGAAGGCCCCGCCGGGCATGAAGTTCATGATCGCCGGCACGGTGAAGAAACCCAGGGTAAAGGTGCTGTCCGGGGTCGAGCCGGGGCCCAGGAACAGTATCGCGGCGGGGACCACGATCATCCCGCCCAGGATCACTTCGCAGAACTCGTTCGTGCTCGAGGCGCTCAGGGAGGTAAGCACGACGTCGTCGTTCTCCCGCAGGTAGCTGGAATAGCACAGGATCAGGCCGAACCCGACACTGAGGCTGAAGAAGATCTGCCCGGCGGCGCGCAGCCAGACCTCGGGATTCCACAGCACGGTCCAGTCGGGATTCCACATGAACCCCAGTCCGTGGTTGATCGTCCGGCCATCGACCACATTGGTCAGGGTCAGGACGCGCACCAGGACGATCAGCGCGCAGCCGATCAGCAGCGGCATGGCCAACAGGCAGAACTTCTCGATGCCTTTGGTGACCCCGCGATAGATGATGAAGAAGTTCACCAGGAAACAGCCCAGCACGAGCCACAGCATGGCCCCGCCGTACATGGCCCCGTTGGCGCGCATGCCGAACGTATCCATAGTGAAGTCGGCCACGGCCTGCGTGACGCCGCCGTCGCCGGCCTGGGCGAACAGTTCCGCAAAACCCCCGGAGAAGAACTCGAAGCTATAACGCAAGCAGAGCGCCTCGAGCGTGACGTAGTACATGTATACCGCGACCGGGATCACCAGGGTCAGAGCGCCCACGGCCTTGCCGAGCATGTTTCGCGAGAGGGCATACAGAATGCCCGGCCCGCTGTTCTGCCCATACCGGCCGCCCAGCCGCCCGATGGTCCATTCGCACCAGGCGATCGGGATGCCCAGCACGAGGAAGCTGATGAAGTAGGGGACCATGAAGGCCCCGCCGCCGTTGTTGACGGCGGTGCCGGGGAAGCGCAGGAAGTTCCCCAACCCGACGGCGGAGCCGGCCACGGCCAGCACGACGCCGAGCTTCGAGCCCCATTTCTCCTTCTTCGGCAGCTCCAGCGGTTCAGTACTCATGCGCCTGCGGCTCCGCTCGGGTGGACAAACACCTAGCTGAAAGACCGGGTACGCTGCAAAGAGGGTTTGCCGCGCCGAGACGGTTTGGGGCGGATTCTAAACGCAAGCGGGCGAAACGAGCAACGGTTGCCCGATCGGGCGCGTCCAGGTATTGTCCCACCAACTCTCCTCCCCAGTACGGAGTAGCCGCCGTGAATCTCAATGAAATGGCCAGTGAGTTTGCTGGTTGGATCTGGGCCACGCCGCTGTTTCTGCTGTTGCTGGGCTGCGGCCTGATCTTCTCCGTCGCAACTAAGTTCGCGCAATGGCGCATCCTCACACACGGCTACGCCTGCATCCGTGGCCACTACGACCGCCCGGAGGACACCGGACACATCAACCACTTTCAAGCACTGTGCGCCGCGTTGTCGGCAACCATTGGGCTGGGCAACATCGCCGGGGTGGCCGTAGCCATCTCGCTGGGCGGGCCCGGGGCGGTTTTTTGGATGTGGCTGGTCGGGCTGTTCGGCATGGCGCTGAAGTTCATGGAATGCACGCTGGCGCTGATGTTCCGCGACGTGCGCGACGTGCCGGACCCCAGCGCCCCGGCTCTGATGGAAAAAGACGCCGAAGAGCGCACGCTTGAATACAAGGGTGAGCCGCCGCCCGAGCCCGGAGCGCGACCACGGGCGCGCGGGGAGGTCCGCGGCGGGCCGATGTGGTACATCCAAAAGGCGCTGGTCGAGCCGCTGCGCGGCAACGGCAATCCGCTCTGGGTCGTCTTCAAGATCCTGGCGGTGCTCTTCGCGATCTCGACCATGCTCAATTCGTTCGGCGGCGGGAACATGTTCCAGGGCTGGAACGTCTCCAACACGCTCCGGTCATACTTCAACGTCAACGAATACTTCTCCGCGACGATCGTGGCGGCGCTGGTGGCTCTGGTGATCATT
>Ga0307379_10008385_pt1 | contig 13949 bp, 10 predicted proteins | sample UN2MG_FD_202237 | JGI IMG/M metagenome (GOLD analysis project Ga0307379, IMG submission 202237) | Soil microbial communities from Risofladan, Vaasa, Finland - UN-2 | ecosystem: Environmental > Terrestrial > Soil > Coastal area > Acid sulfate soil | place: Finland: Risofladan, Vaasa | collected...
GCGGATGAAGCAACTGGGGTTCCTCGAACCTTATCGCCTGCCGGACGACGTTCTGGCGGCCATTCCGAAAACGGCGGCCGGCCAACCGCTTTACGATCCGGAGTTCTGCTGGTACGGGGCGGCCATTTCGACGTTCGGCCTGATCTACAACAAGCAGATCATCCAAGATCGCGGCCTGCCTATGCCCGAGACGTGGGAAGCGATGGCCGACCCGAAATACTTCGGTCTCGTGGGGGCAGGCGACCCGGCCAAGAGCGGCAGCGTCCGCAAGGCCTACGAGATCATCCTCCAGGCCTACGGGTACGAGAAAGGGATGGCGATCCTGGTGCGGATGGCGGCCAACGCGCGGGAGTTCTTCGCCAGCGCCTCGGACATCCCGCGCGCCTGCGCCCAGGGGGAGATTGCGGTCGGCCCGTGCATTGATTTTTATGCCCAGCGCCAGAGGCTCTCGGAGGGCGGCGAGGCCATCGGCTTCGTCACTCCCAAGGGGCTCACGGTCGTCAACTGCGATCCCGTCGCCGTCCTGAAGGGCGCACCGAATCGCCACGTGGCCGAAAGGTTCGTCGAGTTCGTCATGCGCCCCGAAGGCCAGCGCCTGTGGATGCTTCCTCGGGGCGCGCCGGGCGGACCGAAGAAATATGCGCTCGAGCGTCTGGCGGTCCTGCCGAGCCTTTACGGGCCCAATGCAGGAACTCGGCCGGCGATGAACCCGTTCGAGTTGCCGCCCGCCGGCTTTTACGATGCCGCAAAAGAGGACGCGCGGCTGGCGATCCTGCCGGATTACCTGCGCGTCGCGCTCGTGGAGAATCACGAGCCGCTCCGCAAGGCCTGGCAAGCCCTGATAGCCGCCGGTATGTCTCAGCCGCACGTCCAGCTGCTCGTTCAGCCGCTCCTCTCCGAGGAGGAAATGGCCCGGCTGGGGCGGGAGGTGTGGACGCCGGGCATCGCCCTCGAGGGCGCGACGCCCGACGAACAAGCGGAAGCCCAGCGGAAAGAAGAAGCGCGCCAGCGACGCAAGAGCGACATGGAAACCGGGTGGAGCGAGACGCTCCGCCGGCGGTATGAACAGTTGTTCTAACCGCAAAGAACGCAAAGATCGCAAGGGGAAACCAGGGAAACGATTGAACGGCAAGGAACGCCTTGGTTCTTTGCTTTTTCCCCGATTCTCCGTTCTTTGCGCTCTTTGCGCCCTTTGCGGTGAAATGAGCCGCTCATGCGACCGGACGCGAAAACCTGGGTCCTCATTCTGCTCCTGGTCGCCTTTTTCGGCCTCTTCGTCTTCTACCCCCTGGCGAACGTGTTCCGGTCCGCGCTGTGGGAATCCACGGGCCCGACGCTGCACTTCATCCAGAATGCGCTGGCGCGTGGCAGCATCCGCGCCGGCTTCGCGAACGCGTTCGTGCTGGCGTGTCTGACGACGCTCATCTCGAGCGCCCTCGCCCTGCCGCTCGCCCACCTCGGGGCGCGGACGGCGTTTGCGGGCAAGCGGCTCCTGTCGGCGGCGATCCTCGTGCCGATGATCCTCCCGCCTTTCGTCGGCGCGCTCGGCCTGAAGCAGGTGATGGGCCCGATGGGCGCCCTGAACGCCGCCCTGGTGGGCCTGGGCCTCGTGAACCGCGCCGACGTGGTCGATTGGTTCCGCGTCTATCCGATGGCCGGCATCATCGCCCTCCAGGCGCTCCATCTGTATCCGATCCTCTACCTCAACGTGGTGGCGGGCTTGGCGAACGTGGACCCGTCGCTGGAGGACGCGGCCCGGAGCGTCGGCGCGGGGCCCTGGCGCGTCTTTTGGCGGGTGACGTTTCCGCTGATCCTGCCCGCCTACTTCGCGGGCGCGGTGCTCGTCTTTCTCTGGGCGCTGACGGACCTCGGCACGCCGCTCATGTTCAACTTCCGCGAAGTAACCGCCGTCCAGATCTTCGACCGCGTGAGCGAACCCTCGAGCCCCGAAGCCAATGCCCTGGTCGTCCTGCTCCTGGTCTTCGTGGTGCTGCTCTACTGGGGGGCACGGGCGCTCTTCGGTCCCCGCACGCCGGGATTCGGCCAGATGGCCGTCGCCACGCGCGCCGCCGAGCCCGCACCGCTGAGCCTCCGGGGAACCCTCCTGGCGTGGCTTCTCTTCGGCGGCGTGACGCTGCTGGCCCTCGTGCCCCACGTCTCGGTCATCCTCTACAGCCTGAAGACGCGCTGGCAATTCACGGTGCTGCCGGAAGGACTGACGCTCGCGCACCACACCGCGGCGCTCGAACACCCCTGGACGCTGCCGAGCATCCGCAACTCATGTCTGTACTCGCTGGGCGCGGTCGCCATTTGTCTGGTCTTCTCCGTTTGGATCGGCTACGTCCTCGTGCGCAAGGAATTCGCCGGGCGAGGACTCCTCGACGCGATGGCGATGCTGCCGCTGGCGCTCCCGGGTCTGGTTCTGGCGTTCGGCTACCTGAACGCCTATGCCAACTGGGGCGACCGCCTCGTCGCCGCCGGCCTCTGGAGCCGCAACTACCTCTATCCCCAGGACAATCCGGTGCTTTTGCTCGTCGTGGCGTACGCGGTGCGGCGTCTGCCGTTCGCGGTGCGGTCGGCCGTCGCAGGGTTCCAGCAGACGAGTCGAACCCTCGAAGAGGCCGCCCACAGCGTCGGCGCGGGGCCGGTGCGGACGCTCTCGCGAATCACCGTGCCCCTGATTTCCGCGAACCTGGCGGCCGGCGCCCTCCTCGTCTTCTCCATGTCGATGCTGGAAGTCTCCGATAGTTTGATCCTCGCTCAGGACGATGCCTTCAACCCCCTCACGCGGACCATCTTTCGTATTTGCTCGAGCGAGTACGCCGTCACGGGCGAAGCAATGGCGAGCGCCCTGGGTGTCTGGGCGATGGTCTTCCTGGCGGCGACGCTCGTGGGCGCGACGATTCTGATGGGAAAACGTCTGGGGACAATCTTCCGGGCCTAACGTCGGCGCGGCGGGGGCGTACGGCGCGGTCGCTCACGCGCATCGAACAAGCCGTCCGCACCGGAGGCAACCGGCGCGGGCTCGGCGACCAGGGGCCAAGTGCCGGCCTCCTGGGCGGCGGAAATCGCCGCCTCCGCGACCCGCGCGTCGAACTGGCTGCCCGCCCCGAGCCGTAAGTGTTCCAGCGCCTCTTCGAGGGAATACGGCTCGCGATAGGGCCGCGGGCTCGTCATTGCGTCGAGGGCATCGGCGACGGCCAGGATCCGCGACTCCAACGGAATCGCCTCACCCGCCAGGCCGTCCGGATATCCCCGGCCTTCCACGCGCTCGTGGTGATGGCGGATGATGCTTGCTTCGCGCTGGAGAAACCGCAGTTGCCCGACGATTCTTTCGGCGACAGCCGGGTGCTGGCGAACGAGCGCCCAGTCGGATAGGCTCAAGGGTCCGCTCCGCGAAAGCACCTCTTCCGGAATCACATATCGCCCGAGGTCGTGAAGCAAGGCCGCCCGATGCAGAACGTCCATCTCGTCCGGCCGGAGGCCCATCTGCCGGCCGATAGCCGACGCATACTCGGCCACGCGGCCGGAGTGGCCGACAAAGTAAGGGTGGCGCGATTCCAGGTCCCGGATGAGTTCGGCCATGCGCTCCAGGTACACGCCGCGGTTCTGTTCGTTGATGGCCCGGACGCGCCGTTCGAGCAAGCGGACCTCGTCCGAGGCCAGGAGGGCGGACTCGCCGTCGCCCTGAACCTGGTTCCAGACGACGACGTGGTTGCCGCCCAGGCGCTTCGCACTGTACATGGCCTCGTCGGCCATGCGCACCAGGTCCTTCACAGAGAGGTTCTCGCCGGGCCTCAGGACCGTGACGCCGAAACTCCCGGTGAGCGCGACCTCGATGTCGTCGCAAAGGGCCGGATCGGCGGCGAGGCGCCCCCGAAGCATGTTTGCCACCCCTGCGGTGTCCTCGAGCGCCGTGTCGGGAAGGACGAGCAAAAACTCGTCCCCGCCGTAGCGCGCGACGATGTCGGTTGCGCGGAGACGCCCGCACAGAAGTTTCGCGACGTGGACGAGGACAGCGTCGCCGGTCTCGTGGCCGTGCGCGTCATTGGTCGCCTTGAAGCGGTCGATGTCCATAAGGACGATGCCGATGGGTGACTGGCACCGCCGGCCGCGGGCGATTTCGCGCTCCAGCAGCGCGTTCGCCTGCCGCCGGTTAACGAGTTGCGTAAGATAATCGGTGATGGCGAGGCGATTGAGTTCCGCGTTGGCCCGTTCGAGTTCCGCCTTGGCCTCTTGGAGGCTCGCCTGCATGGTACGCTGCTCGGTCACATCGAAGCCGAAGGCCACGACGTCGCATCGCGTGCCCGCCTCGTCCGGCGTGGTCGAGAACGTCCAGGAAACGAGTCGCTTTTCGCCGCCCTTGGTGATGATGAAATGCTCGTGCCTTCCGACCGGACCGAGCGTGCCGTTCAGAATCTCCTGGCCGATGCGTTGCACGACCGAAATATCCTCGGGCGCAAGAAAGATCTCGCGGTACCTCCGGCCGATCACCTCGTCCCGTGAATAGCCCGTCACGCGCTGGGCGCCGCGGTTGAACATCGTGACGTCGCCGTTCGGCTCCGCGATGCCGATGATGAGGACCTCGCTCGTCTCGAAGACGCCGTGGATGAAGTCGCGCTCGCGGCGCAACTCGTCCTGAACGTGCTTGAGCGACGTGATGTCCTTGGCGATCGCCAGGTGGCCTTCGCGCCGCCCGTCGAGGCCTTTGAACTCCGAGATCGTCAGCAGCGCGGGGAACGTCTCCCCGTTCTTGCGCGCGAGCCGAACCTCGCCCTCGAAGCAGCCGTTCTGGTGGAGGGCGTTATGGATGCTCTCGAAAACGGCGTCGCTGCCCGGCGGGTAAAACTGTTGCACGTTCATCTTGCCGACGACTTCTTCCCGGTCCCATCCGAGGATCCTGGCCGCCCCCGGCGTGTAGGAGGTAACAAGTCCCCTTTCATCGCAAACGCTGATGCAGTACTCCGTGGCACAGTTGAGGATGGCGCGGAGTTTCGCTTCCTGGAGCTGTGCATCCTCGGCACGCGAGCGCTCCGTGAAGATCAACGATTGCGCGCCCGCCTTGGCGCGCCAGACCTCATGCGTAATGATGAGGAAACCGAGGAGAACCAGCAGGTAACCCGCGGCGCGCGACGGAATGCCGAAAGCGACGGCGAAACCGGCCGGCACGTGGTTTGGCGCCACGAGCCACGCCAGGCGCAGACTGTCCGCTACAACAAGTATCGCCAGCCCGACAAGGATGGCGACATACCCGTTGCGCGAACCGCCCGCCCACCGGCGGCCCCACAACGGAACAGCGATCAGCGCCGCAACCAGAATGACCAGACGGATGCCAATGCCATACGCTTCCGACGGGAACACACAGCCTCCTTACCCCATCCCCCGTCGCGCGTTCTCGAACCGCCCCAATCATAGGGAATCGGCCATCTCGCCGCCGCGCATGAGCCAAATCCGCCGATACGGAGAAACGCTTGGCCGCAAACGAACCAATGGCTTCGAGAAGAGTTGCCGCGGTGCGAAAAAAGTCAGAGCGACGCCAGACGGACAGCGATCCGCTCCCAATGCGTGCCGCGCCAGAAAACTTTGGCACACCGTTTGCAGCGATAAAACTCGTCGCAGGAGGCGAACGAGCGCGGCGGGACTTCCGGCCGGGCGGCCTCCGGGGGAATGCGCTGCAGCCCGCCGCCGCACGCCATGCAGCGCGCCTCACGGCGCGCCAAGCCCAGCGCCGACAGAACGAAACGCAGTTGCTCGATCTTGTCGCAGCCGTGCGGCACGAGGAGCGCCCGCACGCGGCCGGAGCGAATCGCGCCGTGCTCCACGAGGCGCGTGTCGGCCGTCAGAAGGATCCGCCCGTCCGCGAGGGCCCGGCGCACGAGTTCGGCGTCATCGATGCCCTCGACCCAGGCGGCGTCGTAGCCGGCGGCCCGGAGCCAGCGCGCGAGGCCCCCGAACATCGCATCGCACCAGAAGGCGGGGGCGTCGGCGCCAGGGGTTTTGTCGTCGGCCATGGCAAGCGACCTTGAAAAAACGACATTTCACCGCAGAGGCGCAGAGGTCGCAGAGAACTACAAAGATGGGGGAACGGCAGCACAGCCACGCCGTTTACGCTTCTTGTCGTAAATCACTTTGGTTGTTACTCGCTCCTCTCTCTGCGTACTCTGCGCCTCTGCGGTGAAACTTTTGTGCCGTCACGCCCCGAACTTGGCCAGCCGCCCGGCATGGCCGAGCGCCAGCGGCATCAGGTGCGTCGAGGGCCTCAGGCTCAGGCCTCCCGCGATGCAGGCGACTTCGTCGAACCGGTCCACCGTGTCCCGGCGAACCGTCTTCGCCGACAGCACTACGGGCACCGGGTGCCAGGAGTGCGCCTTCAGGGCGGTCGGCGTCGAGTGGTCGGCCGTCACCATGAGGACATCGGGCCCCAGTTTTTCAAGGAGGGGGATCGCCCGGTCCGCCTCTTCGATGGCCTTGACCTTCGCCGCAAAGTCGCCGTCCTCGCCCGCCTTGTCGGTATGCTTGAAGTGGAGGAAGAAGTAGTCGAACTCGCTCCAGTGCTCGGCGAGGCTGGCGACGTTGCGGTCAAGCTCGTTGAACGCCGGCAACTCTGTCATGCCGACCAGTTTCGCCACGCCGCGATACATCGGCGTCCCGGCGACCACCGCCGCCTTCAGGCCGAAACGCTCCGCGACGCTGGGCCAGTGGGGGCGCTTGGCGAACCCGCGGGCCAGGACGCCGTTCGCCTTCGGTTCGCCCGCCAGGACTTCGCGGGCCTGCCGGAGGACCTTGGCCGCCACCGCGGCCGTCCGCGCGCTTTCCTTCAAATCGTCGCTCGTCCGCGGCTCGAGCGGCGCCACGCCCGTCTTCTGCGGGTCGGTGTCCTCGACGCCGTCGCCGAGCCCTTCGCCCCGCAGCACGAGCAGCGCCCGGTGCTCCTTCACGGGAGACCAGAGGACCTGGACGCCGTCGACCTCGCGGATTGCCTTGGCGAGTTTCTCCAGGACTTTCTTCGACTCGTCGTTCGGAATGCGTCCCGCGCGGCGGTCGGTGATGTGGCCCTTCGAGTCAAGCGTGCAGAAGTTCAGGCGGGCCGCCACGTCGCCGTGCTGAAGGTCGAACCCCACGCCCGCCGCCTCCAGCGCCCCGCGCCCGATCTGGTACTCGACCGGGTCGTAGCCGAAGAGCGCCAGATGCCCCGGTCCGCTGCCGGGCGTCACGCCGGGATAGACCGGCTCCAGGAGTCCGCAGCAGCCCTCGCACGCGAGGCGGTCGGCGTTGGGCGTCCGGGCGGCCTCCAGTTCGGTCTTGCCGCCGGGACCGCTCCCGATGCCCCCCAGCCCGTCCCAGACGAAAAGGACGATCTTCGAGCCGTTGTCCTGGAGCAAATGCCCCAAATCCATGCCACCCATGCGTGCCTCCCTTGCCGTTTGCGACGTAGCCCGTGCCCGCGCCTGCCCGGCCGCGGAATGCTGAGGATACCGCCCCGCCGTGTCGGATTCAAGCCCCCCGGCTTTCAGTGGAACCTTGCGTACCCGGATTACCTCTAATAGAATGCCAAGCGCCCGACAGCCGCCTGCCAAGAGGAGGCGCCGATGCAGATCCTCGCCCAGAGCAAGACCATTCAGAAGGTTCCCTATGCGCACGTGGGCTACACTGCTGCGGCGAACGACGCCGCGATGTGGAAACTCGGCGCCGTGATCGTGCCCGCCTTGGTGCTGCTGACGGCGTTTCTTTCGGCGGCGGGCATGATCGGCACGGGCGTCGTCTGGGGTGCGAGCCGCAACCGCAACCCGGTACGATGCCGAAAATGGCGTACGGCTTTCCTGGTGTGCACGGGAGTCTTTATCATCGCCGCCGTGCTCCTTGGCTTCTGCGTGTTTGCCGTGATGCTTCTCGCCGCATGAGGTGTGGGCGCAACAAAAGGAGCGGTTGATGAGAATCCTCGCCCAGAGCACCACCATTCAACAAGTGCCGTACAGCCACGTCGGGTACCTGGCCGCAGCATCGCTCTATCGCCAGCAGGTCCAGGAGGCATCCTTCCTGGTGTCGGTGGGACTCTTGGCGGCGACGACCGCCATGCTGGTCGGTTTGGTGACGTCGGGCGTGGGGCGATTGCGCGCCTCGCGCAGCGAGCCGTCGCGGCGGCGCCGGTGGATGATCGCCCTCATCATTTTCACAATCCTGTTTGTCGGCGCCGGGGCGGCCCTGGGCATCGCACAGGTCGTGGGCCACCTGGCCGTCAAAAGGTACTATGCGACCGACCACGTGCCCGCGGGACTGGAAGCCCCCGCGACGGTGCCGACGGAAGACCTCCCGCCTTCCGGCGCGGATGAACCTGCGCCTGGAAACTGAGCGTGGCTCGCTACCAGTGTCCGCCGCCCGACCTTGTCGAGACGCGCGCCGGGCGAACCCTTCACGTCTGGGGCGACGTGCCGTACTGGCTCGTCGCCGACAAGGAACTGGCCGAAGCCCTTTCCGCCCTCCGCGAAGCGCAGGCGATTCCAGCCCTTGCGGCAACGCTGGCCGAGACGTGGAAACGCCCCCGCCGCGAGGTTCTCAAAGAACTCCGGCAATCGGTCCGCACGCTCTATAAGGCGGGCGTCGTCCGCAGGAACGGGCGCATAGCCAGGCGGCCGTCGCCGAAGCGGCCGCGACTCGAAGTCGTCTGCATCAACCTCACAAACCGCTGCAACCTGCGGTGCATCTTCTGTTTCAACGACGCGTCCCGCACGCAGGCGGGTGATGAACTCTCGGCCGATGAGATCCTCCGGTTCCTGAAAGACCTTCGACCCTATCTTGCGCGGCGTCCGATGCTCGCGCTCATGGGCGGAGAGCCGCTCCTCGCGCGCGACCGACTGCTAGCCGTCGCACGGGGGGCGGGACGGCGATGGGAGAAACTCGTCTCGACGAACGGCCTACTGGTGGATGACGCCTTCGCCATCGCCGCACGGACGGCAGGCCTCGAGGTCCAAGTCTCCATCGATGGTGCGCAGGCCTCGTCGCACGACCGCATCCGCGGCAACGGGACGTTCGCGCGGGCCACCGAGGGCGTCCGCCGCCTAGCCGGCGCCGGCGTTCACACGATCATGAGCATGGTCGCCCACCGCGACAACCAATCGGAAATCGCCGATTACCTCGACTTGGCCATCCGCCTCGGCGCGAGCGAGGCGCGCGTCATCCCCTTGAAGCGAGTCGGAGCCGGACGCAACGTCGGTCTCCAGATGCCGGACTTTCGCCGCATCCTCCGCGACACCGCAAGGACAATCCAAGATCGACCGGAGCGGCAGCGGCTGCTCGGGCGAGACTACCTTTGCCTCCTTGCCCAGACGTGTGCCCATTCGTACCGCCGGACGACGTGCGGCACGGCATCGCAGACGATCCTTCTCGACGCGGATGGGACGGTTTACCCCTGTCAGAACCATTGCGCGCCGGAACTCGCCGCCGGCAACATCCGGCGCGAGCAGTTTCGCGACCTCTGGAAGGGCGAGGCGCTCTCTCGCCTGCGGGAGATGTATCACGTGGACCGGCGGGCGGCCTGTGCCGAGTGCCCCGTGCGCTACTGGTGCATGGGCGGATGCCGGGGCGAGGCGTACAGCGTGAGCGGGCGCTTCGACGCCCCCAGCGCCACCTGCGAGATGAACCGCGACGCGATCCTGGAAGTGCTCTGGCTTCTGGCGGAGCGGCCCGACCTGGCGGGCCCTCGCCGGGGACACTACTAAGAGGATGTTTCATAACCCCCTCTCCATTGATGGGAGAGGGAATTGAAACAGCCTCTAAAGAGAACAGGCCCGGAAGCGCTTACCCCCGGGCCTGAATCGTCCATCGATTTAGCGTTTCTTCAAAAGGACGAACAATTGGCGGTCGCCCGCGCGGACGAGCATCGGGATGCCACGGGCCGAATCCGCCCCTTGAAGGGCTTCCTGGAACTGCGCGACGCTTCGGACCGGTTTGCCTCCCACCTGGAGGATCAGCATGCCGGGCTCCATGCCGGCCTTGGCCGCAAGCCCCGCGGGGTCCACGTCGGTGATGAGGACGCCCTGCCCCTCTTCGTAGCCGTAGAGCTGGGCGGTCTCAGGCGTGAGGTCCGCGACCTGGATTCCCAAGTCTTTGATTTCCGCGGGGGCTCCGGGCCCGCCACCGCGCCGACCCCGCGCCAACTGGGGCTGGTCGCCTCGGCGTTCCATCTGGACGGAGAGCGTCTCGCGCTTCCCGCCGCGAAGGACTATCATGTCGACCTTTTTGCCCGGCTCGGTCCAGGCGACGGCCGTCCGCAGTTCGGTGACGTCCTTGACGGGCTTGCCGTTGTACTGGACGATCACGTCGCCCGCCTTGACGCCGGCCTTTCCGGCCGGGCCGTCCGCAAAGACCTCGTTGACGAGGGCGCCTTGGGCCGACTCGAGGCCCATGGACCCGGCCAATTCCTTGGAGAGGTTCTGGATGCTGACGCCCAGCCAGCCGCGAACCACCTCGCCCTTTTCCCGCAGGCGATTCATGACGTCGCGGGCCATGTTGCTGGGGACGGCAAAGCCGATGCCCATGTATCCGCCGGAGCGGCTGGCAATGGCGGTGTTGATGCCGATGACTTCGCCGCGCAGGTTGACGAGCGGCCCGCCGGAGTTGCCCGGATTGATGGCCGCATCCGTCTGGATGAAGTCCTCGTAGTCGGCGATGCCGACATTAGCCCGTCCGGTGGCGCTGATGATGCCGGCCGTCACCGTCTTCTGGAGGCCCAGCGGGGCACCGACCGCCAGCACCCAGTCGCCGACCTCCATCTTGTCCGAGTCGCCGAGCGCCGCGACGGGAAGCCCCGTGGCCTCGATCTTAATGAGCGCAACGTCCGTCGGCTGGTCGTTGCCGATCACCTTCGCGTCGAACTCCCGATCGTCCGCGAGGCGCACCGTGATCTCTTCGGCGCCGGCCACCACGTGATTGCTCGTCAGAATGTACCCGTCGGCGCTGACGATCACGCCCGACCCCAGCCCCTGCTGGCGGAACTGGCGTTTGGGCTTCGGCTGCGGTTTCTGCGGCTCAGCGCCGAAGAACCGGCGGAGAAAATCGTCGCCGAAACCGAACGGCGTGGCCGAGGCGTCCACCGACTGGCTCGTCCCGATGGCAACCACCGCCGGGCCCACTCGCGCCGCAGCCGCCCGCATCGCCTTCGAGAAGGCTTCGACGTCCGGCGGCACCGGCGGCGGAGGCTCCGTCGGCGTCTCCAGGGCAAAAGCCTGCGGCCGCTCGGCTGGCGGCGCCAGGCGGTCCATCAGAACGGGCACCAGGACGCCCCCGCCCACCACGATCGCAAGGGCCACCCCAAGAATCAGAATCAATCGAACGTCTCGCATAGCGGCCTTCCTCCTCTCTCTTCCTTGTTTTTAACACCCTCCACCAACCGGGGGTTCTCCCATTTTCCCCGATGTCGCCAACGCCAAACCTACAGGAGGGCCGCCTAGTTCAGCCGACCCTCCACGTCGCCTGCCTCGGCCTTCTCAGCCGACTCTCCACAACAGACCGTCCAGGAGTCTGACGACCGTTTCGTGGGAGCAGTCAGCCCGATGGATTCCAGGGGGCACCTTCTTCTGATCCGTCAGCGCCACCCGCTGCAACCCCTCGTAGGAATCCGATTCAAACGCCTTCACGCCGCCCGCTTCGGCCTGCTCGCCGACGACGAGGGTCTCCTCCAGCGTGATCTCCGCCGGGTCAGCCACCGCATCGATCACATAAAGGGCAACGGCGGCCGGGTCGTCCTTCCGGCCCTCGGCCAAAGGGACCGGCCTGCCCTCCTGGTCGAAGCCGAACAGTTCCGCTCCCGCCGTCCAGACGAACAGGAAAACCTTCGAGAGGCCCCGGATGTGGCGGCACACGTCCCGTTTCAGCGCCTCCACCTCACCGGGGGCGATCAGCACGATCCGCACCTGCCGATCCAGCAGCGCCTCGAGCCGGCTCCAGATCGCCGCCTTCTCCGCTTGCGACGCACGGAGCAGCAAGGTAGGCAAGTCCAGAACCACCAAACGGTATAGCCTCTCCACCAGTGCCTGCACACGGTCCCGGGGCACGGGCGTCTCCCTACCCCCCAGCCGTCATCCATGGTATGCAAGAGGAAATGTCCGGGCAAGGCGATTCTGGCGGGCCAGACGGGGGTCGGATGGGGGGAAAGCAAGTTTTTCCTTGCCGACCGGCCTCCCATGGGCTATTCTACCTGCGGAACATTTCCGACCGACGGTTAGGAATCGCCAGGGGTTTTTCATGCGACCCGAGAAAAGGTCACAAGGCCCACGCCAACCCTCGCGGAGCCGCGAAGGCCGCCCGCGCCCGTCGGTGGACGAGCGCCTCAGCCGGTTTCTTGCCTTTGTCCTCCGCCATCACCCCGAGGAGGCAAACTTGGCGCTCGACGAGTACGGGGCTGCCGGCATCGAGGAACTGGTGGCGGCCGTCCGCGCCCGCCCAGGCCTGGAATCCATCACCCGCGAGCGGATCGAACGCCTGGTGACCGGCCAGTCGCCCCCGCGGTTCGAAATCCTGGGCGACCGCATCCGCGCCCGCTACGGCCACAGTCTCGCCCAGCCGGTCCGATACGAACCGGCGGAGCCGCCCGACGCCCTGTTTCACGGCACCTCGCCGGAGACGGCCGAAACGATCCTCACCGAGGGTCTCAAGCCAACCCAACGCCAGTATGTCCATCTTTCCTCCGACACCCCCGCCGCCCGCGAGGTCGGAGGCCGACACTGCCCCGAGCCGGTCATCCTCCAGATTGACACCGTCAGTGCCCGCAAGGCGGGCGTGCGATTCTACCCGGCCGGGCCGACCGTCTGGCTCTCGGCCCCCCTGCCGCCGGAGTGCATCACGCGGGCCGAGTAGGCCGCGCGATCCGAACACCTCAGGCCGGCGAGAATAAACCGCCTTCACCGCGCGTTAGAATTCAAGGGAACCCGCGTCCGAACCGGCAAGGTTTTGCGTAGTGCCGGCGTCGCTCTTTCTTTATACTCAAATGGTAGCGAGGGCTCGGAAACCGCCGCGAGAGGATCGATGATGAAGCGGGCGACGCGAAAACGGACGGTGCGATTGCTCCTCTTCGGGGGGATGGTCGCGCTCGGCCTCCTGGGGCCGCTACCCGCCGGGGAGCCGGCCGGCGAACCCTCGCGCCGCGTCCGGGCCGCCCTCGTCAGCATCTCGGGGGTCATCGACGAAACGCTGGTAGCGTCGGTCGCCCGCCGGGCGGAGGAAGCCGTCACTGACGGCCATGGGATCCTTTTCTTTCACATCACGTCCAACGGCGGCTATTTGGACGCGGGTCTGGACCTCAGCCGCGACATCGAACGCGTGGCGCGCGGGGGCGCGCGAACCGTCGCTGTCGTCGACAGCCAGGCCTACAGCGCCGCCGCCATCGCCGCCGTCTCCTGCCAGGAAATCGTCATGAGCCCGGAAGCCTCGCTCGGCGCGTGCACCCCCTACGCCGCCATGCCGCTCGCCGGCGCCCAGCCGCTCGAAAAGGAGGTCCGCGCCAAACTCGAAGGCACTATCATCGAACGGATGGGAAGCCTGGCCGAGAAGTACGGCTATCCGCCCGCGATCCTCAAGGCGATGGTCAAGATGAGCACCTCCGTCATCGAGATCCAAAACAAGAAAACCCACGAAACCAAGTACGTCGAGGAAGAGGATCTCTTCCGGTTCGACAGCGATTGGGAAAAACGCGAGGTCGTCGTCCCGCCGGACGAAGTGCTCACCGTCGGAAGCGAGAAGGCCAAGCAGTACGGCATCGCACGGCACATGGTAAACCGCCTGGACGACCTTTATGACCTCTATCCCATCGACGGCCGCATCGACGTCTATCCCGTCACATGGAACGAGACGCTCGTCACCTGGCTCAACAACATGTGGCTGAAGGCCGTCCTGGTGCTCATCGGCCTCCTGGGGCTGTACGTCGAGATGAACACACCGGGCTTCGGCGTGCCGGG
>Ga0307379_10008386_pt1 | contig 13949 bp, 10 predicted proteins | sample UN2MG_FD_202237 | JGI IMG/M metagenome (GOLD analysis project Ga0307379, IMG submission 202237) | Soil microbial communities from Risofladan, Vaasa, Finland - UN-2 | ecosystem: Environmental > Terrestrial > Soil > Coastal area > Acid sulfate soil | place: Finland: Risofladan, Vaasa | collected...
GGAGCGGGGGTCGGGCGGCAACGCCTTGACGCTCACAAAGACTGAGAGTGGGGCCAACTCAGACGACATCTCCGTATCCGGGGCAACTCTCGCGGGGGGCGGATTCGACACCGACTTTGCGGAGGAACAATGCAAGGCTGTCTTGGATCTGCCTGACAATACTGCTGTCGTTGCTGAAGAGGCCTACGCGGACTTCGCTGCATTATTCGATACAATCGACATATTCCGTACAATCAATCTTGGCGATGCGTCCGCTACAAGTGGAGCTATCTTCTATCTGGAGCAGACGATCGCGAAGACGGGGAACTGGGCATCGTCTGCGGCGTGGGATGCACTTCAGGTGACTATTGGAACTGTGGTTGATACCGCCCTCCCCTTCTGCATGAGGTATAACCCAGAAACTGATATTGTAACGGCTCCTCCGCAGAGCGGGGTGATTGGGCGATACGAAGGGCAGACTTACATGGGGCAGACGGCCTCGGTGGATGGGGGGTATGCGACCTTGTTCAGCAGCCCGGAACATGCGTCCCCAGAATACTTCAGCACGTACAATAAGAGGAAGGGTGTTCCGGATGACGGGAGGCCGCTCCGGTTCCTTCCGGCCGGAGAATCTCTCTTCCAGTTGTGCCATAATGCAATCGTTCATATCTACAAGTCGGGTAAGCTCCAGCCGATCCGGTTCGCACGGCTGCATACCAAGCGGGGGCTGGCGGGGAAGGAGGCTGGGCACTCCAGCGGGAACAGCGTATTCATGGTATCGGGCGTGGGGTTGGTGATTCTGAACGCCTCTGATGGAAGCATGGGTGCCGTATCAGCCGCCGACAGGGTAATCTTTGATGACTGGAAGTCATACATCACCGGCATCAAAAGTGGTTATGATTCCCTAATGAATGCCTCGTTCTTTCTATGCCCTGATACAAACGAGATGCTCATCCTCTGGCACAGTACACAGGTTTGCACGATGCTGGACGGGGCCAATTTCGTTGGGGTGACGGACGGCCCGGATATATCCTCGGGCAAGCACGACCGGGCGTACTTCGTAACGAAAACAGGCCTCATCGTATCCCCCGATAACCTGCTTAGCGGGTCTGGAACTATGTGGGATATCTCGGATTCGTATACGCTCAACGGAACTGCTACTGGTTCCGGCAGTACCCTGACGGATGCGGACGCTACATTCCATGCTGATATGGTTGGAACTCTCGTATATATGTCATCGGGGGATAACGCGGGGCTGGGGCGAGTGGTAGAATCCTTAACGTCTACGGAGCTCACGTTCTCCTCCGACTTCCCAAACGACATCGCAGTAGGGGATACCTACGCCGTCAGTCCTGTGCCGGTATCAGTCCGGGCGTGGGCAATGCAACACGAGGCGGTATCCCGATTTATGAGGTGGATCTCGACCGGCGTCTCTCTGAAAGCTCGGAAGTTGAGTGGGTTCGATGAGAACGTCAATAGCTCTTGGCGTGTAGGGGCGTATAGGAATGGGGGGGATAGCCTGGAGGATACCACAGCGTACCTGGACGTGGACGCAGATCCCCATAACTCTGCGGAGGTCCTCAACCTGCATGGGATTGATTTGGAGCCGTATATCGAGCAGATATCCTCGGGTACATCTTTTGAGCTGACTGACGCGGAATTCTCGCTCCGGTTGTCGGATTCAAGAAAAGACTCTATAGATTGACAAGGGGGCGGGGTGCTGTATAATGAAGATAAGGGATAGTTTACTATCACTCTGAAAGGATATAAGGGATGGCTGTTGTTAGTAGTCCTAGCACGGGATTGCCCGATGCCTCAAAGCTAATCCAGGCTACGTCTACGAAGAAGCCTCTTCCGGTTTCGGATGACTACCGAGCTAAGCTTGAAGAAGCTGCGGCTCGGACTCGGGACGTTCAGGGCCTAGATCCCGCCACCGCCTCATATATTGGCAAGGCAGTATCTAAACTTGAGACTACTCCTGGTACTGAGGGGGCGACTTCGGGGAGTCAGAGTTTGGCACCAATTGGGAAGGCTTTAGAGTCCAACCTGAAAACACAGGAAGCGGACTTAAAGAAACGGGCCGAGGGGGCGGCGTCTGCATTGGAGATAGCTGGTGGGGCTGCTATAACAGGGGCTGAGAACATCGCCGGGATTCAAGAATCTCTTAGAGGGCAAGCCGGGCAAGCGGCGGCATCCTTTGGAGCGGCGGCAGAGAAGGCTGACGAGTACGTGCAAGCAGCGCGGGGTCGCGTGCAGGCCGTGCTGTCGAAGGTCGATCAGATTTACGAGGACATCAACAAGTCAAATGACTTCTCGAAATCTCACGATATGCAGTCGGCAGTTCAGGCATCCCTTGGGTCTATGCGAACCGAAGAGAGAAATATCGCCCAAACCTATGGGGTTGACAGTGCAGAGTATCAGCAATTTAAGATGCAGAAGTCAAACTCTCTTGGGGTTGTTCAGAGTGACATTCATTCGACATACGCCAAGCTTAAAATTCAGATGGACGCCACGTATTTGAGTACCGTGAGCGATGCTTATGCGAAGGGGAACACGGGAGTTAGCTACCAAGAGCAGCAGCATGTAGATATGCTTAAGTTTCAGGCCCAGACTCAGTCCGCGTATAATCTCCAGGTGGCTCAGCTTGATACTGCCTTGGAACAGATGAAGACAGCGGGGTACGAGAATCTGGCCAACTGGATCTTGGAGACCCCGACATTCTCGATGGATGCCTCGGCTACCGTCGCTGCTATTTCGGATCTGCTTATCACACAAGAGAACATGAATCAAGCCGGGAAATTGAATAAAGCACAAACAGACCTGACGTCCGCTCAGGCCGAACAAACTAAGACTTGGGCAGACTACATGAGTGGTAAGCGACCAAATGTATACAAGTCGAACGAGAGCTCAAGTATACGTTAAGGTGGCCGTTAAGAGGTAAGGATTTTACGATGCCTAGAGGACAAGATCCAGGAACCGTCACAGGTGGGGCTTTAAGCCCTTACGTACAGAAGTCTCTTCAAACTGGAAAGCAGCAGTCGGAAAATAGACTTCTAGGTGCGTTGGGAGAGGCTGGGGCTACAAGCCGTACCAGGATGCAGGAACAAGGGGCCATGGATAGAACCGCGATGCAGATCAGTGCTGAAAATACCCAGCAAGCGGCACGGTTGGAAGCGGATGATCGCCGGGCCGCTGAAGCAGAAGTCGGCCGGAGGGAGGATAAGAAATTTCGTAAACTTATGGAGGAAGAAAGGCAGGGTTTTGAAGTCGAGCTAAGTAAGATCAACGAGGAGTTTGCAATGGCTCGGGAGAGCCGAGATATCGGCCGCGAAGATGAGGCTATCAAACGGGCCGAGGCTGCACAGGCTGTTCAAGATAGGATTGATGCGGCGACGGCTCGGCAGACGAATAAAGTGACGGTAGCAATGGCTCGGATGGGGTTGAATAACGAGACTGCGAAGCAAAAGCTTCAGACAACTATAGCCGAAGGCGCTGAAGAAACAGAGAAGAGGATTAAGAATTACGAGCAGGCGAGAGATGACGTGAGTAAGGCTGCCCTTGTCGACAAGCGAATGGACATTCCTCTAAAGGGGCCGAAGATGAGAGAGGTTGGGTTTAAGGAAAAAGCCTTACTCCTTACTAATCTTAAAAGGACGCCAAACAAGCCTCTCTTAGAACCTGGTACGACACCGGACCCTATGGGTATTCTTCAAACCCAACTTCGTGGAAGTGGTTCAAGCGTGGAAGTTGCCGATTTGAACCCGGACAATCCCCACGCTCTCATTCAGAAAATTACCTCTGGTGAGCTCAAGATGATGGATATTCAAGCAGCGGCAAGTTCATTGGAGGGGATGATTCTAGCTTTGGAAACAAAGGGGGATGGGGCCACCACTAAGGCAGAAACTGAGTTTTGGCACAAACAATTGAACGATATGAAGCGGAAGCGCTTGGGTTTGAATTCGTTAATGCAAGACAAGACTAAGGTGGGTCAAGAAGGAGTTGAGATCGTTGGCAGCATCGTCCGAGACGCGCTTTCTCCTGGTTCAAAGACTACTATAGGAAGCCAGATCGCTTTGTCCAAAGAGGCCTACGAGGACTTTAATGCGGCGACGGAAAGGCATTTGACAGAAATGGAAAAAGCTATGGATATTCCAGGGATGGTCCCCTCTTTTGATGAGGACGACGAGTACACAATCGCCGAGGTCAAACGAAGAAATCAGGCTCGACAATCTGCATTCCCCGATGAAGGAGGATTCTAACAATGGCCGCTCCAGTACTAGCCTTAGCAACTCTTCTCCCTTTACTGGCGAAGATCCCTGGGGCCTTGAAGGCACTATACGCATCTAAGCAATTCTTGCCGCTACTTCTAGGGGGAACTTACCTGGGGTCTGAAGTCTTAGGCCAAGCGGGGAAAGCTGGAGAGCGAGGAGTCTCAAGAGAGCAACTTAAACTCCAAGAGCTTTTGGCTAGAACCTCTGCGGAGGCTACCAAGACGTCTGTAAAGGAGTCCAGGGCTCAGACTGAGAAGCTTATGAAGGAGCTTAGGGAGAATAGAAGGGAGGAGGCTAAAGAGGTCCGAGAAGCTAATCTTATGCAGTCCTACGTCAACAGCCAAGATAGACAATTAGCGTTGGTTCTTCAGGCTATGCAAGGTGTGTCACAGTCTACGCCTCAACTTGGAGCCCCTCAATATCCTCGTTCTGGGATGGTTGGAATGATGAGGAGTAACTACTAATGGCTAGAGGATCAAAAACAGCACGATCTCGTAGAGCCGCCCGAGCAGTCGATAAGGCTCTACGAAATAAGAGGAACGCTAAAAGTAACCTCGGGGCTCTGGTAGAGGCGTTGCGTAATGTGCAGAGTCGTGGTGCTGGTGCTGGGTTGGTGGAGGGAGTTGAAGCCGCGGCCGGTGCTGGTTATGGGATGATGGGGATGACGGAAGGCGCTGCTGCGGAGGCTGGATTGCTTCCTATGGAAGCGGAAGCTGCGGCTGGAGGGGGTGTTTTGAAGGGAATGAAGGGCAAAGGATCGGCGCTTAAAGGCATAGGGTCCTCTCTTCTAGTCGGTCTCATTCTTCAAAAATTGATGAATATACCTAGTGAGATTGGAGAAAGGAACCTCCGCAGAGAGGGTATCCAGTCTCAGATGGCCGGGGTTTCGGCGGAGAACATGATCGCTCAAGCGGCTCTTCCCCAAGCTCGGGAAGAGGAGGCTATGGCTCGACAGGCTTTGATGGCTCAGTTGTCTGGAGGTGTGATTGGGCCTCAACTGACTAGAGGAGAGCGGTTGATAGGGGGAGGGTAAAATAAGGTGCCACAGCCATACCCAAAAGAACTAGAGGGGGACGTCCCTACCGGGATCGGAAGTGTAGACTTCCCAATCACCTTCTATGATCGTCCGGAGATGATGTTTGGCAGCCTGCTCCGGGGGGACATCGACGGGATGACCCGAGCTATGCTGTCCCCGGATACGCTATCCCCAACTCAGATGAGGGATGTGAAGGATATTCTGACAAAGGGGAAGAAACCCTCTCCCGTGATGAAGACTATCCTGGAGATATCTACAAATCCTCTGGTCATCATTGGGCTCATAGCAGCTTTGAAGTTTCCAATGGGGTCTACTAAAACGTTGCTGACGATCCGCGATGGGATGCTTCCGAAAGCCGCAGCAATGGGGAAGTTGACGAGCGGTTTGCACGGGGCGTTGATGAATCTTCGTACAATCCCCGAGGCGTTTAATACCTTGTGGGGAGTTGTACGAGAGATCGAACGCTTCAAAGTCAATCACGGGTCGAAGGCATCTGCAATCTTCGCCAACGCCTCCGCCCTCCGGCCAATGACGAAAGCAGACGGGGCTCTTATTGCGGCTCGGCTAGATGGGCTGCAAGACGCCGGGCACTACATGGTAAAGGCTCTTCGTGACACTCCGGAGTTTCGATCGTTCATGGGGGGGAGGGACGTTCCAATTGCTTCGGGAATTCAGAAGGTAATGGGTAAGAGGCTAGTCTCCACATCCGACAAGCTTCAGGGGTGGTACAAGAAGGTGTGGGAGGCGTTGTATTCTAACCCAGCAACGCGAGAGAGCATGGAAGTAGCGGCCACCAAGAAGGGAATCCAGTTAGGAGGCGAGGTTAAGTATTACTTCCCACACCAGGGGGGATACAATAAGTATTACCAGAATGTAATGAGGGGGACGACCGGAGTAGAGTATAGGAAGCATCTAGCAAGTGAATACTCGAAGCGCCTTGGGAAGCAGAACATCGAACGTCTAGGAGGGATGTTTGTCGATCGAGAGTCTTTAGCATTACTTGAAAAGTCTGGGGCTGTGAAGCCGGGTTTCGTTAAGAATGTTGTAGAACCTGTGATGGCTCGATGGGCAGACGACGCCTCCGGAACTGCTGCTAAGATATGGGATGATATAGCTAAGACTCCTTTGACCACATCCGAGCAACGTATCGAGTTCGTAGAACGGATGACACAACACTACTCCAAAGGGGCGGGGAAAAACCTCAATTTTGTTGGGCGTCTCGGGGATACGCGACGTGCGAGAGATACGCTTGACGCTATGGCGGGAGCTTTACAAGAATCGCAGGTGGGGGGTAAAGAGGCCTTCGCGAAGGAACTCCGGGAGATAGGACGAACACTGGCAGAGCCCTCCGCCTACGGACTCGACCCCTGGAAGACGACGGAACGTTACTTGAATTCCGTGGCGTCCGACTACGCCTATCATGCAACCGGGTTCGGAGCTAAGATGACGGGCATCTTGAAGACGCCGGGTGTGTTCAAGAATGCCCCACACCTGGAGCCGTACTTGGTTGATGGGCTCCTGCCACACGTTATGGGATACAATACCTATGGTCAGATGCAGAAAATCCTGAGCGAAGCCACACGCAAGGCGAAGATGGTCAACTGGATTGATAAGCATCCAATGGTGTCACAAACTCTCGGGGCGAACCACGCTACAGCGCTCAAGTCTTGGCTCTCTAAACCTGGATCGTTATCCGCTCAATCCCTCGGAGGCCAGGTAGCTAACTGGTTTCACTTATCAACACTTGGCCTCAATCTCTCCGCTACGTCGGCCAACTCAATGCAGACCTTTCTTACAACTATCAATAACGTGGGTCCATCTGGCATATGGCGGGGTCTGAAAGGGACCGCAGGGGAGGCAGGTTTGCTCACGCGGGCCAACAAGTATATGACCAGTATCGCCGGGGGTATGGAAAAAAGACTCGCATTCAACTCAGCATTCCCTGAGTTTGTTGAAGAGATGGGAGAGTGGAGCAAGACGACAGAACGGCTCCTGTCCGGGGACGTGGCAAAGTCTGGGTACGACAAGCTATTCAAGGCCAAAGGCGTATGGGAAAAGGTCAAGGGCGGCATGATGTTCCCCTTCTCCACTACCGAAGCTGGGAACCAGTTACTTTCCTTCTACGCCGGACGCAATCAACACATCTACAAGAACGCATCCAGAATTGCCGGCGCTGGGCTGGCAAAAGAAGCGAATAAGGTAGGCGGATCACTCTCGCTGCTTACTCAGTTCGCCGGGGGTCCGTTGGGAATTCCCAGATCGATAATGGAAATGAATCCGATGTGGCGTCAGTACGTACACTTCCCCATGAGATATCTGGCCTATCTTCACGGGTCTTTACGTATGGGCGTAGATCCAGCAAAGATGGATTGGGGAACGATAGGACGATCTCTGGCAGGTTCCACAGCAGCGTACATTGCAGCCCGTAACCTGGCTGGTGTCGATCTGAGTCGGGGCCTCATGGTGGGGGCCATGCCGGTTCCTGGCTACGAGAAATCTGCATTCTACCCGTTCCCGTTCGTTCCACCTGTAGCAGGCATCCTCGGGGAGGCCGGTAAGTCGCTGCTATCAGGAGATCCGAGGGGATTGTCAAACACTGCTTCTATGCTTGTGCCGGGCGGGGTGGCTATACGACGGGCCTACCGCTCCATGGCTCCGAAGTATGCGAATTACAATGAACCAAATCCAGACGGGACGATCCCCCTCTACAACGACCAGCAATCTCTTATCGGCTCCATGACTCCGATGCAGCTATCCTTGCGAGCCTTGGGTTTGAGACCATCCACCGTCTCTGCGGAGGCTGCTGCTGCTAAGTGGATGGTATCTCAGCGAGATAGAATCAGGCAGTATCGCCGGGACTACACGCAAGCGATCTTCGAGAATGATCCGGTAAAGGCAGAGAAGATCAATGCTGAATTCCAGAAAGTCTACCCCGAGCTTGGGCGGATAGAATTGAAGAAGTCGGACATTCGAGCGATACGGGATCGGCGTCAAATGTCTCGGCTTCAACGGATCGCTAAGGGAATGTCGCGGGCTCACCGTCCGATATTCGAGAACATCCTTGGAGAAGCTTCCCTCTCTCAGTTAGGCCAAGAGATCAAGGTTCCGGGCATAGACGCTATGTCTGATTACCTGCCTCAAGGCGGTGCTGGTCAAACAGAATTTCCCCAGCCTCAATAATTTTCCATTTTTCCCTTTACTTACTTTCTTCAACCTGTTACAATGTGAACTTGACGTAAGCCGATACAGACCGGTTTTATGGGCTTAGACGAAAGGGGATAAAAATGCGTGACTAGATAAAACAGGCCTCGGAGCGAGGTTGATCGCTCGTTTGGTATCTAGCGTGACTAGCGTCGGTTCAAATCCGGCCGAGGCCTTTCATCCTCAAACTGGTATGATGCAAACGTTCTTTGAAATGACATACCCCCGTGGCTCTGTAAAAGGGGCCAAGCTGGTGCAGCCCCATTATCCTAAGTTTTGGGGTCCCGGTTCGATTCCGGGCGGGGGCTTATCTTTAATTGAGAAGGAGAAGGGCCTTGTTTGAAGCTCATCCAGATTGCAAAGACTGTTCCTTGTGCGAGTCCGCGTCGAAGCCGGGGATTCCTACGCGGGCTTTCGGGGAGATCAGGCATAAGCCTACCGCCCTCCTGGTAGTGGGACAGTCCCCAGGATTCAATGAGGATCGTCAGGGGAAATCCTTTATCGGGTTCACGGGTCAACTTCTCGAACGATTCATCGTAGCCTCTAGGCTCCAGGATTGTTGCGACATCTACTTGGCTAATGCGGTGAGGTGTCTTCCTCCGCAGGGAGCAAACGAGTCTCAGTCGCAGATACGCGCTTGTAGGAAGCACCTGGAGCGGGACGTAGAGCGGATCAAGGGTGAGGGGTACAAGCGGATCGTCATCCTGGCTCTCGGTGCGAAGGCGGTCTACTCCGCGTTGAACGTCACCTCCCTGACGGAAGCTTTGAAGCAGCAGGGCATAGAAAGTCCTATATTCGAGGGGATTCGGGTGTTCTGCACCTACCACCCGGCAATGCTGCATTCTAAGAGATCCCCTGCGAAGGTGGGGGCCGTAGAGGCTCATTTCCAACTGCTGCTTCGCCATTTGGAGGAGGGGTTCGTCCCTTATCAGTTGGAAATCAAGGTAGAGCTCGGTGCTAAGGTGCCGAAGACGCTACCTAAGTATGTGGGTTGTGACATTGAAACGTATGGCCTCATAAAAGGATACGATCAGACCGTCTTTCATCCAATGAAGTCTCTGGCTATTGACGGAATCCCGCTGAAAGATCAGACAAAGATGGTGAGCTTCGCGTGGGAGGATGGAAATACGCTCCGCACTGCGGAGTACATCTTCCGTATCCCTAAGCACCGTCGACTTATTCGAGAATGGTTTCAGCGAATCATCGAGCAGCGCTCAAGATGCCTCGGGCAGAATATCAAGTTTGACCTCCTCTATTTGTATCACTCGGGGGACCCTGTTTTACAATACTTGATAAATCCGAGTCGTCTGTTAGTAGACGATACATTATTGTGGATGTTTCTGTTCTACGAGCAGCAACCAGAGAAGGGCCTCAAAGAATTGTGTGCCCTATTTGGAATCGCGGACTATTCCAAAATGAAAGTGACTGGGAAAGCGGGGAACGCCACGAATGACACCGATCCGGACGCTCTGTTCTACAACTGTCTCGATTCTGCTGCGACAATAACTCTGCAAAGCTACCTGGAACATCAAATTCGGGGGCGGTATGGGGCGGACTCCCCGAAGCTTGGGCCTGTGTGTGAGTGGGTGAGGAACGCTGTCATCTGGGATGTCTTCGATCTGGAGCAGAACGGAAGCTCCTTCAACATCCGTAAGCTTGAGACGGTCCACGAGACCGAGAAGACCAGATGCCAAGAGCTTTTGACCTCTGCGGAGGAAACTTATAAGATCAAGTTGGCGGGAACAGGATCAGATGCACCCCTACGCCAGCTTATGTTAGATAGCTTGGAGGAGTCTAACTTACTGTATGACTCCCGAGTAGAGTGGACAAAGAAGCAGGGGAAGCCTTCGATTGGGGCAGAGAACATTAGCTTGGTGAGCGAGGCGCTTACTTCAGGTAGAAATCTGGATGTCATTACTGCCTTCCAGGAGTACACGAAGCGGTCAAAAATTGTGAGTACGTACACGAAGCCGATTTTATCGGACCCAAGGAAGGGTATCGTGGTCCGGAAGGGTAATATCGGGCTCGTATTCCCTAGTTGGTATCCTATCCCCTCCTACGATAATCGAGGCGGCTCTGCGGAGAAGGACCAGGGGGGGCAAATCCAGGGTCGATTCTCATGTAAGAAGCCAGCGAGGCAAACGGAGCCCCCTTCTATCCGTGACTGTTCTAGTTCCCGGTGGCCTCGTGGAAAAATCATTGAGTATGATGTGAACCAGGATCATCTTCGGATGGCAGCGCTCCTCTCGGGCGATCCTGTCCTCATGGGGGCTTATACGACTGAAGGAGAAAGTGCCCACACGAGAACCGCTATCTCGATCTTTCCTCAGTATGCGGCCGATAAAGACAACTTCAAGAAACTCCATCCACAGGAGTATGCGTTGGGGAAGACGATCAACTTCCTTATGCTCTTTCGTGGGGGGGCGAAAGCGTTTCAAGCCAACGCTATGAAGGATTGTCAAACGGAATTGAGTATTCAATTCTGCGAGGCTGCTATACGGACGTGGTATCGGATACATCACGTCTATGGGAAGTGGCAAGACGAGCTTATTCGGAAGGCGGGCCGACAAGGGTACTTGGAACTCCCTACAGGTTGGTCTCGGACATTCGGAATCGGGCAAGAAAACGCGGAAGCACAGGCAGGAGAAATCTGTAACTTCATGCACCAAGCGCCGTGCGGGCAGGTCTTGCAGTCGTCCCACTTCAAGGCGAAGAGACGATTTCAGAAGTATAACCTCCGCAGTGTGTTCTGTCTTCAGCTTTATGATGCCTTGTATGTGGATACGTATCCTGGAGAGGAGGAGCCCGTGGACGAGATCATGGACGATGTGATGACACACCCCCCCCTCCTTCGAGTATTCGAGGAGTGGGTAGGCAGAACTCTTCCGTGGAAATACGAAAAAGTGGAGTACGAGAGATGAATGCAGTAGAATATCTAAAGATAGGGGCAGGGTTACTCCAAGAGAGTGATTACTCTGCGGAGGCTTCACTTCTTTTAGAGATTGCTTGCCGATATGAGATGTTAGTGGATCTTGTAGAGGATTCTCTTGCAGAGGCGAAAGCGAGATGGGAGAATGTGGCCCATCATCCTGCAAGTCGTTTTGGCAGGGATGTACGATATCTTCAAGAGTGTTTGGATAAAGCTAAGGCCCCAATAGAGGAGAAGACATGACCACTATACCTCGTAAAACCGATATGTATTATCGGTATGGAATTCCTAATCTCGTGACTGTGGAGATTGATACTCGCGAGCAGTATCCTATTCTCTTCCCCGAACTGATCCACATAGCCCACCCCGAAATGGTTCGAGGCTCACTACTCGTGGCGGTGAAGACGGAGAGCAAGAAGCTCGAATTTGGCGACTACAGACTCAAAGAGTATCCGAAGTCTGCCGTGATAGAGAGGAAAGCGTCACAGCTTGAACTGTTCAAGAATACCTGTGACCCGAAGGATATGGTTCGCCAAGCCAAATCCTTCCGAAAGCTGTCGACGGGATGCAAGTATCCTTACCTACTGATTGAGGCGTCCCCAGGAGAGCTATTCGCTAAGGGGACTCGGGTGAAGCAGCCTGACGTGATAGCCTCCAGGCTGGCGATAGCGATTGCTAAGTATCGTCTCCAGTTGCTATTCATCCCATGGCGCAGTAGGAGCGCTGAGGTGCGTCGGAAGATGGGCTCGTTGATGATCCATACGATGTTAGGCGGGGTCTTGGCCGAAGCCTACGACGTGCCTCCGATGGAAATTGACGAATTTTCTTGAGAATGTCCTTGACCTAAGGGCCTGGATTTGGTATTATAATGAGTATAAGGATCAACGCAACACAAACCCATGAGTGGGTACTTCATAAAGCGTTGGACAGTTGATCCTTTCCTTTGACCTCCGCAGAGTGGAGGGCAGGTTTAGCCGGTGCTGGCCGCCCTCCCTCATTTTTCCTATAACGTAGAAGGGTAATCCAATGAATTCAGCCGATCCTAACGCCGGAATCCCTAGCGATGTCCTGGCTCGATATGTGGAAGCCAGTAGGGAACGGATGATCTCCCACCTCCTACAAAGCATTCGGGAGCTACACGAGGAACGAGGAGGGCTGATAAATGATGCCTGCTTGGCTCGGGTATCCTCTGGGGTACTGACCTTGCGGGAGTTGAACGCCGTAGCCCAGCGACTTGGGCTAGAACCTCATATCACTTTCCGTCCCCGAGTACTGAGGACGACGGTCGATCGACAGGAGGAATTAGAATGAGATTCGTTTTAGAGACACCAGTGAAAAAGGAAGTAGAGGAAACCAGAACAGTGCAAGTCCGTCAGGATAGTAGAGATGTAAACATTATTTTGGATGGAGTATTGTTTGCCTACTTCGCGTACGATGGAGAATTCCACGTGCTCCTCCACAATGCCGAACATTTGGGAATAAAAGTGACTTACGAGGGGAGGGAGTTGCGCGTATGAAATTCAATATGTTGACCCCACTACCAGTAAAGTGTCGGCAGTCCTGCGCCTCGTGTGCGGTGGCGTGTGAGCGGAAATGGTTTCTCAAGTATCGCCTTGGCGTCGTCCTTCGCGGCGGGTCTTATAAGGAAGCGGCCGATCTCGGAACGATCTTCCACAGATTCATGCTGGAGGGCGCTGAAGGTGAGGGCAAAGTGCTGGCGTGGGTGAATGAATGGCGTCTTAGGCTTCATAAGCAAATCTCTGCTGGTGAAGACCTCGATGGGAACTTGGCACGGACGTCGAACAAGCTAAGTGAGCTTTACAACATTGCGGAGGCAATGGCCCGCATCTTCCGGGAGAAATACCCGCAGCCGGAATGGTTTAAGACTATCGGACGAGAAATCAAGCATGAATTCACTTACGAAGGGGTGCTTCTCTCGGGCACTCTGGACAAGCTACTTCTCGATACTCGTACCAACAACGTGTGGATTCGGGACTACAAATCTACAGGGCGTGCATTGATGGCGATCTTTGCGGGCGCTCCGTGGCGGGTACAGGGTCGCATCTATCGGCTATTAGCTGAAGACTACCTCTTTCATTCAGTCCCGGATCTCGGGAAAACTACCGTCACCGAAGAGCAGCTAGAGAAGGCAGTAGCTCCTTTTCTTTCGATGGATCAAAAGACGCTAAACTCAATAGTACCTGTGAATGTTCAGGGCTTCATTCTGGATGGGATTAAGAAGCCGGGGATCAAGCTGTGTAGGACGGATATCGCCAACGCGAAGAAATGGAATGTGTCAGAAGCCGAAGCTTACCTCCGCAGAGTGAAGGAATGGTACAAGGAGACGGAGGGCAAGGACGATGCCCCTGTGATGAAGTCGATGGGTGTAATGTATACAGAGGCCCGCGTCACCCCGGAGCTTGAAAAGGTTCTCAGTATGTTTCGAAAGTATCAGGCGGATGTGACTCTTGATCCAATGGCTTATTCGAGAGATCCATCCGGAAGGGAGTGTTTCGCTTGGGAGCGGCAGTGC
>Ga0307379_10008388_pt1 | contig 13948 bp, 10 predicted proteins | sample UN2MG_FD_202237 | JGI IMG/M metagenome (GOLD analysis project Ga0307379, IMG submission 202237) | Soil microbial communities from Risofladan, Vaasa, Finland - UN-2 | ecosystem: Environmental > Terrestrial > Soil > Coastal area > Acid sulfate soil | place: Finland: Risofladan, Vaasa | collected...
GCCGGGCCTGCTATGAATTTCAGCAACGACACCGCAAGGCATTCGCGGAGGAATCGCCGCACGCTGCCGAAGCTGAACAGCGTGCCGATGGCGAAGCTGTAGATGACTACGTCGGCCAGCACGGCTGTGCGGGCGACGGTTCCGAGGAACTGCGGCCGGTTCACGCCCAGCAGGTTCAGCACAATCCCGATCGCAAGGGCCGTGTATGGCACAATCTGCAGCAGGCGCAGCGACGGCACCGCTTGCGGGTCTTCGCCGCTGATTCGCGCGGCTGCCCGGGCGCTGTGCCTGCCGATGCCGAAGCCCACGATGAGGATCAGCGGAGTGAAGCCCAGTATGAACAGGATGGCTGCCTGCAAGCCCGGCTCGCCGAACAGCACCATACACAGCGCGGCGCCGAGCGTGATGCCGTTATTCGAGAACATGCTGGCCAGCAGGAAATTGCCGCGTTGCGGCTGCCGAAGCTTCAGCATCGAGGCCACGGCCGCCCCCGGCGCCAGCATCGCAACCATCCAGACTGTCCCGATGATCGGCATGGCGGCCAGATCGGCCACCTTGCTGAAGTCCAGCGACCAGAACGCGAAGGTTATCACCAGCGGCTCGATCATCAGCCAGGTGCCTGCCATGATCAGCCGCGAAGAATTATCGCTCAGGAGGCTGCGCCGCCTGGCAAATGCACCGGCGGCAAGCGGCAGGTAAACCAGGCCCGAGAAGAACAGGAGGTTCCAATACACGTTTACATCCGGCAGAAGTTGAGGAGCATGCGCAGCCCGGCGGCCTGGCTTTTCTCCGGGTGGAATTGCGTGGCGAAGATATTGTTGCTCCACACGATCGAGGTGAATGGGCCGCCGTATTCGGTTTCGGCGGCGATCACGGCGGGATCGGCCGGCTTCACGTAGTATGAGTGGACGAAGTACATGTGCGCCCCCTGCACCACGCCGTCGAGCAGGGGGGCGTTGCGGCGGAAGTTGATGCGGTTCCATCCCATGTGGGGCACCTTCAGGTGCGGGCCGCCGGCAGGGCGCGCGTCGAATTTCTCGACGGTGCCCGCCAGCACGCCCAGGCCGCGGTGCCGGCCGTCTTCGAAGCTTTCATCGAACAGCAGTTGCAGCCCCAGGCAGATGCCGAAGAATGGCGACCCGGATGCGATGAAGCTTCTGACAGGCTCGACCAGCCCCTTGGCCTCGAGCGCCGCGATGGCGTCGGCGAAGGCGCCCACACCGGGCAGGATCAGCTTGTCCGCCGAGCGCACAGCCGCCGGATCGCCGGATATCTCGGCGCTGTATCCGACGCGCTCGATGGCCTTCTGCACGCTTCGCAGGTTGCCCATGTCATAGTCGATGATAACAATCTTCATCGGGGTTTCCGCCGGTCGGCCGGGGGTTGCATCAAAAAAAAACCGGACCGGCGGGCTATGCAGGCCGGCCCGGGTGCTGTTGTTTCCTGAAAAAACAGCCGTGTCAGGGTGTGATGACGATCTCGACCCGGCGGTTGCGCTCGCGGCCTTCAGCCGTTAGATTCGTCGCCAGTGGCTGATGCTCGCCGTATCCGGCATAGGCGATCCGCTCGGCCGGCACCTTGCCTTCGTCTACGAGGAATTCCATCACCGAGCGTGCGCGCTCGCCGGACAGATGCCAGTTGGACGTGTAGTCCGACTTCATGATCTTGGATGCGTCGGCATGACCGGCGACGAGGCAGGTGGCGGAGCTGAAACCTTCCGCGAGTGCCACCGCGATCTTGCGCAGGTCCGACCGTGCGCGGACGTCCAGGTCGGCCCTGCCCGGTTCGAACGAGAATCGCGTGATAATCACAAACGTGGGGCCGCGCCGCTCGACCTCCGCCGTGGTGTTGGCGATGGCAGCTTTGAGCCTGCTGAGGAGGGCGTCTTTCTGTTTTTCCTGCTCGGAAACAGAATCATCCCGCACCTCGAGCGCGTTCGTGACGGCGCCGAGTTTGCCTTCGAGATGGTGGATTTCCTTGTCGAGGTCGATGATCTTGAGCGCGCGGTCCTGGCCCACCTTCTTGAGGCGCTGGTTTTCCTCAACCTGTGCACGGTAGCGCAGCTCCCACACGGACGGGCTGGTGCATCCCACCGCTGTGATCAGCAACGCAGCGGCTGCGGCAGTCACGATCATTCTATTTGTCATTTTCAGCATCATCATAATTGCCTCCGTTGCCTGGGATCGCCCGGCCGCCTGCCTGCCGGTGCGTGGGCACGCAAACAGGCCGACGCCCGCCGTATTCAGACGGCGCCGAGCAGCCGTTGCCACGCGCTCAGGGCGTGTGCTATCTGAGCGTTGAAAAAAACCGCCGAAATCACCCCCATAGCCAGGTAAGGCCCGAAGGGGATGCGTGTGTCTTTGCTGCTCCGCAGCACAATCAGCGCCACGCCCAGGACGGCACCATACAGGCAGCCGAGGAAGATGGCGGCCAGCGCCACCTTCCAACCCAGAAATGCGCCCACCATCGCCATCAGCTTGACGTCGCCCATGCCCATCGCTTCCTTGCGGAATATGATCCGGCCGAGCACGCCGCTGAGGTAAATGAAACCGCCGCCGGCCAGCGCACCAAACAGCGACGCAACCAGCCCCCAAACCGGCAGGGGCAGCGGATCGTATATCAGCTTCAGCACCGGATCGGCCGCATCGTGCACGCGCGGAAGCATCAGCCCCGTCAGGCAGCCCAGCACGATTCCCGGCAGCGTGATCTCGTCGGGAATGATCCGGCGCTCGATATCGATGAACGAGCTTGCCACCAGGGCCGACGCCACGATCAGCACCACCGCAGCTTGCAGCGCCGTAAACGTTTCGGCGGCGATTAAGCCGTGGACGGTTGCGAGAAATAAAATGCCCGTCAGGGCTTCCACAAGCGCATAGCGGCCGGAGATCATCACACCGCAGTGCCGGCAGCGGCCGCCCAGCAGCAGGAAGCTGACAATCGGCACGTTATCGTGCCAGGCCAGCGGCTGGCCGCAAGCGGGGCAATGCGACGGCGGGTTCGCAATGGACATCTCGCGCGGAAGGCGGTAGATGACCACGTTCAGGAAGCTGCCGATGCAAGCCCCGATGGCGAAAGCGAAAATGTAGATCAACCATATCACAGTGATTTTGATGGTAGCGCGGCACGGCCGAGTTTTCAAGAGAAAACCGACGACCGCCAGGGGCAGGATGCGGAAGAATCGTATGGTTTCGCGGCTCGATCAGTAATTCTGCATCTTCATTATCCATCTCCTTACAAGCCCGCCAGGGCGACAGACTTTGGCCCACGGCGTGAGCCGTGGGAACACGTTGCCCCTCCATCATTAGCCCCCGCAGGGCGGCGACAGAAAATCTGCCCACGGCCGTCAGCGGCAGGGGAATGGAGTGTGTGCCCGGCTTCCGGCACTATTAACGAAACGGAGCCGCATTACGGCCGAAGCTGTAACTGGCCGTGATTCGTCTAAGATGTCGCGGAATGCAGAAAAGGAGGGCAACATGCCGGAACTGAAGGTGGCTGCCATCGAGATGAGCAGCACGGCTTTCGAGCAAAGCGGCCGGATACCGGTCGAATATACAGCCGACGGCGACAACATCTCGCCGCCGCTGAGCTGGAGCGAACTGCCCAACGGCACGCAGAGCATCGCGATGATCTGCGAAGACCCGGACGCACCGTCAGGCTCGGGCGGACGCAGCGCCCGGCAGAACACGTCCGCCTTCGTGCATTGGGTGATCTACAACATCTCGCCGGAGAAACGGGGGCTTCAACGCGGACTGCCGCCGTCGCCGCAGCTTTCCGGCGGCACCCTTCAGGGCAGCAACGACTTCGGCAAGATCGGCTATGGCGGCCCTGCTCCGCCGCGCGGCCCGGCTCATCGCTACTTCTTCACGCTGTATGCCCTCGATTCAATGCTGGATATGGCCCCGGGAGCCACGTGCGACCAGCTCGTCGACGCTATGGAGGGGCATGTGCTTGCCGAGGGCGAGCTGATCGGCAGATACAGCAGGTGAGGAAGAAGTGATTAATTCGGAATGCGGATTGAAGAAGCTCACGCGGAGCCGCGGAGCCGCGGAGAGGGAAGAGAAGATTTTGTACTGTACAACTTTCTGTAAGATTGTGGTGGAAAAAAGCTTGTCTTAACGCCAATGGCGTGAGGTTAAGGTTGTGCGTCCGTTGTAGGGGCAGGGCGCGCGAGTCTTCGAGCGTGTTCCCTGCCCTCTTGCAGCCTTAATTTCATACCATTGGCCCTATCAGCCTGTGGCAATGTTTGCTGAGTTGTGCGGGGCCGAGTTCGTCTGTGTTCGTCCGTGTTAGTCCGTGTTCAGTAGTGCGGCGGCACGCCGAGCGATGCCATAGGCGCCGGCTCATATCATTGATCAAATCAAGGGTTGAAGATATCCTTCCACGGCCGCGTTTCGCTGATGAACCGGGCGAACGTTCCGACGTTTTCGTTCAGGATCGGCTCGTGCTCGGAAGCCGCCGCATCGTCCGGCTCGTAGAAGCAGGTGGGGTCTTCGGCCAGGTAGTCGCCGTGATGATAATAGGCAAGCGCGCGGCAGCCGCCGCAGGTTTCGCGATACTTGCAGCGCCCGCACTTGCCCTTCAGTTCGCGGCGACGCAGCCGCTGCAGTACTTCGCTTGACTTCAGAATCTCCGACAGCGGCGTCTTCCGAACGTTGCCGCAGACGACCTCGCTGTCGAGCAGATGCACGCACGGGGCGACGTCGCCCTCAGCCGACACGCCCACGTAGCCGCGACCCGCCTGGCAGCCCAGTTGCCGGATCGCGATCTTCGCGTGCAGCCAGTTCTTCTGGAAAAACTTCGGAGCCGCCATAAACGGCGTGAAGCTGATGTAGCTCAGCCACGTCTCGCGAAGTATCGGGTGGATGATCTGCTCCATGTCTTCGCGGTCGAACATCAGGTGGCGATACGCCGCTCCGCCTCCTCGCGGCACCATCGGCGAACGCAGCACCGGCGTGTTGTGCCGGGTCGCATAGGCGATAACGTCGCCCAATTCGTGCAGGTTGCTCTTGCTGACGGTTACGACGAAGAAATGCGACACGTCAAGCTCATCGCAATGGCTCACCGCCTGCTCGACTGCCGGCAGCCTTCCTTCGCGGGTGACGGCGTCGCTGTCGCTGCATAGCGAATCGATCGACATCACCAGCGTCAGGCGGCCGCCCGTCGCCGCTTTCATATCGACGATTACATCGCGCGTGACGCCGACGCCGCAGGTGTTTACGAACGACCACAGGCCGTTGGCGGCGTTGTGGCGCAACAGCTCCATCGCGTCGTTGCGCAGCAGGAATTCGCCGCCGGAAAATGCGACCGCCGCCCCGCTCGAGAATTTCCGCACCTCGTCAAGCACCAGGTGCTTCGCTTCGTCGGTCGTCAGCTCGGGGACTTCGCTTGGGGCCGGCAGCCGCGTCATGCAGTACGGGCACGACAGCATGCACCGCCGGGTTGTTTCGAAGTAACACAGAAAGAACGGATTTGCCATCAGGCTCTCTTTCTACTCATATGGCGCACACACGCGGTGCGGTACAGGCAGCAATTACAACGCGCCGGCCGGTTCGGGGCAGGATACAACATATCCGGCCAACTAGTCATTATAGAAGTTGAGACGCAAATCTCAAGACTGAAATGGCGCCCACTCCAGGCGCGCATACGCTCGGGCGGCATGATCTGTGCGTGAGCAAGGCGGTTTTCAAGCCGGGCAGTATGCTTGTTCCGCACCTGGTTTTGTGTTACAATGAATTCAGTACCGTTCAAGTGTGGTTTCTGTGGTTGGAGATGAACACCATGAAAAGCTACGGAATATACTTCACAGAAGCCCGGAAGGCCGAGATTCGCGAATTCGACGTGCCCGACCCGCAGCCTTGGCAGGTGCAGGTGCGCTGCATCGCCAATGGCATCTGCATGGGCGAGGTCACCCGCTTCACCGGAGTGGAAGACCCGGGCTACCCCTGCATCGTCGGCCATGAAGGAATCGGCGTGGTCACAAAGGTCGGGGCGAGTATCAAGCATCTGCAGGAAGGCGACTACGTGCCGTCGCTCGCGTGGACGAGCCTCGAGAACCGCGACGCGTTCAACGTCCGCCCCTTCCGCAAGCCGCCGGCCGATCCCGCCGTCGTCCTCACCGAGCCTGTCGCCTGCATCGTGAGCGCGCTGTATTCATACAACATCACGCCGGGCGACCGCGTGCTCGTGATGGGCGCGGGATTCATGGGGCTGCTCAACGTGCAGGGCCTCGCACACAGCCCGATCGACGAACTGGTGGTGACGGATGTCAAGGCGGACAACCTGGAGCTTGCCAGGAAGTACGGTGCAACCGAAGTCATACAAACGGGAACCGCCGACGGTGATGCGCGTCTCGAGGAACTCAAGCAGCGACCGTTCGACCTCGTGGTCGAGTGCGCGGGCGTGGAATCGACAATCGGCATCGCGCCGCTGCTGGTGCGGACGGGCGGCCGGCTGTCGATTTTCGCCTGGCATCACGGCTTCCGGCCGGTGGACCTCGGCACGTGCCACATCCGTGGACTCGCGCTTCTGAATTCCGCGCCCGGCATCGGCACCGACCATAACGTCGACACATTCGAGCGGGCGCAGCGGCTGATCGAGCGCGGCGTGTTCGACCTCAACGACCTGGTGACGCACCGGCATTCGTATCGGGACGTGTCAGAAGCGATGGATATCGCCGCCCGCCGGCCGCGCGAATACATCAAGGGCGTGCTGCTGTTCGACGATTGACGCCACGCGGGGCTGCGTCGGGCATCGCGTCGTTGTTCATCAGGATGCCCATCTGCCGGATTCCGTTGGCGCCATCCGCCGCCATCGTTTGCAGCATGGGCGAATCGGTGCGAGCCTTCGCCGGCGCCGCTTGTCTGGTAGAATCAGTTGGAAGCGTCCTGCGTGGATGCCCGTTCGTGAATACTTATCGAGGAGAGTGCACCGTGCCGAATGAATTCCGCACCGACGACTGGGCCGATTACCGTATGAATTACCGCGAGCCGCATCTCGAGCTTGAGCCGCTCGAGCGGGAGGAGGCGGTGGTGGGGGAGGCGCTCGAGGCGCTGCGGGCGGCGGGGGTGATCCCGCATACGAGCTACGACGGCGCCCGGATGCTTGCGCACCGGCGGGCCGTGGAGGAATTGTTCGAGATTCCCTGGACGGCCATCACGCCAAGGATGCAGCGGCTGCTGTATGCCCTCAACGCGATCGCGCGGCCGGCCAATATGCTGGGCGCCGGCGTTTTCTGCGGCAACACGTTCATATCGAACGCAGGCGCCGCGGTGGGGCCGGGCGCGTGCTACACGGCCGTCAACCTGATCGGCATCGAGATCAGGGAGGAGGAGGCCGAGCGGGCCGAACGGAACGTCCGCCGGATCGATTCCACGGGCACGGCTCGCGTGGTTGCGGCCGACGCGGTTCAGTTCGCGGCAGATTTCCCGGGGCAGATCGATCTGCTGTATCTCGACGCTGACGGTGCGGGCGGCCGCGGCAAGGGCATCTACCTGGATATTCTGGAGGCTTGTTTCGACCGGCTGGCGCCGGGTGCGCTGGTTCTGGCGCACAACAGCGTCAACGGCGGCGATGCGCTGAGATTCTATCTCGAGCACGTCCGCAACGGATCAATCATGGCGGCGAGCATGAACGTTGTGTTCGATCCCGAGGGGCTTGAGGTGTCGAGGAAATGATGAGTGATGAATGATGGGTGAAGAATCAAGAAACTCACGCGGAGCGTCCGCCTGTGAAGGCGGGGCGGAGCCGCGGAGGGAGAAGAGAAGAAGCGATATAAGTTATGAATGAAGGCGGCGGCAGAATAGGTCTCATGCGACCTATAGGGCCTATGCCACACGCCGCACCGTCCGGCGCCGGCACGAATCCGGCGCACGTCGCCCAGGGCTTCCTCCGGCGCCGCATACGCGGGCCGTCGGTCGGCCTGGGCTACCATCAGGGGCCAGTGCCTCCGGCACTTCTGATCGGAGGGGAAGATGGATGATTGCGTACGGAAACACCTGACGCGAGCCTTCTTCATTCATCATTCATCACTCATAATTTCTTCTCTTCTTCTCTCCGCGGCTCCGCGTCTCCGCGTGAGGCTCTTCTTCCGCCCCGCCTTCCCAGGCGGACGCTCCGCTTGAGCCCTCTTCATTCTTCACATTTCACACTTCACACTTCTCACTTCGCAACCGCCGCCTCCGATCATCGCGATCGGAGGCGGCGTGGTTTTTCAGCGGCGGTTATGCCGGGCTTGTTCAGTCCTCGCAGAACGTGTTGAGGCGGTTGCGCACGTAGATCAGGTCGAGGATGTTGATCTTCCCGTCATCGTTTACATCATACCACCAGTTGTCGCCGGATTTCGGATCCTGGTTGAGGTGGTTGCGGATTGCGATCATGTCCAGGATGTTGACCTTGCAGTCGTCGTTTGCATCGCCGTCGAGGCGGCGCGGGCTGGCGGGGATGGTGTCGAACTGCACTTCGTTGCAGATTTCAGCCTCGCCCTGCCAGTAGAAGGTGTCGCCTGTGTCGGTCTGCATCTCGCGGGAATCGGCCTGGTAGACCAGCATGCTGATTTCGAAGCTGTAGGCGGTCGACGGATCGAGCGGCCCCGGCTCCCACGCCACGTCGTTGATGTCGAGCCATTCCTCGCCGTAGACGGTGCCGGCGGGGCCGTTGAGTTCGACCTCGAGCAGGTCGCCGAACGCGGCGGTGGATTCCCACTGGAATGCCAGGACTTCGGGGTTGCCGGTGCTGCCGTGTTCGGGGTTGGTCACATTTGCGAAACCGGTTGGCATCGGTGTGTTGTATGCAACCGTTACGCTGTCGAATCCGCCGTTGAAGGTGTAGACGTAGTTGCCGGTGCCGAATGCTGCGTTGAGTTCGGCGAGCGTGGCGTAGTCTTCAACCGCTTCGTCCAGCTCCCATTCTTCCCCGTCGTCAAACAACTGGTAGTCGCCGCCGGAAGGTGCGAGAACCGACACGTCGGTGATGCTGGTTCCGAATGCGTTGACGCTCATCTCCCACGGCAGCGGCAGGTCGACGCCGCCCAGCAGGTTGCGGGCGATGCAGATGCTGAGGCCGTTGATATCGGGCATGGGGGCGGTGGCGAAGCGTGCATTGCTTTCTCTGGTGAATACGCCGACGTAGGAGACCGTCTGCCCCTGTTGAGTCTGGACTTGCTGGATGGCGGTGCCTTGCATATTGGCCGCTGCCACCTGCAGGTTGTAATCGGTTGCCGGATCGAGTGTGCCGGGCTGCCAGGTGGTTTCAATGAGATCGACGGGCCATTGCTCGTAGCTTTCTTCGTACTCCATGCAATCCCACACGAACAGCGCCAAGCCGTCGGCGCCGGTCACTGCTTCCCATTCATAGATGGGATTTTTCCCGACGTTTTGCGCGCCGTCCGGCACGTTTGTGATTACGGGGAAGGCTGCGGGTGCAGACACCGTGTGGTCGACGACCAGCGAGTCAAGCCCACCGTTGAATGTGAAGACGTACTGCCCGGCCGGGAATGCGGTGTTGAGGTCGGCGAGCGCTGCAAAACTGATCTCGATCTCGCAGTCGTCGCCGTCGCAAGCCAAGGTGTGTATGACGCCGTCGGGCGTTTCGAGTGTTGCATCGAGAAGATCGGCTCCAGTCAGGTCGATTCTGACACCGAATCTGACACCGAACGGGTTCTGGCCGGTATCACCGCCTTGTGCGGCATACTTGACGAAGAACAGCTCGTCGATGGTCGGGAGTGTGACTGCGGTCGTGAAGCGTGCGTTGCTTTCCCTGGTGAACACGCCAACATAGATGACGGTTTGGCCTTGCTGTGTCTGAAGCTGCCCGATGGCGCCGCCCTGCATATTGGCCGCTGCCACCTGCAGGTTGTAATCTGTCGCCGGATCGAGTGCTCCGGGCTGCCAGGTGGTTTCGCTGAGGGCGACAGGCCACTGCTCATAGATATCTTCGTCCTGCAGGGAGTCTGCCACGAACAGCGCAAGGCAGTCGGCTCCGGCCACTGCTTCCCATTGGTAGACGGGATTCTTCCCGACGTTCTGTGCGCCGTCTGGCACATTTGTGATGACTGGGAACTCTGCTGGTATCGAGACCGTGTGATCGACCACCAGCGAGTCGGCACCGCCGTTGAATGTGAAGGTGTATTGCCCGGCGGGGAATGCGGTGTTGAGGTCTTCGAGCGTTGGGTAGCTGAGGTCAAGGTCGCAATCGTCGCCATCGCGGATCATGGTATGCACCGTGCCGTCGGGGGTTTCGAGTGTTGCATCGAGGAGGTTGGATCCGCCGGCACTGATCGAGACACCGAACGGGTTCTGGCCGGTGTCGCCTCCCTGTTCGGCGTACTTGACGAAGAACAGCTCGTCGATGATGATGTCGTGGCCGATGGTGCAGAAGCGGATTTCGTTGTCGTACGACCACACGCCCAGGAACACGAAGTCGTCGGAACCGGCGGTTTGCATCGGCTGGGGCGAGCCGCCCTGGAGCGTGGCCGTCGAAACGGACAGGGAATACCAGGTGTTCAGGTCAAGCTCACCGGGCTGCCAGGTGGTGGCGGTTGTGTCGAACAGAGTGTCCTCGTAGATCGTCTCCCAGACGATTTGACGTGCCACCTCCACATGAAGAGCATCGGCAATGCCGTCCACAGAGGTCCATTGGTAGATAGGATTGGTTGTTACGCCGGTTTCGTTGTCGTCGAAAGACAAAATCTGTGCGAAGCCTGAAGGCGGGGAAACCGCATATGGGATGGATACATAGTCGGAGTCGTTGATAGTGAAAGCGTAAGTTCCGCTGCCGAATGCATTCAGAAGCTCGGCTTCGGTGGCGAATTCCATGTCGAGACTGAGCATCTGCGAATCGCCCGCAAGAAAATGCTCGCTGCCGTCTGGAGTTTCTACCTTTGCCGAAGTCAGGTCCGAGCCGTAGACCCTGATGTCAACGCCGTAGGGGAAGGCAGGATCAGCGACGCCATCGTGGTGTTCCTTCCATTGGATGATGTCGATTCCTTCCACCTCGGCCCACGCGGGGCAAGAGGCGAACAACACGAGGATGCCAAGCACAAAAACTGCTGACGAGGCACGTACAACCATTCCAAAGCTCCTTTTCAGAAGTCTGCACTAGCCTGTGCCGACACTATGGCGACGGCCGGTGTGCAACACAGGCGACTACAAGTTAGATAAGATGCCGTAAAGCTGCATGTATTACATCTGCCGAGGCAGCCCGAGCCTTCCGACATGCGCGAGGCAGGCAAGCAAACGAACCCCTGCCTGTGTGCGGTCGCGCACAGGCTAGCCCGCCCCCGCCTGCATGCGATCATGCACGGGCCAGCTTGCCTGCTACAAGCAGGATACACCAAGTTACCCCGTTTGTCAAGCAGAAAAATTGCGTGTAAGGCGCGGAAAACTGGGGACAGGCGTTGCCTGACCCCAGTTTTCAAGTGTGAAGTGTAAAGTGTGAAAGAAGAAAGCTTGCGTCAGGTGTTTCCGTAGGCAATCATCCATCTTCCCCTCCATACAAGCCCCATAGGGGCGAAATAATTGTAGCCCACGGTTTCAACCGTGGGCAGATCGACAGCTTGCGCGTCCTATAGGCCGCATGAGTCCTATTCGGCCGCAATCCCTGAAATGCCTTCCTCCTCCTCCTCATCACTCATCACTTCTTCCCTTCCCTCACTCGTCTTGCACCCGCACCCATTCTTTTGAAAGGCGGCCGCGTCCGTCGCATTGGTTGCATTTTTCGCGATACTGAACGGTGTCGGATACGATGCGGCGCCTGGTGATGTTGCCGATTATGCGGTGGACGAGGCGGTCGCGGACGATTGTGCCCGTCCCGTTGCAGGCGGGGCATCTTTCGACGTCTTTTTCCCAATGGTGCAGTTCGACGCCCGCGTTCAGCAGCTCCCTGAACTCGTCAAGCGTTACCGGCCAGGTGAATCGGACGTCTTTGATGCGGCAACTCCAGACCGTTCGGGAGCCGCCGCTGACGGTTCCATAGCGGTAGGTGCCGGTGACGATCACCCATGCTTCGAACGGGGAGCCGTCGACGAAGCGGTCTGTGGCGAAGCCTTCTATGTGGAATAGCTGGTTTTCCGCGTTTATGAGCATCTCGTGGGGGCCGAGTATCTGGAAAACCTTGCCGCCGATCCAGCCCCAGTCGCCAGATTGTGTGAAGCGTCGTATCGTTTCGCGGCCTGTGATGATCTTGGTTGTGGTGATGGCGCTCTCGGGCGGTGGCGTGCCGGCCACTCGCCGCAAAACCTGCTCGACCGATGGGGGGCCATCGTCGGGTGTGCGCAGACTGGTCGAGCCGTTTTCTCCCACGGGGATGGTTTCGGTTTCAATGAAGATTCCGTCCGCACAGGCGAAATTGTTGCGGTGAGTGCGGTACTTGCTGCGAATCCAGGAGCCGGTTCGCATCTGGCCCTTGTAAGGCACCAGCAGCGGCTCGGGTGCGGCGGCGGGCTGGCGGAGGATGAACCAGGCCTCGCTTTCGTGCCCCCATTGGCGCCCGAAAACGGCAACGGGGGAATCGTTCCTGTTGACCTTGAAGCAGACCCATCCTTCGTAGCAAACGCCTTCTATGAGGTCGGCGACTATATTGGGGCTGAATTCCCGCAGGGGCAGGGTTTCGGGATAGACTATCCCGGTCTTGCTGACGGCCCTGAAGAGCGAATCGGTTACGTGGAAACGTGTGACGCCTTCCTTGGCGAGCACTGTTATGGCGAATCTGGCGAGGATGTACTCTTCGTTTTCCTCGGGTTCCGCGTGTTTTTCACCGGCGTCGTGCAGCAACCACCAGGCATCTTCGCCGGGTATCACCTCGAGCAGGCAGATGTCGAACTCGCAGGAGGACTGGTCGCCGGCGGCCGCCTTGGCCTCAACTATAACTGATTCTGCGAGGCGTGCGGGGAGATGGCGCGAGCGGCCGCGAAGCCAGTCGAGGCTGCTTGCGGCCTGGGCGGAGGCCCCCCATAGCAGCATCGCGAGGAAAACCGGAATGTATCGGGAGAAACGTGTGATGGACGACAGGTGATGAATCCGGTTCATCGTATCCATGAGAATGCTCCATGCGGCGGTGAATGACCGACCGCCGGCATGCATTGCACTGGATGCGGCATTGGCCACTGAGAGTCGCGCCGCGTCAGTCCTCGAGTTCTTCGAACATTTCCTTGCCCGCTCCGCAGTCGGGGCATACCCAGTCGTCCGGCAGTTTCTCGAAAGGCGCGGGCGGTTCGATTCCTTCGTCCGGATCGCCGCATTCGGGGTCGTAGACGTAACTGCAGGCCGAGCATTCCCACTTTTTCATCAGATAAACTCCTGGTTGTTGAGGTCGGCTGAACCTGCCGGACCGTCTGCCGCGGCAGCGATTTGCAGCAGGGCGAGCACAACGGCGGCAGGCGGCCGCAGGACGGCTTACTGCGCCGGTTCCGGCGGCCCGAATGATCAGGAGAGCAGTAGACCGCAGGCGAGCTTGGCACTTAAGTCGTTCGCGCGCCGACAGTGGTGTCCGCTGTTCTGTCACCTGCTTGCCTGTTCACCTGCTCGCCTGCTCTGGCCGGCAAAGCCGGCCGCCCGCCTAATTATTACCGTTGCGCGGCGGCGTTTCAAGGAAGATTTTGATCGCGCGCTGGTCTTGATCGCAAACTCCCCGCGCCTCCGCATCAGTCCTATCCGTCACATTCCGTCCCATATGCCCGCCCGCATCTGCACCTGGGATCGCGGGCGTCCCGCCCGCATCTTCCGGCTAAATCCCTTCACGCTTCCCCTTCACACTTCCCCCTTCCGCATGCGTTTTATCCCGTTGATTAGCTCCGGTCGCCGGGGTATAATAAACTGTCCTGCGTGCTCGGCGTATTTTGTATTGGCGTGGAGCGTGGTAATTTGTCCCAATCGTACGTTTTCATAGCTGACATCCACATAACTCCGGGCAACAGCGAGCGGGTCGAAAGGTTCTGCACGTTCATCGACATGCT
>Ga0307379_10008390_pt1 | contig 13947 bp, 10 predicted proteins | sample UN2MG_FD_202237 | JGI IMG/M metagenome (GOLD analysis project Ga0307379, IMG submission 202237) | Soil microbial communities from Risofladan, Vaasa, Finland - UN-2 | ecosystem: Environmental > Terrestrial > Soil > Coastal area > Acid sulfate soil | place: Finland: Risofladan, Vaasa | collected...
ACTAATAGCCGTTCACAAAATTAAAAGTTTGGGTAGCAAGCATTTACGAATTTTGTAAATAGCACGAATAACTAAGGGAAAGAGGTGATAATTTATAGATTAAAATAAAATATATCCTGAAAAAAAGGTAAAAAGGTAAATCTGCCCTTATTTGTCAGTCAAATCATAATTATCAAGAATTTAGTTACATGAAAATAATGAAAAACTAATATCTCAATGATTAAATTTTGCTCATAAAATCCAGAAAATAATAGCTATTAGCGTTTTTGGACTCAAATGTGGGCAATTAGAAATAATTATAGGAAAATTGATCTAGAAATGGAAATATGAGAGTTGATAACTCTTTATGATAGATATGACAAAAGTGGAAACAGGTATGAATACAAACAAAGAAATAGTTTTTGTGCTCATAAATTTAGCAAAGCAGACGATCCTGGAAGATTATATTTTCCTGTGGTAGTAGTTCCTGAAACCTGGAAATTTATGAAGTACCCAATTGGCATTGCAGATATGTTGATAAAAGTTAGAATTACATTAATTTAAATGATTTCAAAGCACTAGGGTAAATTGTTTTTTAAAAGAAAAAGATTAGTAAAATTAATAATTTTCTTCAATATATAATAATTTCTTAGTAAATGATAAGCGCGATTCAGGTTATCTTAAAAAAAGGTGTTGATGGATAAATTCAAAAGAAATATAATTAAATTTAGTAAAATAAAAAATTATAATAAATAAAAGGAGAAGAAAATGTTAAAGAAATTTAAAAAGATAAAAATATTAACTTTTTTAATTGTTGGTCTATTACTTCTTACTTCTTTATCGATGATATCAATAGCTCAGGAAGATAAACCGGTTATGTTTAAACAAGTAACTGAAAACCCACCCGCAAGATGCATGTGGATTGGCGCTCTTATTGGCACCTGGAAAGAGATGGGAGTACAATATGGGGAGAGAGCCGCTAGTGATATTCGTAGAAATTTTGATATGAAATGGAAAGCTACTATAGCGGGGACGAGTAGATGGCGTAAAAACTTAACTGCAGAAGAAAAAGCAAAATATACAGTAGCTTATATAGAAAGCAGTTACAAAGAAATGTCCTATCTAAGCCCAGAGGTGATCGAATTTGTACAAGGTGTGGCAGAAGGAGCCGCACAAGAATTAAACAAATCTGAATATGCTGATGTTTGTTCGAATTTCACCAAAATTGCCTTTTTATCTTTTGCTGGTGTACATTTTGCTTATGAATTCCCTGGAGCAGGAATAAATTGCAATGGGTTTTATGTTAAGGGAGAAGCTACTAAAACTGGGGAAACCTATGCTACCGGAACTGATCAAGATGCAATAGTAGACGATCTTGATGCTGTACAAATTGCGTGTGTTTTCGTCCCGAAAGACCCTAACGCAAGAGTCTTTTCTTATTTAGGAACAGCTGGGGTTATCGGCGGTACCGGTTGCGGAATGATCAATGATTTAGGTTTGGCAGTAGTTATGTCTGGAGCTCAATACGATGTTGCTAACGAACAGTGGGAAGAAACATTAGCTCCAGGTGCAAAAGATTCCACACTAGCATTTTATGGAGTAGCTTTTTCAAAAACTGCTCGTGAAGCGGCTGAAAGAGTCACCATTGGAACTCCAAAATATAGAGAGATTACCGGAAGAAAAACTCTTCTTAGGGCTAGAGGGGCAAACATAATGTTTATGGATGTTAATGAAGCATATTGTGTTGAGCAAAACGCCTTTCATTACGCCATAAGAAGGCCTGGTTATCTGGGGGAAAAAGGAAATAACTTTATAGTTAATGCCAACGATTTTCATTATAAGGATGGTAGTTATGACGAGAATAATATATGGAATCCTGATGAACCTATGACCAAATATACACCTCAAGAGGAAGAGTCCGGTACTTATTATAGATTTTGGTCAGGGATGTGGGAACTTAATAATAATTATGGAAAAATTGATAGAGAAATGATGTTAAGGGAATTAGCAACTTCTCATAATGCCTATGATAAAGAGGGTAATAAAATAGATCCCGATCCTGTCACGGGGGAACCTACAGTAAGTACTTTTTGTACCCATTCTGGAGAAAGAAGTGAAACATATCCTTTGGGTACAGGTGGAAACAATAAGACTACAGTTTTTGTTTTGAATACCGCTGAAGTTTATTGGGTGCCAGCATTTCCATGTAGTTATATCGAAAAATCATGGAATTATCTTGACCTCAAACCTTATGCTGAATATAGAAAATTACTCTGGAATATTGAATAAATAGGAAATTAAGGATATAAGGGCCCCTAAACTGTTATCGGATAAAGCTTTGCAAGGTATTGAATTTTTTAAAAGGAAGACTATCAATTTTATTACTCCTCATGCAGTAGGATGGTCTGAATCGCGTTTATCATTTATTAAGAAATTATTGTATATTGGATAGGTAGTGGATATGACGCTTACTCTAGAGCACTTGCTTCCAATTTAGAAAAATATATTTCTGATTCTACTATATTTTGGCGATTTGGAGCAGATAGAGAATGCTCCTCAAGAATGATAGATTAAGAAGGAGAGTGACAAATGTTTGATGCAGTTTTAACAGGTCTTGCTTATTTATTGTCAATTAAAGTTATTTTGCTAATGATTTTAGGGTCATTTATTGGAATGATTTTTGGTTTTCTTCCGGGATTAGGAGGAACAATAGCTCTTGCTATATTTATTCCCTTTACATTCGGTATGCCGATAAATATGAGTTTTGCCTTTTTGCTGGGGATGCATTCCTCAGTGATGTTTGGAGGATCAATAAGTGCTATTCTTTTCAATGTCCCAGGTACAAGTCAGAATATTGCGACATGTTTTGATGGCTATCCAATGTCTCAAAAGGGGGAAGCTGCTAAAGCCATTGGCATAGCTGGGACATCTTCATTGCTTGGTGGGCTATTTGGGGCACTCGTTCTTGCTGTTTCTTTACCAATAATTAGACCATTTATTATGGCTTTTGGGCCTGCAGAATTTTTTATGTTAACTGTTTTTGGTCTATCCATGATTGCTCTTTTGACTGCCGGGACTATAATCAAAGGGTTAATTGCAGGAGGTCTTGGTTTATTAACGTCGTTTATTGGTTTGGATTATATTACAGGATCCCCCAGGTATACATTTGGAAACCTAGGACTATGGGAAGGTATTAATTTTATTCCTGCTGTGATAGGTCTGTTTGCAATTGCCCAGATGATTGACCTTTATATTCAAGGAGGTTCCATTGCCCAAAGAGATATTGTTAAGACTGGGAGTTCAGTTTTGGATGGTATTAAAGAGACATTCTTCAGGTGGAGCATGGTGTTAAGGGGTAGTGCTATCGGTAGTTTTATAGGTATGATCCCCGGACTTGGTGGAACAGTAGCAAATATATTGGCCTATGGTCATGCCATGCAGACAACAAAGGAACCAGAAGAAATGGGTAAGGGTAATCCTGATGGGATTGTTGGACCGGAGGCAGCTAACAATGCAAAGGAAGGCGGAGCGCTGATCCCGACACTGGCTTTTGGAATACCCGGAAGTGAAGGTATGGCCATCTTATTGGGAGCCTTTGTAATGATTGGAGTAGTACCTGGACCAGAGATGGTGACTAAGCACGCTGATATTGTATACATGCTGGTCTTTATTGTAGCTATTGGAAATATTATTGCTACAGGAATTGGTTTACTATCAGCTAATCAGCTACAGAAACTTACCGTACTTCCCGGCAAACAACTTATTCCAATAATTTTAGCTATATGTATGCTGGGATCATTTGTTGCGAGAGGGCGTTTTTCTGATGTATTAGTGGCGTTAATTTTTGCAATTCTGGGTTATTACATGAAGAAATTTGGTTACTCAAAAGCTGCATTTATCATTGCATTGGTCCTGGGAACGCTATTTGAACGTTATTACCATGTCGCTAATCGATTGTATGGTTCCTGGTTTTTTTTGAAAAGACCGATTGCGTTGTTTCTTTTGATCCTGGTTATTATTAGTATAACTTTACCATTTGTTAAATCAAAAAAACGTAATAGTTGGGGTAATATATCATGAAAAAGATTAGACCACCTGTGATTTTTATTTCAATAATACTCTTGATTGTTTTGGCTTTTATTTACTTTGCTCTTGATTTACCTTCACGCTCTAAAGCAGTCCCATTATTAGTGGGAGCAATTACAATAGGTTTAATAGTGTTGCAGATTTTGTTAGAAACCGTACCTACTTTAAGTAAAAGATTAAATGTTAAGGTAGATTTATTTTCAGAAAAGATTGAAAATGCTAAAAAGAAACAAGAAAAAGAACAAAAAAGACCAATCGATCAAAATGAAGATCAAGTAAAAAGGTTTCTTGATATCTGGATATGGATCACTGTTTTGGCTATAGGAGTTTTTCTTATTGGATATTTAGTGGCTCTACCAATATTTATCTTTCTGTTTTACTTGATTAGAGGTGACTGCAAATGGCCTATTGCATTAGGAATAACTTTTATATTTTGGGTTGCAATTTATTTTACTTTCGAAGTAGTTTTACATGCAGGGCTATATAAAGGAATAATTACTACATTTATTACAAATTAAATAACAACTTTATAGAAATCAAAAAAAGGAGGTGATAAATAAGATAAAAATATTATCTTTACGTTTTCTTTTTCAGATAGTCATCGAAAAATTAATCATTAAAAAGGAGAAATTCAATTATGAAAAGTTTACGAATAATTATTTTGTTACTTTTATTAATATTAAGTTTAACAATGATTAGCTTAACTGCAGATAAGCCATTCTATGAAGGTAAAGTTATTGAAATGATTGTGCCCCATGGAGTTGGAGGCGGATTTGATATGTACGCCAGACTAATACAACCTTTTCTAGAGAAATACCTCCCAGGTAGTACGGTTGTTATTGTCAACACTACCGGAGCCGGTGGTGAGATTGGACGTAATCAAGCCTTTATAGCTAAGCCTGACGGATATACAATTTGTCTCACTGCTGGAGATGATATGGTGTACAATTCACTGGCAGAAAACGAAGCAGTAAGATATGATATTAATGAATGGACATATTTAGCCAGAATATCTGCCGAAGCTTCTGTTTTAACTGTTCCTGCAAAATCAGAATTAAATTCAATTGAAGATATTAAAAATGCTAATAAAACACTTTCTTTTGCCTGTTCAGGAGTTGGAGATGCAGACTACTTTGGTTTAGGGGTAGCAGCACATGTATTTGATTTTGATATTTTGCCCGTAACTGGATATGCAGGTTCCAAAGAAGCTTCTATGGCAGCAATCCGTGCGGATGTTGATTTGTGGCAGGCTTCCCTGGGTAGCGTACTGCCAGTGATCCAGAATAACGATGTTAAACCTATTATGGTATTGGGCCTAAATAGGGTTTCCGAGTTGCCTGATGTCCCTACTGCAATTGAACTAATAAAAAATGAAGAAATGCTGAAATTAATGAAAGCTATCTGTAATATTAACGAAGTTAGAAGACTTATAGTAGCTCCTCCTGGCCTGAGTGCAGATAAAACTGAAATATTTCGGGAAGCTATAGATAAATCATTAAATGATCCTGATTTAATAGCTATTTCAGAACAAACAGGTCGCCCTATTGTTTACCTGAAGGGAGAAATGGTTGGGCAACTGGTTAAAGAAACCATGGAAGTTGGGGAATTGCTTAAGCCCATCCTTGATGAAACATTAAAGCTAGCACAATAACGATAATAGAAATATCTAATAAAAATCGTAGTAGATTAATTAGGATTTTCACAGTGGATTTTACAAAAAGTATAACAAACAAATAGATAAATCTTGTAAAAAACAGCGTGATTAAAGTTCACACAGATTTTCGGTAGAAAATACTATTTAAAAGGATTTATAAGCTGAAAAAACTATTGTATTTTCAGCATTGGGTAAAGGAAATGATAGCTATTTTGCCTCTGCTGTAATTGCTGATGCTTTTGGTATCTCTCTAAAGCAAATAGTTGGGTATGAAGGAGCATCTGAGTCAAAAATTGCTGCGGTAAGAGGAGTAGTTGATGGGGTTAAGGCTACTGTGGGAGCGCTTTTTCCTTTATTTAAGGCTAGGGAGTTATATCCTATTTTATTAGTTGGTCTAGAAAGAGATTCTCAATTATTAGGAGTAACTACGGCTATTGAGGCTGTTCCTAAAGAAAATAAAGATATTATAGTGGCTTTAGTTAATGTATTTGCTCTTGGAAAAGCTATAGTAGGACCTCCAGAGATTCCTGAAGGTAGGAAAAAAGTATTAGGAGAAGCATTATGGAAAGTATTTCAGGATGAGAATTTTATTGATGAACTTGAAAAAAGAGGACGGATTGTTATTCCTCTTAAAGTCGAAGAAGTAGAACAGTTAATAGAAGATTGTATATCAGCAGCAGGAATACTTAAACCTATTCTCAAGAAAGTAATGGAATAAAGTACTTATGTCTCCTCCAGGGAGATTATTACTTCCTGGAGGAGACACATAAAGGGGGTTCTCTTGTTTTTAGTGTTTGGGCCATACCGGGCATAGGAGGTACAATAGCATATGCCATCCTTATCCCTTTAACCTATAATATGGATCCAGTTTCAGCGTTTGCACTTTTAGTAGGAGAACATAGTGCTACTATATATGGTGGTTCCATCAGTGCTATTCTTGTTAATGCTCCTGGAACAGGAATGAATATAGCCACAACTACCTTTGATGGTTATCCTTTAGCTCAGCAGGGAAGAGCAGGCGTGGCTTTTAGGTGCATCTGCTACCGCTTCTGTCCTTGGAAGCATTGTGGGAGCTTTTGTCTTAGCGGCACTAATTCCTATTCTAAAAGAAGTGGTTTTGTTTTTTGGACCACCTGAAGCCTGTTTAATTTGTATTTGGGTTTAACCACTATAGCTTCTGTAAGTAAAGGGTCTTGGCTGAAAGGTATATTTGCTGGTTTTTTAGGTATTTTACTTTCCTTTGTTGGATTTGAACCTGTGTCAGGAGAGCTAAGATATACCTTTGGTACTCTTTATCTCTGGGGTGGAATTCCATTAATCCCTATGATTGTTGGTCTTTTTGCCATGGCTGAAGTAATTCATCATTGCACTGTTGGTGGTTCTATATCTAAAAGCGGAGTATCTGCTAAGGCTGCAAGGAATGTTTTTAAAGGTATAAAAGCTACTTTTAAACGCTGGTTTTTAATAATAAGAAGTGCTGCTAGTGGTACAATTATTGGAATGCTTCCGGGAGCAGAAGGAAGTGTAGCCTCTTTGGTAGCATATGCACATGCAGTCTCTACTTCTAAGCACCCTGAAAAATTTGGGAAGGGTGCAATTAAAGGAGTATTAGCACCAGAGGCTTCAAATAACGCTAAAGATGCTGGGGTTCTGATACCAACAATAGCTTTTGGTATCCCAGGTAGCGAAAGCGCGGCAATTTTACTTGGAGCTTTTTTGATCTATTTATAGCTTTTTCTCTTAATTTTTTGATATTCATACTGACCTCCTTTTTAAGGTCAGTATAGAATATTTAGAGTGCTGAATTCGCGATGTCTATGAATTTGTCAGTTATTGCTTAGGACTTTTTATTTAAAGAAATAGAGTAAACAATCAAACAATAATTATAATTTTCTATGGATGTCTAAAAACTGAAAATAATTTAGAAATTTAAGAGGATAGTTTTAAATATAAAGCCTCTCGATTTCTATTTAACTTTAAGTAAAAAAATTAGATAGAAAAACAAATGATGCAATTGGTAAAAAAATAAGTAAAAATTTTGAAGGTGTAGATATATATGAAGAAATATTAGATTTTAATAAGATATCATTTAGAATTTAAAAAGATGAGGAGGATTGAGCCATTTTTTCTCTCTGAGAGGTGCAAAATTATTTTCCGTGCAAGGTGTATTTTTACTTGCCGTTTATAATATCGTTAACCCGAGGTGTCCTTAGTCCCAGAGGTAGTATTAAGTCCAATGCTGGAAAGCAATTTTAGAAATGTTTTACTCAGTTTTAACAAAGATTTGGTTCTTATCCAAATTTAGTGATAAAGGATCTTTCTTATGTTTCATAGAGGGTTCTTTAAGTTCTTTGAAAAATTAATAAAAATCAATAGTAGTAATGTGGAGATTATGGGTAAGCTGAAAGATTATCCAAGCTTTCATGGATAACTTGCTACGAGTTATTCTCTTCTTTGAATTATCCACAAAACGTCAATATCCACACTATGAAAATGAATTTTAGTCCATAATCATTAAAGTATTAATTGGGGGTGAATAACCTTGTTTAATCTTCAGGATAAAGTAGTCATCATCGTGAAAGCCATAGGTGATGCGTTTGATGACTTTAATATTATTGTTTATTCCCTCCAATTTACCCGTGTCTATATGGTAACAGCAGTGGTTAATAAGACCATAGCAATAGTTATCCAGAGTCTGAGCAAATTTCATAAGAAGCTTGATATTACTGGCTATAGCGATAATAATCCAGGAGTCAAGACATTGAGTTGTCCAGCCAGGGGATTTATAATTCCATACTCTTTTTAGATCATCTTTGCATATAGGCGATGTTTATGTTCTGGTTTAGCTCAAGCAATCTCTGTAGTTGTTCTTTCTCATTTCTCTTAAGTTTACTCTATTTTTGAGGAGAAGATACTTGGTGCCTTTGATAGCTTCCTTCTTCTCGGTAACGGCTTTCTTAAACTCAATATTTCACTTTCTCTATAATCTTAGAGTAATTCTTAATGACATGAAACTTTTCAAATACTATTTTATAAGAAGGAGCATGCTCTTTACTAGAGGTGATATAGGGATCCCACATATCGCAGGCTACCGCCTCTATTTGCTTACTCCTTTCCGGACTAAGTTCTTTGAAAAACTGATCCAGGATCTCTCTGGCTCTACCTTTACACATCAGACTACCCTGGTGTACTTTAAGTCCAAAACTACCATAAAGTAGTTATGGCCCCTATGGGAGGCTATTTCGTCTACCGCCAGTAACCTTAAACCATTATAGTATTGAAGAGCGAACTATTTTTCTGAAGGTACTTTTTGTCGATCTCTTTAATTGTCTTCCAGTCAAGGTGAAGAATCGTGGCTACCTGCTTAAGGATGGCTATCCAGCAGAGCCGAGTAACTAATTCCTCAAATCTGGTAGTGCATCTTGTATAAGGATCAACAAAGTCAAGTTTTTCAATCTTCACTCCACAGTTTGGACAGATGGTACGATGTTTATAAATGACCAGATAGGTTTATACTCAAAGATCGAGAGGTCTCTGATTCTGACCTTATAATGATCCCAACTCCCTAAGGACTTCTGGCCACAAAAGATTTTATAATTTTAGAAAAGAACTAAAAGAGTAAATAGCAACCAAAATCGTATAAGCTACCGGATTTTATAAATTTTTTATACGGTCAATTAGTGTAACTTTCTTAGTAATTGCCTGTTGTTCTTATTTAATACCAATAATAATCTCTTTTTTTTAAAAAATAGCAGAAAGCCTTTATGTAAAATTAATTAAGAGAGGGAGTAAAGTTATTATGATTTCTTCTGATTTAGAAAAAAGAGTCATAGGTTTTATCAAAGAAGAGGAATTAGTAGAATTGGCAGTACAAATGGGCAATATTTATAGTCCTGCAGGGGATGAGAAAAAAATGGGAGATTTTGTGTTTGACTGGCTAAAATCGAATAGATTCGAAGCTTTTAAACAAGAAGTAGTAAAAGATAGATATAACGTTGTTAGTCTAACAAAGGGAAGTAACAGTAATAGTGCAAGTTTGCTATTTAATAGCCATATGGATTCTGATGTAGGATGCCCAGGGGATGAATGGGCCATAGCTGAACCTGAATTGATTTATTATAAAAAAGCTTGGGTAGAAAAGGATAGGATTTTTGGTAAGTCGGTCTTAAATGATCGAGGGCCTATGGCAGCATTTATGATAGCAGCAAAGGCAATCAAAGATAGTGGGATTATACTTAAAGGAGATTTGTTTTTAACTATGGTTGTAGGAGAAATTGGTATGGCTCCCATAGATGAATTTCAAGGTACTCAATACTTAGGTAAAGGACTAGGAAGTAGGCATTTGGTAGATCATGGTATAGTTGCAGACCATGTTCTTGTTGCCGAAACTACCAATTTTGGTATAACTTGGGCTGAAGCCGGTGCAGTATATCTTAAGATAACTTTAAAAGGAGAAGCAGTATATACCCCTAGATCTTATAGGCCAGATAAAATAGAAGATCATCCTAATGCTATAGTTAAAATGAGTAAATTGATCCAGGCACTTGAGGAGTGGGCTACAAAATACGAAAAAGAAAATGTATACAAATTTGATGGAGGAGAAATAATACCAAAAGTTGCTATTGGGGCTATTCGGGGAGGTGTGCCTTATAAACCATTCAGAACTTCTGGTGTTTGCAGTATTTATGTAGATGTAAGAATTCCTCCTGGTAAGGATGCCCTATCAATAAAAAATCAGTTAAGGCAACTTATAAAATCACTTAATATGGAAGCGGATATCCAGATTTATCTTTATCGACCTGGCTACGAAGGTAAAAATGTTTCTAAGATTGTAAAATCTGCAGAAGAAGCATATTTAAAGATATTTGGGCAAAAACCTAAAAAAGTTTCCACTCCGGTAACTAGTATGTGGCGTGATATTAATGTATTTAATGAGAGAGGAATACCAGCGATTACTTTTGGCCCTACTCGTTACAGTATAAAGGAACTACAGAAAAATAAGGGAAATTTTTTACTTAAACAAGATTTAGTAAATATTGCAAAAATATATGCTTTATTGGCGCTAGATATCTGTAAATATGAAAAATATGAAAATGTAAAAGATACTAATAGCTGAATAATAAATTATTTTATGAGGAAGTAAAAAGTTAAAAATAAGGCTAAATAGAAGCAGAAAGCAATTAGAGTGCAAGCTGCGAACTACTTATTGTGAGGTAGTAGTATTATGAGGATTTGCTGATAATTGTATATCACAAAATAGAATTAACGAAAAGTGCAGTAGGCTTTTAGAAAACTTAAGGAAATCGTATAGAGTATAAAAAATTCATCTCCCACCCCATAAAAAAACAATGAAATGAGTAGAAATTAATTAATAAACTTCTTAAAACCTTATTAGATAGGGTTTTAGGGGTGGAGGTGAAGAATAAAATAGAGGCACTCTAAAGGCCTTATAAAATAAGGGTTTCAGAGTTTTCTGAAAAGTACGAATAATCAAGGAAAGGGGGTGATGATTTATAGATTAAAACTAAAATATTTTCTGAAAAAAGATAAAAAGAATTTTTAAAAATTTAAGTTAAAAAAGAGGTGCTGAATTAAAATGAAGAAAAAAGAAATATTTAATTTCTCATATTTATTGATTACAGTAGTGTTAATTTTTGTCTTGTTTAGCTTTTCTGCCTTTTCGCAAACTGAAGATTTCGAATTCTATAAAGGCAAAGTAATAAAGTTTATTGTTCCTTATAGTGTCGGAGGAGGGTTTGACGTCTACACCAGAGCTATTGCCCCCTATTTAGAGAAATATATTCCTGGAGTAACGGTTATAGTGCAAAATGTCCCAGGTGGTGGAAGCTTAATAGGAACAAATACCTTATATAAAGCAGATCCAGATGGTTTAACGATTGGTCTTATCAATGGGGCGGGAATGGCCTTAAATCAGATACTTGGGTCTGAAGGGGTTATGTTTGATCTTTCTAAAATGGTTTGGTTGTGTAGGGCATCTGCCGACCCAAGAGCAATGGTCGTAAGTACAAAAACTCCCTTTTATACGGTAGAAGATATGAGAAAAGCTAATCGGGAAATTGTTTTTGCAGCCACAGGCGTAGGAAGTGATGATTATTATAGTGCAGCTGTAATATTTAGAGCGCTAGGGATACCGCTGCGTCAAGTAACAGGCTTTCCTGGATCGGCTGAAGCAAATTTAGCAGTAGTCAGAGGGGAAGGTGTAGATGGGACTGAAATCGAATTAAGTTCGGTTTCACAGTTTATTGAGGAAGGAAGTATGAGGCCAATTATTATGATTACTCGAGAAAGAATAGGAGCTTTGCCTAATATTCCAACTGCTGTTGAAGCAGTACCACAAGAAAATAAAAATATGGTTCAAGTAATTACTAATATTTTTGAATCTAATAGAGTTGTATGTGGTCCTCCAGGTATACCAGAGGAAAGAGTTGTAGCCCTACGCATTGCCTTGGAAAAAACCTTTAAAGATCCCGAATTTATTGCATGGGGAGAAAGCGCAAAACGGCCTCTTGATTTTTTAGCAGGGGATAAAATGGATGAATTAATTAAAGAAGCACTAAAAAATGCAGAAATAATCAAGCCGATTTTAAAGGAAGTCACAAAGTAATATTCGATTTAGGATATTATTGGGTGTTGAAGACCAATGTTTCTAAATTTAATACTAATTTTCTGTTTAAAAAACTGTATATGGCTTTTAATTATTAGATAGGTCTTTACATAAAATAATTTTACAAAGCTTGTTGCCTTTTATTAAATTATTTTTAATTCATTATTATTGTAGAATATAGGCAGCAAGCTTTATAAAGACATAAAAATTGGAGTATTATAAAAATAAAAAATTAATATCTTTTTACAAGTTAATTTTTCATAATACAAAATCTACAAAAAAATTAACTTTGTATAGGAAAAATTAAAAAAATGAATTTTAAAAGTAAAATTAAATGAAAAAGGGAAAAATAATATTATTGGTTACTAAAAACTAATATAATTAGCAAATAATTTGATGTTTTAATTTAAATAGAAAAGGAGTCTAAAGAATTGTTCCAAGTGAATTTTGACACTATTATTGGCTTATTAAGTATTAATATATTATTAAAACTGTTTTTAGGAGTTATTATCGGCTTAATTTTTGGTATAACACCTGGATTAGGTGGAGTTGTAGCTCTTGCAGTATTACTTTCACTTACTTATAAAATGACTGAAATTTCTGCTTTTGCCTTTCTTATTGGTGCTGCCTCTGCAGCTGCCTTTGGAGGGTCAATTAGTGCAATTTTGATAAACGTTCCTGGGACGAGCCAGAATGTAGCAACCTGTTTTGATGGTTATCCGATGACTCGAAAAGGAGAAGGAGCCCGAGCTATAGCAATTTCTGCCACAGCTTCGGCATTGGGTGGTGTTATTGGAGGTATTGTACTTCTTTTCATGATACCAATTGCTAAAAGATTAGTGATGGCTTTTGCTTCCCCAGAATATTTTATGTTATGTGTTTTAGGAATTACAGCTGTTGCAAGTGTAAGCGGAAAGTCTCTTGTGAGAGGTCTTATTGCAAGTTCGTTAGGTGTCTTAATATCTTTTGTAGGCTATGATCCTGTAACTGGAATATTAAGATATACTTTTGGTAATCTTTACCTATATGACGGAATAAGTGTTGTTACTATTTTGATAGGATTATTCGCTATTTCCGAAATGATTGGATTAATTGTTGAAGGAAAGACAATAGCAAAAATAAGCTTCTCCAAGGTAAACTTAAGAAAACAAATTTGGGAAGGTATTAGGGATGTTTTTAAACATTATATTCTTTTTTTACAATCTAGTATATCTGGAGTTTTGATAGGTATGATGCCAGGAATAGGTGGTGCAACATCTAACGTAATTGCTTATAGCCAAGCAGTATAAACATCAAAGCATCCTGAAAAATTTGGAATTGGTATACCTGAAGGAGTTATTGCTCCAGAAGCTGCAAATAATGCTACATTTGGAGGAGCTCTTGTTCCGACAGTGACATTTGGTATTCCTGGAAGTGAAATGTGTGTGGTGCTTTTAGGGGCATTTATGCTTCATGGATTAGTTCCAGGTCCTCAATTAATGAAAGAAAATATTGGTTTAGTTTATTTTATAGCTTGGGGAGTCATTATTGCTAATATTGTAGCTTCAATAATTGGACTTTTAATAATAAAGTGGCTCTTAAGATTGGTTTATATACCGATAAA
>Ga0307379_10008391_pt1 | contig 13945 bp, 11 predicted proteins | sample UN2MG_FD_202237 | JGI IMG/M metagenome (GOLD analysis project Ga0307379, IMG submission 202237) | Soil microbial communities from Risofladan, Vaasa, Finland - UN-2 | ecosystem: Environmental > Terrestrial > Soil > Coastal area > Acid sulfate soil | place: Finland: Risofladan, Vaasa | collected...
AACTTGGATATGTCCTTTCATAACAAAATGAAAACAGGTGAAATGATAGAGCGAATTGATGGTGATGCTTCCACCTTATCGGAATTCTTCAGTACGTTTATCATTTATTTTGTAGGAAGTATACTACTAATTTTTGGAATAATAATCGCTGTGTTTATCGAAGGTTGGGAATTTGGATTACTATTCACAGGCTTTACTATAGTGGCTCTTATAGCATTCTATTTTGTAAGGAAAATAACTTCCCCTTTTTGGAAGAAAGTACGAGAATCGACTACAGCACTCTATGGTAACATAGAAGAAAATATCTCAGGTCTTGAAGATATTAGTGCAAATGGTGCTGATGAATTCATCATGCGTCGATTTCATGAGATATCACAAACAAACTATAAAAATAAAGCAAAAGCAATGATTTTCTCGAGAGTTTATTGGTTAATGAATATCGTTTTGTGGGCGGTAATAAATATCACAATTTTAGTAGTCAGCTATTACCTCTCAGCTAGACTTGGCTTGACCACAGAAGGTGGAGGAACATTATTCCTACTTTTATCCTATGGCACAAATCTACTCTTTCCATTACGATTAATATTGTGGCAAATAGAGCAAATGCAAAATTCACTCGCAAATATTGAGAGAATAGAGGAATTCTTCAATATCAAATCAAAGATAATTGATGAAGGAACACATAAATTAGTTGAGGATAAAATACATCTGAAATTCAACAAGATAAATTTCAGTTATAATGACGAGGATTTAGTTTTACAAAAAATATCTTTTGATTTGACCCCAGAAAGGAAATTGGGATTAGTTGGACATACCGGTTGTGGAAAGACAACTTTAGCAAGATTAATTTTTAGACTTCATGATCCCCAAAGTGGTGAAATACTCATTAATGATATCAATTCCCGGGATTACATTCTAAAAGAGCTCAGAAAAAGTATTGCTTATGTAACACAAGATGTAGAGTTATTCAAAGCATCAATAAAAGACAATATAACGTTTTTTGATAAAACAATACCTACAGAAGATGTTCTTCGAGTAATAAATGAAGTAGGACTAGGTTCATGGTTAGACCAATTAGAAAATGGTCTTGAGACAGTTATCTTATCAGAGGAATGTGGGTTATCCGCTGGGGAAGAGCAATTATTAGCATTATCTCGAGCATTTCTTAAGAATCCAAAATTAGTTATCTTAGATGAAGCATCATCGAGATTAGATCCTGCAACAGAACGACAAATTGATATCGCTTTAGATAAATTAATGGAAGGAAGAAGTGCTATAATTATTGCCCATCGATTATCAACTTTACATAAAGTTGATGATATCCTTATTCTGAAGAAAGGAGAAATGGTTGAGTATGGTGAACGAAGCCATTTAGCCAGCGAACCAACATCAGAATTTTCTAAATTACTTCAAAAAGGCATTGAGGAGGTTTTACAATGAGAGTTTGGAGAAACACCTGGGAATTAACTAAATTCAAGATAGGATTTGTTCTCAGTGGATTAGTTTGTTCTGTCGGATGGCTCTTGTCTCGCTTTGCAGTTGGGTTTGGTATACAAGAAATAATTGATACTATTATCGGTGAACAAACAATTTTTTCATTGGATATTAGGACCTTATTTATTATTTTACCATTTACCTTTTTGGCAACGTTTCTTTTAGGAGCGGTAATGGATGTTGTCCTTTGGTTGTTCTATATTTCTACTGAAATTCTTATTCGAAGAAATATGCTGAAAGCACTATTGAAAAAACCTGGTGCACAAGCATTACCTCAAACCTCAGGAGAATCCATTTCAAGGTTCAGAGGAGATGTCGATAATATTGTTATGTTGGCTTATAGGTTGGCAGTTAGAGTTGGCTTCATGGTTTATGCAACAGTAACCCTACTTTATATGTTCGGTGTTAATTGGAAAGCTACCAGTTTAATCTTTATACCATTTGTTTTGATCTTAGCAATAGGGTTATCTGGAAGACGACGAATGGAAAAACTCCGAAAAAATCGTCGAAAAGCAACAGCAGAAGTAACCGATACTTTAGGCAAAATCTTTGGCTCAATACAGATCTTCAAAGTTGCTAGTTCTGAAGAAACAATATTGGAACATTTCAGTTCTAAATGTCAAACACGAAAGAAAGCAATCGTTCAAGAAATGGTCTTTAATTCAATGATCAATGCTATATACAATTTTGCAATTTCGCTTGGTATGGGTATAATTCTCTTTGTTGTAGGGAATGCAATGAATCTTGGTAATTTCACTGTTGGAAACTTGTTCTTCTTCCAAACACAATTGGGATGGATCGGTGAATTCATTTGGATGTTAGGAGATATCATACCTGTCTATCAGCAAGCAAAGGTTTCCTATGAGCGAGTTCTGGCATTAATGCAAGACCATAAGAACTCTGTAGATGATGCAGAAATAGTCGCTTTTGGACCAATATACGAGAAAGGTGCTTACCCACCATTCGAACCAATAATAAAGAACGAGAAGGATCATCTGAAGCTTTTTGCTGCTAAAAATCTTTCATTTACCTATCCTGGAACCAATAAAGGAATTGCTAACATTTCCTTAGATATTCCAGAAGGATCAGTTACAGTTATAACAGGACGAATAGGTTCAGGGAAAACTACTCTCTTACGAACTTTATTGGGACTAGTAGCAAAAGATGAAGGGGAGCTCTATTGGAATGGTGAAGAAATTACTAATCCAACGGATTTTATGATCCCTCCAAGAGCAGCGTATACCCCACAAATTCCCTATCATTTTAGTGAATCTTTGAAAAATAACATTCTACTTAACATTCCTGAGAAAACAGCCAATATTGATGAAGCGATCTATTTAGCAGTAATTAAAGAGGAGATCAATGAATTCGAGGATAAATTAGAAACAATAGTTGGTCCAAAAGGAGTTCGATTATCAGGAGGTCAAAAACAAAGATTAGCTGCAGCCCGAATGTTTGTTCGAGAACCAGAAATATTAGTTTTTGATGACCTATCGAGTGCTCTTGATGTTGAAACCGAACACAAACTTTGGAAGCGATTATTCTCAACAGGTAGACCTGTTACTTGTTTAGCAGTATCTCATAGACCGATGGCTCTAAAAAGAGCTGATAATATAATCGTGCTTAAAGATGGGAAAATCGAAAGCCAGGGTACATTGAAGGAATTACTCATAACTAGCGAAGAAATGAAGAAATTATGGGAAGGAGATGTATGATATTTCTTTCCATTAACCTCTTTTTTTGGATAACAAGTAATTTGTGTGAAGAAAGAAAAATAAAAAAGTGAACTTGAAAATCCAAGCTACTTTTTGATAATAACAATTGGACAATCTTCTATGTTAATGGTTTTTTTACAAACAGGGCAAGTTGATTTCTCTTCTAACCAATCAGCTAAAAGATGTTTTTCAGCCATACTTCCGCAGAAGGGGCACGCAACAATGGTATCATTTGTGAAGTCTAGTGGTAGACTGGAAATCATACACTTGGATGTCTGAGGAGGTTTAGAAAGAATATATGTTTTGGATATTGGGATACCAAAAGTTGCTTTCTTTTCTTTCTCCTTATCCTTTTCTGTTTCTTTATCAAACATATCCAAGTATTGGTTGTATTCATAACCATTTCTCTTAGCTAGAACGTCTAAGGCATTTATGTGGATTTCATTTAGATGTAGTGTCTTACTTAGAAAACGAGGATTCTTCAATCTATCATAACAAATCCTTGCAATTTCTTTATTATCTAAATCTACTAATGCATAAACACATTGCTCATAGCTATAAATAATGTATGACAAATTATTTTGAGGATAAGATGAATTAAACGATTGATAAAAATTTTTCACCAATTCTAGTAGTCCATAACTATTACCAGCATCTCTTAGACTTTTTGCTTCAAGATAATATTTACGTTTATTAAGATAAAGAATTAAAAATAAGTTACCTAATGGGAAAACAATGATAGTGCAATAAGCAAGTAGCATATAACGTTTATACTTTTTTTTAGTTTCATCCCATTTTGAATCTAGAAGAGAAATTTCTTTACTCTCACTCTTTTTCCCTTCGCTCTCTTTGTCAAAATAATCATTTTTGGCCATAGAATTTTTTTCCTATAAATTCAGTAATAAGATTTAACTCCAAATTATTACACTTCAAATTTATATTTAAAATTAATCAATTAATCTAAAGCATCAAAAGAATTTTTAGTCTACTTGAAACTGCCGGAAAGAACAGGTAAAAGAAATACAAAGCTATAATATTCTGGTCGTCAATAAATAATATAGGAGAGTAATAGTCCAAAATGTCAGAAATCTTAACCACATATACTAAACCAGTTAATATAGGCAAGAATATTCTGACAATGAGTCTTACATGTATTGATGAAAGATTAGCCCCTAGAGTCCATCAATTATCCTTCCGATTGCCTGGGGCAAATATTATGCCTCGGAAAAATGAACCTTCATATCCTCTCGCAGCAGTTCTTTTCTTTTCTGCTACTGCTGATTTCTATAGTAAATCCAGAATTGTTATCGCTGATCATGGGCAACTGGGTGAGAAAGGATTTGTTAATTGTGGAATGGCTGGGATCAATGAGCATCTTGGAAGAATTAAAAAGAATCTTTTAGCTCAAAAGAAATTGACCGAAGAAGAAATTGACATTTATCTTTCAAGAATTGCTCTATACGATATTAACAACCTTGGTGGGATAGGAAAGCATGCTCAGTGGGAAGTTGAACGAATAAACAAAATATCGCTACCTTTCGTTCCAAATGGATTATTAGGCAAAATTTTACCAAACGACAACGAGAAAGAATTAATACCAAATGAAAGGATGATCATTACTCAGCCATATGTTAATCAAACTGGTCTTCTAGCTAATATTGATGAAAAAGGGAATTCCTTTGATGGTAACACGATAATCCAAACCGTTGCTGGTTTGTCAAATGTTCAAGAGGATTATAGTCTAACTAATGGTTTGCTTCTATTCAATCATGTGAAAGGTGAAGCAGTACGTGAAATAATAATTTTAGAACCAGCTATGAATAGTCTGGATCAATCACCTATTCGAAGATTGTTGCAAAAAGCACAACAAACTATTGATCATACAGTTAAGCAATTAACACAAGACATAGCTCGAGTTACAAATATTCCTTTTGATGAATGTTATCGGTATCTACTCAGCATAAAAAATAACACAAATATTTGCTTGTATGGTTTAGAAGGAGAACAATTAAACAGAGCAAAGAAATTAGCAGAAGCAATTCACCTATCTAATTTGTTATCCAATAATATAACTATAAAATATGGTCTAACAGATGTGCAAGGAAAAATAAAGAAATCATTTATTTTATAAAAAACACTTTGTATCTCTTATAGCGATGAATTTGACCTGAGTCGTTTGCTAAATTGATAATCTAAAATAGAAGGTAATAAAAAAACGAGAAACAAGATTAAAGTTATTCTCTTGTTTCCAAAACATTTTCTTGCCCAACTTTACTACCAAAAACGATATTCTGGAATAATTTAATTAGGAGTGCAATGTCCATTGATGCTATTAATAATCCCTGTGTGGGGAAGATAGGAACAAGATAGCTAATATTCCAGAAGAGCGAAATACTCACCCAAGGAGGACTAAGAGAGAGCAAAACTCCCGGAATAATACAAAGGATAACGACAATCGTTCCTACTGTTCGAGTTTTCATCTTAGCAAGACCAACCATGAGTAGGAAGAGGATCAAATAAATAGCAAGTATCAAAGGGTTAACATAAAACATTGTCCCCATGAATACTCCTAAACCTTGCCCACCATTGAACTTTAACCAGATATTATAATTATGACCTAAAACACAAAGAGCAGGACCAAAAATGCACATAAAAGAATGAGCAAAATTAGATCCATCAACCGCAACGAAATGATCTAAAGCGAAGATCTTATCGATAAGAACAATGGTTGCTGTTCCTTTAAGAAACTCAAGAAACATTATCGGTAAACCAATTGCCACCCCAAAAGATCGTACAGCATTAAAACCGCCAGGATTCTTGGTATTACGTTCTCAAATATCCATGCCTTTAATTAGTCGTCCTAACAAAACAGGAAATGGGATAGAACCGAGTAGATATGAGCCAATACAAGCTAAAATAATCCATAAAATATCAATTGATGCCATAGATATCACATAGTTGGAAATTCATTGAATAAATATATTCAAGAAATGATAAAGATTCTATAATATTAATTTTCACCTTGAATATAATTATTAAGTTAAGATTAGGTTTATTAAAAATTGAATAGTTTGTTTATCCTTGATTGATCCATTGAAGGGAAAAAAGTTGACAAAAAACCTTACTTTGCAAGAACTCCTCGAGAAGAAAACCATTAAAGCTTTTGTTTTTGATTTAGATGGAACACTGATCGATTCCCAAGCAGGAATTGTCAAAACTATAAATGAATTTCTGCAAACAAAAGGCTATAATTTTGGGGAAGAAAAATTAGGAAAATTATTTGGTACACCCCTTGAGAAGGTTTTTTGCATGCTTATACCAGGGCTAACAGAAACTGAAGCGTTCGAATATCTAAAAGAAATACGACTAATTTATGCTAAAAACCATACTGAAATAACTACTATTTTTCATGGATCACTAGAATTATTGCAAGGATTGAAATCGAAAGGTTTCAAAGTAGCAGTTGCTTCAACTAAATATAAACCACTGGTGGTTGAAATACTCAACCATTTCAAATTAAACGAATATATTGATGTTGTTGTTTCAGGTTATGAAGTAGCAAATCATAAGCCAGCACCTGATATCCTTATAGAGACAGCTAAGCGTTTGGATTTGAAACCTGATGATTGTGTTTACATTGGTGATAGTCCATCAGATATTGAAGCAGGAAAAAAAGCAGGGACAGGAACAGTTGCAGTGTTAACCGGATCACATTCAAAAGAAAAATTTGCTGAGATCAAACCTGATTTTATTATAGAAAGAATAGCTGATATAAAATTAGAGAAATAAGAAAAAGAAAATGAAGATGAAATTAAAGGAATTTAGTGAGAGATTATAGACCGAATCTAATACCTTCATCATCATTTTTAATTTCATAATTGAGAGTTCTAACACTATGAGCCATAGCCGCTATGATAAGACTAACAGAAACTACAAGGGATAGGATGGCTAGAGCAAATGAAATTAAGATAGGAATTTCAAGTAGCCAATTAGAAAATCCCTTGACCATAATTAAAAGAGATGTTAAAGCAATAAACAAGATTGAGACAAAAGCGCCAAGCATGGAATTCTTGATCATTTTAGCTTCTTTTTCATAAGCTTGAAGCATTCTATCTGCTTTTTGTGCTTTCTCCTTTTCCCCTTGTTGATCATAAGTGATTTTTTGTTTCTGATAAGTGTAAACAGCATCCTTTATCCTAGCATAGCGATTTTGAAACGTTAACGTAAGTAAACCAATTGCTGAAATAAAGATAATAGGCACGGTTGTTTGAGAGATAATTTGAATAACGTCCATAGCTTCAAGGAAATACTTTTTGTGTTTTAAATTTTACTCGAGTAGATAGTTTTCCTAAGGATAGTTTTAACTCAAACCTTTCTAATAATTATTTTTTTACTGAAGTAAAGAATGAAAACTACTGTCAAAAGGGAGAACCATTTGTAACCAATTATCGTTTCAGAGGATTCTTGGATTTCAAATTGTAAAATTTCTAAGCCATCATTTTTATCTGCTACATAGATTAAATCGTCAACAACAAACATATTCGTAGCTGACCCACCATCGTAATATCCTCCAACAACTTTAGGATTATTTAAGTCACTAACATCTAGAACTTTTAAACCTGTGGTATATTTACCAAGGAAAAGAAGATCATCAACATAAAAAGATCCAGTAGTTACACCGTCACCACGATAACTACCAAGCTCAATAGGATGGTAAACATCACTAAAATTCATAATAATTAAACCATCTGACCAGCTAGAAAGAAAAACTAGTTCATCCTTATACTGAAGTGTTGCAGAACCATTAACCTCTTTGCTATGAATGATTGGTATAGGATTAATTGGATCACTAATATTTAATGCTACTAATTGAGAATCATGATCGCTAAAGTAAACAGTAATAAAAGCAATTTCATCAACAATAGCTAAAGAATTAATATATTGTCCTTCAACATAGGAGCCAATCATAGTGATATTGGCGGGATTAGTGACATTAAGAATTTCAAAACCATTTCCGTAATTTGCTACAAAAGCAAGATCATCAACAATTTGAATATCAGTAGAACTACCTCCATCATCAAAAGAACCTAGTTCTATTGGATTAGTAAGATTAGTAATATCAAAAACGATCATTCCTGATGAAAAGGTACCAATATAGGCATGATTGTTATCAATGAATAGCGAATAAGATTGGCTAATAATGGTATGATTGATCAAAGTAGGATTGGAAGGATCACTTACATTGATAATAAAGAATCCTGTATAATCATCTGTAACAAAAGCAATATCATCAATAACTGTGACTTCAAAAGCACTCATACCAGTAGGATAGGAACCTAGCTTTGTAAAAATTACTTGTCTATCTGTTGCTTGAACATCAACTGTTGATTGAAAAATAGACGCTAAAAGGATTGTCAGGATAAAATAAAGCCTATTTTTTCCCAAAATATTTTTTTGAACCAAGACTTATTCACCAAAATATCAGTAAAATCTAGGTAAGAATTATATTAAGGTTTCAGACCAATCTTGAATAATTTAATCGAATGAAATAATGGAATCTGAGTAGTGAAGCTCATTTTAAAAGCAAATAAAATATTATGTTATGGATAGGTGTTCGATAAATTATGGATGCTGCTGAACCAATTTCTCAAGCAAAAGCACCACTACGAAGTATTTCTTGGATATTTTTTAAAATAGGTATAACTGCTTTTGGCGGACCAGCAACAAGCATCTCAATGATGGAAGAAGAAATTGTTCAGAAAAAGCAATGGTTGACAAGGAAGTATTTTCTAGATCTAGTAGGGATAACCAATATTATACCAGGACCAAATGCAGTTGAAATGGCTCTTCATATAGGTTATCTGTTACGAGGATGGTTAGGATTATTAATAGCAGGAATTTGTTTTATTTTTCCTGCTGTAGCAATTTCATTAACATTAGCAATAATCTATGTTCTTTTTAGCACTCTACCACAAATGGAACCAATTTTATTTGGAATCAAGCCAATTATTATTGCAATAATACTGGTAGCTGTTTTTAGATTAGGCAAAACAGCTGCAAAAAATTGGTTATTGGTGGTCATAGCTATTATGATATTGCCATTAGCTTATTTTTTTGACTCATATATTGTAGTAATATTATTAGGAGGGGGAATAGTGGGAATGTTTGCGTTACAAATAAACGATAAAATAAAAGCTAAAAAAGAGAAGAGAAAAAAGGAAGCTGTTAAAATAGAATCAGAGAAATTAACTGAAATAAAAGGTGATGATGAAAAAGAAACAGCACATTTGACACTAGAAAATAAAAATATCTTAGAAACAAAAGAAAAAAATGAAGAGCAAATACATACTAGATTTATGATGGGAGAAAAAATAATCCCCTGGAAGAAATTAGTTATCTATGGCATTCTAATGTTTGTGATTTGGGGAATATTAGCTTTAGTATTATGGTTGTTTAGCTACTTCTACCCAAATAAATTGCTCAAACTCAGCTTTTTCTTCTATGGTATAGGAAGCATTCTTTATGGTAGTGGATATGTATTGATTGCTTATATGAGAGGAGGATTGGTTTTACAAAATGGTTGGTTAACAGAACAGCAATTATTCGATGCAATAGCAATAGGACAATTTACTCCAGGACCGCTTTCATCAACTGTAACTGTGGTAGGCTATATGGTGGGTTATAGTGTAGGGGGAGTGGGATGGGGACTAGCAGGGGCAGCAGTAGCAACAATAGCTTTTTACCTACCTTCAATATTGATTGTTGTTTTTATCAATCCAATTGTAAGTCGATTACGAAAATCCTCTTGGACAGCTGCTTTTCTTGATGCAGTAAATATCAGTTCAATAGCAGTGATGTTAGTAACGACTTATTATTTAGGCGAAGGATTCTTTCAGTCGCTAAATGTTTGGAGTATAGTTGTAGCAGTAATATTATTGATAAGCTCTTTTTTTATTCTCTTGAAATGGAAAAAAGTTAATTCTGCTATTTTAGTTATCGCAGGAGCAGTAATTGGTGGGTTGCTAAAATATTTTGTATTAAAATAAATTATCTTTTTACACAGGAAGGATATAAAAATTCAATTAAAGGTGTTATTCCAGATAATAATTTTTATATTAATTAAATAGAATAAGTATATAAATATTATATACTTAGTATTTCTTAATATTATATTATGAGGGAAAAAAATGAAAAAAATAACTGTGATATTGACATTCGTTGTTGGAATCATAACATTGAGCTCATCTATAATGCCTGCTTTAGCAGTGACAGAGCAATCAGCATTTGAACAAACCAACGTTAACAATATACTAATTTCACAAGTAGAAGGACAAGCTCATTTGGTTTTCAATGATAATGATCAAGGAGGAGTTACCAAATATGGACTCTGGATACGTGGAAGAAACTATGTTTTTGGAAATTCACGATTAGGGATTAACTTCCATATATATGCACAAGCAGAATATAAAAAAGTAAGAATTGATGAAAGATATATGAAAGTTACAACATCGTATTATTGGGCTGATACTCCAAGCAATTTCGTATTGTGGCAAGGCGACTATTCTCATGGATTGTCAACACCTGCTGAATGGAAATGGTCTGTAAGTGCTGGCGTTGACATTGGTGATTACAAAATGGGTTTAAGTGCTTCATATACTGGAAGCCCAGCAGTTGGTTACGGTACAGCAAATCGTGATGATGGAGATTGGCGTTATTTAGGGTATTTCGCTAGTCAATATTATAATTTCTTCTTCCCAGATGCTCGATTTGAATTAACAGCATTACTTAGATTACATCTAAACAATGATATGGCAAGAAGTTATTACAATGGAATATTTACCGAAATAAATTCCTATACTTACCAATACCTCTACATTACTAAAGTTCACTTTAAGATTGTTTGTGACTTTACTCAAATGTTTACAATATTCTATGATCAAATATTCGCAACTCACTCCTATATTTTAGGCGATGGAAGTCCAATTGGAGATTTGAATTATATACCATTAATAAAAGGAACTTCAGGGTGATTTATTAATTAAATCACCTTTTTTTATATTTATTTAATTAAATTAAAAATTATTATCATTTTTATTTTGAAAAAAATAATGATAAATAAATTCCTAGAATTCATCTTAAATTGGTTGACAGACCTTTTTTTATAGGAAAGTCATAGAGTAATAGCCAATTCTTTCTAAGTTCCTCTATTATATTTAATTTAAATTAATCAGAAATATTTATATTAAAAAACAATAATATTTATATAATAATTATTTTTAACTCAATCAATAAACGAGGGTGTGAGTATGAGAAAACTAAAACGAAATTTAATTTTAGGAATTAGTGTGGGATTAATGCTATCAATGGTACTTAATATAACAATAAATGTATTGAGCATTGCACCCCCAACAAGCAAGTATACAATTACTTGTACAGGCTATGTAAAGGATAGGGATACAGGTGCTGGGATTTCAGGAGCAACTGTACGATTATCAGAACCAGAGACTGGGATATCCATAACATTTACAACAAGTTCCTCTGGCTATTATTCAGTAAGCATTTCAACCTTTTCGTTTATAAGCTATACACTGAAAGTGGAGCGATCTGGCTATATATCGCAGACAAAGACATACTATTCACCAGGGTCATATTCTTATACATTTAATCTATATTCACAGATTTATACAATCATGTGTAATGGTTATGTTTTGAATATCAATACTGGATCACCCGTTGTTGATGGATTAATAACCATAAAAGAACTAGGAACTGGTTTATCAAAGACAGTATTAACAAATTCAATAGGATACTATACTCTCTATTTTCAGACAACATCTTATACAGCATATGAATTGAAATTTACAAAATCTGGGTATGTAACCTTAACTAAATCTTATAACGCACCTGGAACCTACTCATATAATTTTAATGTTAATGCCATTTACAGTTTTTCATGTAGCGGATATGTTCATAACGATGATACATCAATAGGGTTGGAAGATGCGTATGTTAAATTATATGACTCAAATAATGTTCTATTAGCATCAGAACCAACGAATTTCAATGGTTATTACACAATTCAAGGTACAACTTATGCTAGTGAAAACTTTCATTTGGAAATATCAAAATTGTGTTATCAAACACAAACATTAAACTATATAGCAGGAACCTATAATGATATCAATGTATTTTTAATGCCAATTGATTACAATGCACAAAAGCTGGGATTTTTCTTTTACAATTCAGAAGTTAATTTCAATGATTGTGTGCAATATTACGATGGTGTTATTAGAGTTGAGGGTTTTACTACAACACTATATGAAAATGAAAATGATTGGCAGTCAATAATGGAAGATATAGATATCTTAGAAGGCGAATCTGATTATATTTTCATCTACCTCTTGGGACATGGTCAGGTAGATAATGGTCATTCTGCAGTAAATACCGGATCAAATAACTGGATAGTATCAGATGATTTTGCTACCTATATAGATAAATTAGAATCAAATAATATCTTTATAGTGGTTGAAGCATGCAATAGTGGTGGATTTGTAACCGATTTACAAGGACCAAATCGTTTTGTTATTTCATCATGCAGAATAGATCAACTTGCAATTGTGCCAAAATTCTATGGGTTAACATTAACACCATTATTCTCAACTTATTTCTTCAGCTATATTTTTAGCTTCCAAAGTGACATTCAAGCTTTCACAAATGCTTATGTATTAACCGTTCTTGAGTCGTCTATCCTAACTTTAGGAGCATTGGTACAAGAACCACAATATAATGATCAATTGCCAGAAACTTGGTTTTTATTATGGCCTTTTGTTTAAAGGTCATTCCCTTTTTCTTTTTTTCTTACCATTATCATTATAGAATGAATATATAAGAAGGATTTTTAACAGTAAATTCATAATGCCTAATAGATATAGATGAAAGAAGGTACCAAAAATGAGTGATAAAGAGTATCAAAGCACCTACCAGTCATTGCTATTCTATTCTATAGGTGGATTGTGGGGGTATGCTATCATGCGATTGATCGACTCGAACAAAGAGGAAAAGGTTCGCTTAGCTAAATGTAAAAAAACTGAAAGCTTTCCTTCTACCGAGAAATACACTTGGGCAGAAATACCTGTGGAACATGTAACAAATCTCAGCCAAGTGCAAAAGATAAACTTCAAACCAACAGATAATTTTCAACTACTAGCAGAAAAAATCATTGAAGAGTTGGCAAAAGTAAAAATTACAGAGAAAACTGGAAAGAAATCAACCAAAGAAGAAACTGAGGAACCTTAAAAACTACTTTAAAAGTTCCTACCTACTTCTCATTATTATCCTATCCTATTCTTCCAATCAACTTAGCAGCTCAATAAAGGATGTTTTACCCAGTTTACGAGCTAATGCTTGAAGCATTATTTTAATTTCATCGGATCTAATTTTTTCACTATTCAACGTTTTATATAAATTAATAGCCAGATTGGTACTGGCAGCGTCATTTAAATCAATAAGTGCAGCAATACTAAACAACCTTTGAAAATAATTCTCAGGGGAATTATTGTTTGATTCATCTTTCAATGAAAGAATAGCCATTGCTTTTAAAGCAGAAACATCCTTGCTATTTAATAGATTACCTACTTTTTTATAGGCGCTCTCCGCTCCAGAGCGAGTAATAGAATAGAAATACCGGAAACCGAAGAAGATAAGAAAAGGCATAGGAATTAAAATTATTAATGCAA
>Ga0307379_10008393_pt1 | contig 13941 bp, 13 predicted proteins | sample UN2MG_FD_202237 | JGI IMG/M metagenome (GOLD analysis project Ga0307379, IMG submission 202237) | Soil microbial communities from Risofladan, Vaasa, Finland - UN-2 | ecosystem: Environmental > Terrestrial > Soil > Coastal area > Acid sulfate soil | place: Finland: Risofladan, Vaasa | collected...
GGGCTGCGGCAAGACGGCCATCAGCCTGGCGGCGGCGGCCGAGCTGGGCGTGCCGCTGATCCAGTTCGACGTCGGGGCCATGATGTCCAAGTGGGTGGGCGACGAAACTGACATTCTAGGGGTTCCGGCGTGGCGGGTCAAAGTTGGGTCGCTTCCCGGCGGGGACATTGCCCCGGCCTGGAGGTGGGTCGCACTGCCAGTCCGCCATGAGGATGCCGAGATCGGAGAGGTCCGTGTCGCCGTCCCCATCCACATCGCCGATGCAGGGCACCTGGAACTCGTACGCCCCCATGTCCACGATGGGCGGCGTGCCGTGGCCGGTGTCATCCGTGTCCGGATCGTCCACGAAGCGCGGATTGCCGTCCAGATCGAACGGGATCGGCTCGTCGGTGTCGCCATCCTGGTCGAGGTCGAATTCGTCCGCCGGCACGGCGTCATTGTCCGCTGCATCAATGCACGGCGAGCCGGAACCCAGGCGGTAGTCGTTGTCCTCCCAGGTGTTGGGATCATCGTCCGGGCCATCGGGATCAACGAACAGCGGATCGACGTCGATGTTGCCGTCGCCGGACCAACCGCCCGCGACATCGCTATGAGAGACCTGCGGATTCCCTGACGCGACGTAGATCTCCTGCGGCGTATCGCCCCACAGGATGCAGTTGGCGAAGACTGGCGAGCTGTTGAGGTGGCAGTAGACCGCGCCGCCGTGGTTGGCCGCGTTCGCCGTGAACGTGCAGTTCACGAAAGCGGGTGCGCCGGCGTCGCAGTAAAGGCCACCCCCCTCGTCGGCCGAGTTCCCGGCGATGAGGCAGTTGGTGAAAGTCAAGTCGCTGGCATAACACCAGATGCCGCCGGCATCGGTGCCGGCCGTATTGCCGGCGATGATGCAGTTGGTGAAAGTCGAGTCGCTGGCATAACAGCGGATGCCGCCGGCACGGTGGAAGCCCCTATTGCCGGCGATGATGCAGTCGATGAACGCCGGATCGCTGTCGCGGCAGCAGACACCGCCGCCGTTCGGCAAGCCCCGGTTCCCACTGATGATGCAGTCAGTGACCGTCGGGCTGCTACCGTTCGTGCAGCGGATGCCGGCGCCCTCGTCGGCGTCGCCATTGCTGATAGTGAATCCCGTGACCTGGGCGGCCCGAGTCTCGCCCGAGTGGAAGACGAACCCGCAACCGAGGTCCTGCATGTCGATCGTGCACGTCTGCGGACCGTTCACACTACATAGGAGTACCTCGCGACCACCGAAGTCGATCTCCTTGTTCCCGGTGCCGGTGTACACGCCCTCGGCGACCAGGATGGTGTCACCAGACATGCTGGCATCCATCGCCTCCTGGATCGCGTCGAAGGGGTGTTCCGGCGTCCCATCCTCATCCGGATCGCTGATATCCGGATCGCCGGGGCCGGGATCGTTGGACGCGTCGTCGTCCACGTAGGCCGTCCGGTTTTCCTCGCATTCGTCTGGAATCCCGTTGTTGTTGAAGTCCTGGCTGGTGCCGTCGTAGATATCGCAGAGATCCGGCACGCCGTTCTCGTTGCAGTCCTGGTCCCAACCCACCTCGCATTCGTCGGGAATCCAGTTGTGGTTGCAGTCGTCGCTGGTGCCGTCCTCCACGTCGCGCCAATCGGAGATGCCGTTCTCGTTACAGTCACCACCGCACAGCGTGCCCCAGTTGGCCAGCAGGACGCCCAGGTCAGACTGGTCCACGTCGTCGTCGCCATCGACGTCGCCGACACAATCGGAGGTGCAGCCCCAGTCTCCCAGCAGGATGCCGAGATCCGCCTGGTCAACGTCCCGGTCGCCGTCCAGATCGCCTGGACAAGGCAGCACGATATCGAAGGCGAACTCATTGCAGGCACCCCAACCCACCTTGCTCGTGGCGACCCCGGTAATAATCCCGATGACTGGGACACCGCCGCCCTCACCGGCCGGCACGACGCCGGGGACTATCGGGCTGCCCTCGGGAACCACGATCGTATAGCGCGCGATCGTGAATACGCCGGCGTCGCCGTTCGGAGGCGTGCCAAACCACGTCGCGTACCTGTATTGCGCCTGATTCGTCAAGTCGGCGAAGCTGGGATCAGCCCATGGCGGCTGGTTGGCGGCGTCCGGCTCGGTGCTGGCGCAAAAGGAATCGAACTCCATCGCGGGGAACAGGATGACGAACGCGGCCATCGGCGGCGTGTCGTCACCCAGAACATGGTCGAAAAACGTCAAGCTGGGCTCGCTCAGCACCGCTTCGGCCTGCGCCGCTGTCCAGTCGTCGTCTTCGGGCACAATGGCCTGAAGGTCGAACGTGAAGTGCGTCACGCCGCCGGCGAAATCGGGCGCCTCGGGGTCGTAGCCCGGCTGCACACTCGAGTTGTCCACCGTGATTACCTGGAACGCGACCGCGTCCGAGGGGCCACTGTCGCAACCGGGGTCGTCCGTTCCGCAACCCCAGTCGGCCAGCAGGATGCCCAGATCGCTTCAGTCGGTGTCGTCGTCGCCGTCGAGGTCGCCCCTGCAGTTCTCGGTACAGCCCCAGTCCGCCAGCAGGATGCCGAAATCGGACAGGTCGGTGTCGCCGTCACCGTCCAGGTCGGCGATGCAGCCGCGCGGCCCCGGGGGGTCCGCGCAATCCGCGGCCGCCGGATGCTGGTATGCGACCACCAGAATGAGGGCGAATGTCGTAACCACCGCTATTCCGCGGAAATGACGCCAGCGCATGTGCAGGTCCTCCTCGATACGCGTGCCCAGCGATCGACCCAATATGTGCATTATACTCGAACGAGCCAGAGTGCGACGTTTTTTTCGACGCCAGCAGCGGTTGGCCGGCGCTGCTGAACGGTGCCGGGAGCGCACGGACACCGCGGTTTAGAGCACCGATCAGAAGCGGTGGCGCGGGCCTCCGTGCCCGCGATGGACAGGCGGGGACGCCCGCCCCACCGGGGATTTCGTTAGGGAAACTTGGAGTCTCCCTTTGCGCAGCGGGTGCGGATGCGAGGGTAAGGAGGCGACTTCGCCGGCCCGGCGCTCGCAGCCCGGCAAGCTCTAGGTTCGGCTGGGCCTCGTCGCCGGCAATCCGGGGCTCGGCTTGCTTTTGCGGCAGGTAGTGCCGAAAATAAGAATGGGGCTGCGCCAGATGGGCGGCGCTTCCCGGGGTGCCCCGCGCGATATGATGCGCCGCCGGATCGGCAGTTCCCAGGCAGAGATGCTATGGCTCGACGTCGGAGAAAGCTGGGCGAGATCCTGGTCAGTTGGGACATCCTCACGGCCGAGTCGCTGCGCGACGCGATTGCCTACGCCTCCGAGCATGGCAAGCGAATCGGCGAGGCGCTGATCGAGCTGGAGATGGCCAGCGAGGAGGACGTGACCAAGGCGTTGGCCACGCAGTTCGACCTGGAGTACGTCGATTTGGACAAGAACGTGGTCGTCCCGGCCGCTTTGGGGCTCGTGCCGCAGGAGCTGATCACCCGCCACAAGGTCCTGCCGCTGTCCAAGGAGGACAACCGGCTGAAGGTGATCATTCCGGATCCGCTGGACCTCGAGCTGCTGGACATGCTGCGTTTCCGGCTGAACCTGGAGATCGACTGTGCCCTGGCGCCGCGCAGCAAGATCCAGCGCTTCATCGACACGTTCCTGGGCGGAGTGGGTTCCAGCATGGACGAGGCGATCGAGGAGATCGACCGCGATGCCGACCTGGTCGCCAAGGAGTTGGAGAAGGCCGCGGCGGGCGAGGACGAGGACGCTCCGGTGATCAAGCTGATCAACCTGCTGATCAGCGAGGCGGTGCGCATGCGGGCCTCGGACGTTCACGTGGAACCGATGTCTGATCGCGTCCGCGTGCGCTATCGCGTCGACGGGGTGTGCATGATCCGCGACAACATCCCCAAGGCCATGCAGCCCTCGGTGGTCGCGCGTCTGAAGATCATGTCCGGCATCGACATCGCCGAGAAGCGCCTGCCCCAGGACGGGCGGATCAAAATGCGCATCGCCGGCCAGGAGATCGACTTCCGGGTCAGCGCGCTGCCGGCCTATCACGGCGAGAGCGTCGTGCTGCGTATCCTGCGCCCGGATTCGGTCAAGATCGGGATCACCGGGCTGGGGTTTGAGCAGGACGACTACGAGCACTTCCTCCGGATCATCAAGCAGCCCAATGGCATCTTCCTGGTGACCGGGCCCACGGGCTCGGGCAAGACCACCACCCTCTATGCCGCCCTGCTAGAGCTCAACCGGCCCGACCGCAAGATCATCACCGCCGAAGACCCGGTGGAGTACAGCTTCACCGGGATGAATCAGTGTCAGGTGAAGGAGGAAATCGGGCTGAGCTTCGCGCGCATTCTGCGGTCGATGCTGCGGCAGGCGCCGAACATCATCCTGGTGGGCGAGATCCGTGACCGGGAGGTTGGGGAGGTGGCGGTGCAGGCGGCCCTGACCGGCCACCTGGTCTTCAGCACGCTGCACACCAACGACGCACCCAGCGCGATCACCCGTCTGATCGACATGGGTATCAAGCCGTTCCTGGTGGCCTCATCGATCCAGGCGATCATGGCCCAGCGGCTGATCCGCATCATCTGCAACGAGTGCAAGGAGATCGACCCGGCCCCGGACCGACACATACTGCGTATGCTGAATATCAAAGACGAAGACCTCGAAGGCCGGCACGTTTACAAAGGCGCCGGTTGCAGCCGCTGCGGCGGGACCGGGTACCGCGGCCGCAAAGGCATCTTCGAGCTGCTGGAAATGAACACCGAGCTCCGCGAGCTGGCCTTCAACCGCGCCCCGACCAACCAGCTCCGCCGCGCCGCCCAGGCCGCCGGCATGCGCAACCTGTTGGAGGACGGCAAGATCAAGATCCTCAACGGCACTACGACGCCGGATGAGATCGCGCGTATTACCCAGGCGGAGGGTCTGTTGGTCGAAGAGTAGTATTCCGCCGGGCTGAGGCGCCGGCGCAAGGGCCTGGCGAAAGCGAGGAGATACGGTGGCAACCGTCCACATCGATCGACTGCTGGAAACCGTCATTCGCGTGAACGGTTCGGATATTCACCTGCACGTCGGGCGCCCGCCCGTGTTGCGGATCGACGGTCGGCTGCGCAGTCTGGAAACCAAGGTGCTCGACCCGGACGACACCGTGGCCCTGATGAAGTCCATCACGCCCGAGCGCAATCAGCAGGAGCTCCAGGAAGAGGGCGGGACGGACTTCGGGTTCGCCTTCGGCGACAAGGGCCGTTTCCGCGTGTCGGTCTTCCGGCAGCGCGGCAACCTCTCGGTGGTTCTGCGGCTGATTCCCACGCGCATCCTGACGTTCGACGAAATCGGCCTGCCGCCGATGATCCAGGCGCTTTGTCGTCGCCCGCGGGGGCTGTTCCTGGTCACCGGGCCGACCGGCTCGGGCAAGACCACCACGCTGGCCACGATGATCGACTACATCAACCGGCAGTTCGACCGGCACATCATCACGGTCGAGGACCCCATCGAGTATTACCACAACCACGACAAATCTCTCATTTCACAGCGTGAGGTCGGCGTGGACGTGCCCAGCTTCGCCGAGGCCCTGCGCCGCTGCCTGCGCATGGACCCGGACGTCGTGCTGGTGGGTGAGATGCGCGACCTGGAGACCATGGAATCGGCCATCCGCGCCGCCGAGACCGGCCACCTGGTCTTCGCCACCGTGCACACCACCGGTGCTCAGGGCACCATCAACCGGATTATTGACGCGTTTCCCGTCTCGCAGCAGGAGCAGATCCGCGTGCAGCTCAGCGTCAACCTGATGGCCGTGCTGTCCCAGGTCCTGTTGCCCCGGGTTACCAGCGGCCGCGTCGCCGCCTATGAATTCCTGCTGGTCACGCCGGCGATCTCCAACCTGATTCGCGAAAACAAGACCTACCGTATCGACTCGAGCATCCAGACCGGCAAGAAGTACGGGATGCAACTGCTCGATGACCACCTGTGGCGACTCTACGACCAAGGGTTGTGCGCGGGGGATGAGTGTCTGGAGCGGGCCCGTTTCCCCAGCGATTTTCAGGGCAAGATGGACGCCAAAGCGCGTGGACAGGCCGGCCCCGGCGGTCTGCTCGCCAGGCACGACGCGCTGGCCAAGGAAGCCGAGCAGGCGGAGAGAGAAAAGGAATAGGCGCTTGCCCGCAAGTAGTGACGTCCCTCGTGCGCGCTGAGCGTTCTGGTCGATTCGAGCCGCGGCCGCACCGCCGACAGTGGCCAGATGGCTGCCGCCCGGCCTATCACTATCCCTTCCGCAAATAGCCGACGCTGTTGCCGAGGAGCATTCATGAGCACGGAGAAAGTCGTCATCATCGGTTCCGGGCCGGCGGGGCTGACCGGCGCCATTTACGCCGCCCGCGCCGCCCTCAAACCGTTCGTGTTCGAGGGGTTCAACGCCGGCGGTCTGATCCCCGGCGGCCAGCTTATGTTCACGACCGAAGTCGAGAACTACCCCGGCTTCCCCGAAGGCGTCACCGGCCCGAAGATGATGAAGGCCTTCCGCGATCAGGCCGAACGCTTCGGCACTCGCTATATCCGCGAAGACGTGACCGAGATCGACTTCAGCCGGCGGCCGTTCGTGATCAAGAGCGATGAGCACACGGTCGAGACTCACACCGTCATCATCGCCACCGGCGCGCGGGCCAACTGGCTCAACCTCGAGAACGAGCAGCGGCTGGCCAAGAGCGGCGGCGGGGTGTCCGCCTGTGCCGTCTGCGACGGCGCCATGCCTGTCTATCGCGACCAGGAACTGGTGGTCGTCGGCGGCGGCGACTCGGCCATCGAGGAGGGCAGCTACCTCACCAAGTTCGCCGGCAAGGTCTATATCGTCCACCGCCGCGACCAGCTCCGCGCCAGCAAGGCCATGCAAGAGCGCTTCTTAAAGCTCGTGGACGAGGGCAAGATGGAGCCGATCTGGAACACGGTCGTCACCGACGTGCTCGGCGACGCGTCGATCACCGGCGTGCGGCTCAAGAACGTCAAGACCGGCGAGCAGCGCGACTTCGCCTGCAAGGGCCTGTTCCTGGCGATCGGCCACACGCCGAACACGGAGCTGTTCAAGGGTTACCTCGACACGGACGAGAAGGGTTACATCAAGCTCGCGCGGCCGGGGCGGACCTACACGAGTGTTGAGGGGGTTTTCGCCGCCGGCGACGTCGCCGACCACACCTACCGTCAGGCGGTCACCGCCGCCGGCACCGGCTGCATGGCCGCCCTGGATGCCGAACGCTGGCTGGCAGAGCGGGGAATCGAGTAGACTTCCGGTACGTTTGACCGGAGCACTGCCATGATCAAGACGGTTAAGTTCCGCAACTTCAAGGCACTCAGAGACGTCAAGTTGGATTTGGCCCCGCTCAACCTTATCGTGGGGCCGAACGCGTCGGGGAAAACGAGCCTTCTGGAGGGCCTTCACTACGTCACGCAGGCCGGAGCGAGACCTCCAGAAGCGCTCTTCATGTTCGAACGCCACCCGACGCGCGTGCGAAGTGTCGGAGCGGAAGGCCCCATGGAGCTGTCAGTGGAACTCGACCGCGCGGACGGCACTGCTACGGTCGCGATCGCAGTGGAGCCGCTCGCCGACGGCCGGTGGAGGTTCACCACTCGACTCAATCACTCCGGCGGACACAGCGAGGCCAGCTTCGATGGGAAACAACGGCCCGATCTGCCGAGTCGAATAGGAGGCCCATTCCTCCAGGAACTTCGTTCGGCCGTGCTGCTCCGCCTGGATCCGGATAAGCTCGCAAAGCCGGGATTCAGTGAAGAGCCTATACCCCGAGTTGAATACGACGGAGCCAATCTTGCCGCGGTGTTGGCAGACCTCAGGATCACCAATCCGAAGCGCTGCGAGGAGATCGTCGCCAAGCTTCGGTCGGTCGTGCCATCCGTTTCAGACATCCGCTTTGAACGGACGCCCATCGAGCGCATCGCCTACGAGCCCGGGCCGGAAGAATTCCGCGGTCTCTACGAACAAGTGCGTACGCGCGACATGGGTTACAGCTTCTATCTCGACTTCGCTTCAGGAGTGGACATCAGCGCGCATCAAGCCAGTGAAGGCACGCTGCTGACGCTCGGCCTGTTGGCCGTTCTCTCCGGGAAAGTACGGCCCAGCCTGGTGCTCGTTGACGAACTGGAACGCGCCCTGCACCCCAAAGCACTTGGTGAGCTGGTCCGGCAGATCCGAGCGCTCCAGAAGGAGTTCCCGGACTTGCAGGTCATCGCCACCACGCATTCCCCATATCTGGTTGACCACTTCGACGCGAGCGAGGTCATCCTCACGACGTTGCGTGACGACGGTTCTGTTGTGGCCGGCCGTCTGCATGAGCATCCCGAATTCGAGCGCTGGAAAGACGAGATGAAGCCCGGTGAATTCTGGAGCACAGTCGGCGAAGACTGGCTGAAGGACAAGAAGGGGGAGGAGGGTGAGTGACGCGGCGCCCCTCGCAATCGCTGTCGTATGTGAGGGCCCGGCCGATCAGCGCACCGCGACTACGCTGGCTGACCGCGTTGTGTGCGAAGCCAAGGACTGGATCGAGGCCGAACGTCTCGATCAGTTCCGCGTGTGGTGCGGCGTGCTGGGGAATTCTAGCTTCCTTGCCTGGCGCGACGTGCCGGGCGCCGCCGAGGCGCGCAGTATAAAGGCCCACGGCCATTTCTGCGGCGAGCCAGGCGCTCCGGACGCTCGTCAAGCGCGCCGAGCATTGTTCGTCGTGCGAAGCGTCGACCCACCTGCCAGCGCCGTATTGTTGATTCGAGATGCCGACACGCAGGCGGCGCGCCTGCGAGGGCTCCGTCAGGCGCGGGACGCTACCAACTGGTCTTTCGCGGTGGTCATCGCTGTGGCCCGTCCGAAGCGTGAATGTTGGCTCCTGGCAGCATTCGAACCAACGGACGACGTGGAGAAAGCTCGGCTGGCGAGCCTGAGAAAAGAACTCGGATTTGACCCTCGCATTAGGCCGCAGGAGCTGACGGCAACCCACGACCGCGACAAACGAAGCACGAAGCGTGTCATCGGCGAGCTTTCGGGGCGCAGCGCCGACAGAGCCGAACGCGATCTTGAACGCACCCCGTTGGAGACCCTGAAGAAACGCGGAGCCGAGAACGGGCTTCGCGACTACCTCAGGGAACTCGAGCAGCGACTGGTACCTCTGTTCTAATGACGGCGTTTTACGGTTCTGCCGGTCGCTTTCTCCAGAACCGCGGTCAGGATGTCCTCAAGATAGACCTTCAAATCCCGGGGCATAGACGGCCTCCGCGAGAATGGTTCGTCTCAGGCGCGGTTTGATGCTGTCGAGCAGCACCAGGTCTACCTCGCGCTGGAAAAGCTCTTCCAAAAAGAACTTCAGATCCATGTAGGCGTCGAACGACTTGGCGCGGAACTCGACCAGGAAGTCCAAATCGCTCGTCTCCCGAGCTGTGCTGCGGGCGCCCGAACCGAAAAGGCCGATTCGCCGAACACCGAGGCGCTCAAGCACCTCCCGGTTCTGAACAAGCGTCTCAACAATCTGTTCACGCTCCGGCATCATTCCGCAAGTTCTCCGGTGTCATTTTACTCGTTCGCGCCGCGGGAACCACGGCCGGGCCGCGCTTTGACCGTGGCATCCGCCCAGTAACGCTGGATAAGCCGTCGGCTGCCGCCAGCCGTGTCGGAGACAGCTCCGCCCGCCGTCTCCCCTCAAAAAAGCACCCGCCGGCGGTTGAGGGGCCGCCGGCGGGCTTATTCGGTTCGGCTGCCGTAAGCGCAGCCACGTTCGCTGCCTTACAGCAGCCTATCGTTTATCACCCTGCACTGGATCACCTCCTTTCTAACGGGCCACCTCCCGCACGGCCTCGGTGATCGGAGGCCGCCGGGCTTTGCCCTGTCCGCCGACCGTCACCGGCGGACCCGACGAGCGACGACTCCGCCGTCGCCCGGCAGGCTGCCTGGCACGCCGGTCGCTCTAGCCCGTTCGTTTAAGAGCCGACCGGGACGTCCAGGCAGTCCCCACATTCATTATTTTCGTCAGAAACCGGCCCGGGTCAAGAGCGCTTTGTGTTTATAGGGCCGCCGCGCCTCCATGAGCGGGCTGAGGTGTATGCGAACGGCGTATTATCGGCCGATCACGATCGGGGAACGCATCTGTTCCGGCGACGCTTTGGGCCGAGCGGAGCGCACCATACGTGTGTCAGTGCCGTTTCCACTGGAAGGGTCTCGCGCGGGATGTAGCGGCCGACACCCCGTCGGCCGATCCCGGCGCGCCGGCACGAGGCGCAGGCCGCTACGTTTTTCAACCGGCCGAGAACCTCGGGGGCCTGCGACCGCGCCGTCCGGTGACAGCGGTTTACCCGGTTATTCGCACGGCCGGACGATCAACGTGTTGTTCTGCCCGCCGAAGCCGAAGCTGTTGGACAGCGCAGTCCGCACGGGAACTTTGCGGGCCTGGTTAGGGACGTAGTCCAGCGGGCAGTTGGGGTCGGGGTGCTGGTAGTTGATGGTCGGCGGGACGATGCCGTCGCGGATCGCCAGCACGCAGGTGATCAGCTCGACCGCGCCCGCCCCGGCGATCAGATGACCCAACATGCTCTTGATGCTGCTGATGGGAACCCTCCAGGCGTGGTCGCCGAAGACCACCTGAATCGCCAGCGACTCGGTCTTGTCGTTCTCTTCGGTGCCGGTGCCGTGGGCGGAAATGTAGTCGATTTCTTCCGGCTTGACGTGGGCGTCGTCGAGCGCGCCCTGCATTGCCGCGATCGGCCCGCGACCTTCCTCGTGCATGTCGGTGACGCGGAAGGCATCGGCCGTCGTGCCGTAGCCCAGGATCTCACCCCGGATGCGCGCCCCGCGCCGCCGGGCGTTCTCATATTCCTCGAGAATGAGAATCCCCGCCCCCTCGCCGAGCACGAACCCGTCGCGCGTGCGGTCGAAGGGGCGCGACGCCGACTCGATGCTGTCATTACGCGTGGACAGGGCGGTCAGGCGGTTGAACCCCGTCACGCCCAGCGGGTGAATCATGCTGTGCGCCCCGCCGGAGATCATCGCGTCCGCGTCGCCGTGGCGGATCAGCGCAGCGGCCTCGCCGAGCGCTTGCGTGCTGGCGGCACAGGCGGTCAGCGTGTTGAAGTTCGGTCCGTGGGCGTTGAAGCGGTAGGCGATATGGCCGGCGGCACGGTTGGGGTCCTGCTCAAACTCGCGCACGGCGTCGAGCCGCTCGCAGGCCACCTCGGCCCACTTCACGGTATCGAGCTGGCGGCTCTCCGGGTTCCAGCCGGCGATGGCGGCGGCCACAAAGTTCTCGAAATCGATCGGTCCCTCTCCCCCGCCCAGATACACGCCGACCATCGTCGGATCCACACCAAGCGGACCGTTCAGCCCGGCGTCCTGCCAGGCCATCTCCGCCGCCGCCAACGCGAACCCGGTGTTGCGGCTGGCGTGCTTGTGATCCTCGTAGCGCTCGCCGAGAAACGACTTCAGCTCGAAATCCTTCACCTCGGCGGCGAACTGTGTGGGATAGGTACGCGCGTCGAATATGGTAGTCGGGGCCATGCCACGGTCGCCGGCCAGCAGCCGCCGCCAAGCCGCCTCCAGACCGACCCCTAGCGGGGTGACCCAGCCCATGCCCGTGATGACGACGCGTCGGTTCATTCGGCCTTCCCTATTCGTGGAACCGCTTGACCACCAAAGTCGCATTCTGTCCGCCGCCCAGGGCGTACGCCGCCGAGAGAACCACGTCGATCCTGGCGTCCACCGGCCCACCGGTGACCAGCTTCAGCCCGCATTCCGGATCAATCGGGGCACTGTTGATCGCCGGCGGAATCGTGGTGTTGTACAGCGCCAGCACCGCCGCGATGAAGTCCACCGCGCCGCTGCCCGCCCCGTTGTTGCCCAGCCCGCCTTTGACGCTCAACACCGGCACCTGGGCGCGGCGCTCACCGAGCACGTCCCGGATCGCCGCCGCTTCAAGCCGATCCCGCTCAATCAGCCCGCAGCCGGACGCGCCCACCAGATCCACCTGATCGGGGCCGACCCCGGCGTCTATCAGCGCCTTCCGCGAGCCCGCGCTCATCGGGCGGCAACTCACCCGGCCGGCCGGCATCACTGCTGGCCCCGGCTCCGACCACCTCGGCGTAGATCCGCGCGTCGCGGCCCAGGGCGTGCTCCAGCTCCTCCAGAACCACCAGCCCGCCACCCTCGGAAACGACCGTGCCGTCGCGATCGGCCGCGAACGGGCGGCAGGCCGTCGCCGGGCTGTCATTCCGCGTGCTGAGCCGCTTCCCCAGGCACTGCCGCACCAGCGCCATCGGGTTGGTCTTGCTCTCCGCGCCGCCGCAGATGCACACGTCCGCCGTCCCGCGCGCGATGGTGCGAAACGCCTCGCCGATGGCCAAGTGGCTGCTGGCCTCGCCGCAAGTGATCGTGTTGCTCGGCCCCTGGGCGTCGTGCACGATCGTGACGTGGCAGGCCAGCATGTTCGGCAGGAACTTGAGTAACCACAGCGGCGTGAGGTTGTTCATCCCCTCGGCCCCCCAGCGGTTCAAGCTGAATTGCCCGTCCTCGACGGCGCTGCAAAATGCCTCGGCCAGCTCCGGCAGGTCGGCGCAGATCAGCCCGGCCCCGATGTTGGCGCCGAGGCGTGTGCTGTCAACGTTGCGATCCCCCTGCACCTCCCCGCGCTCCAAAAGGCACTTGGTCCGCAGGCCCGCGTCCTGCACCGCTTGATGCGCCGCCACGACCGCGAGCACGATGTCGCGGGCCATGATCTTGGCGGCTTTGCGGTAGCTCTTGGGGACGTAGTCGGCGACCTTGATACCGTCGATTTCCCCGCCGATCTGCGACTCGCAGCGGGCCGGATCGAACGCCTGCAGGCGCCGAATGCCGCTGCGTCCTTCGAGCAGGGCGTTCCAAAAGTCCCTCGCGCCGACCGCCAGCGGCGTGACCGGCCCCAGGCCGGTGATGACGACCCGGCGGCGGCTCACAAACTCACCCTCGCGCCCCCCTGCTCGCGGTACGTCTTCAACAAGGACATGAACTCGTCGGTGAAAACGAAGTTCTCCTCAGGGAACTCCAGCCCGCTGATGTTCTGGTCGATGTGGGAGAACACCATGTCCACCTCACCGACCAGCTCCGCGCCGCAGAAGATCCGCCCGGAGGTCATGGCGGCCGCACCGCTCATTTGCTCGAGCGTGGCTTCGTGCCGAACCTGCTGCCCGGGCGTGACCAAACTGTAAAACACGGCCCGCTTGACCTTGGCCAGGATCACCTTCTCCGAGAAGTTGTTGGCCTCGCCGACCAGGATGCCCGCCGTTTGCGCCATCCCCTCGATCAGCAGGCTGGCCGGCATCACCGGATAGCCGGGGAAGTGATCGTGTAGGTAGTCCTCGGCGAGCGTGACGTTCTTGACCGCCACCGCTCGCCGGCCCGACTCGAACTCCTCAAACCGGTCGATCCAGATCCAGCGCACCAGGTGCCTCAGGCAGCATTCAGTTTGGACTCGACGAAGCGGACGATCGTCCCGACCGTAAAGACGTCGGAGACCTTGTCGATATCGGGATCGGCCTCGAACGCGGTCAGATCGGCGTGCGGCATGCTTTCCCGCAGCGCTTTCAGCCCCGCTTCGTTCATCTTCTTGTTCTGCACGTAATCGGGGTTGCTCAGGATGTCGCGGGGGATCAGCTCTTCCTGCGGGATCTTGATGCCAAAGGTCTTTTCCAGCCGAAAGACAATGTCGAGGAAGTCGATCGATTCGGCACCCAGGTCGCCGGTGAGCGTGGCGTCCTCGGTCACCTCGTCTTCCTCGACACTCAACGCTTCCACCAGCGTCTCGCGAACCTTCCCGAAAATCTCCTCTTTACTCGGCGTCGGCATGAATGCCTACCTCCACTCGACAACGCGTGTTCTCGCGCTAGGGGCGCCCCGCCGCGCTCGCAGTCGGGCACCCCGCGCTCAACAGGCCGAACAGCGCCCGCAGGTGGGCGCGAATCTGCTC
>Ga0307379_10008395_pt1 | contig 13937 bp, 16 predicted proteins | sample UN2MG_FD_202237 | JGI IMG/M metagenome (GOLD analysis project Ga0307379, IMG submission 202237) | Soil microbial communities from Risofladan, Vaasa, Finland - UN-2 | ecosystem: Environmental > Terrestrial > Soil > Coastal area > Acid sulfate soil | place: Finland: Risofladan, Vaasa | collected...
GATATTTGAACAGTTTAATATCACTCTTGCACAAGCTTCACAAGGCGACTTTGTTGTGTACAATAAACTTGGTTTTGCGAAATCATTATTAAATTTTACAACGGCATTAAGCTCAGCGTGGACACATCCGCAGCGTCCTTGTTCCCCAGTACAAGAATCATTTTGTAAATGCTTTGATGGTCCATTATAACCAATGCTGTAAATAGCAGAACAATCCGTAGGAAAAATAATTGATCCTACCTGTAAACGTTTACATACTGATAACGACTCTAATGACTTCCCTATTTGCATAAACATTTTGAGTTTTTCTAAATACCGTTCCATACTAATGCTCCTTAAATAAACGATTTTTTCCAGTACCATCGTCGGTGATTTCCCAGCATATAAATTTTTCTTGCTTCCAGCCGACGGGCTTACAATAATACGAAAATTCGAATATTATATTTCTCAATAAAGTTCTTTGACAATTCCATACACAGAGTTCGTGTTTTATCCCGCAGTTTAAGCTACACATCAACGGATAAGTTTTTGAAAAGTCAATACGCCCTTCGTGCGTCACTGTACGAACAGTTCCCGGGCCGTCTGCAACTTCCATGCGAGTAACGCCGTTATGGTCAACAGCGATACACCCTCTGAAGAGGCAGTCTTTTGGGTCAATTTTATCAGCGACGATTAATGCGAGACCAACACGAAATACCTCAGGTGCTTTTTTGAACAGAGCCTTTTTAGTTATAGTAACAAGATGTGGTGTAGGCTTTGTTTCATCACCATCTGCCCAAAATGTTCTAACGCTAAAAGATTTTCGTTCACGAACGAAAAGACTTGTTTCTAATTTTATCATTGAAGGTATAAGAACGCTGTTCTCGCCATTTAAGCCAAACCTTCGCGGCAACTGTACTCGTTGAAACTTATTTCTTTTTTGCATTTTGAAACCCCTTTCGTAATACGGGTGAAAAACATATTGTATTATGCCCAAATTGTTGTGCACAGCACGAGACTAAATCATACAGCATTCCTTCACCAAGTAAACGATGCTCCGCAATGCCATTAAGTTTATTTCGGTATCGGCCTTCAGCACATAATGCGGTTTGAATTTGCGACCGCCATGGCTTAGTATCTCTAAGCCAGTGATGTTGCAAGCGTCTGTCATCGAGATAGTTCATAGTATTAAGCAATGACTCTTCGGCAGCTCCCCAATTCTTTTCATACAAATGTATACTGCCAACTTGATGAACGTATGTACCATAACCAACGTTCAAAGCATCTGCAATAAGCCGTTGCAAGCACGTAAACGCAAATATATCGTACGGTAGCCCAAGCCAAGCATCATTACTTCGCATTGTAGTGATTAAGTATAGTCGGTCGTTTCGAAGTAAAAACTGTAAGCTTAAAGTACACGGTATATCTTTATGACCACCGACGTATGACGCTTCTAAGTCACTGCCTTGCCACATTGTGATGACTGCTTGTCGAGAAGTTCGCTTTTCCCTTAAAAGATCAATCAGTAAACTGAGTTGATTATACCGCTTCCACCGAGCGCCGTATGCACCAAACGCGATTCCATCTTCAGCAAATTTTTCATATTGAGGTGCGTACGCTAATAGCATATCAATATTGTCATTGCCTGATAAGTACCACAATACTTCTGCTGCGGCGTATTTCGGCGATAGTTTTCGTCGTGGGTTTAATAAAAACGTAGATTCAAGATTCGTGAGTGTCGCTCTATAACCAAGCAATTCTTTAACTAAGCCAATACGACTTTGAATTGTTGAACCTTGTTTTAATATCTTACTGAGGGTATCCAACCACAGATTATCGATGTTTTCATTTTCATAAATTTTAGACATTTTGTATCTCCTTAAGCGAGGGTATAAAGGTTGTCATATTAAAAACTTTTTCAACAGACTTATCAGTATGGTTTTCGCCAACCCATTGACCTGTTTTGTGTTTATACGAGGCACTAAAATCATCGTCACCCCACATATCATTTAAGTACAGTTTTATTTGTTCACCAAGCCAAGCACCGGTGGCCGGAACAACACCTTTTCCAATCTGTCCAATCGGATAAGCACCCACTGGAACGAAACCTTTAGGCCAGCCCATCAACGCTGCGAGTTCTCTTACGGTTAAACCACGATCTTCATGCGGGTGAATTATATGATGCGAAGTAGAGCATATTGTAGGGCAATGGCCATCCCATCTTATACGGGTCGGTGAGTGTAAACTAAAAGGCAAATTAGAAGTGCGATAAATCCACTTATTATAATGTTTTAAGCTCGCCTTTTTAAGTTCATCGGGACGCCTTTTGGCAAGGGAGTGATAACCTTCGCCCTCTTGTAAACATTTGATCATTGCCCGTTCTTGCTCACTAAATTGATGATAAGTGTCTATAGTCCAGTTAAGACCTCTACTGCCGATTTTCCCCGGTATCGCTTTACGATTCTCGAATAAACCCAATACATCACCAACTGTCGTTCGGTACTCCGGTAAATTCGGTCGCATAACATTAAAATTCTTATTGTCACGATACGCTACAAAGAAATACCGACGCCGCTTTTGTGCGTTACCTTCAGCTGCAGTATTTACAAAAAGATGCGCAATTCGATAATGATTTGGAACGAATAAATCATCGCGTAAGATATTTAGCAATGGTCGCCCAACAATATAAGCTTGTTGCACGCTTTCAAACGCAATCAAATCAAGACCGGCACGAATTCCAAACTCACATAAATCCCAGATATCTCTTGTACACTTTGCATACGGCCCACGTACGTCAGAACAAGAGCCAGCGCTATAACTTGAAAACGATGTACACCGTGGATTACCGTAACAAAACGAGCAGCCTTCCCACACGTCTTTATAAGCATCCCAATCATGCCAATTATCCGCATTCATAAATTTCGTTTGATGCGCTTCGCACGTTTCTCTACCAAAGTTATGAAGTTCCAGCTGGCCTACAACAGGCAATACAGTTTTCATGCCCATCGTGAATCCACCGGCGAAACAATGTATTCCTACACCTTTGTGTTTCATAACTTTGTCTCCTCACATATTCCATCCAATTTACACCGGCCATCATCTCGCCCATGCTTTATGCCGTGTATAAAAGCCATGATGAACGCGGGCTTAAATACTTTTTCGCATAAAAAGTCAGCATGTGCTTCAGCGTCTTTTTGGTACTTCTCTTTTAACTCATCTGATAATTCTGCCATCATTCAGTCTCCTTAAGCCACTCTGCGATTTTCATCATTGAAGTGGCTGGCAAAAATAGTGTGTCCCATCGGCCTTTGGTCCCAGCACATGCATGCCACCCGGTGTTGTCATTTGCTACTTTATACACGTTTTTAACCAGCATGCTTTCATAGCCAGTCACCGCCCCGCTTGTTATTGATATTTGCCATTCATTTAATGAACCGGCATAAAAGCTTTTCATCACGAGCACTTCAATATCTTTTACTATGCCAGTCATACAATTCGTCCGAACAGCAGTGACTTTCACTCCACGATGTAAAGCAAGTATTCGTTTTAAGTTCGGCGGAACGTAGCTTTCGCCTTTATCACGTAATCGAATGTCGTCTTTTGAACGTTTTGCTTTTGTTAAATTTGACTTACATATTTCATCAACTGCTGCAGGCAACGGAAGTCCAAATGCAATCGCGGCTCCTTTAGTGACGAATTCTAAATCAGCTAAACCGTCGAGCGTCTCAAGTTCATCGCAATGAGCTAAACCGAGAATCGTTTCACCAAGCTCTTCGACCATTAATTGCACTCTTGCAAGACGAGGATCGTGGTCAACTTTCATCATTGCTTCCATTGCAGTTGCGTTATTAATACACATGTTACCGATGTCTTTAAGGAACAGTGACATATTAACGTTTTTCTTGTACTCCGTTAAATCTTTATTAATGCTAAAGCCTTGTTTGCAGTGAAATATTTTTGTTTTTTCAAATTGTTTGTCGTTCATTTTACTATGTCCTTTCTTTTATTAGCCTTTATTTAGCCATGTTTTAACTTTTTCAGGAGAACCGTGACAAGATGCCGGAATTTTATTATAAACATAGTTACATATTTCGAATAAATCTCTACAGTTATCTTCGTCTGCTTGACCCATCGCGCCCATGAGATTGTTTTCTAAAACATACCGAAGAAAACTACCAGTTGGACACTTATCTTTTACGTATCTGTCGATTGAGTCTTTTATACTTTGTTTCATTTTACTATGTCCTTTCTTTTATTAAGTCTTTCGACCAATTGTTCATTTATCGCTCTTTTCCAACATTCCCACCATGCCTCGAAGTCTTCTTCACATTCATAGCTTATTCCTTGTTCAAGACAATATGATTCAAATGCATCCCAATTATATTTATCTTTTTCTTCTTGTTTCATTTTACTATGTCCTTTCTTTTATTAAAGTTTTCAACCCAATGACTGGTTGTATTTTTAGAATTACACGACCAACATCTTGCTATCTTTTTCTTACTTACAAAAGTTAAAAGACAATTTCGGCAGTATATCATATAGAAAATCATGTCCTTATTTTTTGCGTGCATGAAGTCTTTCTACCAACTGTTCTCTTGTTATTTCGATTGCGCCAAAACGTACGGCTTGTTGCCTTTTGCTCGCGGTTAAATCGTAATGCGGTAAAGATGAAGTTCCAGGCTGGAACCAACCCCGCTTTAAGCTTAAGCGTTTTGCCATTGCATGTAACTCATCGGTTGTATCTGCAACCATGTGACATGCTTTGCCGTGCCTCCATCGTTGAGTCATAGCACAAAGAAATAGGCTATCTACGTATACACTCATATTAAAACTCCTCTGATACATACTCTGGCCGGTCACAAAGCTCCATGTCTTTTGACACAGCTAATTCTTTCAAAAACTCAATGAACTTTGCAGTTTTTCTATACCCGCGACCACTTCGTTGAAAGGCATTCTTGCGAACAAATAAAGAAATTAATTGCGCTGTGCTACCTTTGTCCCATCCACACCAATCACAAACATCGCGAAATTCAATTTCATTATTATATAATAATTGCTTTACGAAATCATGCGGAAATGGCGTTTGTAAAATGCGTTTAGCCAATAAGCTCGGGGTAAGTAAAACGTTATTCGCATTGACAGCTTCAGAAAAATCCTTGTAGCCAAAAATTCGATGTGAATAAACTCTTTCAAGAAAATTAGAAATATACTGTACGTGACATTCTTTAACTTCAACAGTATGAAGTCCTTTATTTGAAAAAGTTCGACAAGCTAATGCTAATGCAAGACGACACAGTTTGAACCGCATTGAGCCTCTGTCAATGATAGGCACGAGTTCTGTAAAGATAGAACACAGTCGTGTTGCTTCTGATAAAATAAGATTAACCGCCTCAGGCGTAAAAGTCACTTGCTCCGGTACTCGTGTCCATGCCCAAAGAATCAGTCGGTGACAAAGCTCTTCAGTGTGTATGTGCTTTATTTGTGGGCGGTATTGTTGCAGTTTATTTAAGATATCAGTAGAGATTTCTTCAGCAGAAACTAAAAGAACCGCGTCGAATCTACGAATGTCTTCGAGCCCACCTATCAATTCTTTAACTGCTTCGATCCCAAAATTATATGCTGACAATGGTATGTCACCACGAGGGTTACTGACCATTATTAATCGTGTACGAGCATGCGTACGTCTTTTTTCAATTTTAGGAATTTCAGCGATGCCCGATGATCGCATATCCGTAAGTTTTCCAATAACTTCAGTACTTGTACCTTTGATTTCTTCAAGTATAACCAAGCGTTTATCATGTGTTGGAATTACGCCCCATGTCACGAACCAACGATTGCCCGTGCTTACTTGTTGTAGTCCGCCTAAAAGCCCAGCGACAGTCGCGTTCTTACATTCGACCCTTTCACCTAAATTATAATGTTTCATTAATCGAATTAAACTTTCTGATTTGCCTTGCGAACTGTCACCTGCTATAAGCGTTTCGACCCACCCTTTGGTCAATTTGCCATCGAAGTTAAAAAGTAAAACGCTGTGATACGTAAGGTCAATTATAAAATGTAAATCTTGTCTTTCAAAAATATGAGTAATGTTAGCAGATAAGTCAGAATAAATACCTTTTAATTTTTTATCAATAGCTTCAACAGTCCATTTTTTAGGCTGAAATACTTTTAATGCTTCTAAGTCTAAATCAGAGGGCTGATAACTCGAAAGTGCATCACAAGTTGTCACTGCCTCACTTGCTAAAATAATAGATTGTTGTGTTTTAGGATGCGGATACATCCGGCCTATAAATTCGTATCCTTCATTCGTTTCAAGACCGTGACCAATACATAAAGCCGGTTGTAAAATGTCATCGACCGAACGAGAGCTTATTTCAAGTTGTGGTGCAAGTCGAATATCTTCGACGTTATAATATTCTATTGGCGTGAACTCTACAACTTTGCAAGCTGGAATACGCAAACCTGCCATAATAGCGTCACGTTGAGTTAATTTTGATGTTGCAACCATTTCTAATATGGCAGGTGACTCAGGGTGCAGTGACATTTCAACCAATCCGTTTTTATCCGGCGTAGTTGCAAATATCGGACAAAGTCCACACATTGCTTCACCTCGTGAACACGAGATTCTAATTACTTTTGGTATCACGTATGGGGCAGTATCCATTGCGGCAACAGTGGCTTTTATTTTAATCCGTTTCCCAGTATATTTTGCTTGAGATGCTTGATTTAGATGGAGTTCAATGACTTCACCGACGTCATCAACACCTAATTGAAACTTTGCTTCCCATTCAGGCGTTGATGCGATTACTTCTAAAAAGTCCTTATCAGTTTTCTTTTCAACGCCAAAATAGTCATTAACGTCACCCGTTGGATACTTATCAATATCAAGAGGCAAATCAATTTTACTAATATGATTAACCCCACTTTTAAGACGAGCACAAAGCATATCAGCAGCTTTATTCCCTTCTATATCAATATCTAAGCAAACATATACATCTTTGTCTTTAAAGAAAATATTAAATGACGATTCCCAGTTTCCTTCACCGGCTGTAGCTGTAATTGCGCCAATACCATGTTTATTCATTTTACTGGCAGTGACAATAGCTTTTATTTCACCGCCACATATTATAACAGTTTTATATTTTAATTGGTCTAAAGGAAACAGTCGAATCGCGCCATGGCCACGTTTGTTTTTCATCTTCTCAGAGCCTGGCGCTCCGGGCAAGTATCGCCTAATATTTACTACAAGTCCATTACTGTTCGTGATAGGAACAGAAATTCTTCCGCTGTCAAAGCCTATTCGATATTGTCGAATAAGATTATCAGTGACGCCTCGAGCATACAACTCTTTTAAAAAGGGCTTTGCTGTCCATAACAATTCATGCCACCGTTCGACTGCACTGCTATCAATTATCTTAACGTTTTCAAAAGTATATCGTGTAGCTAAATCTTCATACATAACCCGACGGGTTGTCGCAAGAACTTTAGCTAAAAACGTTATTAAGTCACCTTTAGCTTTACAACCAGCTGTATGGCACATAAACAAGTTTTTCTTAACGTTGATAGAACAACTTGGAGTCTTGTCTTCATGAAAAGGACAAAGAACTTTTACTTCATCGTCAGTTGCAAACTCGAACTTGCACCCGCATCTTTCAAGTTCGGTTAAAGCGCTTATTGATTGCAGTTGTTTCTCATCCATGCGTTATTTCCATGTGCTATATAAAACTATAGCGGACGGCCTCGACGCGGATTCGCCCGCTATAGCATGAGAAAGTCAATTAAAAGTCGTCCGTTGCTTTTGTTGCAGCATCGTCCGTTTCAGTGGTGACATCATATTGAGCTTGAATTTTTTGCTCTTTATGATATTTTGTAAACATTTCATGAAGCTCTTTACACTTCGCATATTCTTCTTCTGATACCCATGGCGACCCTTCTTCCGGATTTGCCATGTCGTAGCCGTACCAGTCACCTTTCGGATTGTTTCGTAAAGAAACGATCGCATCAAATACACAACCATAAATTGGCGCTTTTCGCATTTGAATAAGACTTGCGAATTTTGAGCCTGCTCGCCAATTACCTCTTGAAAAAGACAAAATAGCAGGTTCACTTCCTAATTCATGTTTGTGTAACAATACAATGAAGTTCATATGCTCAACGTGCCGAATTAAAAGCTCTGGTCGAGTTGAGTGTTTCTCTGAACGAAGGGTTGTACTACGTGACTTTGCTACAATTGGATCATTCGGGTCAATCGTTCGATAAACAATCGAAGGCTCTGCGCCTTTTAATTGAATTGGATTCCAAGTTATCCACTCTACGTAAAAGAAAAGTGGAATAATTTGAAATGCTGTTTTTGCGCCTTCGAGCGTACGTCCTTTTTCATTACGAGGCATCTCAGCGATTAGGGCATTAGCCGGTGACAATATCACGTCGCCCGGATTAAACACTTGAAGCAATTCATCCGCAGCAGATTTTTGAATCACTTTTATAAACGGTGGCGTGATGAACTCTTTAAGCGCTTCAATCCCCAGTACCTCTTCTTCTGCCATAAAAGTTGGTACATTCAAATCAGGTACAACGTTTGTGATTGACTTACTATTATCCTTTTTTGCCATTTTTGATACTCCATTCACTGTTTATTCGTTATTGTTTATTCATTATTCGTTAATGCATTTTCAAAAGTCGCTTCAACCTCCTTTCCAGTGACTTTATCTAAAGAACCCACTATTTCATCTAAATCGCGTTTAATAGTTAATCGCATTGAGTATATCGGATAAGTGTCCTCTGGGTTAAGTCCGGGCGGTGTTGGTTTGCCTTGCTCAGCAAGTATCGAAACAGCTTCACAAATAGTCGGCCAATGTAATCGTACCGCTTTATTGGTATATTCAGTTATAGTCACCCCGAAGAAATTTAATAAAGCATTGTACTCTTCTGGGTTTTTATTTCGATTTGGAAGTTTAACATTTAATCTTACTTGAGGCGTAGCAGTAGCAAGTGACGCTCGAATTGGGCCTTGTATATTACGCCCAATGTAGACTGCACACGCTACGTTTTCAAGAATATTTTGTACTCCATCGGCTTCTTTTCGAAGGTCGTTCGTAAGCTTTGAAACTTCACGAATAACACTAACGAGGTTTACGATTTCTTCGAGAGAACATTTACCGTTTTTAACGGCGTCACGAATAGTTGATAATTCAGTATAGCAAGACACATGCAACTTTTTAATTTTAGAATACTCTTGTACTAACTTTAATAATTGATTCATGGTTCTATTCCCTTTTATAAGTTTTTAAGACGTATTTGTTTTCAACGGCATTGAACAGTAACAAATTAAATGCTTTGTAATGTTGCGAAATTGCAACAACACTATTCACTACAATTAACATCGCTCCAACTATACAGATGCAATCTTCGCTTGGTTTATATTTAAGTTCGTGTAATCTTCTAAGAATAGTCTGTCCAAAGAGCTCGGTGTCCCACGCACTACAACGACGGTCGTCATTATCAAAAAGATACTTGATGTCACCAAAAGCTTTGGCCTTTGATGTGTCGATACTGTTGCGAGGATGCTCGACTATATATACGTTCGCCATATTAGTTTCCGTTCTCAATGCTCGGCATTGCTGTGAGTATCCGTGTCATTATGTGCCGAATGTCTTGCAACTGTAATGCAGTGACTTGTTTATTCAACACTCGCATAGCTATTTCTTCATCAATCGTTTGTGGTACTAATAAATCAGTTATGCGCACAGATGCCCTTGTTCCTTTACGAACGGCTCGTTTCTGCGCTTGGGACCGATGAATCATTGACCACCCTTGCGAATAAAATATTTCTTGCGTAGTGTTACAACCATGATCTTTATCAGTTCCGGCCCATTCAGGTATATGTCCCCATAAATCTAAGCCAAGACCACCCGCGGCTGGGTTGCCGATAAAGACTTTTACATCTGGGTCTTCATTGTAACTATCTTGTGCGATTTGTCGATCTTTGTCACTTGTACCACCGTAATACGTGACATGTTTAATGCCTTCAGCCGTTAGTCTTTTTGAAAGCATCTTAATCACCGACACCCAGTTAGTCCAAATGATCGTTTTTTCATTTGAATGTTTTTCTCTAAGAATACGAACAACAGCATCGATTTTTGGATTTGGTGAAATCTCTTCAATACGTGAACCTTCATTAAGCAGCTCACCGTCATCACTATACTGCGCATCCCACTTTATATAACCAGATGTAATTTGAGATAATCTAAGAAGTTTAGTCAAAATATGATTCGCAGTTAATTGTTTATTTGTTGAGTTGTTTACTTCGTTTTCGCATTCAATTAACAATTTCTTTTGTAAAGACGTATAACAATCGTATTGAAATTTTGTCATCTCAACTTCTTCGACGTCGTACGTTTCTTTTGGTAACTCAGGCAACGCTTCAGCGGCTGAAATCATAAAACAAAGACGGGAGAATCGTTCTTGTAAAATAGGTAAATTTTGATAACCTTCTAAAATATCACGACCGTCTTCTCCGCGAATAAACTTTCCATAATACGACTTAAACGCTTTGTGAGATGTAAAACCGCTTAAGCCTTCACCGAGCCATTCAAGTTGTGTCCATACGTCAAAAAGGCTATTAGCAATCGGGGTACCAGTTAAACCCGTTCGACATTTGCATGTATCTCGCAGCTCTTTCATTTTCGTCCAACGTTTAGTTGAATAGCTTTTAATCATGTGCGATTCATCAAGCGTGCATAAATCCCATTCAACCATTCGGAGGGCATCCCAAGAACGTTGAACTGTTTCATAAGAACAAATTACAACAGTGTACTTTGAAGTATCATCTTTTTTGAACGCCTCAACTAATAATTTAATTCGCTCGAGCTTACCACCGCGTAACACCGTTAACTTTCCAGGTTGCGTAGCAAAGTCAATGAATTTATTATGCCAGTTCATGCGCATATTTTTAGGAACGACAATAAGAGCTCGATACATTCGATCTTCTTTTTTATATACACGGCCTGCTTCGAAGCAAACCCTTGCGATTATAATCGGGGTCTTCCCTGTACCTTGTTCCATCCATTCGTTTGAACCTTCTTCAAAGAGTTGTGTTGCAAGGGCAACCTTTTGAAACGACATTAATGGCCTAATTGGATGGTCGATAAAGCCTTTTGGCATTTCTGGGATTTCGCCATTTAATTTATACGCAGCTTTAACGCGAGAGTTCAAAGTTTGCTTGAGAAAACGAGCTAACAAATATGTATAAAGTAATTTAGCTTCTTTTGTGAACGTGACTTGTTCGGCAGGCCAAAGACCGTTGACAAGGATTGCAGTAAAATCTGTTCCGCCAACTAACCATTGTGACTGAGCATTTGGACTATACATTCTTTTTCGTTCAGGGATACGTGACATAAACGTTTTCTCTGCACGCCACGATGGGGATTTATGTGTGTTGTCTAAACGCAAAGCGTAAAGATCAAAAATGAATCGCTTATTATTATCGTCCAACCCAATATGTAAACGATCATTCGACATAAATTGAATTGGAGCCAATAGTCTTTTGGTACTATCGTTTAATGGCTCAAGAAAGTTTTGTGTAATAATGTCTAATTGTTTCATATTATTTCCTATAGTTCTATGTAGTATTTTTCTATTTTTATATTATATCATGTTTAATGTCACTTGTAAATAAAAAAATAAAATATTTACAAAAAAATATAGATGAGTGAGCTGTGCAGCGTTTGGTCAGTACTTCACATTGGAAAGGACCTGACAGCTCACTCATTTAAGCAAATGTGGATTCTTTCTTACTTGACGCGATGCTTGCAAATGCAAGACGACCGGTGACTTTATTTTCTGAGTCATCGTTCCTTTTATCACGCAATACTCCGCAGGTAATCGTGTATAATTTTCATGTAATACTTTTGCTAACGATTTTTGATCCCATACTTTTGGATTATTCTCACATTCTTTTACCCAGTCATCTACAATATTTATTACTTTCTCATTGTTTCTTAAATACACTGTTCCACTTAATAATTCAAACTTATCAGACTTATTAAGCTTTGCTCTCGCGTACCACTCTCTATGATTAAATTCATAAGCAGCGATGTCACAATCAATTGTGTCGAATAAAGTGGGATAAGCCTTAAGCTCTGCATCACAATCAATCCATACAACATCAACGCCCGGGAATGCCCGAAGCATCTCAGCTAAAAAGATGGGCTTATAATTAGTATTCTTAGACCAATCTTTTAAGTTAGGAATGCCCACCACGTGATATCGAGTATTATACGAGATCATCGACGCAACGAACCGTTTAGCATATTGTTCATAAAGAGTGCTAATTGTGTAGTAACTTACTATCAACCAATCGTTCATCTTGATGTCGCCAGATAATAATACATGCATTTATCTATTACAATTTCTGTTTTTAATAATGGCAATAAAGTCATTGTATACTCATTGTCACCGCCATACGCATCTTCAAAGTGTGATTGAATAGCTAATGTTCTTTTAACTGGGTTCATATGAGTTGGCGGCCTGTAATATACATTATCTTTTTCAAAGTAATGATCGTATTTAAGCGAATGATAAAATGGCTTTGGATTTTTCCCATTATGTGTATAAATTCCATTTATTCCAACGCAATCTGGCTGTGATTGAATGGCTTTTAATATTTCAGAAATATAATAAACGGGGATAACGTCATCTTCATCAACATAACAAAGATAGTCACCTTGTGCACGACCAAGAAGTATTTGTTGCTTTGCTCCAATTGATATTTCTCGGTTATCAGTTTCGATAACTAATTCAACGTCAGGCGTTAACTGCGGTTCTAAGATAGACAGCATCCGCTTTAGAAAGTAGTCTTGCCGTTCAACGATACTTGACACTAATATTGATAGTTTCATTTTATTATTCCTATTAAAATGCAGGCAATGCTTTTCCACCTGACCTTACTTTTGGAATACTTCTAATATCTGTTCCTGAAAAACCAAGACCTTCAGACCGTGGAATGTTTGCACATTTTACACCATGCTTTGTTGCCCAATCTATAACTAATGGATTACCTGACAATAAAATATCGAAAGTTGGTAAACCAACAACTGACGCTCTGTTACATAAAATTCCGTCTATTAAAACGACGTTTACTTTGGGAAGTAAACGAAAAACCTTTACAAAAACTTTCTTAATTTCTGTACGGGAGCAAACGTGGGGTCCATCATTTGTTATACCAATAATAATTTTATCATAGTTCTCATATAGGGACATAACTGTCAAAATATGTCCAAGGTGTGCTGGCTGAAATTTACCAGGAAAAAATGCTATCATCTTATGCCCTTTCATATATTTCGATTGTTCGTTGACATTTGAATGCTGAAAGCATGGGGATATTTACATACCACTTTTTAGCTCGAATTAATTTTAAGAATGAACATTTCGGAAATGGAAAAAATGTACTGATATTCATTGTGACAAAGTATTTGGCTTGTATTGACTGCATAGCTTTATCAAGATATTCCACAATTTTATCTCGATTAAAATAGCAAAAGATATTACCATCATAGAGAATGTCGCCTTGTACTGGGAAAGGTGAATCAAAGTGTGTCTCTAAATCAGCTTGAATAAATGTAGCATGTTTATTGTATAGTAAACCAAACCATTTTTTGTTACACATTTCAATGTGCTTATCCGCAATTTCAATGCCGGTATATTGATGTGTGCATTTCAGTTTTTGAAGTATTGGAGCAGAGCCAGAACCAATTTCCACCATTGAGCATATAGGTGACACTGAATCCATCCAATCACAAATGTATTCGAAAAGAGGTATGAATTCTAAATGATCAAAATACTTGTAGTAGCCTCTTGCCACGGCTTTATTATAGTACTCTGCTGTCATATTATACTGTTGTTGAAACAGTTTACTCATGTTTATAATACTCCATCTCTTTAAGAATGTCACTGTTATC
>Ga0307379_10008396_pt1 | contig 13932 bp, 10 predicted proteins | sample UN2MG_FD_202237 | JGI IMG/M metagenome (GOLD analysis project Ga0307379, IMG submission 202237) | Soil microbial communities from Risofladan, Vaasa, Finland - UN-2 | ecosystem: Environmental > Terrestrial > Soil > Coastal area > Acid sulfate soil | place: Finland: Risofladan, Vaasa | collected...
AAAATGTGAGGAGGTCGTGGGATATACAAGAGAGGAGCTTTGTTCTACTGATTTCGATTTTCGTTCACTTGTCGCACCGGAATCGTTGGGCTTGATAAATGATAATTTCGCCAGGCATTTAAGAGGTGAAGAAGTTCAGCCGTACGACTATTCGATCATAAAAAAGGACGGCAAGAGAGTTGAAGCGATCAATACAAGCAAATTGATACAGTATGAAGGAGAGGCGGCCATTCTTGGGATAGTAACTGACATTACCGAGCGTAAAAGTGCCGAACAGGCCCTTCGAGAATCGGAGGAGCGGCTGAAAATATTGTTCGAGTCGGCGCCGGATACTATTTACCTGGTCGACTCTGAAGGCAGATTCATGGACGCCAATAGAGCGGCGTTTGAACTGGTTGGGTTTTCCAGAAACGAAGTAATCGGTAAGAGCCTGGCTGAAATAGGCTTGTTGTCTCCCGCGCAATTGTCGAGGGCAAAAGAAAATTTGAAAAAGGTGGTTGCCGGCAAACTTTCAGGTCCGAATGAATATAGATTAAAAAGGAAAGATGGTACTCATATTTCCGTTGAAGTGCGAACCTTCCCTGTGAAAATAGCCGGCACAGTGTTAACCCTGGGAATTGCTCGTGATATTACCGAGCACAAGCGGACCGAGAAGGAGCTACTTGAACATCAGGCAAAACTTAAGTCTTTGGCGTCTCAGTTGTCGCTTACGGAGGAGCGTGAGAGACATCGTTTGGCTACTGATTTGCACGACCAGATCAGCCAGTCTCTGGTGATCTCCAAGATCAAGCTGGACCAGCTTAGCAAATCTTCGAGTTCGGATGAATTCAACGAGCCTCTGGCGGATATCTCTAACTGCCTTGGGCAAATCATTGACGACACGAGGGCATTGACATTTGATTTAAGCTACCCTATACTCTATGAACTGGGTTTTGAGGCGGCGGTAGCCGAATGGCTTACTGACCAAATTCAGGAAAAACACGGAATCAGATCTGAATTTGTGAATGATAGGCACCAGAAACCGCTGGATGACGACATTCGCGTGCTCCTGTTCCGTAACGTGCGAGAACTGCTTATTAATGTCATTAAGCACGCACAGGCAAACAAGGTAAAAGTTTCGATTCGCAAGGTTAAGGATCATATACGCGTCAGCGTTGAGGATGACGGAGTCGGATTTGATCCCGTCGAGGTAGCGTCAATGGCAACAAAAAGGGCTGAATTCGGGCTCTTTAGTATCCGGGAGCGTCTGGAACAACTGGGAGGACTGATCGAGATTAATTCCAAGATGGGGCGAGGCAGTAAGATTACAATGACGGCGCCGCTGAGACGTGAAGATTTAGCTGATGGGACATAATTATGAGCATAAAAGTTTTATTAGTTGATGACCATGCGATTATTCGAGAGGGCCTGCGTTCGCTGCTTGAAAAGGAACCAAAGATGGAAGTGGTTGCCGACACAAACGACGGCCGAAAGGCACGTGACTTGGTGCGAGAGCTCTCCCCGGACGTAGTCATCATGGATATTACTATGCCGGAGCTCAATGGAATCGAGGCGACACGTCAGATTACCGCCGAGTCGCCGCGCGTCAAAGTGATTGCCTTGTCGATACACTCTAAAAAGAGGTATGTGGCTGATATGCTCAGCGCCGGAGCAGCAGGTTATATCCTGAAGGAATGTTTGTTCAACGAGCTCGTTCAGGCGATCCGGGCCGTAGTCGCCGGGGGTCAATACCTTAGTCCCAGAATCACCGACGTGGTAGTCAGTGACTACGTAAAACGTCTGTCGGCCGCTCCTGATTCACCGGTAGCAACTCTTACAAGCAGGGAACGCGAAGTGCTCCAGCTCGTGGCCGAAGGAAAGCCCACCAAACAAATCGCTCTGGAGCTGCACGTAAGCACCAAAACCATCGAGGCGAATCGCCGTCAAATAATGGAAAAGCTGAACAGGCACAGCATCGCGGAGCTTACAAAATACGCCATACGTGAAGGTTTGACTACTCTCGAACCGTGAGCGTAGCGCGCCGAGCGTATGGGATTTAAATTTCCAGTGAGTTTCAATTCTTATGCTAAAAAAATAGGTTTTTCGTAGCTGATATTTAGGATTATCCTATTTGCATTCATCCGCCGTTTTGTCGATAAAAAACATAGAAATGTTTTTTGGTGGGATGTTAGCCATAGTATGAAGTTATGCTAACAGACGGCAAGGTGGTACATTGTTTTTTGGATTGTCGGCGGTTTGATATGTTCGGCGGTCCATTTCGCCGAGGATAATAAGGACGGATAATGGACATGAGCCGGTATTAATCATGTCTGTGGGGGTATCGTCCTTATTTTTTTTTGCTTCTTTGGCTCCCATTCTATTTTTTTTCCTTCCCAGTCGGATTTCTATTATTCCGTCTATATTTACAACAATCAAACGGAGCAGGAAATAATCAGCATAATATAGTTGATGACAAGGTAGAAATTAGCTATTCTATCTATCGTCAACCTCTAATGCAGATGGTTTGAACAACAGTTCGGTGCAAATAGAAAGGAAGAAAACCTATGAACGGTAAATTTCCCCCGGATCCCAAATCACCGAAACATGATCCTAAACTGAATTGGAGCGGCACACGCAGGACTTTCATCCGCAATACTTCTCTAATGGCCGCAGGCGCGGTTGCCGGTGCGTTGGCGCCTCAGGGGTACGCATTAAATGATAGTACTGAAAGAGTGATCAGGAATACTCCAAGCTACAATCCTGATATGGAGTATCGTCGGCTGGGAAAGACCGGGCTTTGGGTCTCGGCCGTGTGCCTGGGCGGGCACTGGAAGCGCGTTAACGTGATGGAGCAGGACTTCGACAAGAATCGCCGCGATGTTGTCAGCCGATGCATTGATGTTGGAATAAATTATATCGACGCGTGCTGCCGGGCCGAGGTATTAGCCTACAGCAAGGCACTGAACGGACGTCGTGATAAGATGTATATGGCCCTGTCATACTGCAACAAGGAGGTGCGCAACGAAAACTATCGCACCGCTAAAAAGCTTATGGAAAGCCTGGATTCCCTGCTGGCCGAGTCCAAACAGGAATACACCGACTTGTGGCGCATTACCTGTTTGGAGCCCGGAGGCAAACACACGTTCAATACATCCTGCGAGTTGATAGCGGCCCTTGAAAATGCCAAAAAACAGGGCAAGGCACGGTTCATCGGCATCTCCTCGCACGACAGACAATGGCACAAGATGATGATAGAATATTTTCCCCAGATTGAAGTGGTCCTGTTTCCGTACACTTCCATGAGCAAAGTCGCCCCGGAAGACAGCTTGTTCGATACGGTTAAAAAACATGACATAGGCGTTTTCGGTATCAAGCCCTTTGCGAGCAATTCGCTGTTTAAGGGCAGCAGCGCCCCGAATGATCCTCATGCCGAGGATGATGACCGTAAGGCGCGACTGGCAATCCGTTATATCCTGTGCAACGATGCCATCACTGCGCCTATACCGGGGTTAGTCAGTACACATCAGGTGGATAACATGGCCAGGGCGATAAAAGAGCGACGGACACTGGATTTAAAGGAGAAGGCAGAGCTTCAGCAGGCTGCTGACGAAATGTGGGCTAATCTGCCGGCGAACTACCAATGGCTGAAAGACTGGGAGTACGTGTAGAAGAAGTCAAATCATCGGCGGCTTATTCGTCCGCATTACTGAGATAGTTTCGCGAAGGAAACACGGATGGGATATTTGAGATTATGCCTTTTCATGTTCATTTTAGCAACAGTAGCTGTTGGTTTAGTCTCCTGTAAAGAACAGATTGGGCAGGAATCTCCGCTGCTGCTTGAAGAAGGAGGTGGCGCTGAGGAACTTGTCTCAACGGCCGGCCCGGCAGCCGATAACAGCCGCTGCCATGTATGTCACATAAACTATATGAATGAAGCACTTGCTTTCGTTCATGCCCAGACCGATATCGGTTGTGAACAGTGCCATGGTACATCGGATGCCCATTGCTCCGACGAGGATAACATCACGCCGCCGGATATTATGTATCCTGCGGCGAAGATAAAGTCATTCTGCATGGACTGTCACTCAAAAGACAAGATTAATATCCCTGTTCACAAATCCGTTATATTTGATACCGAAACCAAAGAAGGATGCTGCACCGAATGTCACGGTGACCATCGTCTGAGCCATCGCACGCGAAGATGGGACAAAACGACCGGGAAGCTGCTCGAAGACGACAAAGTGCGTATGCTGACCGATGAGATGCTCGAAAAAAATTAAGCTCATATGTTTGAAACCGGCTTTTCCGGAAAAGCTTTTTTCTAAAAACTGTTTTTTTTCGCTGGATTAACTGAATTCGGCCCTGATAACTGAGTCGGGAGGTACTAAAAATGAGTAATATCTTATCACGAAGGGAATTTATTAATGTTATGGGAGCAGCGGGGGTTACTGCAGCTCTGGCGCACACTTCTGTTCAAGCGGCCAGGCAGAAGAGACCGCACGTGGTATTTGTGACCGGCGATGATGAGTATCGCTCTGAGATTACTATGCCGTTCATTGCAAAACTCCTTGAAAGCAAGAGGCAATTTGAGTGCACTGTGCTTTATGCTGTTGACCCAGGTACCGGTGAGCACAACCCGAAGTACCAGAAAAACATCGAGGGGTTGGAGGCTCTTAAGACGGCGGATTTGGCGGTGTTCTTCATGCGGTTTCGCGCTCTGCCGGATGAGCAACTAAAACTGATTCTCGACTACGTCAACTCGGGCAAGCCCATCGTGGGCCTGCGTACCAGCACGCATGCTTTCCGCTACCCATCGGAGGATAAAAACGCCAGGTATAACAACGAGTTCGGGATTGAAGTGTTCGGGCAGAAATGGATTACCCATCACGGGAACAAATCCAGCACAGAGGTCTCGATTATCCCGAGTATGCGCCAGCACACGATTTTACGCGGCATATACGGCTCGTTTCCTTGCAGTTCGTGGTTGTACCATGTTGAGCCGCTTGTCGGCGATTGTAAGTCGCTCTTGATGGGCAAGGCCATCAACTCGAACAAAACCAAGGATCAGGACAAATACCCTCTGACCCAGCCGGTAGCGTGGACCAAGACCTACAAAGGTGCCCGGGTGTTCTTTACTACATTGGGGCATCCGAAGGATTTTGAGGAATATGCAGTGCGAAGGATGCTGATGAACGGTATCTACTGGGCGTCAGGTATGGATGTGCCCGAGGGAGGTGCCCTCGCCGAACCAAAAGGTGAACTGGCGGGCTGGGAGGCCCCAGACACTCATTGAGGTTGAATATTATGAACCGTCGTGATTTTTTGAAGAGTTGTGCTACTGCAGCACAGGGATTTGTATTATCGAATTGTGCTTTTGAAGCGGCCGGCTGTGCGTTGTCCGGAGGGTCCGGGCAGGTCCCTATTGACCGAGAGCCTCCGAACATCGTTTTCATCTTCATCGATGACATGGGCTGGCGAGACGTCGGCTTCATGGGCAGTCAGTATTACGAGACACCAAATATTGACAAGCTCGCCGGCGAAGGGATGGTCTTTACAAGTGCCTATTCCAACGCGCCTAACTGCGCTCCGGCAAGGGCCTGCCTGCTCTCGGGACAATATGGCCCCAGGCATGGTGTTTATACTGTTGACACTTCAGCCCGAGGGCCATCCAGGTTGAGGAAACTTATACCGATAACCAATACTACAGTTCTTGATGCAAACATTGTCACCATTGCCGAAGCTATCAAGTCTGCCGGTTATGTCAGTGCCAGTATCGGCAAGTGGCATCTTGGCGATGACCCGCAGTTCGGTCCCACAGGCCAGGGCTTCGACGTCAATGTCGGCGGCTACAGCGCAGGCCAGCCACAAAAAGGCTATTTTGTACCCTATAAAAATCCCGAACTTCCCGATGGTCCGCCGGGTGAATACCTCACCGACAGGCTCACAAGCGAGGCATTGAATTTCATCGAGTCCAACAGCGACAAGCCCTTCTTTCTCTACCTGCCGCACTATGCAGTTCATACGCCCCTGCAGGCCAAGGCCGGGATCATCGATAAGTACAAGAAGAAGCCCGTCTCCAACGGACAAGAAAACGCGACCTATGCCGCGATGATTGAGAGCACCGACCAGGGCGTTGGACGTATCATGGACAAGCTCGATGAGCTGGGGCTTACAGAAAACACCATTGTTTTCTTCTTCTCCGACAACGGCGGTGTTAAGGGCATAACTTCAAACCAGCCACTGCGCGGAGGCAAGGGAATGCTGTACGAGGGTGGAATTCGTGAGCCTATGTTCGTTCGCTGGCCCGGAGTTGTCAAGCCCGGCACAATCTGCGATACGCCGGTCATCGGGATTGATATGTATCCGACGATTCTCGAAATGACTGGTGCCCGGAAACCCGAAGGAAAAGTGTTGGACGGCGAAAGCATTGTGCCGCTTCTCGAAGGCGGAAAAAGTCTCAATCGCACGGCTCTCTTCTGGCATTTCCCCGCTTACCTCCAGGGAAAGGCCGAAGGTGCCAGAGACCCTCATTTCAGGACGCGCCCCTGCGCGGCGGTTCGAATGGGTCACTTCAAGCTCATCGAGTATTTTGAGGATGGCGCCCTGGAACTTTACAATCTCAAAGATGATATAGGCGAGCAGAGAAACCTCGTCGATGATATACCGGAAAAAGCAAGGGAACTGCACAAGTTGATGCTTGCCTGGCGCAAGGCAGTCAAAGCCCCAGTCCCAACCGAACTCAACCCCGAATACGATCCATAGTCGAGCTTGCGCGATACGTAAAGCCCGTGTTGTTTTGATTTTGCCGGGCAAAACCACAGGGATTAGCTTTTCTTTTTTAAGATTTTGCTTTCTGTCCCTGCCATGAGTCGTTTTATGTTTTCCCGGTGGCGGATAATAACCATCAGAGGTATTGCGGTTGCCGCGATGAGCAAGGGCCATAGACTGAAAAAATTCCAGCCTGGTATTAAGATAATGGCCGAAACCAGAACAAGTGGAAACATAACAGAGGCGGCTATTGATGCCAGAGAGACGTAGCGCCATATCAAAACCACTACTACCCATACTGCAACGGCAAACGAGGCACAGATTGTATAATACGGCCAAAGGCCCAGTGCCACGCCAAAACTGGTTGCGACGCCTTTGCCGCCTTTGAATTTTACATATATCGGGAAGATATGACCTGAGATAGCTGCACAGCCCACCGCCAGCCATAACCATAGCATAACAGCACTATCCGGTTTAGCAATAAACATCGTCACGAGCATTGGGACCAGACCTTTAAGCACATCGAGCGCAAAGCAGATATAGGCCCATTTCCTGCCGAGGGCGCGGGCGACATTGGTCGCGCCGATATTGCCTGAGCCGATCGAGCGCAGGTCTTTGCCGTGTGCTTTGGCGATGAGAAGCCCAAACGGTATCGAGCCAACTAAATACGCTGCCAAGATAGCGAGTGTGAAGATCAGGTACATTATTTTTGGTCTTTCCTATGCAATATGGATTCATAGACAGTCATCAATTGCCTGCCTGCCCGGCGGATAGAGATTTTTTCCTTAATATTGTCTTCGATAATTGCCTGCGATGCTTTCTGGATATTTTTTGTATCTGTGAAGTAGCTGATAGCATCCGCCAATGCAGATATGTCTTCGGGCGCATCGACCACTTTGCCGTGCCGGTTATTGATGAAGAAGTCAGTCGCACCATTAAATTTCGTTGTTATAACCGGCTTACAGGCCGCCAGAGCCTCGAGAATATATCGAGAACACGGGTCATAGAAAGTTGGCAGGACTGCCACGTCGGATATAGACATAGCATTCTGGATGTTTTGGACATGCCCGAGAAATATTACTTGCTTATCCAGATTAAGTTTCCTGGCTATACAGCGATACTTGTTTATTTTCCCTCCGCCGGCCACTATCAGATATATTGGCCTGAGTGTTTGAGAGCTGCTTAGAAGTGCCAGTGCCTCCAGGAGCACGTCAAGGCCCTTGAGTCTGAAATTATTGGCCCCGAATAAAAGAAATACCGGATTAGTAGAGCTTTTTATCGCAAGTTGTTCAATTATCTGCGTCTTAAGTTTTTGTGCGCTCCCGGGGTCAACGTCATTATCGACCTTGACGCCATTGGGAATTAGGGCTATGCGCTCGCTGTCCAGACCGTAATGGTTTTCGAACTGTTCTTTCACGTAGTTGGAAAGGGCCGCGATTAGTGGACCATTCGGATTTCTGCAGATTCTTTTTTCCGCCCACAGCATTTCTGTTCTGCGCCAGTTTGTAAAAGCGGTGGCTTTTTTATAGGAAATCACAAGCTTGTTCCGATAGCTTGCAGCGTTACGGATTGTGGCTTCGGCAAAACTTCCACCCGGGGGTTGATAGACGTCCGCGAAATCCAGTGGGACAACACTGTGAATAATGTCGTAATTGTTCTGTTTAAGATAATGCGATATCAATTTCGTAAAAGAAGACAACGAAATTCGTTTGGTATGACCGGTTTGACAAAGAATGCGGGCATTGGCAGCAGTATTATCACCGTGTGCTGCCAGTATATCGACGTCAGCGCCGAGCTGGGTGAGTGCAGATGCCAGTTCGAAGACAAGCCACTCTGCTCCACCGAGAGATATATCATAACGCTCTATTATAACCGCAACTTTCATATTCTTCCAGGCACTATAATCGGATAAAATCAGTTTGTAAAGGGGATAGGCACGCCGTGTTTGGCACTGTGCCTGGCTATTCGCCCAACTTTTTTGACCACTTTGCGAATGAAGGCCTTGTCACGTCTGTCCAGGAATTTTTTCCCGGTATAACTTTTGTAAAAGCGAAGACGGTCTGTTTTTGAGAAAGCACTGCCCGGAGCGGAGTAATACAATTGGGCTATATCCTTAACACGAAACCTTTCTGCAAGAATGCGAGGCTTGAATGCACGCTGCAGGTCGATAAGGTAAAAGGTACCATTGTCTGAATAGAATATATGTGCGAGATAAAAGTCTCTGTGACGATAGCCCGTGTCGTGAAATCTTTTGGCGAATCGGCTGAGCCGTTCTATAAATTGTCTTTGCTGTCTGAGATTCTCGCTTTTTGAGCGATCCTGGAAACAGTCGGGTAGTTTTTGCTCCAGGGATTCGGCGTTGGGGATTTCTTCAGTTATTATGAAGCTTCTTTTCTCAAAAAAGACGCCCCATTGCTCGCCGTAAGAAATAGTCTTCGGGGTTTCTATGCCTGCCCGGGCCAAATCCTTCGTTGGGTCTAAATCGAAGGACATGGTACTTTTACAGGTATTATGCCAGAACCAGTTTTTAAGCTGAGTGAGTACGCCGGGGCTGTTATAGCGTTTCAAAAAAAGAGTTTTAGCCGGATCGGATACTTCGAACTGGAGACGATTTCGATATTCAGGCAGACTGGAGCCGCCGGGATCTTTTCCGGAATCGAAGGAAAAGACAGCATCGATTGAAGTCAGGCCGAGGTTATTGAACGGCTGTTCGAAATCTGCGTCGATCACAAATGATTTTGAGATTTCAATGAATCTTCGTTCGGGCACGCTTCACCGCCTTTTATTTAGTACTCTCATAATTGTTTAGTATCACGTCTAAACAATACATTGCCGAATCAGATATCTTGGCTCGACCTATATATTTTGTAACGACTTTTGAAAAGGGCAACCATTTTTCAATGCTCCCACATGCCGAGCCTTGCGGGAATCCGCAAACAATTCGAAACCGAAAAGTTTTTTCTGTATATTTTAGGCTATTGTACATCACTCAGGAAATAATCGGAAATGACGCCCATGAACGGGTTGTACTTGACGGCGTAGTGCGACAGTCCCTTTTCCGAGAAACGCCGGGAATATTCATTGTCCTCCTCAAGCAGACCGGGCGAGGCCTTGTTCCACTGGTCTTCGTTCATCGCCAGTATCTTGTCGGTTTTTTCGGCATAAAAATCGGACACCGGGAAATCCGAATTTGCATTGACAAACCAGGGCATTATGCGGCCGATTTTCTTCAGCAACAGGTTATGTTCAAAGCCGAAATCCAGGCAGGATTGGTCTGTGAAGTTCTTCATCTCATTCATTATATCGAAGTTGATGTAGCCGCCATCGAGACTGATCTGGTAGGCTTGCGTCCCTCTGAAGGGGAAGAAGTAGGTCCAGCGGAATCGGCCGGGCTTGGCTTGGCCCATGAGTTCGATTGTTTGAAATACGTCTTCGCGGGTCTCATGCGGGAAACCGATTATCAGAAAGACGGAGCTGTGCATGCCGTTGTCACCGACAACTTTGATTGCTTCAATGATTTTTTCATTGCTCATGTGACGATTGAGAATTCTGCTTCGTATCCCCGGGCTGCCTGACTCCACGCCGAACTTGACAATTTTGCAGTTGGCCCTCGCCAGAGTTTTGGCACACTCGTCATCGAAAAAGCCGACATGTCCATTGACAACAAAGGGAGTCCTGGAAACCTTTTTATAGGCTTCGCAGAATTCCTTTACATAGGCCTTGTCATATGTGAACAGGTCATCGTCGAATATGAACATTTTGATATTACGATACTTCTTTTGCAGGTACTCGATTTCCATGATCATCCGGTCTACGGTGAATCGCCGTATGTAGTTTAGCTCTTTGAAGCTGCATTGCAGGTCGTCCTTGTAAGACTTGACCATCACGTGATTGAAACAATAAGTGCACGAAAAGGGACAGCCTCGTGAGGCCATCAGCCCCACCCAACCTCGCTTTGCATCAATTATTCTCTGGAAATTCATGCTATCGTAGTCTTTAAGGGGCAACCTTGCCAGGTCCGGCAAATGTCTTACAGGATTAATCTTGACTTTGCCGTTGTGAATCAGGGCGAGATTGCGCAAGTTGTCCACGCTCTGGCCGTTTTGCATTTTCTGGACAAATTCCAGAAAAGCATCTTCGCATTCGCCGCGGAAGACATAATCGAACAGGCCTGTCTGCAGGATTTCCGGGGCGCTGGCCAGGGTGTGAATGCCGCCGATAACGATGGGGATAGAGAATTTCCTGCGGGCCCAGGAGGCCAGCATTTTGGTATACGGCCACTGGTTAGTGACTACCGAAAAGGCAAGTATGTCAGGCTCCTCGCCGGCTATTCGGGCCAGGAACTTTTCTTCGGAAGGAAGCGGCTCAATATCTTCACAAAGCTGCCAGAATGCCACCTGATGTCCGGCTTGCTTAAGAACGGAGGCCATATGGGAGACACCATAATTGAAGCCTAATTGCGATTCCGCCGAGGGATAAATAAAAAATACTTTCATGATATCTATGATTTTAGCTCAAGGTATTTACTGTCCGGTAAGGCTCAACCATCCACAGTTCTTTTGGCTGGTTTTCCAGTGCGGTTTGATGCCTTTATTTCAAGTATTTTCTGCGGCCGCTCCATAATTGCCGGGACCTCGGCGGCACGCTCTTCCATGATTCGCACTACGACCTCATCAGTGTCAACGTGCCCGGGGTCAGTGAGCGTGTTGACATGCAGGATTTTACATTGTGTATCTCCACAGGCGCTCCAGCGTTGGACAAAGTGCATGTTGTTGCTTCCTGCGAAGATTGTCAGAGTCGGGGTTTGTGCAGCGGCTGCGATATGCTGGCAGGCAGAATCGTAACCGATAAACTCGTCACAGTCTGCGATAAGAGCTGCAACTTCACCAATAGCACACTCGATGCCAATTATGCCGTGAGGTATCTCGGGGTATTTAGAATCCTTAAAACAGATATTCGAACCGTGGAAACCTCCGTCGCGAATATCAGCGAGCAGAGCCTCAGAGCGTGAAAGCTCTTCTTGGCCGAATCCCCTGTCAAGGAGCACGACGGTACGGGGGGCCTTCAATATCTCCCGAAGCAGTCTTATCTCGAAGTCGTAACTCAATCTTTTACGCGGATTTGTCCCGACACCGAAGTTTACGGCGATGACATGCCGGCATCCGGCGACACGCAGAGAGTCAGTGATACCTCGGGCCCGAAGGCCAACGGGAGATGGTGACCAAATCTTAGGATAGCAGAAGTCGGATATGCCAAAGACATCTTGCATCCAGTGATTTGCGAGTTCTGCCATGCAGGAATTTTTCGAAGATGAATCACATCTGCGACTATTGAAGAACAGGTAATTATCACTGTGGGTAAAGGGCAAAATCCCCAATTGGGAAATGCGGGAGTCGGGATCGATCAGCAGGACGTTCTGTTCGTTTTCCGGCGGCATTTCTCTCTCAAGTATATCGAGAGCCGCGTGCCAGCTTGAGAAACGTTCGAAAAGCCCGCCGCTGCGGGCGTAGCTTAACCGGCGTATTTGAATACGTGGGTTGCCCCCGAAAACACCTTCGAGTTTGGCGTTACCGATGATTACGATTTCGGCATCCGGAAAGATCCTGGCAAATTGCTGTATCATCACGCTAAGAATGGCCACGTCGGCCCCGATAGTCACGCGTGACAGCAAAATTATCTTCTTCGGAGGCTTAGCGGTGCTATACGTATACTTTCGGCTATGCACGAGGTTGGCTCGGCTGTAAAGGTCGTCAAAAGTAGAAATTCCAAAATCGGTCAGTCGCCCGTCAAGCTCTGCTCCTTCGTAGACGTTTCGGCAGTAAGAAATCACCTGAGACATTACCCTGCTGTAAATTTCCACGGGCATCTCTTCGTAATCGTCGCAAAGTTTCTCCACGATGATTTCAAAGAGAGCCGATGAGGCTATGTTATTAAGTTCCGAATCCGGGAATGATGTGGCCATTTCGCACAGCAGGTCGATGTACTCGGCTCGGTACAGGCCGTTCTGATAATATCGGTCGACGAAAGAGAATGCAACCTGTCGTGCCAGTTGCGACAGTGCATCCTCAGAGCAGGGGGCGTTTTTCAAAGCAGTCCACTTTTTTCGATATACAGAAGGTTCCATTTTACTTGCACTCTTTCAGCAGTTTTGTTGTCACCGCGAAAACTTCGTCGGGAGTTATCTCTGTCATACATTGGTGCTCCAGCGGGCAGATCTTTTTATGACAAGGTGAACAATCCAGTTCTTTTCTAATAACGATGGTCCTCTCTAAATTAGCGGCGGTGTAGCGAGGGTCTGTTGGCCCCATAATGACCACCGCCGGTACATCGAGAGCCACAGCGTAATGCCGGGGACCTGTGTCATTAGTGACGAGCAGGTTACATCGCCGGATCAGAGGTTTCAATAATTCAAGGTCAACCTTGTCGGGACTAATGTCGATAATGTCAGCACGGCTTTTTGCCATAACGGCCTGTACGATATCTTCTTCACCCGGTCCGGACAGAAGCAAAAGCTTTGCATTAAGTTCTGTTTCGCAAAGCTCTGCCAGTTTGGCAAAGTGTCCGGCAGGCCAGCATTTGGAAGCCCCGAAACTTGCACCCGGATTAAGACCAATTACGAGGTCTTTTTCCTGGATGCCGTATTTGCGAATCAATGAATGCCCGCGTTTGTTCAGTTCCTCGCCAATAAAGAGTCTCGGCTTTATCCTCTCTGGGACTTTCAAATTCAGCCAGCGGCAGATTTCAAGATAATACTCGCTCATGGGAATGGGGAGAATTTCATGATTACTGAGAGTGGGTTCGGGCCCGCCGCTTAGAAATACTGCTCTTAGGTTTCGGCGATAACCGTAGATTTCTTTTACTCCGCCCAGCCGCACCGTTAAGGCCGATCGGATAGAGTTAGGCAGTAGAACGGCCATATCCGGCTTTAATTCGCGTATTTGCTTTACTGCCTTCCAGAAGCCGCCCCAGGATTTGTTCTGACAATCGATAAAGCCGTCAAACCAGGGGCCATCCCTGACTATACCCTGGGCGCTCTTTTTCAAGAGGCCGAAAATCTTTGTGTCAGGAAGGTTCTCCCGAAAGCAATCGAGCAGAGGTGTTGCCATAACAATATCACCTACCCAATTAGGGCAGTGGATTATAAGTGTGTCAATATGTTTCGGAAATATAGTCACCATAAACTTT
>Ga0307379_10008398_pt1 | contig 13929 bp, 12 predicted proteins | sample UN2MG_FD_202237 | JGI IMG/M metagenome (GOLD analysis project Ga0307379, IMG submission 202237) | Soil microbial communities from Risofladan, Vaasa, Finland - UN-2 | ecosystem: Environmental > Terrestrial > Soil > Coastal area > Acid sulfate soil | place: Finland: Risofladan, Vaasa | collected...
ATCAAGCGCTCTCCTCAACACATCGTAGCGCGTCGCTTCCTTCTGTGTGATCGCGATTACTCCTCTCTCCATGGGGACATTATCGCTCTGCAGATACCAGGGGACATAATCGCGTTGCATTCACAACCCGCAGCGGGACTGTTGGCACCATCCGCTGTGCGTGATACAATGTCCCAAGACCAGGCCGTGGGCGGAGCGCGTGCTCACGGCCTTCCTTTTGCTGGAGTAGTGGAGTAATGGAGTATTGGAGTGATGGGTTCCCAATACTCCATTACTCCAACACTCCAATACTCCATTCCAACAGTAGCATGTCCGACCTGATTGCCAAATACAGGGCAGCCCAGCGCAGGTTGAGGAGGTACTTCGATCCGTACACGGCCGAATTGTGCCCGGAGTGCCCTGAGCCTTGCTGCCGGAAGCCGACGAAGGTAGCCGACTTCGACCTGCTCCTCGCAGATGCCTGCGGATGCGGACTCCCCTCTGCGAACCGCGCGATTTCGGAGATGGTCCAGGCCGGAATGGACTCCATCGCCGGCCGCGCTCAGCCGGATGATGTGCTGGAGCCTTGCGACTACCTGGGCACAGGCGGCTGCGTCTTTCCGGAGGACCTCAGGCCGTTCGAATGCGCGCGGTTCGTCTGTCCATTCCTCAAGCGCCGAATAAGCCCCGGCGAAATGAGGGAGATCCGGGCGCTCCTCCACAAGCTCGGCGTCCTCCATCGGGAGCTGCTCGAAACCCTCGTGCCGAAGCGCCGCCCGCAAGGTTAAAGGCGCGAACAGGTCACGCCGATAGCGCCCACATCCCCTGCGAATACTCCTCATGGCCCGCACGAAGGATAATCGGAGCGCCGAGTAGAAATCCAAATGTGTGGAAGCTCAGGCACAGTCGCGGCTGTGCCCATCGAAAAGCTTAACGGAACTGTCTTCTACTCTTGGAGGTGCTGTAATGAGTGACGAAAAGGGCTTTGAGACTTCGAGGCGCAAGTTCCTCGCCGGATCGCTGGCAGGCATGGCGGCAGCGGGGCTGCCGGCCTGGCTCGTGAAGTCGGCGGAAGCGGCCGAAAATGAGCGGATTCTTGGCTCACGAAAGAAATTCGGCCCGAACGATACTATCCAGGTCGGCCTCATCGGTTGCCGCCAGGGTGTCGCTGACGCCGAGCAGATTTCGAAACACGAAGGCGTCAAGATGGTGGCTGCTTGCGACGTTGACAGCAGGCCGCTCGACGCGACGCTCAAGAAGTTCGGCCCCGACTGCAAGGGGTACAAGGATTTCCGCGAGTTCCTGGAGCGCAAGGACATTGATGCGGTCATCGCGGCGCCGCCGGATCACTGGCACGCGCTTATCTGTGCCGCGGCGATGAGGGCCGGTAAGGACGTTTACTGCGAGAAGCCACTGACGCTGACCATTGCTGAGGGGAGGAAGCTGGTCAACATCAGCAAGGAGACGAAGCGCATTCTGCAGGTGGGCAGCCAGCAGCGCTCGGATTCGAAATTCCGGCTGGCGTGCGAACTTGTGCGCAACGGGCGCATCGGCAGGATCAAGAGGTTGGAAGTCCATCTTCCCGGCGGGGGCATTGGTGGCCCGTTCGAGCCTCAGCCTGTTCCGCCCGAGCTTGACTGGAATATGTGGCTGGGTCCGGCGTTCTACGTGGACTTCATCTCTAAGCGCATAGACGGCGGCTACCGCTGCTACCTGGAATACGGCGGCGGGACGCTCACGGACTGGGGCGCCCACCACAACGACATCGTCCAATGGGGATTGGGGATGGACCGCTCAGGCCCGCTGCAAGTGGAGGCGAGCGGAGTAGGCCCGGATCCAGGGCGCAACTGCTACAATGTCTTCCCGCAGTATGATATCCATTACGTCTATCCGGGCGGCATCACGGTGCTGGTTACTACAAGACCGGACCCGGCCCAGGGCGAGTGCGGGATTCACTTCATAGGCGATGAGGGCTGGATATTCGTGAGCCGCGGGCACCTCAATGCGAGCGAGCAGCGCCTGCTCGACGAGCCGCTGCCTGCGAATGCGATCAAACTCTATGACTCGGATTACACGTGGGTCCCCGGAGACTGGATCTACAAGCAGACTGGGAACCTCCTGGACTGCATGCGCACCCGCAAGCAGCCGGTTTGCGATGTGGAGACCGGCCATCGCTCCGCGACCGTATGCCACCTGGGGAACATCTCGCTGAGGCTCGGCGGCCGCAAGCTGGAATGGGATCCGAAGAAGGAAGTCTTCCCGAACGACCCGGAGGCGAACTTATTCGTCAGCCGCCCGAAGCGCCCGCCCTGGAAGCTGTAGGCTACCGGCCGTCACCCCTGAATCCCCTCTCCCAATGCTGGGAGAGGGGACAGCCTCCGCGGCGGACCTGGAAGGCGCCGAGGACTCAAAGGGCACGATGTAGGGCATCTCCGACAAGGCTGACGTAATCGAAGAACCCTTCGCCCTAGTGGAGCACGCGGCATGAAACGCCGGGACTTGGGTATCGAGGACCCGCTCTAGGTCTCTGGCTCCAGGATGTTTCCCTTCCTCCATTCCGCCCAGATGGTTTCGAACCAGGAGTCGTCGGCGGGGAGTGGCTTTACGGCCTCCCAGGATACTTCCAGACCGGGGCCGGTGACCATCACGCGGCGGGCGCGATCCTCCAGACGCTCCTTGACGTAGCAGCAGATCACACCGCGCGCGGAGTCAACCGTGCCTACTGTGGAGTTGAGTGTTGAGTGTTTAGTGTTGAGTGAGCCCTCGCGCGCGACCAGGTAAGCTCCACGGCTGCCGCCGCCGTCGCTCAAGTAGGCGTCAATCGCCTTCAGGAACGCCCGGTGCGTGAGGAGTAGGTTGCGCGTCTCCCAGGCGCGGAGAAGCTCGTCGCGGCCCTTTGCACCCGGAAGGACGTCCATGCCCGCTTCCGCCTCGGCCAACGCCGCCTTGACAATCTCCGCCTTCCGGATGAACCCCGCCGCCTCGGTCATTCTGTGCTGCAGCGAGTTCCTGATAAGCCCCTGGCTCGCAGGAGATTCCAGCATCCTCCGGTTCTCCTCCAGGACTGAGAGCCCGGCATCCCGGAGGAGCGAGGAGCAGTCGCCGGTTCCGCCTTCCCTGCGGCTGCTCAGGTACTGGGCCACGCGAATCCCGCCGACCTGTCCGGAGTTCAAGGCCGATCCGCCCGGTCTCGCGACTCCGTGCGCGCCGGCGACCTCCCCGATTGCGAAGAGATTCCCGATGTTCGTCTCGTAGACGCTGTTGACCCAGAGGCCGCCGTTGTTGTGCTGGAACGAAACCGCGATCTCGAGGGGCTCGCGGAGGTCAATCCCCTGCTCCGCGTAGACCTCGATGCTGTCCGGGTTCATGAACGCCAGCCGCTCGTAGGGCGTCTCCTGGAGCGCGCCGGATCGGCTCAGGTAGTCCTTCGCCTCCGGTATCAGGGCCTGGATGTCGAAGGCCTCATCGCCGCGCGTGGGATTCGAGCTGAAGTCCATGAAAACACGCCTGCCGGCTCTCATCTCCTCCTCAACCGCGATATCCACCAGCGACGACCCGAAGTCGCCCGCCCGGCTCGCGCTGAACGGCCACTGGTAGCCCTTGAGGAAGATGTTCGAGGCAATCTCCGGCAGGCTGCGGAAGTAGTCCGCCAGGAAGTTGCGGCGTTCGCCATCCGCCTGCGGGCCAAAGCCTTCGGCGGAGGACTCTGCGCCGACGCTGAAGTACGACGGGATGACCTGCTGGTAAGTGCCGGAGAGATTCCAGCGGAACTTGGTCGAGGTCAGGCCGAACTGGGATTCGCCCAGGTTGACCGCGCTTGCGCCGGCTTCCAGAGCGACTCCGTGGAGGCTTACCTGCCCCTTCGGATAGACGGACTGGGCGTAGAGCTCGCCGGGCCCGCCGGTTGCCAGGACGACGTTCTCCGCCTGGAAGAGCGTGATGCCCAGGTTATCCAGCCCGACCTCGTCTTCGTTAATGGCGACCAGGCCGCACGCCTTCTTTGGCTCGCCGGCGGTCACTATGTTCACCACAGTGGTCTTGTCGAAGATCGGGATGCCTCTCTCCTTGACCTTCTGGAGGGATGTCTCGACCATGAGTCTGGATGTTTTCGGCCCGGCGCTGGTGGCGCGCTGCCTGGGATCGTGGTCGGTCTTGTAGCCCACGAATGCGCCGTACTCATTGAGCGGGAAGGGGACGCCGTTCTCGACCAGGTGGTAGAAGGCCGGCAGCGAGTAGAGGCTCTCGATATACGCGAGGTCTCCGTGCATGCAGCCGGCGTCGAAGAGGCTGTGCGCCATATCCAGGGGGCTGTCCGCCGTGTCGCCGAACACGCTCATCTTGTAGTAGGTCTGCTTGTCCGAGCCGGAGCAGTACGACGTGCCGCCGTAGAGGTCGGATGTGATGATGATGACATCCCTGACACCGGCGTTGAAGAGGCGCTCGGCGCAGTTGAGACCTGCCGCGCCGCTCCCGACGACTGCGGTGTGGCAGCGGACCATCGGACATGATGCGCCATTAGCCAGGGCAACGGTCATTCTCTCCAAGCTTGCATCCTCCTCGGGAGGTATGGGAGTATGGGAGTATGGGTGTATGGGTGTATGGGTGTATGGGAGTGCCGTCGTCCATACTCCTTACTTCTGTTCATCTGCTACAGCCGACGGAGGTGGAAGCCGCCGTCAACGTCGAAGACCTGCCCGGTAGAGTATTCGAATCCGCCGCTCACAATCGCCTTCACAGCGGCGGCGACGTCCTCCGGATACCCCCAGCGCTTGATCGGCAGGATGCCCTCCTCCACGATGAGCTTATCGTACTTAGCGGCCACCGGCTCGGTCATGGGCGTTCGGATTATCCCCGGCCTGATCTCGTAAACGTTGATCCCGTATTCGGCCAGGCGGTCGGCGAAGAGCTTCGTCATCATGCTCACGCCGGCCTTGGAGATGCAGTACTCGCCGCGCGAGGTGGACGAGGCATACGCGGAGATCGAAGAGATGTTGATGATCTTGGGCCTCTCTACCTTGCCGCTTTGAACCAGCTCGATCATGTACCTCGCGAGCATCTGAGTCAGGAAGAATGGACCTTTGAGGTTGATCGTCATGAGGCGGTCGTAGCTCTCTTCGGTGGTTTCCAGGACGTCCTTTCGCTCGCTGGGCGCCACACCGGCATTGTTAACGAGGAGATCAAGGCGCCCGTGGGTCTGCTTGATCGCGTCGAGTATGCCGGCTCGGTCGGATGCGCTGCTGATGTCGGCCTTCACGTAGAGGTGGCCGTCGCCTTGGAAACCATCTAGGACCTGCTGTCCATCATTGCGGAGGTCAACGGCCACTATGCCGTAACCTGCGCCTGCCAGGGATTTCGCAATTGCCAGGCCGATGCCGGATGCCGCGCCGGTGACGCATCCCACGATTTTCATGCCGGAACTCCTGCTTTGCAATAGGTTCCCTAGGATTATACTTCTCGCGCGGCGGGATGGCAAGCGTCGTCCGGCAAACCGCTTGCAGGGACAGGGAGAATGGGGGAAGGGGAGAAGGGGAGAACGTCCAAACCCCAGCATCACGCAGTTCTATGGCCGAGGACTGCGCGCAGTGCCTCATCGAGCTGGCGATGTATTGATATTTGCTCGTGCAGCCTGGAAAGCTCGAAGACCCGTCTCGGGCGTTCGAGTGGGTCGTAGATCGCCAGCCGTCCGCCTTCCCTCTCCAAAGCCGCCGCAATTCGCATCAGCGCGCCGATGGAAGCCGCGTCCATGAACGAGGTGCCGCTCAGATCAACGATAAGCTCCTTGTGACCGACGCTGGTTAGCCAGTCCGCCAGTTCATCAAGGCGAGGCGCAGTATATATGTCCAGCTCGTCGCCTGTGCGGATCACGGGCGTGTCGCCGCAGAAATCGAGGAGCGTAAATGGCGGAATGAGCGCTCCCGCGCCTTCGAGCTCTCGCAGCATCTCAGGAAGTCTGTCGGCGAACTGCCATGGCTCCAGGTAGCCGTGGTTCCTAGTCAGCGAGTTTGCGTCGGTGAGAAGCGGATGGCACCGCTGACACGCCTCGAGCAGCCGGGGATGAAGCCTGTTTGCGGCGAAAGTGCACAGGAATACGACTGGCCGATCCCTGGAGAAGTCGTTCACGCTGGACTCCGCCGTCAACAGATCGGCCAGGGTGTGACTCTGATGATACAGGTGAGTAAAGCTCGTGCATACGCGCGTGCGGCGCCATCCCTGGCACAGCGAGGCGTCAACTGAGCTGGTCAGGGCATCTACCAGGGCGGGTATGGAATCCGGCGGCCTGCCTGGAAGAAGCCGTCCTGGGCTGAGGATTTCGAGCTGTCCCTCTGGCAGTGAGTCCAAATCTGTTCCCCGCGATCGCAGGCCAGCCATCCAGAAGTCTGTGGTGAATTCAGGAACCGCGGCGATGCACTTTTCGTGGTTTCGGAGTCCCGCGGCTACGAACGCGAACAGGCGGTCCTGCCTGTCCCGTTCGGTTTCGAAGGCATAGGCGATGTGGCCGCAAGCTGCGACCTGGAGCCCGGCAAAGCCCAACGGAATCCGTTCCGTAGACATCTTCGCCCGCCGCCCCTCTCAGAGCAGTGATGCGGGGCGCCGCAGAGGCACCGCCCAGAGCGCCCGCAAACAGCTGTCTACCCATACCGGGCCGATTATAAACGGGGCGTAAACTACAGATGCGCTTGTGTGTATAGAGCATGCCGCCAGACGTCCGACGCTGACGATGCACACTTGCCTATTGCCTTAACGGGCCGGCAAGCTCTTCCAAGCGCGCGCGTATCGAACGTCCTTCCTTCAACTGCGTCATGCCGTCGGCCTCGCACTCCCTGACGAACGCCTCCAGCTTCTTGAGGGCCGCCGCCTTCTCCTCTGGCGTGCCGGATGCGCCGACCCTATTCACCTCGCGCATGATCTTCACGTATTCGAGCGAAAGCCGGGCGTGCTTCACGCGCTCCAGCGCATCCGGGTTGTCCGCGATCCGCTCCGCCTCATCGAACAATCGCTCGCTTTCCGCCATGACTTCGGGTGACAGGAACTGCGCGTCCACCGTGTCCCAGATGTCCCCGTGGATGTTCTGCGTGCGAACCTTGTTGTGCAGGAGGTCGAGGAATTGGCTGATCGGCTTGCCGGCCCCGCCGAAGTAGCCGTTCAGGAAGTCGTCGCGGACCGCCCTGGCATCGGCCTTCGTGTTCCAGAGCAGCTTGGCGATGAGGTAGGCTTTCAGCTCGTCCATGAAGCCGCCTGTGGAGGAGTAGTTGCCCTCGGCATAAATGCCCTTCACCGCGAAACGCTTGTACATCGGGATATCGGCGGCAAGCTCGTCCAGATCGGGCATGGGAACCAGGTAGTTCGGGAAGTTGGTATTGTAATGCCAGACGTACAGGTTATCCGTGATCCTGCTCCATTCGCGCAGCCTCTCGACGAACGCCTTGTTCTTCTCGCACCGCTCGTAGGGGTGATACTGGCACTGAAAGATCGCGCAAAGTCGCACGCGGACGTTCGCCCGCGGCTTGGTAATCCTGGGAGGCTTCTCGGTCCACTGGTAGGCGAGGGTGTCTATCAGCTTGTCCGGGTGCTTCTTCTCCACCTCGGCAGCAATCGCGTTCACGAAGCGAAGCAGCAGGCCGCACGGGCTGCCCTCTTCCTCATCAACCGCCTTGCATTTCTCACACTGGCAGTTCTCATACCAGTCATTGTGAGAAACGGAGTATATCTTGGCATCCGGCCTCTCCTGAATCCATCTGAGGACGGTCTCCGTGGCGATCCTGACGACCTCAGGATTGGTCATGCAAAGCTGCGTTCCCTCTGTCTTTCGCGTGCCCTCGATCAGCGAGTAGTATTCCGGGTGATCCTTCGCGTATTTCCACGGCGGGACCAGATTGTTGAACGTGTGGACGAATGGGAAGTAGCCGATTTTCCCGCCTCTGACCTTGTCCAGCCTGGCCTGGCTGCTGTTGGCCCTGTTCCGCGCGGCCCAATCGGCGTCGAAGGCGTCCGTGTAACCCGGCTCGCGGTACTCGAAGTCCGGCTTCTGGATGATGTCGAGAGGCTTCAGGGTGATGGTGCGCTTCTTCGGGATGCGGCTGACCTTGGAGGAATACCACCGGCAGCCGAGGACTTCCTCCAGGAAGGTGTAGACCCCGTACATCGTGCCCCTGAGCCTTCCGCCGGCGACAACCAAATGCGGCCAGGCGGTCTTAATAGCGAACCCCTCTTCGCCGAGGTCGTTGAACTCAATGTGAACGTTCAGCGATCGGAGAGTCTCCCCATCGCCGAGGACGATCATGCGCCTCGGCAGCTTTCCTCCCTCGGTGGCTATCCGCAGCTCGGCGCCCGAGATTTCCAGGAGGAATTTCTGAAGCTCCTGGGCGGCATGCTTCTCCGATGGTGAGGCATCCTTCGAGAGAACGATGGTGTATTCGGACTTGCCGTCCCTTACCAGCCTGATGTCCTTTGCATCGGCCTGCATCCCGGCCAGGACGCCCACGACCGCACATGCGGCGACTATGTATCCGACGTGCACTTCACAAACCTCCGCTTCTGGATTCATCTGCCGCCCAATCCTTCACCATCTGCGGCGGAAATCCCTCCGAGGGTGATCGGTTGCATACCGTTGGCGGATAGTTGTATCATCAGTAGCGACTTCATACGAGGAGGCTAGATATGCAAAACATGATTATTCGCTTAGCGAGCGTAATTGCGATGGTGTTCCTATGCGGGATGCCATCCGCTATCTGCAAAGAACCCGGCTATACGCCCAAGATCCCCCCAGGCTACCGTTCCCAGGTGGTATTGCATGTGGACTACGGAACAACGCCAGACAAAATACGGATGCTCTTGCCAGAGCGTGGAGAACACTACGACCATCTCTCCGTGTCCGGTTTACGAGTAATGGGTGACAAGTTCTACTTTATTGATGACACAGTGCACACCATAAAGCGATACCTCTCGCCTGGGACTTTTGTATGGGAGACGGAGCCCCTACTGAATCTTCACTACTTCGACGTGGCTCCGGACGGGAAGGTGTATGCTGCTTGGGGGACGATGGTAGACCGCCTCTCCTGCATTGACGGCGCGGGGAAACTCCTCTGGACTATAGGCTACACGGATATCCTCTCCAAGGAAAAGGTAAAGGAGCTTGGCTTGCACGAGAGCTATGGCAATTTCGGATGGGTGGATTGGACGGTGCACGGGCTTAGTATCGCGCTGAACGGACTGGACGAGGAGAACAATCCCAAGTCCGTAGCCGTGCTGCTGGACAAGGATGGCAGATTCGTGAGGGGGCTGCCTGGATCTGTGGTAGGCTCCGACGGCACGATCTACAGCTACGACATCGGAAAAGGTCGCGAGAGATTCCCTTCTCTGCGAATCATCGCTAAGGATTTGCATGGGAAGGCCTTGCGAGAAATCCTTCCCGACTTCGGAGCTGGCAAGGGAGTCTGCCCGGCAGGAAATCCTGGATTCTCCAGGATGCGTTTCGATCCGACCGGCGCCTTTGCTGTGCGGGGAACTCCATTGCTGGCTACCAGGATACCTCTTACCAGCTTCCTCCAGGGCTCGAAGCTAGAAGAGATCTTGTGGAGATTCGGCCCACATGGCAACCTGACCGAGGAGTGGCGGTTTCTCGGGTCTCAATTTGCAAGTAGACATCCCGGGATCGTCATGGCCCCTGATGGCTGTGTATACCACCTGAACTTCGGAGAGAAGGGCATTGACGTAGTCAAGTACTCCCGTCCCGGAAAAGGAGGCAAACCCTGATCGCAGACGGTGGGACATGCCTGCGCGCCCGCAAAGGTTGAGGGACAGACGAGAGCCTTTAATGCGATTGTAGTTTATGCTATAATGAACTCCTGGGTTTGCTGGAACTGGGGATGAAGTAGGAGAACCTTGAGTGGAGAACAACTACGCCTACATAGCGCTCTTTGCGGTTGTTGGAATCGCATTCGCGGTGATCACCCTTTGGCTGTCCTGGGCGCTTCGCCCTCCACGTCGGCCGGACGCGGGCGCGAAGACGGAGACATACGAATGCGGCGAAGTCCCCTTCGGCGATGCCTGGAAGCAGTTCCGGGTCGGATATTACATTTTCGCCCTTGTCTTCGTCATATTCGATGTAGAGGCGATCTTCATCTTTCCCTGGGCGAAGGAGCTCGTCAATCTGAGGGATGCAGGCATTGGCCTCTTTGCCTTCGTAGAGATGATGGTGTTCATCGGCATCCTGCTGGCCGGTCTGCTCTACGCCTGGGGTAAGGGAGTCTTGAAATGGGAATAGCCGAGAAGCTTCCCGAGGGCAGCGTGATCACCACCTCCCTCGATACCGTTTTGAATTGGGCGCGGACGTCGTCCCTGTGGTACATGCTCTTCGGGCTGGCGTGCTGCGCGATCGAGCTTATGGCTACAGGCGCCGCGAGATACGACTTCGACCGTTTTGGAATGATGTTTCGGGCCTCGCCTCGCCAGAGCGACCTGATGATAGTCGCAGGCACGCTCACGAAGAAAATGGCGCCGCGGATCAGGCGGCTCTACGAGCAGATGGCCGAACCGAGGTATGTAGTAGCGATGGGCGCATGTGCGATCTCCGGCGGCCCGTTCTACGATTCGTATCATGTAGTCAAGGGTGTTGACCTAGTTATCCCGGTTGACGTCTATATCCCCGGCTGCCCGCCGAGGCCGGAAGCCCTTATCCACGGCTGTCTCAAGCTGCACGAGAAGATCAAAAAGGAAAGCGTCGCCGGAAAGCGAAAGTAACTATGGCGCTGTCTTCTGAGCAAATCGAACAAGCTGTTCGCAATCGGTTTCCCGAATCGGTGGAGGAAACAGGCGAGATTTCCGGTGTTCCGACGCTCCTCGTCCGGGCGGATGCGATCCTTGACATATGCGCCTTCCTGAAGGAAGAGCCCGGCCTGAGCTTCGACTACCTTATGTCCCTCACGGCGGTTGACTGGCCCGACAGGCTTGACGTGGTCTACCACCTTTACTCCATCTTGCAGAAACACTATGTGACGCTGAAAGTGAGGGCTGACAGGGCGACGCCGGTCGTGCCGTCCGTTACCTCTGTCTGGAAAGCCGCGAACTGGCAGGAGCGCGAGGTATACGACATGTTCGGGATAAGGTTCGAAGGGCATCCCGATCTGCGCCGAATCCTGCTGGAACCCGATTGGGAGGGCTTCCCGCTGAGGAAGGATTACGTGGAACGTTGAACCTTGAACGCTCGATGTTGGACGTTGGGTAGTACGAGACATGGTCAGAACCGAAGAAATCCAAGTGAATATGGGGCCCCAGCATCCAAGCACGCATGGGATCCTTCGGATGATCCTCACGCTCGATGGCGAGACCGTCGTTGATGCTAGGCCCGACATCGGCTATTTGCACCGCGGAATCGAAAAGCTTGCGGAGAACCGGAACTACATCCAATTCGTGACGCTGACGGATCGCACGGATTACCTGTCCTCGATGATGAACAACGCCGTCTATTCTATAGCGGTCGAGAAGCTCGCGGGCATCGAGGTGCCGGAGCGGGCGGAGTTCATCCGCGTCATCATGATGGAGCTGAACCGGATAGCGAGCCACCTTGTCTTCATCGGCGCATTCGGACTCGACCTCGGAGCGAGTACGCCCTTCATATACGCGTTCCGCGAACGTGAAGACATCATTGATCTCTTCGAGATGGCGTGCGGCGCGAGGCTGACTTACAGCTACATACGCCCCGGCGGGGTCATGCGCGATCTCCCGGCCGGCTTCGATCAGAAGGCCAGAGACTTCCTGAAAAAGATGCCGTCCAGGATGGAGGAGATTGACGATCTCTTCAGCAAGAATGAGATTGTGATCGTCCGGGCTCGTGGAGTAGGGGTTATCTCAGCCGAAGACGCGATCAACTACGGCATGAGCGGTCCAAACCTCCGCGGATCGGGCGTCGCATTCGATCTGCGGAAGGACGAACCTTATTCCGTTTACAATCGTCTGAATTTCAATGTAGTCACGCAGTCAACGTGCGACTGTCTCGGCAGGTATCTGGTGCGCACCGCGGAGATAAGGGAGAGCCTGAAGATCGTCGAGCAGGCGCTGGACGTGCTTCCCGAAGGGGAGCATACGGCCCAGGCGCCGAGGGCTTTGAAGCCGCCCCCAGGCGAGGTGTTTGTCAGGATAGAATCATCTCGCGGCGATCTCGGTGTGTACCTGGTAAGCGACGGATCAACGAATCCTTACCGTCTGCATTGGCGGCCGCCGTCGTTCATCAATATCGCGGCTGTCGGGCAGATGGTCAAGGGATGGAAAGTTGCCGACACCGTGGCTGTCCTGGGCAGCCTGGACATAGTTCTGGGCGAGATAGACAGATAGGAGGCGATAGCATTGTCAGCTAGGCCCTTTTGGGTGCTGTTCACCATCTGCGTCATTATTCTCATCGAATGGCTGGTAGTTCCACGCATCATGAACACTGTGATATCGAAGGATATCGTCTCTATGATGATCTCCCTCCACGACGTGGACACCGCGCTCCAGAGCAAAGGTATCAAGGCGCCGCCAAAGTTCAAAGAACATCTTCGCAAGAGCCCCGACGATATTCTGGCGAAGAAGGACCTCCGGGAATTTGGGTTCAGGGCAAAGTGGTGCATAGTGAACTCCCGCGAGCCGGAGAAGGCTTTCATAAAGGTTTTGAGCCTTGTCGGCTTGTTAATCATCGGCATACTGGCTGGCTTTCTGTTCGCGTCCGTGGCCTTCCGCCATCTGGTCCGATTCGGGGATAGGTTGAGTGGAATGTCCAGCACAGACAAGGTAGCGGCGCTGATGGGCTTGATGATTGGCTTGTTGATCAGCGTCCTCGTCGTGCCGAATATAAAGCCGTATATCTCCGGCCCAGGGCCGTTATTAGCCATGATGATCGTCGGAATCATCACATACATGTCTATCTGGGCTTTGATGAGCATGAAGGACGAGCTGAAAGCCTACTTCCCAGGGGCGGCCAAAGCAGGGGAGCCGGACAGGGCGTTCCAGAAGCCGAAGATCCTCGATACCAACGTAATCATAGACGGCCGCATAGCAGACATCTGCAGGAGTGGATTTGTGGAGGGCCAGGTCTGCATCCCAAGCTTCATCCTGGAGGAGCTCCAGCATATCGCCGATTCTCCCGACACACTCAGGCGCGCTCGAGGGCGGAGGGGCCTGGATATCCTCAACCAGATGCGGAAGGAGTTGAACCTGGCTGTCAGGCAGACCGAGCCGGTTAACCCGGAGAACGCGGAGGAAGTGGACACGAGGCTCGTGAAGTTGGCTCAGGAGATTGACGGCAGCATCGTTACGAACGATTTCAATCTGAACAAGGTTGCGGAAATCCACGGGGTCGCCGTGCTCAACATAAACGAGCTCGCGAACGCCCTGAAGCCTGTAGTTCTTCCCGGTGAGGAGATGTCGGTGTCCGTCATCAAAGAGGGCAAGGAGTTGAACCAGGGGATTGCGTACCTCGATGACGGCACCATGGTCGTGGTTGAGGGGGCCAAGAAGCATATCGGTGGAACTGTGGACGTCACTGTCACGAGCGTACTCCAGACTGTCGCCGGGAAGATGATCTTCAGTAACCTAAAGGCGATCCAGGAAGAAGAGGATGATTTGATTGGCCGCAACGTCCGCAGTTATTCCAGCTTCAGGCCTCGGAAGAAGGCTAGATAGCGATACCGATAAGATGTTCGCTCCTCTGGCCGGTCAGCCGCTGATAGCGCACACGCTCGCGGTCTTCCAGAACTGCCCGGAAATCGGCGAGATAGTCCTTGTGGTACGCGAGGAGCAGATCGGCCGCGCGCAAGACCTGGTGCGCGAGCGGAGCCTCACCAAGGTGAATGCCGTGGTAGCAGGCGGCGAGGTGCGCCAGGATTCGGTGCGCAGCGGCCTGGCCGGCGTGTCCCCCGGCTGCGATATCGTCGCGATCCACGATGGCGCGCGCCCTCTTGTCACCCGCGAGATCGT
>Ga0307379_10008401_pt1 | contig 13925 bp, 20 predicted proteins | sample UN2MG_FD_202237 | JGI IMG/M metagenome (GOLD analysis project Ga0307379, IMG submission 202237) | Soil microbial communities from Risofladan, Vaasa, Finland - UN-2 | ecosystem: Environmental > Terrestrial > Soil > Coastal area > Acid sulfate soil | place: Finland: Risofladan, Vaasa | collected...
TTGGGTCAGATGGTACAGATGCGGGCAGGCTAAAAAGCCTTGTCGTGCGAAATTCAGCGGACGGTTACGACAGTGACGTGGCTCGACGAGAGAATGATGGCGCCGTCGAACGGGCTCGAACCGTTGACCTTCCGCTTAACAGGCGGATGCTCTACCGACTGAGCTACGACGGCATAAGAGTGCGAGCCGCAGTTAATCTGACGTGGATAATAAGTCTTTTGCACGACCCTTCGCACTTCTGGCTTGGACGATGGTGGCGGAGGTCTACTCCAACGACCCCCGCAGCTCATTGACCGTATTGCTCATGCTCTCGAGCGTGCCCTTCAGATTGTCCAAGAACTCCTGTATCTTCTCCGTCGTCACGGCTCCGTCCGGCGAAGGCTCTATGAGTTCCTCCTGTTCCAGTATCCTGAGGGAGTACCGGACTTTGTGCTGAGGGTACTGTAGCATCTCCGACAGCCGTATGATGCCGATCGGCTCGCTGTCCATGATCGCCTTGAGCATCTCGACATGTCTCTGCAGAAGCTCCATCTCTGCTTCTATCTTGCTCGTCAGAACCGATTTGCTGGTCTTCGCTGCCATCTCTTATTCCTTCTTGCGGCCTCGGCTGTGGCCCGTCAGGTCGTGCTACTTGATAGCACTTGGTCCTATATAACCCGAAAGGCCGAACCAACCCGCTGGTAGCCTCCCGCCCAGACAAGCTTAAAATAACATCTCAGGATAGTGTCTCTCCTAATGCCCGTCATTGAAGCGAAGGACATCATCAAGGATTTTGGGGCGATGAGGGCGCTCGACGGCGTGTCGCTCGAAGTGCGTAAAGGGGACTTCTTCGGATTCTTCGGACCAAACGGCGCGGGGAAGACCACCCTGTTGAGGATATTAACAGGGCAGCTGCAGCCGTCATCGGGTTCGGTGCGCGTGCTCGACACTGACGCCATCGAGGACCCGATAGGCGTGAAGGAGCTCGTGGGGATCGTTCCCGAGGTCGAGAGCCCGCCGACGTATCTCACTGGATACGAGTACCTGTACTTCGTCGGCAAGGTGAGGAAGCTGGGGGACCTGGACGACAGGATAGAGAAGTGGCTCAAGTTCTTCGACCTCGAGAGCAAGGGGGGCGTCATATGCAAGGACCTGTCGAAAGGCATGAGGCAGAAACTGATGATAGCCTCCGCGTTCATCCACGACCCTCAGTTGGTCTTCATGGACGAGCCGTTCATCAACCTCGACCCGATATACCAGAAGATATTGAGGGAGTTCCTCCAGGACTACGTCTCGAGCGGAGGCACAGTTTTCATGTGCTCCCACATACTCGAGATTTCCGAGAGGCTCTGCAACCGTCTCGCCATCGTCGACTCGGGCAAGGTCGTCGCCTACGGCGACAAGAGCGAGCTCGTCAAGGATGGGGAAGGCCTCGAGGAGTTCTTCCTGAAGTCCATAGGGGGCGGTCGCAAACGAGAACCCTTCTGACGCTGATGCTCAAGGAGGAGTTCAGGAGCCACGCCACCTACTCCGGCAAGGAGCGCTTCCTGACATTCCCCGTGTTCGTCTTCTTCCTCGCCACGATCGTCGGGCTGACGCTCGAGAAGATATCGGAGACGGTCTCTCTCGAGGAGCTCGCGACGTTCGCCCATCTGTCCGCGTTCATCTACGGGATCAGCGTCGGCGCGTTCGGACTGATGGGGCGACAGTACCTCGAGAGGAGGTACGGGAGGAACAACTACCTCGTCACTCTGCCCTACCTGTTGCCGTTCTCCTTCAGGACAGCGTTCCTGGGGATCTTCCTGAGGGACGCGCTGTTCTACGTGGTCCTCCTCCTCGTGCCAGCTACATGCGGCCTCGTGGCGGCCATCCCCGTCATGGGCTACTCGATGGTCAGCATACTACTGTTCTTCGTGGCCGTGCTGGTCACATTCATGATGGGGTTGTCGCTGAGCTTCCTCGCGTCGGTGCTGTTCATCCGAAGCCGCGCTCTGTTCCTCGCAATAACGGGCGCTGTCGCCGCGGTGTTCCTCACGCATCTCGTCACGGGCGTGCCATCGCTCCACACGATAATCCCGCCGCTGGAGTTCCAGATGAGCGTAAGACCGTTCGGAGATGACACCTACGCGGCACTCACGAGCATCGCTCTGGCCGTCGTCGCGACCGTCGTGATGACCTGCGCCGCCTGTGCAGCGGTCTCCGTCCGCATAGAGACGTCGAGCCAGATGCACCGGGTCCTGCTTCCGTCGTACGTCTCTCGCGTCCCGCTGGTGAAGGGCATGAATCTCGTGCTGGTGGCGAAAGAGTTGGTGGACCTGCGCAGGAGCGGCACGGTGGCGAAGATGTTCTTCTCCTTGGTGCTGCCGTTGCTGTTCCTCTCTTTCGCAGCGTGGTTCATCAACAATGGCCTCGCGATCCCGGTCGGGTTCAACACGGTGTTCTACGCGGCGATGGTGGGGTTCGTCGGCATACTGATGTACAATTGGCTGAACAACATCGACCTCTCCGAATACTACTCGCTCATCCCGGTCACTGTGCCGCAGCTCATCAGGGTGAGGGTCATCGTGTTCCTGGCGCTGACGCTGGGTATCTCAGCGTTCTTCGTGATAGGCATCTCCATAATCAACGGCGACACCGAGCTGCTCTGGCTGGCCCTGATCGTCATGTTCGTGACATCCCTCTACATGGCGGCGCTGACCGCCTACCTCACGGGGCTTAAGACGAACACTTTCCTCTTCGACACGAGCGTGCTGGCCAAGTTCAGCGTCATGTCGTTCCTGCCGGATGTCTGCCTGACGATATTGTCCTTCAGCATCCAGTCCGATTGGATAACGGCGTTGACCGGAATCCTGATAGTGCTGTTCTCGATGTTGCTTACGACACTGATACTCTATCGGGGGATTGAGACGAAGTGGTCGAGGTTCAGTTTCGCGACCTGATGACGCGACCGCTCGGAGCGGTCGTTTCGGTGTGATGAGGAGGTGTTGAAGACGGACAAGGGCGTGATCCTGAGGCGTACGGTACATTCGCTCATAGCGCTGGCGCCCCTGTATTACCTGCTCCCAATCGATATGCCGTTCTCGCCGGTCAAGAGGTGGCATCTCCTGATAGCCTTCTTCGTCGTCATCATGCTCTTCGAGGCGGTGCGGTTGCGGAAATGCATCACGTTCCTCGGACTCCGCCCGCATGAGACTCACTCGATAGCTTCGTTCGCGTGGGCAGCGGCTGGAATCACGGTCGCTCTGTGGCTCATGCCCATGGAGATAGCGACGCCAGTACTGATCGGCATGGGCCTCGTGGACCCGCTCCTGGGCGAGCTGAGGCGAAAGGGCACGAGGCCTGCGGTCTCGTTTCCAGGGCCGTTGCTGGTATATGCACTGATATGTGTCGCAGCGTTGCTCGTTATTACAGAAGAGGGAGTCGCCGCAATACTGACCGTGTCCTTCGTTGGCGCGTTCCTCGCTATAGGGGCGGAGCGTCTCGATCTGCCCGTGATCGACGACGACTTCCTAATGATAGTCGTCCCCGGCAGCCTCATGAGCTTCATGTGGCTCTATATGCTGTAGAGCCCGTCGCCGGTGCCGTTCACTGGTCGAGTATGTCTAGTTTGCCGTATTTTCCAGTGCTCACCTGGAGCTGGTTCTTGAAGGACGACACCCACCCATTGGTGATCTTGATCTTCGCGTTGACTTCGACTCTGTCGATGTCCTCGTTCCAGAGGGTGAGGTTCACTTTCTCGCCTTCCTCGTCCGTTCCTACTGCGTCGCAAACCCTTCCGGAAGCGCCGCTCCACTTGGACTGGAACTCCCTCGGCTCGCTCTTCTCCACGATTGTCAGAATGATCTCCTCGACTTTCGCCCGGTCCTTAAGGTCCTTGGCCAACATGGTTATCGCCTGTGGTCGCCCCCAAGGAACTCCTCCTCCTAAAAAGCCTTTCCCCCCTCCGGACACCGGCGCGCGGTGTCGAAGAACGACTGCCAACCATGGTTTTCGTACCGAGCCAGACAGTCGCACGATGATGATTTCTCCCCAATTAGTCTTATATTCTCGCACTCAGATAGGGGCCGTCTATGACTAGGATTAAGGTCATCACCGAACCGGCTGAACTCGTACCGATGTTTCGGGCGGTGGACACCAAGGTCAAACGTGAGGTCCTTAAACTGGTCACACTCGAGTGGCATTCAGTGCGGGACATCGAGAAGCAGTTCGGGCCCGAGGGGAGGGATGCCCTTCTGTTCTTCGAGAAGATGAAGTTGGTCGAGACCCGTTGGCAGACGTCAGCCGATCAGCAGCCCGAGAAGGCCTATCACACATACTACACGTCCTTCCACATAAACGCGTCATGGCCTGTTTATGAGATCAGCGACGTCCTCGCGGCCGCAGTGATGCCCGAGAAGGAGTTCCTGAAAGTGGAGAAGCAGACGTACGACCTCGTCGGGGCATCAGGCAAGTTCGCCGGTGATGTCGCCGAGGTCCTCGGCGTGACTTTCACGATGCTGAAGAGCCTGGTGAAGAGGAGCACGAAGCTCGACTACCGCGGCCACAGGATCGAGCGCGTGAAGGATTGAGTGATGTGCGGGTGAGATCCGTTTGATAGTTGTTCTGAGGCTCGGCCATCGCCCTTCGAGGGATAAGCGCGTCACGACGCATGTGGCGCTGACCGCGCGCGCCTTCGGCGCCCAAGAGGTGTGGGTATCGACGAAGGATGTCCCCCTGGAGAAGACCGTGGAGTCTATAGTGACTCGGTTCGGAGGAGACTTCTCGATAAAGACCGGCGTCAAATGGCGGGAGGCCATCCGCTCCTGGAAGGGGAAGGTCGTCCACCTGACAATGTACGGCGAACGCCTGGATGATGCGCTTCCGTCCATCCAGGGGCAGGATCTGCTCGTCGTGGTTGGTGCCGAGAAGGTCCCGAGGGAGGTCTACGAGCTTGCCGACATGAACGTCTCAGTCGGGAACCAACCGCATTCCGAGATAGCGGCTCTTGCTGTGCTTATGCACCGGCTCACGGATGACGATACGCTCTACAGGGACCTTGATGGTCGACTGACCGTGTTGCCGAACCCCAGGGGGAAGACCGTAGTTGACAACGCCAAAGAGAAGCAGAATGCCCGTACCTGATCACGATGAATGCATCCACATACTCAGGGAATGCGGTTGCGATGAGGCTGTGATAGCGCATAGCGAGGCGGTCTGCCGGGCGGCTTTGAGCGTAGGCCGACGCTGCGGGGCCAGGATGTCCATCGTTGAGGCGGGCGCGATGTTGCACGACCTGGGCCGATGCAAGACGCATTCGATTCACCACGCAGTCGAGGGCGCGGCCATCGCCTCGGCGCTCGGTTTGCCCGATGAGATAGCATTGATCATCGAACGGCACATAGGTGCTGGCCTGACGATGGCGGAGGCCGCCTCTCTTGGACTGCTTGAGAAAGATTATCTGCCCGAGACTCTGGAAGAGAAGGTCGTCGCTCACGCCGACAACCTCGTGGACGGCATCCACAGAGTCAGCGTCAGAAAGACTGTCGTCGATCTCGCCAGACAGGGTCTCGACGAGGCGGCCAAGCGGACCATCAAGCTCCACAACGAACTCTCGAGAATAGCCGGGGTCGACCTGGACGCTCTGCGCTGACGCACTGGTATTCATTCGCAAGGTTCTGTCGGGCGGAATCGTTCGAACTCCCCTCTCTTGTGGGCCTGGGCGAGTGCGATGTACTCCTCGGCGTTCCTCTTCGCGGCTTCTATCAGGGATGGGTCTCTTTCCCTGACGATTTTGGCGGGAACGCCAACCACGAGGCTGCCATCCGGAACGACCATGCCCTCCCTGACGAGCGCGTTGGCACCGATTATCGAGCCTTTGCCGACTTGGGCGCCGTCCAGGATAGACGCGTTCATGCCGACGATGACATAATCCCCTATCCTGGCCGCATGGACGATTGCGCCGTGCCCAAGGGTCACGAAGTTGCCGATTATCGTGGGTCTGCCCGGATTGCCATGTATCTGGCAGTGTTCCTGGACGCTAGAACCCTCTCCTATCCTGACCTCTGACAGATCGGCTCGGATCACGGCGAACGGCCAAACGCTGCTATCACGCTGTATGACGACGTCACCGATCACTACTGCCTCTGGAGCGACGTAGCAGCTGGGGTCTATCACTGGTGCGGTCACAGCGTGAGAAAACGCGAGACGGGGTAAAAAGCCTTCACTCGTCTTCAGAGGATTTCTGAGCCTTCTTCGGCTTGGCACCCTTCTTCAGCGCGACTCTCTTCGGGAAGTACTTCAGGATGATCACATCCCCGATGGCTCCGATCCATCTATAGGGGACGTTGACCGATTTCGACCCCTCGACCAGCATCGGGTTAGTGTTGCTGATGAACAATCCCTGGACCTTGTTGTCGTCGACTTCGACGACCAAGTTCGATACACTCCCCAAGAATATCGCTTGGTTAGTGTAAACCTGCAGACCTATCATTTCAGAAGCTTCTTCGAGCATCCGGCATCCCTGTCGACCGTATCGCAATCGAATCTTTAAATAGTTTGTCTTGTCCAGTCTTTTCCAGCCTTCCGCCCGGGCGCACGCTCGGGGGCGTGGCGACCCCCGCCGCAGTTCGTCGCTATGCTTAAGTATCGCGGTCACAATCGTTATTGCGGATATAATGCACAAGCGTGCATAAACGGTGATTAGGAATGTCGGACGAGGTCGAGGAGATACGGCGCAAGAAGCTCGCCGAGATGATGGCCGATGGCCACTCAGGCAATCCATCGAACGGGTTTCCAGAGGCGCCCGTGAAGCTGACTGATTCAGATTTCGAGAACTTCATAGGCAAGTACGAGACAGTCGTGGTCGACTGCTGGGCGCCTTGGTGCGGTCCATGTCGCATGCTGTCGCCGACGATCGACACAATGGCGAAGGAGCACAAGGGCAATGTCGTGTTCGGCAAGCTGAACACGGACGAGAACTTCGAGACGGCCAGCAAATTCGGAATCATGAGCATACCCACGCTCCTTTATTTCCGGAAAGGCGAGTTGGTCAACAAGACGATCGGCGCTCTTCCACGCGATGCGATAGAGGAGCAGATTCGCTCGTTGAAATCATGATGATGTGAGAGTCTCCCCACTCTCACATCCCCCCTTTTTTATTTTTCCAGACATCAGCCTTTGGCATGTCTCCCACGACACCACTCTTAGAGATGCAATCTATAAATCGCCGGACATCTGTTGCTCGCGCGATGCCAACGGATTTCGAGACGACCGTCGAGTGGAACGGGGGTTACCCTGCCAAGCTCTCGTGCCAGAACGGACTCAGTGCCGACTACTCATACCCTGTCGAGTTCGGAGGATTGAAAGGATATATCACGCCGGAGGATGCCTTCGTGAGCGCGGCCAACATGTGCTATCAGATAATCTTCAGCGGAATAGCCAAGAGCCTCGGGATCGACCTCGCTGGGTACCGCTGTAGGGCCGTTGGCAAGCTGGATACGATCGACGGCATCAGGAAGTTCGTGAGCATCGACCTACATCCGGAGATTCGCCTCCGGAAGCCAGTCGAGCCGGAGAGACTGCAGAAGGCGTTGGATGCCACGAAGAGGAAATGCCTGGTTACCAACTCGATGGACCTCGAGATACGGGTCTTTCCCATGACCGTTGAAGGAGCGTAGGAGCGTCCCTTCGATGTGCAGGATGGTCGGTGTTGTCTTCAATGGGAAGTTCCCCATGAGATCGCTTTCAGACCTGAGGCACGTTGCGGAGATCGGCAAGGTGCCAGAACAAGGCGATGAGGTCGACGGCCACAGGGACGGATGGGGGATGGTGTCTTTTGGCAACGGTTCCCCGTACTATCTTGGAAGGAGCCCTCGCCCTATCCACATGGACCCGTCCTTCGACTCCGCACTGACCGGCATCGCGGCGCTGGAGCGCCCGAATATACTGATTTGCCATGCCAGGCGTGGGTCGGAAGGCGAGGTGAGCCTCCCGAACACGCACCCGTTCATCAGTGCTGGCGTCACCTTCGCGCACAACGGTGGCGTGAAGGAGTTCCATCCTCAGACGTCGTACATGCCGAGGGGCAGCACCGACAGCGAGAGGGTGTTCGCCCTCTTCGTGGACAGATACGAACGCTTGGGCGATGTAGGTGATGCGATCGCATCGATCCTCGAGGACGATGTCCGCGCGCACGAGTTCACAGGCCTGGTGTTCCTTGCTTCCGACGGCAGGGCACTGTACGGCTACCGGGAGTATGGGAAGGGCCGCGATGGCAACTACTACAACCTGAAGTACGTCGTCGGAGACGACTGCGTGGTGCTCTACCAGGAATCACGCTCCGATGACGACGCCCAGGCAACCCAGGTGGACAATGGTTCTCTTATCAGAATCGGCTTGGACCTCAAGGTTGAGATGAAGCGACTGAACTAGTCATATCTCGGACTTCTTCGCGGCCAGCCTTATCGCCTCAGTGACGCTGTCCCTAGGCATGATAGTCGCTATGGGTATGTCGACCACGCGCTCGATCGTGGCGCTGACTATTGGCGCGCACACGATCGCCTTCGCACCATCCCTTTCGGCACGGACTGATGCGACAAGTGCGTCCTCCAGTGTCGTCGCGGGGTATTCGATTGTCAGGATCTCCTTCCCATCTATCACAATCGACCGTTCCACGACCTCCGCAAGCACGTGCCTGGCCGCTATGACCGCGATGAAATCGCCCGGTCTGCCCCTCTCGATCCCTCCGATGGCGGCAAGAATCTTCCTGAGGATGTCAAGGCTGGGTGAACGCTCTCCGCCGATTATCTTGTAGAGTGTGCTGGGGGAGATCTCCGACGTGCCTGCAAACTCCTTGGTGGTCATGTTGAGCTCTGACAGAACCTGCCTCAGCATCCTGCTGAACGCCTCATCTGATTGCGCGGCGGCCTTCAGCAATTTACCTCTATTGTCTATCAAATTGCCCTCAAAAGGCAAATGAAGGGGGCCATATTTATACAATTGTGCAATTTACTTGCCAATTATGTGGCAAAACTTATTATCCGCTTTCGAATAACCAATCACAGGGCTGAGACTATGGAGATGAAGATCAAGATTATCACAGTTGCCGTGGCCGTGACAATCATCGTCGGTCTGTTCGCCGCCTACGTCGTCTTTGATCTGGGCAATAGAAACGAAGAGACCAATGTGGTTTACTACACTGTCGAGGCGCCAGCGACCATGAAAACCTCGCTTGCAGCTGATCGCATCGATGGGTACATTGCATGGGAACCTTTCGTCTCGGATTCGGTCGTAGGTGGCGTAGGCACGGTTCTGAAATGGTCCGAGGAGATCGTTCCGAACCACCCGTGCTGCGTCGTAGCGGTGTACAATCCCTTCGTGTCTGACGAGAACGGCCAGGAGCTGGCAGCGCGCTTCCTCAGAGCGCATATGGATGCGACGGATTGGATCAATGCGGCTATGGCCGACAATGAGAGTGCGGAGTACGACCTGCTGATTGAGATTGCCGTCGAATTCACCGAGAGGAATGAATCAGTCGTCGAGGAATCGCTGCAGCATATGAAGTACGGATACGCGATGAACGACCAATTCTCGGATGCGCTGGTGAACTTCACGGAGATGTACATGGATATAGGTGTCATAAAGGAGGACGAGATCTCTGGCGGTGGCTATGACAATGTCACCGATTTCGTTGACCAGTATGCCGATGAGAGTTACCTCGAGCTTGCAGAATCCGTGGAGCCGAGCGAGGCGATATTGAACCCGGATGATGCCATACGGCTCGGCTATCTTCTCGGAGACATCCACCAACTTGCTCAGGCGGTTGCCACCAACATGGACGTCCTTGGCAACGGCAAGAGCATGTTTGAGGACTACGGCCTGAATGTTGTGAACGCGATTGGCGCCCCGTTCGCAAATGGAGGCGCCGTCATGAACGCCTTCGCCGGAGGCTATGTCGACATCGGTTACCTCGGTAGCCCGCCTGCCATACTCAAGCACCTGAACACCGAGATAGACACAACTATCATCGCCCAGGCCAACAGTGAGGGGAGCGCGATCGTTGTGAAGACTGGCTCCGGGATTACGAGCATGGCCGGACTCGAAGGAAAGACGATTGCCACTCCCGGCGAGAGTTCGATTCAGTTCCTCCTCCTGAAGATGGCTCTTCAGTGGGAGGGGATGGAGTTGAAGATCAAGACCTGATTTTCCCCCAAACATCTAATCTCGCTCGCCCTATCTGGGCGTAGGAGTGCGCATGAAGTCGATCATTCGTGTAGCAAAGGAAGGGGTCATACGCCACTGGAGACGCATATTCCTGAGCACGCTCTCGATAGCCCTATTCGTCATCGTTTGGCAGGCGTACGCTTGGTACCTGAATGCGAACGACCCTGGATACGCCGGCTTCATCCCTTACCCCGGTGAGACCGCTGAAGCCTTCATCGACTCATTCGTTACAGAGGACCCGACGGGTCTGTTGATGACGGACCACATCTTCGCGAGCCTAAAGAGAATATCCCTGGGCTTCTTACTGGCATTCGCCATCGCCCTGCCAGCCGGACTGCTGATGGGTAGCAACCGGATCTGTGAAGCCCTGGGTATGCCTATTGTCGAGATCTTCAGACCCATACCTCCCCTCGCATGGATACCGATTTTCCTGGTCGTCCTCGGCCATCTCTGGGGGCCTGTTGCTATAGTCTTCCTCGGGATATTCTTCCCGATACTGTTCAATGTGATGCTTGGCGTCAAGAGGGTGGACCCGCTTCTTATCGACGCGGCTAGAACGCTGGGCGCCGGGAGGCGCCACATGTTCTTCAAAGTGGTCCTGCCATTCACCACGCCTTACGTGATGACGGGTATCAAGGTCGGCCTCGGCATCGGATGGATGTGCATAGTAGCTGCGGAAATGGTTGGGCAGTACGGTGGCGGCGTGGGCTATTACATCTGGAACAGGGGCGAGTTCGGGCATTATGACTATGTCTTCGCGGGCATTGCGATAATCGCCATACTCGGGATACTGACCACGGGCGTCGCGAGCCAGGTCGAGAGGAGGTTGTACATTTGGATGGGGATGAAGTAAACATACGCATGGAAGACCTCCTCAAGGTGTTCAAGCAGGACAAAGGGGAGATTGTCGCGCTCAAGGATTTCAACCTGGACCTGGCTGACGGCGAGTTCGTCTGCCTGCTGGGGCCATCGGGCTGTGGAAAGACGACGGTTCTGAGAATCGTGGCGGGCCTGGAGACAAAGAGCGGCGGGCATGTTTTCGTGAACGGCAAGGAGGTGTCCGGCGCGGGACCGGACAGAGGAGTGGTGTTCCAGGAATTCGCCCTCTTCCCATGGCGCACCGTTAGAAGGAACATCGAGTTCGGTCTCGAGATCAAGAACATCTCAGCTGAAGAGAGGGAAGCAGTATCGTCGAAGTACATCGACCTGGTGAACCTCGAGGGGTTCGAGAACGTCCACCCTCATCAGCTGTCTGGCGGTATGAAGCAGCGTGTCGGGATCGCGAGGGCGCTTGCGAACGATCCTGCTGTCCTGCTGATGGACGAGCCGTTCGGCGCCCTCGACGCGCAGACCAGGAACCTCATGCAGAAGGAGCTTCTCAGGATATGGTCCGCGACCAAGAAGACGGTGCTTTTCGTGACGCATTCGGTCGACGAGGCTGTGTTCCTCGCGGACAGGATAGTTTTGATGACCGCGCGGCCAGGAAAGGTCAAGAAGACCATCACGGTGGACCTGCCTCGCCCTCGTGAAAGGACGAGCGCCGACTTCATCTCGATCCGCAGCGATGTGTTGCAGGTCCTCGATGCCGAGTTCGAGAAGACTATGATGCGTGAACGGTCAGACGTCGGAGTGGAGCACAAGGCTTAATTCTTCTATACCCGATGTAGAAATTCATGAGCTTCGAGCTAAATGTGGTCAACAACACGCCGCTGACACCGTTGTCCGACATCGAGGAGGTGGCGATTCTGTTCCTGAACCAGATAGGCTACTTCCCAAAGGGCTACGATCCCAAGACGGAGGCCACGGACATCCGCGACAGCGTCCCCTACCGCCTTGTGATAGACCATTTCCTAGGACGGCCGGACAAGGCGTGGGTGGTTGAGGACCTCGCGACGTCCCTCGGAACGACGAAGACGACCGTATATCGGCACATCAACAAGCTGAAGGGCTTCGACCTCTTGGAGGAGGCCAGCGTGGACCGGCCGGACGGGTCTTCGAAGAAAGGCTACAGGATTCGGTACGGTAACCTGAGCAAGGCCTGGAACTTCACAGAAGCACACGTTCAAGTTGCGATGGAGAACTATCGCAAAACCGTGGATCATATGCAGGAACTCATTCAGAAAAAGGGGTATAAGCATGCCAAGAAAAGATGACGCGATCACCCTCACGGAAGGGTCCGAGTACAGGGTCAAGAGCCTCGAGGCACGGGACAAGCCGATGGAGACAGTGGGGGTGTTCAAGGGATACGCTGCAATCGCACATGACACCGCCATGGTCATGGAGGTACAGTCCCCCGTCGGCGAACACAAATCGATGTTGAGGCTGATACCTTCGCACATGATACTCTCCATCGATGTGCTCAAGGCCGAGAAGGAGAAGAAGGAGAAGAGCCAGCAAGGAGACACAGTCTACTTCGGGTGAGAGCGGCGCGTGAAATGACCGTAAGACTGAACACGATCGAGGCCCGCATCGTGGAGATGCTCAGGCAACGGTATCCGATTACCGTGGAGGAGCTGCGTGAGGAGCTATCGATTCGGCGCGACACGCTGACACTGACGCTGAAATCCCTCGCGTCGAAAGGCGTGATCGCCCTTGAGCCGCTCCCGGACAAGACCTATATCAGGCTCTTGGCGGCCGCTGTCGGGACAGGAGCGGCATCTGATTCACCGGGAGATGGGATCCGCAACAAGGATGACGATTCCATCGCGTACAGATGAGATCTGCCAGAGGGCGTGTTTGACTGATGGTAGTGGAAGCTGAAGTCGTACCAGCCGCTTATGTCGACGATTTGCTGGAGATGCTCGCTCGAGGCGAGATCGTCAGCAGAGATGGGGTGCTCCGGGCGAAGGCGGCGCTATGCAAGAAGTACGGACTGTCGCGGGTGCCGACAAATTACGAGCTCCTCGAACAGGTCCCCGACGACCTAAGAACGGCGGTTGCACCGTTGCTCCGGAACAAGCCGGTGAGGACCATAAGCGGCGTCGCGCCAGTGGCGGTCATGACGAGCCCTTTCGACTGTCCACACGGGCGCTGTTCGTACTGTCCAGGTGGCGTCACGAACGACAGTCCTCAATCCTATACTGGCAGGGAACCCGCGGCGCTGAGGGCAGCGATGTATGAGTACGACCCTTTCAGACAGACTAGTGCCCGGCTCAAACAGTTGGCTGCGATCGGTCACAGGACCGACAAGGTCGACCTTATTGTCATGGGTGGGACGTTCACGGCACGCCCATGGGAGTACCAGGAATGGTTCGTCAAGAGATGCTTCGACGCAATGAACTCGCAGGAGTCCCAGGACCTGCAAACTTCCCATGTCGCGAACGAGAGCGCCCCATCTCGGTGCGTCGGCCTGACTGTCGAGACGCGGCCTGATTGGTTCTTGGACGAGCATGTCGCCAGTTCGATGTCCTTGGGGGCGACCAAGGTGGAGCTGGGCGCGCAGATACTGGACGACGATGTACTGGATGGCGTCAAACGAGGACACCATGTCAAGGACATAGCGGACGCCACTGCCCGCGCGAGAGAGGCTGGCTTGAAGGTGTGCTATCACATCATGCCCGGGCTTCCTGGCAGCAGCGCGGAGAACGACCTCCGCTCGTTCTCGTTGATGTTCCAGGACGAGAGGTTCAGACCGGACATGCTCAAGATATACCCCACCCTGGTCATCAAGGGGACCGAGCTGTACGATTGGTGGAGGGCGGGCGATTACACGCCGATGTCCCTCGAGGAGACAACGGCCCTTGTGG
>Ga0307379_10008402_pt1 | contig 13925 bp, 12 predicted proteins | sample UN2MG_FD_202237 | JGI IMG/M metagenome (GOLD analysis project Ga0307379, IMG submission 202237) | Soil microbial communities from Risofladan, Vaasa, Finland - UN-2 | ecosystem: Environmental > Terrestrial > Soil > Coastal area > Acid sulfate soil | place: Finland: Risofladan, Vaasa | collected...
CTCCTACCATCGACTGGAAAGACTTCGGCGTCTCCCTCACTTTCACGCCGACCGTCCTCGCGAACGGCCAGATCAGCCTCAGGCTGGTGCCGGAGGTCAGCGAGATCGACTTCTCCACGGGAACGCAGGTGCTCGGCACAGCGGTGCCAGGCCTTATCACCCGCAGAGCCTCCACCACAATCGAGCTGCGCGACGGGCAGAGCTTCGCCATTGCGGGTCTTCTGCAAACGGAACATCGCAAACAGCTGGCCGAGTTGCCCTGGATTGGGCGGGTGCCGGTGCTCGGCGCCTTATTCCGCAGCGCCTCATACCGGAAGAATGAGAGCGATTTGGTGATCATCGTCACGCCGCGGTTGGTCCAGCCGGCCATTCCAGGCCAGAAGCTGGCCACGCCGCTCGACAGCAAGCTGCCCGGCAACGACATCGATTACTTCCTCATGGGGAAGCAGGAGGTCGACAAGAAGTTTCCGGCTCCTTACGGCCATATCCTGCACGTGGAGGATGGCTGGGCGCCGGTGGTGCAGGTGGCGCCTTCTCGCGAAATTTGGATAGGCAAATGAAATCTTCAAGCCAAAGAAGCCGACATATGCGCGCAGGCGTGATCGCGAGCTTGGTCGGCGCGGCCACTCTGCTGGCGGGCTGCGCTGACCCCGAGCACGAGCGCTATTTGCGCCGCGCCGATTCCATAACGCTCGGCGCAGGCGACGCTGTGGCCGTTAACAAGGCGGTGCAAACCATCGACCCCTGGCCGCGCCATGCCGGCAACGCCGACATCGCCATGGACGGCAAGAAGGCACTGCTCAGCATCCGGCGCTACCAGCATGACGATATCAAGATGCCCACGGACTTGCCTGGGTCGGATCTGTACCCGGGGGCTTGGGACGGGCGGAACACGCCGCCGCTCAGCCCCAAGCAAAGTGATCCATATGACAGCGCCGACAAGGCCGAGCCAGCAGCGAAAGGAAATGAATAGGCGAGAGCCGTGCCCATGCGTAATCAGATCAGGCTGGCTGCTCGCGCCTCCTGAGTCATTATCCGCCGCTTGAGGATCGTCCAAAGGACAGGCGGGGAGGGTGGAGGTTTGGTGAGTCCGGAATGGAGTTCGAACCGTTGCGGCAATCGAGGCGCACCGGGCTCTGGGGGGCGAAATGAGGCTGGCATTTACCCTTGCGATCACGCTCACGCTTGGGGTCGGGCTTGTCACGTCAGGTTGTGCGGCGGGCCGGATGCTTGTGCCGCCATCGGACCAGCGACCGTCGGATGAGCCTTTATATCTGGCCAAGCTTCACTATGGGAACGGGGACTACGGTCTAGCCGAGCAATATTATCGTAGCGCCGTGGAGGCCAACCAAAACAGCATCGATGCATGGCTTGGCCTGGCGGCGTGCTATGACCGGTTGCGACGCTTTGATCTGGCAGACCGCGCCTATCGAGTGATCGTGGAGAAGGTGGGCTACTCGCCCACCGTGCTGAACAATCTCGGCTATCACTACATGCTGCGTGGAGACCTGCGCCGGGCGAAGGGATATCTTTTGGACGCTCGGAAGAAGGATCCCGACAACCCCCTCATCGAGCACAATCTGGCGCTGCTGGAAACTTGGGCAGACGCCCCCGGAGGAGCCCTACGGTAAGCTGCCGGGTTCTTTTGCGGTGGTCACGATTGCAGATCGCTCCGTCTCAAGCCATTGGCGCGAGCGTGATGGATGCGTTCATGCAGGACGAGCACAAGTCGCAAATGCTTGCGGATGATGAGAGGCGCCTCCCATATCCTCCCTGGCGCACGTCTCGACGGACTTTGGTCTGTCGCGAATGAGCCCGCTCGTTGTTCGCACCGTGCGAGGGATCAGGATAGCGGCTGGACGCCAAGCCCGTCCCCCCCTGACCGGTTCGGGCACGGCTTGTCACCTGCTCTTCTGCGCTTTTCGAATAGGCGACTTGGCCTAGCGCGCCTCTGAATATGCCTAAGCCATCAGGCCGAATAGATTCTCTGCCCGCAAGCAATTACGTCCCGTAAACAGCGCTGATGATTTCGGCCTGGTCGAAATTGGTTCAGTGCTCTTGCGGCAAGCCCCCGTGGCACGTTTGAAAGGATTTGTCATGAACAGGATCTTCGTACGCTTTTTAAAGAACGAATCCGGTGCGACGGCCATCGAATACGGCCTCATTGCCGGTTTGATATCGGTCGTCATCATCACCGCTGTGACTTTGGTTGGGACAAATCTCACGGCGACCTTCGATGCTATCGGGGTAGCGCTGACTCCGTAACTACGTTCGATGGCGCCTCCGCCTGAGCAGCTGGGTGTACAGCACAGTTGGCCAGGCGGAGCGCTGTCATCGGCTACCGCAAAACAAGCGGTTGGGATGACAGGCGACAGGAATACGATGGTGACACATGACAACATTCGCCACTCTGGTCGCCGTTTTGGTCTTCCCCTCACTGATGATTTACGTCGGGCTCACGGATCTGACAAGTATGCAGATACGCAACTGGCTGATTTGTCTGCTCGTCGCCTCCTACGCAGTGTTGGCGCCGCTCGCCGGCATCGGCCTTCAGGAGATGGGCTCGAGCGTGGTCGTCGGCGCAGCCGTTCTTGTGGTTGCCTTTGCCTTCTTCGCCTTCGGCTGGATCGGCGGCGGTGATGCCAAGCTCGCCTCGGTCACAGCGCTCTGGCTTGGCGCCGACCACACGCTTGTTTATCTCTTCTACGCCGCCCTGCTCGGCGGCGGACTAACCATCGGCCTGCTCATGTTCAGGACCGTCATGATCCCGTTGTCCTGGCATCGCGAGGAGTGGATCGATCGTCTGCACGCCAGAGAGACCGGGATTCCCTACGGGGTTGCAATGGCCGCGGCGGCGTTGATCGCCTTCGAGCAGACACAGTGGGTGAAAAATTTCCTGTGAGCAGGGCCAAGCAAGCCCTCTCCTAACCAGCGGGTAAGTCGATGTTGCGCGTAGTTCTTCTCGTAATGGCCCTAACCGCCGGCGGCGTTGCTGCCTGGCTGGCGCTGTCGTTTGTAGGTGGAGAAGCGCCGGCGACAACCGTTCACGCACCGGCGCCGTTGGCGCCGACCCAGGAGGTGCTGGTCGCCGCTGGTGATCTCGCCCGAGGCGACAAGCTCGAAGCCTCCAGTGTCCGCTGGCAGGCCTGGCCGCAGGATGCCATCAATCCCGACTACATCCTTCGCTCTGCCCGGCCGGATGCCATCGAGACGCTGTCTGGCATCTTTGTCCGCAACCGTTTCATTTCCAGCGAGCCGATTCTCGAGGCGAAACTCGCGGATGCCGAGGCGAGCTTTCTTTCAGCAATCCTTCCATCGGGCAAGCGAGCGGTCGCTTTGCGAGTATCAGCGGAAAACACTGCCGGTGGATTCATCTTACCCAACGATCGTGTCGATGTGCTTCACACGGTGAGCAAAGGACAGGACGACAGCACTGGCGGGGCGGTCACGCGGACGCTTCTGCACAACGTCCGGGTGCTGGCGATCGACCAAACGGGTCAGGGAAGCGACCAAAAGGCTGAGGAGAAAACCTCCGACTACGTTATCGGCAAAACGGCCACGCTGGAGCTCGATCCCGAACAGACCGAGATGATCGCCACCGCCCAAGCTGACGGCATGTTGTCGCTTTCGCTTCGCTCAGTAGCCGATCGGGGCGAGGTGCAGGCCCTGCTGGAAACGAGCCGGGTGGTCCGCATCGTTCGCGCTGGGAGAAACGAGTTCAGCAGGACCCAGTAATTTCGCGCGGCCCGGGCCTCGATGCGGGCAAGCTTTGAGAGCGGCAAGGAACCGCAAGATGACAAATCTAAGCCACAAATTTGCAGCTGAAACCAATGACCAACTGGTCCCCGATCCGGTCGAGATCGCGCCGGTTCCGCGAATCACGATCCACGCCTACTTTGAGACCTCGGAGATGGCGGGCGCGATGGAGAGCGCGGCCGCCGACCGACGGATGTCGCGCGCACATGTTTCAGTACGTTCCGGCGGAGTTGCGGCCGCCACCGAGACGTATCGGCAGGCGCCCTCGCCGAACCTGCTCCTGCTCGAGGTCCCTGCCCAGTATCCTACCCTCCTCGCCGATATCGACGCCCTTGCCTCAGTCTGCGCGCCAGAGACCAGGCTCATTGTCTTTGGCCGTACCAACGATGTGGCGCTTTATCGCGATCTGCTCGAGCGAGGCGTGAGCGAATATCTGGTGGCACCGGTGGACGTGCTGACAATCATCGGCGTCGTCTCCCGTCTCTATCACGAGAGGGGTACGAAAAAAGTGGGGCGCATTTGCGCCTTCATCGGTGCAAAGGGAGGCGTGGGTTCGTCGACCATAGCCCACAACGTTGCCGCGACGCTTGCCTATCAGTATGACGCCGACGTGATGCTTGCCGATATGGACTTCGCTTTCGGTACTGCAGACCTCAATTTCAATCTGGTTCCGAGTCAGGGGATCGCCGATGCCGTCAAGGACAGTAAGCGCCTGGACGAGACACTGCTCGATCGCTTGCTGACACCATGCCGCGAGCACCTCAGTCTGCTCGCGGCGCCGTCGATGCTCCACGAGACGTGCGACTTTGCTGAAGGCACATTTGAGCAGATGATCGAGATCGCGCAGGCGCATGTGCCCTTCACTGTTCTGGACTTGCCCCATGTCTGGACATCTTGGGCGAAGAAAACTCTGGTAGCCGCCGATGAGGTGGTGATCACATCGACGCCTGACCTTGCCAGTCTCCGCGCTGCTAAAAGCCTGGTGACGCTCCTCAAGCGGGCGCGCCCTAACGATGCGCCACCCAAGCTGGTTCTCAATCAGGTTGGGATGAGAAAGCGGCCGGAAATTAAGCCCGCCGATTTTGCCAAGGCCTTGGAGCTGGAGCCGATTTCCACGATTCGATTTGACCCGCAGATCTTCGGCGCCGCCGCCAATAAGGGACAGATGATTTCCGATGTTGCACCGAGATCGGACACTGTCGCCGCCTTTCAGCAGCTAGCCAAAGCGGTCGCCGGCAGGAAGGAGGCGAAGCGACAGGTTACGGGATTCGCAAGCCTCCTGAAGAGACTGGGCAAGTGGTGATCAAAATGATGAGCCGCGACAATACTGACGCCTTAGCTGGCGGGCGCCTCCAACATTGGCGGAGCCGCGCCGGTGCTTTTGTCCGCTGCAATTCGGGAGTTTCCGCCCTAGGGAGGATATTATGTTGAGACCATCGGCAAGCTGGGGCGCCGTTGCTGTTTGTCTATGCTCCCTGGTCGCTGCGATCAGTCCGTCCACGCTTGTGGCGCAGCCCATCGAGACCGTTGATATCACGATGGACCTGGCTCATCTCGTGCGGCTGAACTCCGCCGTCTCTACCATCGTTATTGGCAATCCAGATATTGCCGATGCCACCGTTCAGGACAAGCGTACCCTGGTTCTCACCGGCCGAGGTCTCGGGGTCACCAATATGATGGTGTTTGACGAGACCGGACAACAGATCTCGAATTTGTTGCTTCGGGTGGTGCCACAACAGGCACGCGTCATCGTGCGTTATGACTCCACTGGATCTAACAGGTTCCTCTGTGTTCCGGCCTGCAGTCAGCTGCCCCCGATAGCGGTGGCCGAGAAGTAGGACCGGTTGGACCAAAGAGGAGCCGCGCCTGATCCAGCCCCGTGGTGTTGGTTAGAGACGCCTGGCAATGTGGGCGCGGGTGGGTGCTTGCGACGTCCGCCGGGTGGGTCCAGCTGGCAGCAATGCCCTCTTCTATCGGGTAGGGCAGGCTTAAACCCAGCCTAACGGACTAATCCGTCAGGCTGAATCGATTTTCTAGATAATTCTACATATACATATATTTGCTAGGGCGCCGTCTGACAGTACTTGCGGCGAAATCGCTATCCGAACTTAACACTTCTAACTTGAGATGTTGTTGCCAAAACTTGAATTTGCTGCGTCAAAAAGGACTTTCTCGTGTTTGGAAAGAGACAAGACGCCAATGACCCCGTGAAACTGATGTTAGTCGAAGGGGCGCCGAACGGATCGGACACCGTGAACCATTCGGCGCCTGTCCTTCGGCTTGCGCCGTCCCCCAAGCCGGATACGCCTCAGGCTCAGAATGTCAAAACGTCGGAATATTACGCGACCAAGCGGCAGATTTTCACAGCGTTGATCGATATGATTGATGTCACGGCGCTGTCGAAGATGGACGCAGTTTATGCGCGCAAGGAGATCCACAGCACCTTAAGCGACATCGTGGCCGCGAAAAAGATTGTGGTGTCGACGTTCGAACAGGATGCGCTGCTCGATGACATCTGCAATGACGTGTTGGGATATGGACCGCTTGAGCCGCTGCTGGCGCGCGACGACATCTCCGACATCATGGTCAACGGCTCCGGTACGATCTACATCGAGGTTGGCGGCATGGTCGAGCGGACCGGTATCCAGTTCCGCGACGACAGCGAACTTCTCAACGTGTGCCAGCGAATCGTCAGTCAAGTCGGTCGCCGGGTTGACGAATCCAGCCCGATTTGCGATGCGCGGCTTCCGGACGGCAGCCGCGTCAATGTGATCGCTCCGCCACTGGCGATCGACGGCCCGGCGCTGACCATCCGCAAGTTCAAGAAGGACAAGCTGACGCTGGATGAACTTGTCGGGTTCGGCTCCATCACCCCTGAAGGAGCGGAGATTCTGCAAATCATCGGCCGAGTCCGCTGCAATGTTATCATCTCCGGTGGGACCGGCTCGGGCAAGACGACCCTGCTCAACTGTCTGACCCGCTATATCGACGCTGGCGAGCGTATTGTCACCTGTGAGGACTCGGCGGAACTGCATTTGCAGCAGCCACACGTCGTGCGGCTTGAGACCCGCCCGCCGAACATTGAGGGTGAGGGTGAGGTCACGATGCGCGATATTGTCAAGAACTGTCTGCGCATGCGTCCGGATCGGATCGTCGTCGGCGAGGTCCGCGGACCGGAGGCCTTCGATCTGCTGCAGGCGATGAACACCGGTCATGACGGTTCGATGGGAACGCTCCACGCTAACAGCCCGCGCGAGGCTTTGGCGCGCATCGAGTCGATGATCGTCATGGGCGCCTATTCGCTCCCGTCCAAGGTGATCCGCGAGATGTTGGTTTCTTCGATCGACGTGATTGTACAGGCGGCCCGCCTGCGTGACGGCTCGCGCCGGATTACCCACATCACCGAGGTCTTGGGGCTCGAAGGCGACGTTCCAGTCACCCAAGATATTTTCGTCTACGAGATCCTAGGCGAGGATGCCAACGGCAAGATCATCGGTCGTCACAGCTCAACCGGCATCGGCCGCCCGGCTGTTTGGGACCGAGCCTGCCACTATGGTGAAGAAAAACGCCTGGCTGCGGCGCTGGACCGCTCCGCTGGTCGCCGCGGCTAAGCGCTGCAAGATTCGTAGGTATGAGGATTGAACGGTGTCTTCCATTGCTCTGCTGATCGCTTTGTTCCTGTTGGTCTCTATTAGCGTAGGCGGGCTGCTGTTCGTCGGTCTTTATCCGAGGCTTGCCGCTCGCAGCCAAGCGAATGAGCGGCTTGAGCTGATTGCCCAGGTGGGCGGGTCTGCAATCCGTCGAGCGCCGACAGGAGACGAGAAAAGCCGCCAGCGTACGGTGGAGAAGGTGCTTCGCGAAATTGATGAACATCACAAGGCCAAGGCCAAGAAAGGCAGACGTCCGTCGCTGTTAATCCGGATGCGCCAGGCCGGCCTAGGATGGTCAAGAGCGACATATTTGCTGACGGCCTTGGGGGCCGGCTTCCTCTCGTTCTTCGTTGCGCTCGCCTTGGTCCCATTGGGGCTACTGACGGCCGCCGGCTTCGGGGTGGCCGGCGGGCTCCTCCTTCCGCATCTTTATGTAGGATTCAAGCGCAACGCGCGTTTCAAGGCGTTCGCTGCCGAATTCCCCAATGCTGTCGACGTCGTGGTTCGCGGCGTAAAGTCCGGCCTGCCCCTAGTGGATTGTCTCAAGATCATCGCGGCTGAAGGCCGCGAGCCGGTAAAGAGCGAATTTAAGACGATGGTCGAGGATCAGACGCTGGGCGTGCCAGTCGATGAAGCGGCGCTGCGTTTAGTTGAGCGGGTGCCGATTTCGGGAACCAGTTTCTTCGCTATCGTCATCGCGATCCAAAGCCAAATTGGCGGCAGCCTCTCATACGCGCTCGGCAATCTATCCAAGGTGCTTCGCGACCGTAAAAAAATGCAGGCGAAGATCAAGGCCATGAGCTCGGAGGCGAAGGCTTCGGCTGGGATCATTGGGGCCATGCCGGTCGTCGTCTCCATCCTCATCTACCTGACGAGCCCCGACTACATCTCGCTACTGTTTTCGACACTTGCTGGAAACACCGTCCTGGTGGGGGCCGGTCTGTGGATGCTCGTGGGCATCTTGGTCATGCGTAAGATGATCAAGTTCGATTTTTGAGGCTGATGATGAATCTTGGGATCCTGATCGACAATCGCGACCTGATCATCGCCACTATGGCGGCCGTCTCTGCGTTCGCCGCCTCTCTCGTCGTCGCCTGGCCTTACATCATGCCCGACACCCTGGCGATCCGGATGCGCAAGGTCGCCAATGAGCGCGAGCGGATTCGCCTCCACGAACGTGCGCGCCTGGGGCGCGACAATAAACAGACGTCGCTGAGGAGCGAGCCCAAGAAGCTGTTTAAGGCGATTGTCAACGGCTTCAACCTTGCCGGGCAGGCCGATGACGGGAAGCTCATCCGGATGCTGCAGCAGGCGGGCTATCGCGGTCAGGCCCCCCTAGTGGCATATATTGCGGTGCGCGTGATCGCACCCGTCGTCATGTTCTCCGTCGCCATCTTCTACGTCTTCTTTGTCCTCAAGCTCGAGCAGTTGTTTGTCATGAAGCTCGGCATCGCCATCGCGGTCGCTCTTGCCGGTTACTATGTACCGGCACTCTACGTGAAAAACAGGATCACCAAGCGGCAGACGGCGATCCGACGGGCATGGCCGGACGCACTCGACCTTCTGTTGATCTGCGTGGAATCCGGCATGGGAATCGAGAGTGCGTTCCGCAAGGTCGCTGAGGAGATCGGCTTGCAGTGCGCCGAGCTCGGCGAAGAGCTGAGCCTCACGACGGCCGAGCTGGCTTATCTTGAAGATCGTCGAACAGCTTACGAGAATCTGGGCGACCGCACCGACCTTGAGGGTGTCCGGGCCGTGGTGACGAGCCTGACTCAGGCCGAGAAACACGGCACGCCGCTCGGCCAGGCGCTTAGGGTTATCGCGCAGGAAGTCCGCGATATGCGTATGAGCGAGGCGGAACGAAAGGCAGCCGCATTGCCGCCCAAGCTGACCGTACCGATGATCTTGTTTTTCTTGCCGGTCCTCTTTGCCGTCATCTTAACACCAGCGATCATCCAGATCGCGAATTTGTAGGTGGCCACGTCATGCATCTCCCGCTGAACATCGCCTGGCCGTTGAGAGCGCTGGCAAGAATTGCGAGGTCTAGACTAATCGGCGCAATTTCTGCTTGATAGTAAGTCGGTAGCGTGTGTGCTCGCACTGTCAAAAACGGCAGGTGGCGCCGCGACTGTTTCGGGCTCGACGATCGTCAATCTCCAGGGCTGCGACATCCACTCCAACTCCAATGCCGCAAATTCCGTCCTGATGTCGGGAAGCGGCATCTTGACGGCCGACTGTGCCTCCGCCGTGGGAGGCGTGTTGCCACCGCGCACATGACCCTGGCTAATCCGAATTGCCCGAAGGCGTATGTTGGGGCAATTGCCGATCCCTACAAGACGGTCGCACGACCAGCGAAGACGGGCCCCTGTGCCCCCGATAATACTGTCGGCCATCCGACCCAGATAACGCCGCCGCTGACGCCGACATAAATGGATTCCAGCAGGCCCGACGTGGCGTCAATGCGTTTCTGCGGCGGCCTTACAGTTAAGGGCGAGGTGACGTTCAAGCCAGGCCTTTACATCATCGATGGCGGAACCCTGAGGGTCAACGCAGGCCAGAACACTTGGCTTCGTGGCGACGGCGTCACATTCTTTCTCACCAACAATACGAGTCTTGGCTTTAACGGCGCCGCGCGCTTGAGCCTTGAGGCACCGAAGGTGGGCCTCTTCAAGGGCTACTTTTCTTCGGAGCTCGCAGCAACAATGTCACCCATCTCGTTAACGGCACGTCGGACTCGACGTTGCAAGGAGCGATTTACGCGGTTGGCGCGGCCATCCAATATAAAGGGAACTCCGCCACGACCAATGGCTGCACCCAGCTGATTGGCAACACCGTCACCTTCATCGGCAACTCGACGATGAAGTCCACCTGCGCGAATGCCGGCACAACCAATATTCCAACCAACGAGGCCGTCGCTCTGTGGAATAGCAGCCCTGAACCGCTGCCCGGGATGACGCCGAATCCGGCGGTGCGCGCTACGTCTCCCGCCCCATGGCATTCCCTCCCTCGGCCATCCAGCGCTCGATGGCATGACGGGTACGGGCTTGGCAGTGCGAAACAGTGAGGGGTCTAAGCCAACTGGATGAATTGCAGGTAGACTTCAGCTCCGGTAAACTCTCAAACTGACTTTAATTTTCGATTGAGCTTAAGCTCATGAAAGTCTCAATCCCATGGCTTCATCTATGGCTTCCCTAGATCGGAAAAGATCTCCGATTTCTGCTGTAGCGATGCTTACCAGTGGCGACAAGATTTTTTCTGAAATCTTCCAGGCGGTATTGCAAGACCAACTCCATTTTCACAGGATTATCATGGTTCAAACTTTGCAGGACGTCTTACGACACCCGGTTGTGCATGAGCCGATATCGCTCGCCCTGTTTGATCGTGAGATGCCCGGACTCGACAATTTCCGGAGTTTCCCTGTACTGCGGAAGCATTTAGGAGCTGCCCGTTTGGCGATCACATCGAGCTCGGCGGAGAAGCGAGACATCATCTTGGCGCTGGAATCCGGTGCTCACGGATACCTTCTAAAAACTGTGAATCTGGCAGAGATCAAGCGAGCGTTGGAGCTGGTGATTAACGGTGGGATTTACGTTCCCGCTGGGCTAGCCGATCTCGATTGATGCTCCCGTCTTGCACAGCTTGCTTGCAAGAAAAAGTATTCGCCGCCCGACCTTATTAGAGGTTCTTTGACCTGCTTTTGCCAAACTCGACCAGAGCTAGTCGCTCGATGTGGAGTTGAAAGAGTTATGGCACTTACGAGAAGCGGAGACGCAAATTCTAGGTCGACCACCAATCCAGGACTTGCGTCCACTGTCCTCAACGAAGACGAAGCGGAGCAACGTGACACGGATGGTCACGTTCTTGCGCCGGAGGCATCCGCCGGGAACAGTCCGAAACGAATGCAGTCCCTTGTTTGGCTGCTGGCGCTCATAGGGCTGGGCACTATGACACTCCTCGCGATCCTCACACTGAGGCTGATGAATGCCGAATACGGTGCGACGACCAAATACCAGAACGTCATGGAAAACGAAATAAAGGAGCGCTCGGAAGTCCGGAAACTCTTTTCCGCCATGCTGGCGGCACAAAACGCCCAATTGTCTTTCTTGCTTACCGGAAAGCCTGTTTTTGCCGGAGAGAGCCGGGCGGCTATCGACAAGATCCGTGCCAACTGGGAGACGCTTGTTATCCTGGGATCGCATGGGGACAACGAAGTGTCGCGCTTGCAAAACCTCACGCACGAGATGCTTGCGCGTATGACCCAGTCGGTCGAGTTGCGTGAGCAAGCAGTATTGTCCCTCAGTGCTGCCATGGACACGGTCGAGCAGGCCAAGGTCGACATGGACCAGCTTCGAACGGTCGTCGAGGAGATGGTTGCGGTGAGGGCCGGTACGATTGACCAGCAGTCCTCCTCTGTTCGTCGGCAGACGCAAAAATCCCAAACCACGACCTATACCCTTTTTGTGGCATTTCTGACGGTGGTATTGGCTTGGCTAGGCTTCGGGGTTTATTTTTTGCGGCACCGCGAGCGCGCCGAGCGCCGTTTGGAGGCGGCCAAGAAAAACGCCGAAAAGGCGCGAGTCAGGGCAGAGAAGGCGAGCCAGGGCAAGACCGACTTCTTGGCGACCATGAGCCATGAGCTTCGCACGCCACTGGCCAGCATCATTGGCTTTTCCGAATTGTTGCTCGACAATCCGGCTGAATTGGATCGGCAACGTTATATCGGGCGAATCCAAGTGGCCAGCTCAAGCCTCTTGACGCTGATCGATGACGTTTTGGATTTCTCCAAAATTGAAGCCGGGGGACTACGGCTAAATCCGCAGCCGTTTTCGATTACCTCGTGTATCGACAACGTCGTATCGATCATCTCCGCTATTGCTAGAAAGAAAGGTTTACTAATCAAGATTGCCAGGCATCGGGACGTTCCCGACCTGCTGTTCGGAGATGAAACTCGACTCCAACAGATTTTGTTAAATCTTCTGAACAATGCCATGAAGTTTACAAAGGAAGGACCTGTGGTGCTGTCGGTTGAGCATGAAGGCTCGTTCGAAGACGGCGAACAGATACGCTTCGCCGTAATCGACAGAGGCATCGGCATTCCAAGGACCCAGCAGGATCAGCTCTTCAAAGACTTTTCTCAACTCGACCAATCCAGCGGGCGGGAATTCGGCGGAACTGGCCTTGGCCTGGCGATCTCCAAACGCTTGATCAATCTCATGGCCGGTCGGATTGGGGTGGAAAGCGACGAAGGCCAAGGTTCAACCTTTTGGATCTCAGTTAGGCTGCCACGGGCAGCCGAATTTTCCGCCCAATCGGATGAAACGGTAAAGAGCGCGCGACCCGGCCGCATCCTCGTCGTCGAGGATCTGGAGCAGAATCAAGACTTGATTCGCACCATCCTCACAGCTGCGGGGCATGAGGTGGAAATCGCCAACGGCGGAAGCGAAGCCATAGCAGCGATTCAGGCTGAACGTTTTGATCTCGTCTTAATGGATGTGCAGATGCCTGTCATGGATGGCATCACAGCGACGCGAAAAATCAGAGCATTGAATCATCCGGCCAAGGACATTTCGATCATCGCCATGACTGCAAATGTGCTCCCCCAGCAGGTCGCCTCATATAGAGCAGCTGGCATGGACGATCATCTCGGGAAGCCGTTCAAGCGCGGCGAACTTCTCGCAAAACTGGCCAAGTGGCTTCCGGTAAGCGTCAGGAGAGCCGACGCTGCCAGCCCGACTGCCATCACGGATCAGTACGATTCAATGACCTTCAATGAGCTGCGAAGATTGATGGGCGTAAAGTGGATCGTCGTTGGCCTGACGAAGCTTAATCAACAGCTTCAGGATTTGCGTACGACCGATCCCACCACCTCAGACCGCGAGGAACTGGCGCGCAAGGCGCACACGCTTGTTTCACATGCCGCAATCTTTGGCTTTAGTGGGCTATCAGAGGCTGCTAGCAAGCTTGAGCAGGCATCCAGAAGCAGCCACAATTTTCGGGCCGCGCTTGAGGTGGCCGGGCGAGCCGCTGGCACTACAGAGGATGCGATACTAGACATCTTAGCCCAGATCAGCGTGCCGGAGCCCGGTTCTAGTCCGAATGTCGGGAATGGGCGCAGGCTTTTAGGCCCGCAAGGGCAAGCAAGAATTTCAACCTCGAGCCTTTGAAAGTGATGTCGCGAAGCGGCGCTGGGCCAATGAGGAGCACCGCGTCCCGGATGGGTGATCGCTCGATCATATGCGCGACGGCGCGCCGCGCTCGAATGCCCTGATGCAAGCCATCACGGCTTTGCTTGGGCACCAAAAATGCTTTCCAATATCCGCGCGCGTTCGCGGCTCGTCGCGGCTTTATCCGGGATCGGTTGGAAAAAACGGATGCTATTGATTTTATTGGCAGAGTCCACGCTCGCCCGCTAATACAGGATCATGGCAGGAAGCGAAAGCCGGTACGGAGCGTTTCTCGAGGCGCGCGAGCGCGACGGCTTGCGGCGTGATCTCACGCCGGTCGAGGCAGGCGATGCAA
>Ga0307379_10008403_pt1 | contig 13923 bp, 11 predicted proteins | sample UN2MG_FD_202237 | JGI IMG/M metagenome (GOLD analysis project Ga0307379, IMG submission 202237) | Soil microbial communities from Risofladan, Vaasa, Finland - UN-2 | ecosystem: Environmental > Terrestrial > Soil > Coastal area > Acid sulfate soil | place: Finland: Risofladan, Vaasa | collected...
TATCCTGACGGCACAAAAGCCCTCAGCGATATAAACCTGACTATCGAGCATGGCCAAAAGGTCGCCGTTATAGGCCCCAACGGCGCGGGTAAATCCACGCTGCTTTTGGCCATGGCCGGTTTTGCAAACGGCAGCGGCAATGTAGCTGTTGACGGCCTTGCACTTACAAAAAAAAATCTCAAAACAATCCGCGCCCGCTTAGGCTGTTGCCTGGAAAACCCTGACGACCAGCTTTTTATGCCGACATTGTTTGATGATGTTGCATTTGGCCCGCTTAATATGGGCCTTACACCTGACCAGGTAAAGATACGAGTGGCCGATGCGCTGCAGACGGTGGGTCTTGCCGGAATGGCCGACAGGGCCGGTCATCATCTTTCCGCCGGCCAGAAACGTGCCGCGGCAATAGCAACCGTCTTGGCCATGGCGCCGCAAATAATCACTCTCGACGAACCCGACGGCAGTCTGGACCCGGCAAATCGCAGGAATCTTATAAAGTTACTTGCCGGTTTGTCGCAGACTCTGGTCATAGCAACCTGTAACATGGATTTTGCTGCAGAGCTGGCCGCAAGAGCAGTCCTGGTCAACCACGGGTGCATTGTAGCAGATGGTCCCGCTGAAAAGATAATGTCAGATTCGAAACTGATGACCGAACACGGACTGGAAGTGCCAAGGGCATTTTGCCGCAGTCATCCTGTCCGTGGCGGATTCAAAGAAGCGAATTCACAATAATCAAAGGAATTTTACCGTGAGTTATTTTCCAAATTGTTTACAGTTTAAAGCGGTATTTCCAAACAAATATCTGTCGGCCCGGCATTTTATGGAAATAATGCACCGTGCAATACAGCGCTTTGGGCTTTATTTTGGCAGTTAATCTTGAAAGGAGCTTTACTATGTGTTTTCCCCCGGATTTTTTACAGGTAAAAGTGATACCACGTTTGCTGATTTCCTTTGTAGTTTCAGTGTGCCTTGTATTTGTGCCGGATAGCGCCGCGGAGCCTGCCTATCACTGGAAAAACGTTGCTATCGGCGGAGGCAGCTATGTTACCGGCATAGTATTCCATCCCGAAGAAGAAGGTCTGGTTTACATACAAACAGATATTGGGGGCTGTTATCGATGGGATGAGGCCGCAGTACAGTGGATACCTATAACAGACCATTTTCCCGAGAGTCAGCGTAAATCCTATGTGGGCCAGTCAATCGCAATTGACCCCCGCGACCCGGATGTTGTGTACATTGCGGTCAGGGACGGAACTCTGCTTAAATCAACGGACCGAGGCAATACCTGGACAAAACTGAAACTGGATGTGCCGATGGGTGCCAGCCTGTGGTGGTGTACCGAGCCGCTTGCAGTTGACCCTTTTAATTCGAGTGTGATTCTTTACGTATCTGCAAACAGAGAACTCTTCAAGTCGGTCAACGGCGGTGTTTCGTGGAAATCAAAAGGCCAAATCGCAGGCCCGGGCGGTGAATTGGGAATTCTGGGGGTTATGTTTGACCCTGCGTCACGTGGCAAAGTTTATATGAACTCATTTGAAAACGGCATTTACCAGTCCCTTGATGCGGGTGACAGCTGGACTCTGTTGAAAGACAGTCCGAAAGGGGTGCTGAAAATGTCTCTGAACAACGATGGAACATTATATACAGCCGGCAGAATCGCCCCGAAAGTTGCCAAAAAGAACAGGGACGGCACATGGGCTGACCTCACTCCGCAAAAATACAAAATCGGCAGTAATGCACCTCCATCTACCAGAAGGGCACTTGCTGATTTTAATTTCTGCGGTATTTCTGTTGACCCCGCAAACCCCAACCACATAGTGCTCAGTCTTGACTATAAGACCCCCAACAAAATCCTTCATTCGCTCAACGGCGGCGCCTCCTGGTCGGAGGTCAAGCCGGTTTTAAATCACACAGTACCATGGTGGCCCAAACAGTGGTGGGGCGGCGGCGTATCAGCCGTAAAGTGTGACCCTCATGTACCCGGCCAGGTCTGGTTTACGGATTTCAAGGGAATCTGGCGAACAGATAATATATACGCACAGCCCTCGGTTTGGACTAACCCGGAAAAAGGTCACGAAGAAATTTATGTTACCTGCCTTATTGCCCCCCCTGCCGCAGGTTCTACCAGCGGCTATATGCTCATCAGCGGTGCCGCAGATGTGGATGGATTCACTCATTACAACCTGGACTGCTATCCGGACAAAAAAAACGGGCCGCCTTCATATCAGTTCACTTTAAGTATGGATTACTGTGCGAACAATCCTGCATATATAGTACGGGTGGGTGAAAGCTGGGCGTTGAATGCCCTCGGAGATTTTATAGTCCCTGAGATTGACCCCAATCCTTTCGGCGGCTCTATTTCGGCTGATGAAGGCAGGACGTGGAAAGCGTTCGAAACTCTGCCGATTTCTCAGGGTGTGATTACCCGTGTGGCGATGTCCGCCGACGACCCTGACATAATAATTGCCGTGACAGGCCAGGGTCCGGTTTATCATACAGCCGATGGCGCAAATTCATGGCAGAAAATCGACACACTGCCGGACAAAGGCCTGGGCGGCAAAGGCTACTGGGACAATCGGCATTTGCTTGCCGCAGACAAGGTAAATGGCCGGAAATTTTACTATTACACTGACGGAAAACTATATCGAAGCACCGATAACGGCCTGACCTTCGCGCCCACTGCGGCTTCGCTTCCACCTTTAAGTAAAGATGTACGCAAAGAACGAATTGGCAACGATGTAAAAGCCGCACCCTGGATTGAAGGCGAGGTCTGGGCCGGTTTTGACTCAAGAGGTTTGTATCGCTCCTCTGACAGCGGCTCTTCATTTTCAAGGTTAAAAAATGTGGATAAGGTGCTTTTGTTTGATTTTGGCAGACCATTAAACAGGACTTCTCCTCCGATTGTTTATTTATATGGTACGGTAAAAGGCAAAGACGGTATTTTCCGGTCGTTTGACTTTGGTGAAAAATGGCATGACATTACCCCCACAGAAAAGATTGGTATCGGCTGTGACCCACGGGTAATGGAAGCGAGCAAGCAGCATTGCGGCCTTGTCTTTATCGGTACCAATGGCCGCGGCATATATTACGGCGTACCCGATGATTTTTCAGCCGTCAGGTAAAAGTCGATACTAAAACGCCGGTCGCTGGTTTTTTTTAGTACTGTGTTTTAATCTTCTGCCGGGCAGCGGGGGTCGCGGTGACAAATCGTTGTTTTGCAGACTACAATGGTTGAGCAGAAACGTTTACGCAGGTTGAACGACAGGCCGCCCAGAAAGGCCCTGTATGTCCTTTACTGGATGCAGGCTGCCCAGCGGGCTGAATATAACCACGCACTGGAATATTCCATTCAAAGGGCCAATGAGCTTAAAAAACCGGTGGTTGTTGTCTTTGGCATAACGGACAATTACCCCCAAGCCAATCTGCGACATTACCATTTCATGCTCGAGGGCCTGCGGGAAACAAAAGACACTCTTGCAAAAAACGGTATAAGGCTGGTTATAAAACACCGGCCGCCTGAGCTTGCCGTGGCGGAAATTGCCAAAAGAGCCTGTAATGTGGTTGTTGACGCAGGCCATACGCGCATCCAGCGAAAATGGCGGCAATACGCCGCCCGGCATATCGATTGCATCGTGGAAGAAGTCGAGACTAATCTGATAGTGCCCGTTACGCAGGCTTCGGAAAAAGAAAACTTCTCAGCGGCGACCTTCAGGCCCGGAATAACTGCAAAACTTAAAGACTATCTGGTTAAACTACGACATACCGCCCCTGTACGAAGTTCTTTGAAAATGGATTTTGACAGCTTCGACATAAGCGATGTAAACTCCGCGCTGGCAAAGCTTGATATTGACCGCAGTGTAAATGCCGTGGGACTGCCTGCGGGAACAACCGCAGCCCAAAAGCAGCTCAACATTTTCATAAAGAATAAATTAGACAAGTACCCGCAGCTGCGAAATGACCCGACCAAAGACGCTGCCAGCAATATGAGTGCTTATCTTCACTTCGGCCAGATTTCTCCGCTGTACATAGCGTTGAAGGTTTTGGACACCGTCAGCGGCGGCAGGGATGCCTATCTTGAAGAGCTTATTGTCCGCAGGGAGCTGAGCCATAATTTTGTTTTTTTCAATCGCGATTACGATACTTTCGCATCACTGCCGAGCTGGGCCTCGAACACGCTTGTTTTGCACACCCGCGACAAAAGACAATACCTTTATTCACTAAAGGAATTCGAACACGCCCGAACGCACGACCCTTACTGGAACGCCGCCCAAAAGCAGATGCTTATAACCGGAAAAATGCACGGGTATATGAGGATGTACTGGGGCAAAAAAATTATCGAATGGAGCAAAAGTCCGCAGCAGGCGTTCAAGACCGCCCTTTATCTGAATAACAAATACGAGCTTGACGGTCGGGACCCGAACGGCTTTGCGTCGGTGGCATGGTGTTTCGGAAAGCACGACCGCGCTTGGGGCCAGAGAGACATTTTCGGCAAAGTAAGATATATGAGTGCCGGGGGTTTAAACCGAAAATTCGACCCCAATAAATATGTTGAAAAAATAGCCCTTCTCGAAAACAAAGCGAAAATATAAAGGACACAGTACAAGTCGGTCGGTTTGTCAGTCTTTCTTTACATAGAGCGTCTGCGACGGGAAGGCAAATTCGATCTTTTCGGCCTCGAACCGCTTCATAATCTCGATGTTGACCCGTTCGTTGACCTCGTGGTAGAGCCAGTACTGGGCGGGTCTGACCCAGTAGCTGACATAAATATTCAGCGACCAGTCGTTGAAATCGCTGAAATATACCCTCGGCGGCCTTTCGGGGTCTGTGTTGACCTCGGGTACGCCGGCCAGAATTTCCTTTATGATTGCAACGGCCCTTTGGGCCTTTGCGTGGCCGCAGTCGTAGGTGATGGTAATGTTGGATGTTCTTCGAATGTAAGGCCTTTTGCCGATATTTTCCACGGTTGTGTTTGCGATTATGCTGTTGGGGATTGTTACAAGGTGACCTTCCAGCGTGCGTATGCGGGTGCTCCTGAAGCCGACCTCTTCGACCGGGCCGTAATGTTCACCGACCCTGACAAGGTCGTCGATATGGAACGGCCGGTCGGCGAAAATGGTTATGGAAGCGAAAAAATTTGCGATTGTATCCTTGGCTGCCAGTGCTATGGCAATGCCCCCGACACCCGCACTTAAAAGAATGGCCTTTATTTCAGCGCCTAAAATGCCGTCTGCTATCCACAGCGCAGCGATAATTACAATCGTTGTTCGCAGCGACTTGCGTATCACCGGAACCAGCATATCATCCAGCTTTGTTTTGGTTTTGCCGGTCCACCGCAGCAGGTAGTGCTCGATAATATCCACAAGCCGATAGATGGCGTACGTAACGGCTATAGCTGCAACGGCCTTTCCGATTTTCAGCCACCACGCAGCGATGGTTGTGCTTATGCCCTCGTCCCCGAAGACCAGAATCGCCCTGCACAAAAGCAGCGTTACCGCAAAAAGTATAACCGACAGCGGTTTGACAAGACATTTGAACAACAGCGCAACAACAGCCGTAGCCGGCTTTTTTTCCGCGCGCTCGACGTACCTGCCGATTACAAATCGCAGTATCTGCGCAGCGGCCATGGCAAACAGCACTATGACTAAAACAAGCACAAAGCGCCAGACCGCGTTGCCCTTCATAAGTTCGTAATTGATTGCCTTCAGCAGCCAGTCGGCTGCACAAATAAGGTTTGTTTGCAATGCAACGCTCATTTTTTATCTCCCTGACGAACAATTATCCGGATTTCTGTGAATAAGCAGGGCTTTTTTATATACTATCGGGGTGCTGATTTCCACTAAAACAGCCTTTTTGCGCACCGGATTTTTCTTTACTTATAAAAAAACCGTGCAAGAATAAACCATTATACGACAGCTTAATCTTGGAATTCAGGGGTAATTAAAATGAAACAGCCAATAACACCTTTTTTGCTGGTTTTTATGCTGGGTTGTCCGGTCGTGCTGGGCCGGCAGGAAAGCCAGCGTCAGCCGCCGGTATCGCTGACCGTCTATAACAATGACTTTGCCGTTGTCAGCCAGCTTCGGCCCGTTGAGTTCGAGAAGGGATTGAACACCATAAAATTTACCGACATTGCCTCGGCTATCGACCCTGCGACTGTGGGCCTGGAGTTTGTCAACACTCCGGCATCGGTATCGATACTTGAACAAAGTTACGAATACGACCTTGCAAGTATGGATAGTATTCTGATGCGCTGCATCGGCAAAAATATAACCGTTGTGCTCAAAGGCAGCGGCGCAGATACCGGCAGGGTATTGACAGGGACACTTCTTGCTGTGGTTGAAAATAATCCGGTTTTGAAAAGCCAGGAGGGCAAAATTGAAATCCTCAATACAGACAGCATCGAAGCAATTACACTCAAAGAATCTGTCCAGGATTTGGTCACGCAGCCTACGCTGGTTTGGCTGGTCACAGCAGGCGAAAAAGGCAGACAACTTTGCAGGCTGACCTATATGACGGCAAAAATGAACTGGAGTGCCGATTACTCGGCTGTGGTAAATAACGACCAGAGCAAACTGGATTTTACGGGCTGGGTGACAATCGACAACAGAAGCGGTGCAGCCTATGAGAACGCCGGTATAAAACTTATAGCCGGCCAGGTCCGACGGGGTCCGGAACGGCTCGAAAGGTTTAAGGGCAGGGCACTTGCACTGGCTGAAGAAATGGCCGCACCGGCCTTTGAAGAAAGGGCGTTCGCCGAGTACCATTTATATACGCTTGACAGGCCGGCCACCATAGATAAAGACCGGTCAAAGAGAATGCAGCTTATCGACACCGCCATGGCTGTGCCGGCAGCAAACCTTTATATTTATGACCGCAGCGTAAATACCCGCAGCGTCCAGGCAAAAATCGAATTCGAAAACCGCAAAGAAAACAACCTCGGCATACCTTTGCCTGCCGGTACGGTGCGGGTGTACAAAAAAGACCGGCTCGATGAAAGCCTGCAGTTTATTGGCGAGGACCAAATAAACCACCTGCCAAAAAATGAGAAGGTAACTTTATATATCGGCAGCGCTTTCGATATAAAACCGGAATATACACTGCTGGACAGCACCGAACAGCGCCGTATGAGACGCCAGGGCCACAAGGTCGAGCTTAGAAACGCAAAAGCTCAGGCCGTCGAGGTTTTTGTCGATGAAAAATTCCCCGGGCACGTCAACTGGACGATTGAGCAGTCAACGCATAAATACGAAAAAACCGATGCCCGCACGGCCAGGTTCACCGTGAAAGTCGCTGCCGATTCGACATCTGTGCTTGAATATACCGCCTTGCAAACCTGGTGATTCAATAGCACATAGCATGTAGCTGACATAACACCCCCGGCGGCTGGCCAATAAAACAATAACCACACGGTGATGCTGAGAAGAAAACACTAAAAGTTTAGAAGAGACAGAAATGCGTATATTGCTAAGGATTTTGCCATTTGCGGTTTTCATTTGGCTCATCTGTTATTTCTTTTATTCCCTTGGCAAAAGAAGAGCCTTACAAGACTATAATCAAAAGTCCCGGAACAGACGCCGAAGAAGCAAGGTCGTTGAGTCTTCAGTAGTGGAAGAAGAAAACGATGCTGACGATACCGTTCATCAAAAGCAGTAATAGGCTACTGCAGCTCGGCTTGGGTGCAGTAAAGTTAAAATAAAACACTAAAATTATAATTGGAGGTAAAAGAGAAAATGACTGATTTTGCTAACCGCATTTTTCGAGCAGCCAGACTGGATGTTGCCTTATATGAGGAAGTCGAGGCTGATAAGTCTGCGTTAGGTCAGGCTATGAGCGTCGTGGTTTTGTCCAGTATAGCAGCTGGAATAGGGAATACTTCAAAAGCGGGGCTTTACGGAATGCTGATGATGGTAGTTATAGCTCTTGTTGGATGGTATATCTGGGCGTACTTGACTTATTTCATTGGTACAAAATTGCTTCCAGAGCCACAGACTAAAGCTGATCACGGAGAGTTGTTGCGAACAATTGGTTTTTCGAGTTCTCCCGGGCTGATTCGAGTGCTTGGCATTATACCGGTTTTGCGAAACATTGTTTTCCCAATTGCCGCAATCTGGATGCTGGTCGCAATGGTAATTGCAGTCAGACAAGCTCTTGATTACAGCAGCACACTCCGTGCCATAGGGGTTTGCCTGGTCGGTTGGATTATTCAAATGGTACTGTTTGTATTATTGTTTTCTATTTTCGGTGGCTTTCCAAAGTAAGCGGCTGGCCAATAAAATCAATAGAAGGATAAAAAAATGATTGGCAAAATTGCAGAACTCAACGTATAGTAAAAGATGGAGGTATCAAAATGGCTTTTCGACAATTCACTTTTGTTGGGCTTATAATTTGTTCATTGTTCCTGTCGGTGGTTTGTCAGGCGGCAGGGCCTTTACGCGTCAGCAAAGTAAACAGCAGGTACTTTACCGATGACACGGGCAGGGCCGTTTATCTGACCGGCTCTCACACCTGGCATAATCTAACGGACATGGGCCCCGGCGACCCGCCGCCGAAATTCGACTATGAAGGATTTCTCGATTACCTGGAAAGTCACAATCACAATTTTTTCAGGCTGTGGACGTGGGAGCTGGTCGGCTGGGATACCTTCAATAACTCAATAAGCGCCGGAAGGTTTCATATCGTTGCGCCGCATCCCTGGGCGCGCTCAGGGCCGGGGCCGGCACTGGACGGTAAACCCAGATTTGACCTGAAAAAATTTGACCCGGAATACTTCGGGCGTCTTCGGCGACGCGTCCAGGCTGCACGCGACAGGGGAATGTATGTTTCGGTGATGCTGTTCGAGGGCTGGGCAATGCAGTTTTGTCCGGATGCGTGGAAGTATCATCCGTTTAACCCCGGCAACAACATTAATGGTATCAATGGCGACTTGAACGGTGACGGCAGGGGATTCGAACTATATACCCTCAAGGACCCGGCCCTGACCGCACTGCAGGAAGTTTACGTGAAAAAGGTAATCGACACCGTCAACGAATATGACAATGTGCTGTACGAAATATCCAACGAAAATCACCCGCCCTCGACACAGTGGCAATATCACATGATAAACTTTATTCACAACTGCGAGGCCGGAAAGCCCAAACAACATCCTGTGGGAATGACTTTTCAGTACCGCGGCGGCAGCAACAGGGACCTGTTTAACAGCCCTGCAGAGTGGGTCAGCCCCAATCCCGAGGGCGGCTACAATGACCAGCCGCCTGCATCGGACGGCAGAAAGGTTATTATCAGCGACACCGACCACCTTTGGGGTATCGGCGGCAACAGGCAGTGGGTATGGAAAAGTTTTTTAAGGGGTCTTAGCCCCATCTTTATGGACCCCTATGACGCCCTGATATTGGGCGAAAAGCCCTTCAATCCGAAATGGGAACGTTTAAGACAGGCGATGGGGCATACACGCATGTATGCCGAAAAAATGGATTTGATTAACATGACGCCTTCGGATTTATCCAGCACCGGCTACTGTCTGGCCAACTCACCGACGGAGTTTCTCGTGTATCAGCCTGTTTCCAACGGAAAGTTTACAGTACACACCACCGGCGGCACATACCGGTACGAGTGGTTTAATGTCGAGCAGGGCAAAGTGGTTGAAACCGGCAAAATCGAACTTAAATCCGCTAAGGAGAGCTTCAATCCGCCTTTTGCCGGTGACAGCGTGCTTTATCTGAAAATGTGTTTGCCTGAAAGTACCCGTTAACGGCTGTGAAGTCGCCGCCCTGATTTGCAGTCGGGGTCAGCAGGTAAAGAAACCTCATATACGCCTACTTGAGTTCCACGGACCAGTAGGCATGGTCGAGGAATTGCTTCCAGCTCTGATACCTCTGGCGTCCGATGCGCACATGAACAAGCGAATTGTATTTCGGCTTTACGGGTTTGGTTACTAAAGTCATACCGGCCTGCTGAGGCGTTCGTCCCCCTTTTTTTATATTGCATTGCACGCACGAACAGACCATATTGGCCCATACGGGTTTTCCCCCCATGCTCCGGGGGATAACATGGTCCAGTGACAACTCGCTGGTTGGATACCGCCTGCCGCAATACTGACACCTGTTTTTGTCGCGGGCGAAGATATTTCTGCGATTGAACTTCACGTTGCTGCTTGGCAGACGGTCGTAAAATAAAAGCCGGATAACCCGCGGCACGGCAATATGAAAATTGACCGTTGATATCCAGTCATGGCCGTCGGGTTCGAAATTGCGCTTCACCTGACTGGCCTGGCACCAGCTTTGAAAATCATAGCCGCAATATGTACCTTCCTCAAGGCTGACCACCTCGGCCAACTGGCGAAAAAGAAGCGAGAACGCCCTCTTAGCGCCGGCTACACGAATTGCCATGTAGTGCCTGTTGAGCACAAGGACGCTGCAATCGAGGCCTGATTTTAGCTCGTTACCAACCATGTTTTTGCTTTGGCCGCCTTTCAACAGGGCAAATAATAAAAAACCACCGCTGGCGGCGACTAAAAATTATCAATCCTTTGCTGTGTTTCGGTGTTCGGGACCGAATACATCAAAAAAAAATCTAAAAAAAACACACTTTTATCTGCGACACCGGAAAATATCCGATGCCGGCACATGTCGGGCAATCAAGGGGTGGAAACTGCAGGATTTGCTGTAACAAAGAATTGTCCAACGAAGAAGCTGAACCGACAAATCTTACTCGCTTTCCGACGGGCGTTTCTTCTTTGCGTCCTGCTGGGGAATCACGTTTTCCGCTCTTAAACCCTTTTCGCCCTCGACAATATCGAAATTTACGCTGTCGCCTTCTGCAAGAGTTCTGTATCCCGTGCCTGAAATATTCGAGTAGTGTACGAAAACGTCGTTATTGTCGGCGGCAGCGATAAACCCGTAACCCTTCTTCGGGTTAAACCACTTGACTTTTCCTTCCGGCATAAACTACTCCTTTTGAACAGCTTGAAAAAACCAGCCAACCTTTACATACCCCGAAACACAGTCTTTTTGACTTCGCTGCAGAAGTTCGCGTATCGGTCGAACGACATATAATTCATGAATTTAAGATTACTGCGCCGCAGCCGACCTGGCGGTGGTGGTGTCACCACATAAATTATCTCTCATCAAGCGCCCCATTTTAAACTTAACCGTTCTTTTGGCGGGGACCTCCACGCGCTCAAGAGTCTTTGGATTCTGTGCAACTCTTGCTGTTCGAGTCTTGGTCTCAAAAACGCCGAAGTCCCGGAATTCCAGACGATTGTTTTTGCGCAGTTCAGAGGTTATCTCGTCGAGAAACGCCTGAATTATGTTCTTGACCAGAACCCTTTTTGCCTGCGTACGCTCGGAAATCCGATCAACCAGTTCCTTCTTTGTGACTGTTGACATAGACTACCTCATTTCAAGAAAGATTTAGTTAGCGAGTTGAGTTTTGTTTTTCCTGCGGTTATTATACACGACGAATCAGGCTTTCTGACTACGGGGTAACACATAATCTCTTCCGCAATGCCGCAAACCTTTATCTATGCAAGCAGCTGATTCTGCGGCTTTGACCCGCAAAACCCTGCCTCGACAACGGCACGCAAATGCCACAAATCACTATACAAAAACAACTTCTATGCGGCAAGAGATTTTTATATAAAATTTTTTGCTGTCTTAAATAACCACACCACCGACCACAGCAAGGGTCACAGAATTTATTTGTTTCTGCTGCAGGCTGGAAATAAACAGCCATCCCACGGCAAGAACCTGCCGTATGCCGCATTAAATGACAATTGCTGCCACGCCAAACATAAGCGCTTGCCGAGAAAGAGGTTACGAAAAATTAATGCCCGTAAAGCCACGTCCTGAACCGCGATGGAAGGCATCTTTAAGTCAAAAGTTCCGAATGTACGCAAATAAAATAAGAGCAGTATCGGGGCCCTGCCGGCTGTGTTCGGAAATTAATTGGCCGTTTAAGTGCCCGTTATTAGCTGCAGACCTGATGACCGGACAAATAGTTTATTGACCTGGCAACGACATCCGGGCATAATTATTTTTTCTGTCGGGTCAGCCGGACACGAAATTTTTTTAAGTTACGTGTTCAGGCAATAGAAGCAATTTTGGGCTTGAGCTTTTTATATTTACCGCCTTATGCCGGTAAACACCAGTGAAAGTTTTATATGTCGCCTGCTAAAAGCGAAAAACAAACACACGCTAAGGACAGAGCAGTTGAGATTGCAAATACCTTCGAATGGCTGATAACGGCTTTTATACTGGCCTTTGTTTTTCGTGCGTTTATTATGGAGGCCTATCGCATACCCACCGGCAGTATGGCTGATACGCTGCGAGGGGCGCATTTTCGCCTGCGGTGTCTTCAATGCGGATATAAATACCGTTACGGGCTTGGCAATTACGGGCTGCCTCAGGACACCATGCCCGCGGGGCCGCTGAGGAAAAAAAACACGCGATGTCCGAGCTGCGGCTACTACCAGTCCACCGGCGGCAATATGGCCGTGTCCAACGGCGACCGCATACTGGTGCTAAAGTGCATATACCAGTTCTTCAAGCCGAAAAGATGGGACGTAGTCGTATTCAAGAACCCGCTGGAGCCCCAAATCAACTTTATAAAAAGACTGGTGGCCCTGCCCGGTGAAACCGTGGAAATAATCGACGGTGACATCTATATCAACGGCAGAATAAGTCGAAAACCACGCGCCCTGCAGGAACAGTTGTGGATGCCGGTGTACGATAATGATTACCAGCCTGTGCAGCCGCGTCAGGGCTTGTTCAACGGCCATTTCTGGAAACAGCCTTTCGACGTTGAAAACTCGAAATGGGTCGTTGATGACCTTAACCCGACAATGTTTCGGCTGGACAGTCCCGGCGAAGAAACACAGTCTCTGGTTTATGACAGCACGGTGGGAAACGATTTTCGGGCCGCCTACGCTTATAACGATATGATTACGTACAAATATATGCCCCACTGCAGCGATTTGATGATGCGTTTTTACGCGCGGTTTGCCGAACCAGCCGGCAGCATCGGCATAGCTTTGAGCAAGTATCAGACACGTTATAAAGGGCGGTTCGATTCTTCGGGCCGAATGACCATCGTCGCCGTTTCACAAGACAAGGAAACGCTGCTGGCTGAGCGCTATCCGGGGACACCGTTTCCTGTAAATAAACCGGTACCGGTTCAATTCAGCAATGTTGACCATCAATTGACGTTCCGGGTTGGTGATGAGAAACTGACCTGTGATTTGGGGCTTTTGCCTGAAGATGCCGGCCCCAGAGAAACGGATATTGGGCCCCAGGCGGAAATTTTCGGCAGCGGGAAAATGACGTTGTCTCATGTAGCTGTTTTCAGGGATATTTACTACATTTCCTCAATGTTTCCCAACGGCGGTAAAGGCGGCCGTGCCGGCGAGGGCAACCCTTTTGCGCTGGCCGATGACGAGTTTTTCATGCTGGGCGATAACAGTCCCAACAGTCACGACGGCAGATGGTGGTCTCAACCGGGAATCGGAAACAACAGCCGGCAGTACCGAACCGGTATTGTGCCTCGTGAGTATCTTGTGGGCAAGGCCTTGTTTGTTTATTGGCCCGGCGGTTTCAAACCCACCGCTGGATTTCCCTTTGCCGTGGTTCCCAACGTCGGGCAGATGCGTTTTATCTACGGCGGCTCAAGAGATATTCAATAAGCAAATACAAGGCCGCAAAAGAGGTGTCGGATACGGATAACATTAACAGTACAAGACGTGATTTCTTAAAGGCTGTGGGGGCCGGCGCTGTGACACTTACAGTCAGCGGCTGCGCTGGGGCGGTCAAAAGGCAGCATTCCGAAAAACAGCGCCCGCCCAATATTCTACTGATAACCGCCGATGACATGAACTGGGATACTCCTGGCTGCTATGGCGGGCCGGTTGCCGGCGTAACACCCAATATCGACCAT
>Ga0307379_10008408_pt1 | contig 13918 bp, 11 predicted proteins | sample UN2MG_FD_202237 | JGI IMG/M metagenome (GOLD analysis project Ga0307379, IMG submission 202237) | Soil microbial communities from Risofladan, Vaasa, Finland - UN-2 | ecosystem: Environmental > Terrestrial > Soil > Coastal area > Acid sulfate soil | place: Finland: Risofladan, Vaasa | collected...
TAGTCGGCCAGGGCGGCGTCCATCTTCTTTTCGAGGAACGCCTTCTCCGCCCGTTCGAACCGCTCCCGCACGGGGTCCGAGCAGGCAGAAACAAGGAAAATGAGAAGGGATGCCGCAGCGATAAAGACGCGCGCGGCGCAGGGCCTCATTCCTCTTTTTCCGCCAGGCGGGCGAGGGAGGCGACCTGCTCTTTCTCTTCCATCCCGATCAGGCGAACTCCCTGGGTGTTCCGGCCGCAGGTGCGGATCTCCCTGACCGGCATCCGGATGATCTTCCCGCCGTCGGTAACCAGCATCACATCGTCCTCCTCGGATACCTGCGTCACCCCAAGCACCGCCCCGGTCTTCCCGGTCACCTTCAGGGTGATGACTCCTTTCCCCGCGCGGGACTGGATCCGGTACTCGTCCACCACCGTGCGTTTCCCGTACCCGTTCACCGTCACGATAAGCAAGGTCCCGCCGGGTTTGAGAATCTCCATCCCCACCACCGCGTCCCCCTTGCCTAAGGACATCCCGCGGACCCCCACCGCGGTCCGGCCCATCGAGCGGATGTCATCCTCGTGGAACCGGATCGACATCCCCTGCCGGGTGGAGAGGAACAGCTCGTCCCCTCCGGAGGTGATCTCCGTGGCGATCAAGTGATCCCCCTTCTTCAGCCCCTGCGCGATGATGCCGCCCGCCCGGGGCCGGGAGAACTCCATGAGCGCCGTCTTCTTCATCACGCCGTGAGCGGTGACCATGATCACGAACTTCCCCTCCGTAAACTCCCGCACGGGCAGGATCGCGGAGATCCTCTCGCCGAGAGAGAGGTTCAGGAGGTTCACGATCGCCTTCCCCTTCGACGCGCGCCCCGCTTCGGGAACCTCGTGGACCTTGAGCCAATGCACCTTCCCCGTGTTCGTGAAGAACATGATGTAGGAGTGCATCGTGGAGACAAACAATGTGGAGACGAAGTCTTCCTCCCTCGTCCCCATTCCCACTTTCCCGCGCCCTCCCCGGCGCTGCGTGCGGTAGAGGCTGATCGGGTTCCGCTTGATATACCCGGAGTGGGAGACCGTGACCACCATCTCCTCGTCCACGATCAGGTCCTCGATCTCCAGCTCCTTCACCTCCCGGACGATCTGGGAGCGCCTCTCGTCCGCGTACGCCTCCCGGATCTCCCGGAACTCCTCCGCGATCACGCGGAGAAGCTCCTTCTCCTCCACAAGGATCTTCTTCAGCCGCGCGATCTCCTTCTGCAGCTCTTTGAGCTCCTCGAGGATCTTCTCCCGCTCGAGGCCGGTCAGGCGCTGCAGCCGCATGTCGAGGATCGCCTGGGCCTGGATCTCGGAGAGGGCGAATTTCTTCACCAGCCCTTCCTTCGCCTCCCTGGGGTCCTTCGATGCCCGGATCAGCTTGATCACGGCGTCCAGGTGGCTCAGCGCGATTTTCAGCCCTTCGAGGACGTGGGCCCTTGCCTCCGCCTTCTTCAGCAGATACAGGGACCGCCGTGTGACGACCTCTTTCCGGTAGGCGAGGAATTCCTCGAGCATCTGCTTGAGCGTGAACGTCTTCGGCTGATTCTGTACGATCGCAAGGAGCTGCACTCCGAAGGAGACCTGCAACTGGCTGAGCTTGTAGAGGTTGTTCAGGACCACTTCGGCGACGGCGTCCTTCTTCAGTTCGATCACTACCCGCATCCCGTCCCGGTCGGACTCGTCGCGCAGGTCGGCGATCTCCTCGATCACCCGGTCCCGGGCCAACTCCGCGATCCTCTCCAGGAGCCTGGACTTGTTCACCTGGTAGGGGATCTCGGTGACCACGATCGACTCCCGGTCCCCTTTCTTGGTCTTCTCGATAAAGGCGCGGGCGCGGATCTGGACGTTCCCCCGGCCCGTTCGGTAGGCGTCCCGTACCCCCTCGAGGCCGTACAGGATCCCTCCCGTGGGAAAGTCGGGGGCGGGGACGAACTGCATCAGATCCTCGAACGATATGTCGGGGTTCCCGATCAGAGCCTGGAGAGCGTCGACCACTTCTCCCAGATTGTGAGGGGGGATCGAGGTGGCCATGCCGACTGCGATTCCGGTGCTCCCGTTGACCAGCAGGGTGGGAATCCGCGCCGGGAGAACCCGCGGTTCGGTGAGCGACCCGTCGTAGTTCGGCACCGTCTCCACCGTCTCCTTGTCGAGATCGGAGAGGAGTTCGGAGGCGATCTTCGCGAGGCGCACTTCGGTATACCGCATCGCGGCGGCGGAATCGCCGTCCACCGACCCGAAGTTTCCCTGTCCGTCGATCAGGGGGTAGCGAAGGGAGAACTCCTGGACCATCCGCACGAGGGCGTCGTAGACCGCCGTGTCGCCGTGGGGGTGGTACTTCCCGATCACATCCCCCACGATGCGGGCCGATTTCTTGTACGGCTTCCCGTACTCGTTGCCCAGTTCGTACATCGCGTAGAGGATGCGGCGCTGGACCGGTTTGAGCCCGTCCCGCACGTCGGGGATCGCGCGTCCCACGATCACGCTCATCGCGTAATCCAGGTAACTCTGGCGCATCTCGTCCTGGACGGTGCGCGCTACTGCCTGTTTGGCGAAGAGGTCCATGTCCGGTCAGCGTGCTCCTGCGAACGTTACCATCGAAAGAAGCGTGTCGGGATGAATCAAATATTCAATTTTATCATGGAACAGCCCGGAAAAGTGCGGAAAAAGAGAGTTTGGGAGCCTGCCTCCACAAGGCCGCGGATCGAATGCCGGCATCCCGCATATCCCGGCACAACACAACGGGAAACGGCTGCAACCCTACTCTTTCAGGCGGATCAGCAAATGTCCCTGCCGTATCCTGATGGTTCGGACACCCGCGGAGAAAATCTTCCAGAACCCGTCATCGGTTCCGAATTGCTCCAGCAGGTTCACGTTCTTCAGGTCCCCAAGCCAGGCGTTCGGCAACGGAATTCCTCCCAGGGAAACCCCTTTGAGGGCGATGATCGGATCGCTCTCCTCGTAGGACACGGTGAGCCCCATGTGAATCTTAAGCGTCTTCCCGCCCAGGACGGGGACCTCCTCATCGACCGGCAGGACCAGTTTCACGCTGATCAAGTCGTCGGAAAGATCGACGGCGACCTTTTCCGCCGTGTCCGGGCTGTTTGCGATGAGGGCGTTCAACTCACGCTCGGTGAACTGTATCTCCCTTTTCGCTCCCTCTTCGGTATAGGCTTCCGGTGTGAGCGGCTTGCCGGGCAGGGGGATCTTTTCCGCCGGAACCGGATCGTTATCCCGGAGCAGAGCCAGTTTGGAATCGAGAACTTCCTCCTCCTGCTGGCTCAGGGAAACGGGGGTAAATTTCGAGGCGTAGACGTTCCGCTTGATCCAGACCGCGCACAGAAGGAAGGCAACGCACAGGATGACGAACCCGACCGTCAGGATACGGGTAGTTCGGGAACCCGACGATTTCCTGTTTGCTTCCGTCTCGTACATGCGCAGAACCCTTTTGTCATTGTACCAGAAGGATCGTCCGTCCATACGGAGTCGTGCATCGACTCCTCTGCGGGCCGATCCCGTAAGAGTCGACCATCGAACGCTTAAGGCTTCGCCGCGGGGGCCTCAGGCATTTCGGCGGGGCAACCGTCAGCTTCAGCCTGTTGTTAGACGCCTTCAATGTCTTCGGGAACTTCAGCCAGTTGTGCTCCGTGCCATACTGCGATAATCCATATGACTTTTCCCTTCACGCGATAGAAAAACCGATAAGGTGCAATAATCACTCCCCGATGCGGGAGATCAGGAAACTCCGGAATCACTCTCCCGGATTTTGGAAACTGCACAAGTCGTTTCAATACTGTCTCGGTGCGTCGCCGGAAACGGTTGGCTGCATCCGGCTTATCTTGCCGAATGTATTCTATGGCAGAAAGAAACTGGCTGCGGGCAGAAGGCGTGAAGAGGATCTTCAACGATCAGTCTTCCGCCAAGAGCGCATCGGCTTCCGCCAAGACCGATTCCAGGTCGTGCCCCTTCCCTGCCGCGATCTCTTTGTCTCCCTGCGCAAGAAGGCGAAGAAGTTCCCTGTCGTGCTCGGCCTTCTCAAACGCTTCCGTACTCATCATCACTGCTGCCGCGCGGCCACGCTGAGTGATGAATACCGGGTCGCGGGAGCTACGAACGCGCTTGAGTACGCTCGCGGCGTCCTGTCGAAGGTCGGTGATCGGAATGATCTTCGGTACCTTGCCCATTGACAGCACCTCCTATAGTACATCCAAGCGTATCTCTAACAATCCCGTATAGCAAGGGGTCTTATGGATATGATTCGAAGGTGCGTCTAACGCTCAGGCTAAGCTGCGGGGCCTCGGGACTTAAGGTGGGCAGCCGTCATCTTAAGTCTGTTGTTAGATTTCCCGATCTGTTTTTACTTTTTATATACTTCTCGACGATGCCCGATTCTCAGGATCACCACGTCCTCATCCATGATGGCGTAGATTACGCGATAATCGCCGATACGATATTTTCGGAGACCAGCGAACTGGCCCCTCAGGGTTGGGAACGAGTCGGGATGGTCTATTAGATCTTTTTCTATTTGATCGAGAATGTGAGAGGCTTGGGCGTTGCCCAATTTTTTCAGATCGCGTTGGACCGATTTCTTGTAAACGATCCTATAGGCCAAGGGATTTCCTCGTCTCCGCGCTGGTGACGAGGGGATCGCTCTTGTCACGAAGGCGATCCAAGGCTATTTGCAGGTCGGCAATATCCTCCAAGTACGACTCTATTGCCTTTTGAATAATATAGGATCGGGGTCGGTCGGTCTCTTTGGCGACCCCTTCCAATTGCTCCGCCAATTCGTCTGGGATCCGAATCGATATCGCTCTACTCATCGCCGAACCTCCTGCACGTGTTGTATGACAGTGTACACGATGTAGTCATCGAGTGCAAGTGGTATGGCCATATCGATCTATTCGCCTGTTAAATATAGCAAATCTAACGCTCAGGCTAAGCTGCGGGGCCTCCGGTCTTTCGCAAGGGCAGCCGTCAGCTTCAGCGGCTTGTTAGGCGGCCCGCTCGACACCCTCATCTCGGTGCTCGTCAAACCTGATCCAGGTAGTCTCGGTTGATGTGACCCGGCCTTGGATCAGGATCGACTGGGTCAAATGGTCCTCACGCCTGCAAGATCCCGACGGATGCTTTTCTTGTACCTGTATTTCGGATGACCGAGGATAAGTGAGGTCATCACCTTGTTCTCCTTCGGGATGCTATAGCGTTTCCTCAAGACTTTGGAGCGGTCCACGATCGGCGGGATGAGGCCTATGATCGTGGTGCCCAGACCAATCGAGAGAGCCGCCAACATAGCGTGGTGGCAGACCAGGTGGGCGTTTTCCTCGTAGGAAATCGCCCGGCGGTTTCCGTGAAACAGCATCAGCATCGGTGCGTTGTACATGTACTTGTCTGAGCCGTCGCGGTGATAGGCCTCGTTGGCGTATCTCGCCACGTCCAGGATATAGTCTTTCAAGACTTGATAGTTTTCGGCTCCGACGGAAAGACGGATCATGACCCGGCCCAGCGGATTGGAAAACCCTTTCACCATAAATGTGTATTCCTTGACGAGTTCCTTCAGCAGGTATTCCAGTTCCTCTCGCCGGTCGATGACCAGGACTTCGGTTGAGTGAGGTGGGAAACCCATCGGCGCGGTGGCGGCGGCTTTCAGGATTTTGCCGGTCAGTTCCCGTTCCACAGGCTGGTCCTTAAACACGCGCACGCTACGGCGCAATTTAAGGAAATCGAAGAACTCACGGTAGCCGAAAGGCACCCTGGCCAGTTCCTGAAAATTTTCTGTGGGTAACTCCGGCATCTGGAGCGATTCGGTGGGGCAAACAGCCACACACTGCCCGCACATGATGCAGGCCTCCAGGCGGCCTTCCATCGCAGCCGCTTTGCCGTCAACCATTTCCAGAACGTTTTCTGGGCAGATATCAGCACAGATACCGTCACCTTTGCAGGTTTCCGGATCCACTTGATGCCGCTGCTTGGCCATCATTCACCTCACTTTTGATTGAATAAGTTTTTCATCAGGTTACGGATCAAGGCCGCATAACGCTCAGGCTAAGCTGCGGGGCCTCCGGTCCTTCGGCAGGGCAGCCGTCAGCTTCAGCCTGTTGTCAGGCGGCCGTGCTTCGGCGCTCAGCTAGTAGCGAACCGGCCACCCCGCTTGCAAGGATTACGAACACCGCCATCAGCAAATACAAGTTGAAGTGCCTCCCGAGGGCAAGCTTCAGCCATTCGGCAAGCAACATCTTGACGCCCACGACCAGCAGGACCAGGGCGAGCGCGACCTTGAGGTAACGGAACTTCTTTACCATTCCCGCCAGTGCGAAATAGAGTGACCGGAGACCGAGAATCGCAAAGACGTTGCTGGTGAAGACCAGAAAGGAGTCGCCCGTGATGGCAAAGATGGCCGGGATCGAGTCGACCGCGAAGATCAGGTCGGTTGTCTCGACCATGACAAGCGCCAGCGCCATAGGCGTGAGCAGCAGCGTTCCCGGCCGAGCCCTCTCCACAACCTCGTCCGGCATCGCGGGCGCACCGGGGACCTCGCTCTCGTACGACGCGGGTGCGCCGGCGCGAACGATGAAGTGCTCGCCGTGAAATCTGGCGGTAACAGGGAACAAGCGGCGCGTCAACCGGACCACAATGTTCTTGTCCAGATCGGGGTCCTCCGTCTTGAGGAACATCATTTTGATCGCCGTCAGGATTAGGAAGGCGGCGAAGAAATACAGAATCCAGTGAAACTCTGCGATCAGCTTCGTCCCGAGAGCAATCATCACGCCGCGCATGAGCATAGCGCCCAGGATACCCCAGAAGAGCACGCGGTGTTGGTAGAGCGGCGGCACACCGAAGAAGCTGAAGATCATAGCGATGACGAAGATGTTGTCTACACCGAGCGACTTCTCGACGACGTAGCCTGTTAGGTATTTCTCTGTCGCCGCCGGTCCGTCATTGAACAGTCCATCAACAGGGTCTGCCACGGAGCCAAGGCCGAACCACTGGCCATCGTAGGCGAAGTACACGAAGACGCCGAAAGCCAACCCCAAGGCGAACCACACCGCCGACCAGGCCACGGCCTCCTTGAAAGTGACAACCTGGGCCTTGCGGTGAAAGACGCCCAGGTCCAGCGCCAGCATCAGGAAGATAAACACGATGAATATTACCCAAATCCAGATCATGCCAATCGTGGCTCCGTTGTGGACTTGAGCCGCTCAGATCGAGCGGGGGCGCGAAGCGACGTCCGCTGCAAGCTGTTGTTATGTGGCCTTGGCTCGGTTGCCCAAGACAACGCGAAGCACGACATAACCAAATAACCCAGAAACAAACGAGCCGATCAGAATACCGAATCGCTCCAGCCCCAGATAGGCTGTGCCGCCCTGCTCGAATGCCAGCGATGCGATGAACAGGCTCATGGTGAAGCCGATTCCACACAATAACGCCGTCCCGTAGAGTTCCCACCAGCCGACTCCTTCCGGAGGCGACGCGATTCCCAACCTAACTGCAAACCAGCACATCGCCAAGACCCCGATCTGATTGCCGAGAAACAACCCGGTCACGATGCCAAGCGGAACAGCATGAAACATGTCAGTGATGGAGAGATCCACGAGCGAAACGCCTGCGTTGGCGAACGCGAAGACAGGCAGTATGCAAAAGGCCACCCACGGATGCAGCGTGTGTTCGAGGTGACGCAGCAGCGACTCGGGTGCGTGTGAAGAAAGAGACTTTTCCGGCACGCGCAGCGGGATGAACATCGCCAACACGACGCCTGCCAGCGTCGCATGCACGCCGGACTTCAACACCGCCAGCCACAACGGAACGCCAATGAGGAAATAGGCGGCGGGCCTCGTCACGCCCAAGCGATTGAGGCAAGCGAGGCCAAGTATCAGAACAGCCGCGATAACGAGGGAAAGAAAGGACAGCTCGGCCGTGTAGAACAGGGCGATCACGACGATTGCCCCGAGGTCGTCGAAGATAGCGACGCTCAGCAGGAAGGCTTTCAGCGCAGTTGGAACACGCTTTCCGAGAAGTGAGAGCACCCCCAACGAGAAGGCAATGTCTGTTGCGGTCGGAATAGCCCACCCTTTCATCGCAACGGGGTCACCCCAGTTGAACGCCGAGTAAAAGACCGCGGGGCCCAGCATTCCACCGACGGCGGCGAACGCGGGTAGACTCGCCCGGCGCAGGCTCGACAAGTGCCCCTCGACCACCTCGCGCTTCAGTTCCATGCCGACGAGGAAGAAGAACACCGCCATCAGGCCGTCATTGATCCACAGCAACAGGGGTTTGGCGATTCCGAAGGTGCCGATCCTGATCTCGAGGGGAATATCCAGCAATGCAGCGTAGTAGTCCGCGAGAGGCGAGTTAGCGACGACCATTGCCAACACGGCTGCCACCATCAAGACCAGCCCGCCCGCAGCTTCCAGGCGGAGGAAATCATGGAGCGGCTTCAGCACATTGTCGACTGGTGAAGGTGTGCGCGTTTGCATGAGGAATCAGCAAAGCCTCTCGTCTGCCACATAACGCCAGAGCTTAGCGCACGGTGCGCTTGCCTACCAAAACAAGAACGAAGTCTCGAGAAAATCACTTTTCTCGCCGCCTAACGCCCCGGTTAAGCGGCCAAGCTTGAACAAGCAAGGGGCTTGGTCCGCTTCAACCGGTGGTTAGCCACTTAGCTATGAATTTCAAAAACTTTCTTCTCCGGCCAACTTGGCGGCGATTTACCCTGCTCATTCGTCCCCGATTATCTTCCGGGTACGATACACATCATAATCGGGTACAAGACGATCATAAGGGCTATCCATCAAGGGGGAGGAGATCATGAAATCGGCGGAGGCGCGATTACAGGCAATGGGAATGTTCCAAACGACTGCCATGCGCAAGAGCGCCTTGACATCTGGATCGTGAGGCATTGGTTCAAGCGGATCCCAGAAAAAGATGAGAAAATCGATCTCGCTGTCAGCTATCTTGGCGCCGATTTGCTGATCACCGCCCAATGGTCCACTCTGGAGTTTAGTAATTTTGACGCCAAGTTCTTGTTCCAAGATCTCGCCGGTTGTCCCTGTCGCATATATTCTGTGGTGAGCCAAGAGCACTCGATTGTATTTTACCCATTCAATCAGATCGCTCTTCTTGTTGTCGTGCGCGACAAGACCGATCTTCTTATCATGTTCCATGGCGATTTTTTTGTGAGTCATACAAATTCCTCCGCTTCCTCACAATAGATAATATATTTTAATGTGGCTAACAGTTGATTAGACGGATGCCGGGATAATTGATATTGGCCGTTTCCGTATAGGCCCGTACTTTCCATCCCCCACGTTACAAGGATGGAACATCCTGCCGAAGGAACGCAAATAGAAGGAGAATGCCTCCGGAAGAACAAGGTGATCTGTCATTGGGTCGAAGAATGGCACGGCACTTTCCCAGAGACTGGAAAGCTATTGTGGCGAACGGGTGTTGAGACACCCCGTCAGATATCGAGCGTGGAGACTTCCAGGGCGTTCTGCTCGATGAACTGCCGGCGGGGCTCGACCTGGTCGCCCATCAGTTTCGTGAAGATCTCGTCGGCTTCGGTCTCGTCGCCGATCTCCACCTGGAGAAGGTCGCGGGTCTCCGGGTTCATCGCGGTATCCCAGAGCTGGTCGGGGTTCATTTCGCCCAAACCCTTGTACCGCTGGATCGTCTGGCCCTTCTTTCCCGCATCGAGGACCTGCTCCAGAAGGCACAGCGGCCCGTCCGCCTCGGGGAAGTCGCCGTCCTCCCCCAGGTGGTAGGGAAGCGGTAGGGTCTCCTGGATCTGTGTGTAAAGGGTGTTGGATTCCCGAAGGTCCGCCATCCCCAAGCGTTGCCGGTCGATGGTGCAATCCATCGGCAGGCCGCCCTTCTTCCACCGCACCGTGACACGGACCGCTCCCTCTGCATCGGCGTCCGGATCGGGCGCGATGTCGAATGCGACGTTGGTCACGTCGGGCCGGGAGACCTTCCACTCCGCAACGAGGGAGGAGAAGAACTTCTTCGCCCCTTTCTCGCTCTCCAACGCCTTCGTCCCTTCCACCGCACGCGGGGCAAGCGACAGGAGGACGAATGCGGGCATCCCGCGCCGCTCCGCGCGGAAGGCGATCTCCTCGAGGCGGGAGATCTTCTTAAGCCACGTCGACATCTTCTGCCCGGCGAGCAACCCCTTCGCGTTGCCGCCTGCCACGCGGCGGCCCTGGATCCCGTTCTCGATGAGGAACTCCCGGTAGCAGGCGTTGTCCTTGAGATAGGTCATCCCCTTCCCCTTCCGGATGCCGTAGAGGGGGGGCTGGGCGATGTAGATGTTGCCGCCGTCGATCAGTTGCCGCATGTGTCGGAAGAAGAAAGTGAGAAGCAGGGTCCGGATGTGGGCGCCGTCGACGTCGGCGTCGGTCATGATGATCACCTTGCCGTACCGAAGACGCGCCGGGTTGAAGTCCTCCTTCCCGATCCCCGTGCCCAGGGCCGTGATCAACGTGCGGATCTCCTGCGAGGAGAGCATCTTGTCGATCCGGGCCTTCTCGACGTTCAGGATCTTTCCCTTCAGGGGAAGGATCGCCTGGTACCGGCGGTCCCGGGCCTGCTTTGCCGAACCACCCGCCGAGTCCCCCTCGACAAGGAAGATTTCGCAACGGGCAGGGTCGGTCTCCTGGCAGTCGGCCAGTTTCCCGGGAAGACCCGCCGAATCCAGCGCACCTTTTCGCCTCGCCAGCTCCTTCGCCTTGCGCGCAGCTTCCCGTGCCCTGGCGGCTTCGAGGGCCTTCTCCACGATCTTCCTTGCAACCGAAGGCGTCTCCTCGAAGAAGTTGACCAGTTTCTCGTAGACCTGGGAATCCACGATCCCCTTCACTTCGCTGTTGCCCAGGCGGTGCTTCGTCTGCCCGTCGAACTGGGGTTCGGGGACCTTGACGGAGACCACGGCGGTCAGTCCTTCGCGCAAGTCGTCCCCGCTCAGGTTCTCCTTTACGCCCTTTAACAGGTTTCCCTTCTGGGCATACTGGTTCACCGCGCGCGTAAGCGCCGAGCGGAAGCCGATGAGATGCGTGCCGCCGTCGTGGGTGTTGATGTTGTTTGCGAAGGCGAAGACCGTTTCCTGGTAGGAGTCGTTGTACTGGAGGGCCACCTCGACCTGGACGTTGTCTCTCTCCCCTACCACGAAGATCGGCTTGTTGTGGAGCGCGTTCTTGCTCCGGTTCAGGTGCTGTACGAAGGAGACGATCCCGCCCTTGTACTGGAACTCGTGGGACTTCTGGGACCGCTCATCCAGGATCGTGATCTTGAGCCCCGCATTCAGGAAGGAGAGCTCGCGCAGGCGCTGCGAGAGCGTTTCGAAGTGAAACTCCTTCTCGGTGAAAACCTCGGAGTCGGGCGTGAACGTGATCCTGGTTCCCGTCTTGCGGGACTTCCCCGTCACCTTGATCGGAGCGGTCGTCTCCCCGCGGGAGAAGGCCAGGCTGTATACGGAGCCGTCGCGGCGGATCTCCGCTTCGAGTTTTTCCGAGAGAGCGTTCACCACGGAGACGCCGACACCGTGGAGACCTCCGGACACCTTGTAGGTATCCCGGTCGAACTTCCCGCCGGAATGAAGAACCGTCAGCACCACCTCGACGGCGGGTTTCCCCTCCCCTTCCATGACGTCCACGGGAATCCCGCGGCCGTTGTCGTCTACGGTGACCGAGTTGTCGGGGTGGATCGTTACGGTGATGTTGTCGCAATGCCCCGCCATCGCCTCGTCAATGGCGTTATCCACGACTTCGTAGACGAGGTGATGAAGGCCGTGGGTGTCCGTGCTCCCGATGTACATCGCCGGGCGCTTCCGGACCGCCTCCAGGCCCTTCAAAACCTTAATGTTTTCGCCGGTGTAATCGTCCGCACCGTTCCCGTTTCGGACGACCTCGTTCGACTGTTTTACCATAGGCGGATAGTCCTAAAAAGGTTAATCGGTTAATTATACTACGGAACCGATCTTGTAGGGAAAATCTCTTCGTTTGCAAGTGTTCGGAGAACCCTTGCGGCGGGACCGGGATTCCATGCGAAAACCGTGAACCCCTCCCCGGGGAGGGATGTCTTCCCTACAGAATCCTCATCGGCATGATGATGGCGAGGAAATTCATCCCGCTTGCCGGCCTTATGATCACCTGGGATACCTCGTCTTTCAGCTCCATGCGAACCATATCCTCGGAAATCCCACCGAGAGCATCCTGGAGATATCGCCCGTTGAAGCCAACCGTGACCGGTGCACCCTCGAACTCGATCGGCAACAGGTCCCGCGCCTCGCCCAGGTCCGGGCTGGTGGTGGAGACTTCCAGTTGCTTCCCCGAGAATGAAAGTCTGACGCTGTTCACTTTTTCCGGCGCCATGACACTTACCCGTTTCAGGACCTCGTGAAACGCACCTCGGGGAACGTTCGCAATAACCCGGTTTTCTTTGGGGACGACCTGCAGGTAATCCGGGAATTCCGCGTCGAGCAACCGTACCCACACTTCCGTGTCCCCCTTCCCGGCGAAGAGGAACTTGTCCGTGGCGGACAGTTCCAGGGAGCCCGGTCCCCCGTCGGACAGTTTCCGGATCTCGATCAGTCCTTTTCTCGGGACGAGCACACGTCTTTCCCCCAGAAGCCCACCGAGACCTGGCACCTCCGCGTCTGCAATCGCCAGCCGGTGCCCGTCCGTCGCCACCATGCGCAGAAGCGTCTTCCCCTCTTCCTCCTGTCGTTCCAGTAGAATTCCGGACAGGTTGTACCTCGTCTCGTCGCCCGTCGCGAAGGCGCTTACGCAATCCACCAACTTTCGGAACGTCTCCGAATCCAGGGCGACAGGCTTTCCCTTCGGCTTCTCCGGCATCTCCGGAAATTCCTCACTGCCAAGGCCTGCGAGGCGGAAATGCCCGCGCCCCGCGGAGATCTCCACGTAATTTCCTTCGCGCGCCACCACCGTGACCGATCCCTTGGGAAGGACCTTCGCGATGTCGAACAGCTTCCGCGCCGGAAGGGCGACGGATCCGGGCTCGATAACATCCAGCGCCTGGGAGCAACGGATGACGATCTCCAGATCGGAGGCTACGACCGTGAGCCCAGGGTTTCCCGTCGGTCCCGCCTTCGGACCAGCGGTAAGAAGCGTGTGGGACAGGATCGGCATGGTATGCCGTCTCTCCGCCACCCCCTGGATGCGAGCTATGATTCCCTCGAACTGATCGCGATCCACGGTAAAGTTCATTGTCACCCTCTTCTTCTATTATTATTTATATATTCTATAAACCGTAGTTGCAGTAGGGGATGTGAAATTGTGGAGAGCATGCGGAAGTCCGCCTTCTTCTTCCGGAAATACGCAAAGACAACCTGCGCACAATCCGGTGGATGATGTCCCGGGGTCTGTGGAGAAACAAACCCTCCGCAATTCCCCCACAGGGTTATCCATTGATCGATTTGCGCAGCGTCTCGATGCTGTTTCTTAACGATACATCGTCTTTGGATTTTTTCTCTATCATTTTTACGGCATACATGACGGTGGAATGGTCTCGGCCGCCGAAGCGCTGCCCGATGTCGGGGAAGGAACTTTTGGTCATCTCCCGCATGAGGAACATGGCAACCTGCCGCGGGAGGGCAACCACCTTGTGTTTGCGGCTGGAGCGCAGATCGGAGACCTTTACGCCGAAATGCTCGGATACGGCTTTCAGGATGGCGTCCGGGGAGATCTCGCGCACCGAGGATTCCAGGAGGCGGGAGAGCACCTCGCGGGCAAGGTCCATGTTGATTTCCCGCTTGGTGAGGGAGGCGTGCGCCCCGATCCGGATGAGAGATCCCTCGAGTTCCCGGATGTTGTTCTTGATCATGGTGGCAAGGAAGAGGGCCACGTCCGGCGGAAGGGGGATCTGGTCAGCCTCAGCCTTCCGGTTCAGGATCGCAAT
>Ga0307379_10008410_pt1 | contig 13917 bp, 13 predicted proteins | sample UN2MG_FD_202237 | JGI IMG/M metagenome (GOLD analysis project Ga0307379, IMG submission 202237) | Soil microbial communities from Risofladan, Vaasa, Finland - UN-2 | ecosystem: Environmental > Terrestrial > Soil > Coastal area > Acid sulfate soil | place: Finland: Risofladan, Vaasa | collected...
TTTTCTCCCTTCACGATCAATATAGATCGTTTTCATTCCCAAGTCAAGACCGGTACATTTTTGGGGTAGTTTAATAAAATCCCTCTTTTATTAACAAACTCCCCTCCCCCGCTCCCCGTAACGGCTTCCCAGATCGCCCTTGACAACCAGGCCCCCGGTAATGAATAATCCATCCATAATAGCAGCCTTTTATTAATCTTTGGAGGCCTCCAAAATGGCCGGTAGGCCCAGAGGCACCGGCGGCCGCGCCGAAGAGCTGACGCCGGATCAGATCCACCGAATCGACAAGTGCCTTTCTGGCGCCAGGCACGAGCTTCGCAACAGGGCCATTTTCTACCTGGGCCTGGGGTCGGGCATGCGGATCTCGGAGATCATCGGGCTCGAGGTCGGCGACGTCGCTCCCGGGGGTCGCGTCAGTGGAAGGATCGTCCTGGAGAAGCACAGCACGAAGTCGAAGCGCTCCAGGACCGTTGCCGTCTCGAAGCAGGCGGTCAAGCACCTCCAGGAGTACCTGGACAGCCTCCCGGTGCGCCCGGGGCCGGCAGCTTCCCTCTTCCCGTCCCAGACGAGGCCCAGGCGGCCGATGACGAGCACCAACGCGATCATGACCCTAAAGAGGATGTTCCAGGCGGCCGGCGTCGAGAACGCGTCCAGCCATTCGCTAAGACGGACCCATGCCAATACGCTTCGACGAAACGGTGTCGATCTCAAAGTGATCCAGGATCAGTTGGGTCACTCCAGCCTGGCGGTTACGGAGCGTTACTTCGAGGTCGACCCCATCGAACAACAGCGAGCAATTGACAACCTCAAGTTTTAGAGCAGCGGTGAAGCGTACCTGAATGTACCATAGACACCATGGAAGCGGAACCGTCCCTGCTGCGAAGCAGCGCATAGGGGCTGAGGTTTTGAAAGTCATCCGGTCAGGATCCTTGGAGCCGCGCATTTCACGGCGGAATGGTCATCGACGGGAATCGTCGATGGCAGCTTGGCCATTCATCACTTGCTGTAAAGGAGAAAGGTATGTGCGACGATCTTAAAAAACTTCGCTCTGATGCCCTGTGGAAAACCGGTCAGGACGCTACCGAACGCTTTGAAAAGAGACGATCAAGTGAATGGAAGCTCCTAATTTCGTTCTGGACACCTCTCATGGTTGCATCTGGCTATCTTGTTACCAACAAGACCAGTATTTCGTGCCCGTCGGCAACAGCTACTACTGTGCTGGTAATCGTCTTGGCGTACATCTTCTCGAAATGGAGGCTCTACATCCATGACAGAAATACAGAGGAAAGGAAGAAGGCCATCTACTGGAAAAATCTCTACCTCAGAACTTGCGGAGCCGAGCCACCAAGTGGGTACTACGAAAAGCTCTACCCCGGCTCTGTTCGGATGAAAAAAGACTCGGGCGGATACGAAGTGTTGGGCTTACATGATGGATTCAAGTGGGAAAAGGATTCCCCTTGGGGTTACGACTCTGTCCGTGCACACCTTGCTATCACCTGGCTGCTTGTCGCTGGATTTCTCTTCTTCATCTTGGAAAAGGCATTATAGCTTCACCTCTCACGTAGAATCCACGGCCAACCCAACTCACAACCCGGCGTAATGGTCATCGGCGGGAACCGTCGATGGCAGCTCGGCCACTCCTGTCTGAATGATTAAGAACCATATGCAAGCACAGAAAACAGATTGGCGATAACCGGAGAGTATAAGTCGAAGGGAGAATCGGCGATCCCCGGTTCAAACCTTCCCCGATGGGTGCTCAAGGTGATCCATTGCCCTTATCGTCTTTCAACAAAACAGGATGCTTTCGAATGTAATCCCAGGCCCATTGTTGGATATTGTAGGCACAAAGAATTTCCTGTGCCCCTGCTGGGTAACCCACGGAAGAAAACCTCACGATAATGTTTGCGGCCTCCAGTCCAGCAGCAACGCCGCCCGTTATGTCGAGGTGTACAGTTCTCGTTTTGCCATATAAATACTCTCGAAGAATATCTTTTTCGGCGGGCGTAAGATCGTGGAGACGTTTATGCCATCGCTTCAGTGTCAAATGCCCTTGATATCTCTTATGGACGAGAGGAATGGCTCTGCACATCAGAAGTACCGTGAGTAGAATGAATGCAACTCCAAAATATGCCCTGTCCGTTTTGCGAATTTCATCAAGACCAAATAAGCTCACACAATTGTCAGGCATGAAAAGCACGAATCCTGAACCAAGACTCAGGGCCAACAGGAAAGACCAAGAATCTTCCCATATCTTCTGTAAGGTTTTGACAACCCCCGATATTTGGTCAGTCATTAGATTCTCCTAAAATCATTCATCTAACTCGTCCAACATCAATCCCGATCTTAGGATTTTGATAATGTCTTTGAATTCCCAAGTTGTGTAGTATTCACCACCGCTGTAGTCAAAGTATGTGCCTGTGATTTCTCTCAACGCTCCTTTTGCAGATGCCGTTGCAAGCAGGCCATCGAGATCATTACTTGGTAAACCTGTTCGTTCAGGAAGTTCATCCCAATATACATTGACTGTCTGCAATACGTTTGTCTCCGCATCTCCTGGGTACTCTTCCTCAAGAAGGTTCAACCTGTAGCAAACCGCAAACTCAGCTTCTGAAAGAGAACCAAGTATATTAAGCAGTCTATCAATCTTGTCGTATTCGAAACCTTTACAGAAATCAGTCAACGATCCAGCTACAAATGCCCCATATCTCACAACCTTTTCCCTTGTTGTCGAAAGGCACGATCGTAGACGTGCTTGCCAAACTAGATGCTCGAACTCTTCACTTCTCAAGAAGTCCATATTGATTGATGACGCTTCCATCTTTTCTACTCGTGATCGCAAATCCTGACCTAGTTCTTCGTTACGACGAGTTGCCAGCTTCGAACCCCTGTCTGCTATTAGGCTATCAATTAGCCCAAGCATTGGTCCAAAAGGATGTGGAATAGCAGAAGCAATTTTGGCAACGACATGTGTTTTGCTTTCAGAGTACTTTTCAGCCTTCATGTCGAGTTCTTGAAGAAAACGACCTTTCTCTGAATCCTTGTCTTCTGGTTTCATCCTTTAACTTCCTCAGGTTCAGTTAATAATATTTTCTAATATTGCCGATTGAATGGGTAACTCGGGATCGAGGGACGAGTCAAGTCATGGGTGTTCGGTTCAGATGGATGGTCTGTGGAGTTTCAGGTGGCAGCCGTCAAGAGGTGTTTCAATCCATTGGCATCGAGCACTTCTTCAGCCACTCGCTCAGGCGGACCCACGCCAACAGCCTCCGCCGGAACGGTGTGGGCCTGAAGCTCGTCCGGTCAGGAGTCTTGGAACCGCGCATTTCGCGGCGGAATGGTCGTCGGATGCTTTGGCCGCCGAGCAGCTTAGATTCCGATGTGGATGTTCGAGCGCCGCCGCTTTACTCGCGGTCTTCCCCGAACCTCCGACTTATCCAGACGCACCCTTCCACTGCGGATGCGGTTCAGTCTTTGGGTTGACTTGCAGGTGTTCACCGCCTCGCAAACGGCTCGACCAGGTCCCATGCCCCGAACCACCCTTAACAGACACCGAACGAATCCACAGGAAGCCCCAGGAGCGCTCCGATCGTGTTGACCCGACCCTTACCCTTCACCTGTTTACTAGACTTACGCGCTCCGGTCAGCGCCGGCTCCCGGGATCTGCTCTCTTTCAACCCGCAAGATCACACTTCTATCGAAGCGCAGCCCTCGTCACGGTCCCCCTGTTGACTCTTCCGAAGCCACTATCAGCATGAGCCACGCACCCTATGGTTGCTACGAGACGCAACCTCCGGGTACGCCTCTGAGGCAGCCTGACGAATACGCGCCCGCCGTCACGGTCCCCCTGTTGACTCTTCCGAAGCCACTTTCAGCATTAGCCACGCCACGCGCACCTAGCGTGTCACGTCTCCTGCACCTCGCTTAGCTCCCGGCGGTGTTCCGTACTTGAGCGTTGTCAGCGTTTTGTGCAGCCCCTTTTGGAGTTGCTCAAGTGCCCGCCTGCTTACTCCTCCCTTCCTCCTGGTCGCTCCTTTTCTCCCCTCCGCCCCGTGTCCGGGCTCCAGCCTTTGGTGAGAGCCCGGACACGGGCCGGAAAGGAGAAGGATATGGAAACCGCGAACCAGGTGAAGAAGGAAACCCCGAAGATTTACGTGACTGATCTCGCAGCTTACGTCAATGGACGCTTGCATGGCCGCTGGATTGAGGCCAACCAGCCGCCCGAGGACATCCACGAAGAGATCCAGAAAATGCTTTCCGAGTCACCCGTTCCTGGCGCCGAAGAGTTTGCCCTTCACGATCAAGAGGGGTTCGGGAACGCCAAGTTGTCAGAGTACGAGGACATCGAGGCGGTGTCCGCCCTGGCCGAGCTCATCGCCGAGTTTGGCGAGATGGTTGCCTCAACTGTCTGGGGCCACGTCGGTGGCAAAGCCGTCGAGGCCCAGCGTCTTCTGGAAGATTGCTACCAGGGCTCATGGGAAAGCCTGGAGGCCTGGGCCGAGGAGCTGCTGACCAGCACCGGAGAGCTTGACCAGGTGCCCGAGCACTTGCGGCCTTACATCGACGTGGAGGCCTACGCCCGTGACCTGGAACTAAACGGTGATGTATTCACCGTTGAAGACGGAATCAGCGTTCACGTCTTCCTTGCCACATAAATTCCTCGAATTTTCGTGTAGTCCGCGTTTTCCCGCCCTGCTTCGGTTGTCGCGGCTTCTAATCGCTTCGGATTCAATCATGGCCCTTCAAAGCTGCTTTTTCTCAGAAACGAATCCATAAGAGCACCCTGTGGGTACGGTTCAATTTATCTGGTTTTCTGTATGTGTTCACCGCCCCCAGGACTTCTTCGATCGGATCAACCCGACCCCTACCCTTCACCAGTCATCAACGACTTACGTGATCCCACGACCTCTCGGCTGGCGTCGAGAACGCCTCCAGCCATTCTCTCAGGCGAACGCATGCAAATACTCTCCGGAGAAACGGCGTCGATCTCAAAGTCATTCGTTCAGGATCCTTGGAGCCGCGCTTCACGCGGCGTAATGGTCGTCGGATGCTTTGGCCGACGGCAGCTCGGCCACTCCAGCCTGGCAGTTACCGAGCGTTACTTCGAGGTCGACCCCATCGAACAACAGCGAGCAATTGACAACCTCAAGTTTTAGAGCAGCGGTGAAGCGTACCTGAAGGTACCACAGCGCGGCTCGATGAATTCCAATCGTGCCCGTTGTCTGGGTGCCGCCGCACCCAAATGACCCGCGCCGGGCTTGCCCGCTACTGAGAATCTTTGCGGGACGCAAAGATTCTCGTGGTTAGTAGTATAGACACCATGGAAGCGGAACCGTCCCTGCTGCGAAGCAGCGCATAGGGGCTGAGGTTTTGAATGTGGGTAGAGCTGAAGGTCATCCGGTTAAGAGCCATGGAGCCGCATTCCATGCGGCGGAATGGTGTGAACGGCAACCGAAAGCCGCCGGATCCTACTATTTGAACAAAGCCTAACGGCAGCAGCGAAATCCTATTTCTAAACCGCTTGAGCGTCCATCGCAACGCCCTGATGTCCGCAAGTATTGAGAAAAATCATAGAAACAGCCACCGCGAATGACTCTTCCATGGCCTGGCATTGCTTCGTCAGGTCCTTGGGGATTGGAGCAGCCGTTCGCACAGGTCGAATAATACGTATTCAAATAATAGTCGTTTACCCACTCCAAGACGTTGCCGGCCATGTCCATCGGACCGAAAGGGCTGGCCCCGGTGGGCTTGGAGCCGACGGGCATGGTGGCACCAGTTCCACAACCTGGCCCCTGATCATTCATCACTGCGTACTCGCACGAAGCAGGCTCGTTACCCCAGGGATACCTTCTTCCATCCGTTCCCCGGGCAGCCTTCTCCCACTCTGCCTCGGTGCAGAGGCGTTTCCCCGCCCATTCACAGAATGCTTTCGACTGCTCCCACGAGACATCGACTACCGGGAAATCTCCCATGGTCTCGGGATCAAAGCCATCTCCTGGTTGCGTACAAGTTCCTTCGATATAACAAAGGTAGTACTGCGCCTGGGTGACCTCGAACATGTCTATCTCGAAGGCGTCGAGGTAGACCTCGTGGTATGGGTACTCCCCAAGGAATAATTGATCGCAGAAGAGATCCACCTCCTCGTTGCAGCCCATCCAGAACGATCCGGCTGGAACCTGGCACATGCCGCCTTCGCATACAGGAGCAAAGCACTGGCCCGTAATGCAGATCTCATCGCCTGGACATGTGCCGCAGTCAATTCCTTCCGTGACTCCGCATTCCCGCCATTGACAGACGTCCTCACAGATGCCTGAATCTTCCCGGCAAACCTCGGTCGCTCCCGGGCAGTCACCGCAGAACTTACCCTCGACTGTGCCACACTGGCGCCCGCTGCAGACGTTCTCACAGATACCAGTGTCCTGCCGGCAAACTTCTGTCGGCCCCTGGCATGAGCCGCAGTAGACGCCCTCGAAGTTCCCACACTGTTTGCCCGCACAAGCGTCCACGCACACACCCTCATCGGCACGGCACACCTCCGTAGGTCCGTGACAGGTGCCGCAACTAGTTCCACATACCGGATCGGGACCGCAATGGCGGCCCGAGCAATCCGGAACACATGGAGTGCAGGAGGCAATTCCATTTTCTTCCTGGCAGATGAAACCAGACTCCGAACAGTCCCTTCCGTACTCCCAGTACAGGCAGCCGTAGAAGTCCCTGGCGCAGGTGAGAATGAAGCTGTCGCCGCAACTTGTTCGACCAAGAACGTCGCATTCATCCTCGCAGATTACTGCGCAGTGTGCCTGACCGTCTACTTCCTCGCACGTCTCTCCGAAGTCGGCGCACTTTGTGACACCAGTCCAGGACAGGCAGCCTCTTTCATCATGGGCGCAAGTCTGAACGACGTCGCCGTTGCAGCGGGAGGCACCTTCCGGGATGCAGGCATTACTACAGGCCTTCACGCAGGCAGCTCCGTGGTCGTTCTCCTGGCAAAAACGATTGTACTGGGCGCAGTCTGTTGTGTCCTGCCACTGGTGACACCTTGGATCTACCGACGTGCAGGTCTGAAGAATTTCACCGATGCAGCGGGTTTCACCGGTGCTCCCGCAATTGTCCTTACAGGGCAGCGGGTCCGACCGGCCGCAGGAGGCAACCAGCATCAGTGTAGCAGAGGCGATTAACAGGCCAGGGCGGTTCAATAGGACCATGATTTAAGTATATGCCCCCCCTGTTTTTCAGGCAACACTCATGATTTTATCTAGACACAGCCTACCTGATTCCCAAGGCAGCCTCTATTTTTGCCAAACGAGCTTCCAACTGGATGTTTCGGGCAGTCAGATCCTTGATAACTTCATTCTGGGCAGCCACCAGAGCGCCAATGCTTAACCCTAGCTTGCCATCAGGCGAAGTCCGTTGTATGAAGGGACTAAGTATTTCGTGGTTCAGCTGACTATGCGAATCATTAGGATCGTATTCACCATCAGGCAAGCGTTCCAAAGAGATAACAGCAACATATGCTGTTTCGAGACTGTCCGGATAAGGTGAAAACTCTACGAAATCATCCGCATAAACGTTACCAGCCGCCCAAACATAACTGTCGACAGTAACTGCAGAATCGAAATAAGTATAACCAGTGAAATAGGCCCTCTGGCTGCACACCTTGAATGATTCGGCTGATGGAGCATAACAAGTCTGGTTCCCGTCACTCCAAACAAAAGAGTTGTTAAACGAAGCTTCGGCATCCTGCCCACCTGCCCATGAATATTCTCCGCTTGCCACGTTGCTGTAGCCGCCTGGTACTGTGCTATAACTGCCTCCTGCCGTGTTGTACATGCCACCCGATACAGTGCTACGATTGCTGAGGGCTTGGTTTCCTTGGCCCCCTCCGACAAAGCCTAGAAAATCGCTTCTGTTGTTAATACCGCCGCATACCACGGCGTAGTCATTAGTCGCATCGTTGTAATAACCGCCTAAGATGGCAGAATAGGGACTTGTTCCTGAAATTTCATTCCCCTTTCCGCCGACTATCACAGAGTAGTTGGATACGTCGCTACTTGTTGGACCAATAATATTTTGGTAACCCCCTCCGATTACTGAGTACATGTTTGCGGAACTAAGCAAGCTTGAATATCCTATCCTGTTTGAATAACCTCCGCCGATAAAGGAATTGGATGCCATCTCCTGAAGGTAGTTGTTATACCCTCCTGCGATCGCGCTAAATCCGCTATAGCAATAGTTGTAACTTCCACCGCCAACAAATGAAAAATTATTTGCTTTATTGTTGCGACCACCTGCTATTGTCACCGCATCGCAAACAGCAGGGTAGGGCGTACCTGTACATTCGTTGTTGGAACCACCGTAAACAGATGGATAACCGTTTTCATTATGAATGTCAAGAATTGCCTTAAGACCAGTAGAAGAAAAGTAGCCATTGATGGCAAACTTGATGTCATCGGCTTCTGGGCAGGATGCGCCAGCTGCAATACTGTAGTCGACGCAAACCTGTGTTCCGTCATCGTACATCAGGGAATTATCATAACCCACCCCTACCGCATCTCTAACAATAGAATAGTTAGTTGTATCGCCAAAAGAGTCCCCGGCAAACAAGAAAGAGAAAACCACAACAAATAGAATCCTTGCTTTCATTTTTTCCTCCTCACTTCAAAAGTGACTGCTCTTGTGTGTACATACTTTACTAATTTAGACACGAAGATCTTCACCCTGGCTCCGCACGCAGCATGGAGATACCCCCTTTCATTCAAGAAAATTAATACACCAGATCCTGCTTTGATAGACTTTGTGAATTGGAAACTTTTTGGAAGGAAATCTAACGTAAGAGAATCGATCAGATCCGTAGCAACCGATCACCCGGAATTCGCAAAACCCGAATGTCACCTGCTACTCGATTCTAAGAGAAATGCTCCTTGCAGTTAATAAGGATACTGCCAGCTAAATCTGCAAGTCAAGGGGAAAAGCAAAAAAATAAGACAAGTAATTTTCAATAGATCAAAATTATTTTCAGACACACCGGCCAAAATGGTGTCGTCAGGTCCTCTTATATTGACGAAGGGTGGGCAGCGGGCCCTTTGGCCGCAGGCGCTCCTTGCAAAGCTACCTGCAGTCAGGGGGGGAGGCTGCGCTTGAATCAAGAGACATGCGTTGCCAAAACCTGCTGCCTGCCCTTTTGGATATAGACTTCATGACAAGACTCTTGGCCGCCCTCCCGGCTGAGACATCTTCTCGAAAGATCTTGCCTCTATCTCCCTATTATTAAAATTCATCAATCACCCCCCCTTCTCCTGCTCAGGGGGAAATCACTCCAAAAACCGCTCACCAGTAATAACTCACCTGCACCGGCACGGTGAAAAAATGTTCCAGCAGGTTTCCGCTTCCGAATGCGTATGTGAACTTCAACCCCAGCCCGACGAAGATCATGTTTTCGATCCGGTAATCCACCGAGATCCCGGCCGAGACGGTGAACATTCCCTGTGCGAAGTCTGAGATATGAACATCGTACTCCTGGCCGGCTTCATTGAAGAGGCGGGAGTCGTTGAAGGTGTTCCAGGCGTACCCGACGGAGGCGTCGAAGTACGGCGCGAGGTTGTATCCGGACACCACCTTGTACCTGAGACCTATTTCCGGATGGTATCCCCTGGTCGAGCACCTGAGCGTTCCCTTGTAGTCGAGGCCTTCTTCCGAATGCGTATAGTTGGTAGCGTCTCCGTCGAACATGAAGAAGGAGAAGGAGGCGACCAGGGAAAGGTCGTCCAGGACCCCGTAGGAACCGTATACGCCCGCCGTCCAGGCGGCCAGGGTAAAGGCGGTCGACGAGGTCGGGCTGAATGCCGGCAGCATCAGTCCGCCCTGCAGGCCCACTGAGATCTCGTCCTGTTCGGCCCGCCCCATGGATGGCAGCATGATTGACAACGACAGAATGCACGCCGAAATCTTCATCGCATCAGGATCCAGTCATTCATTGCCTGGCCTCCATAGAAAGTGTGTCCTTCCGGCAAGCGCGCTTAGTTTGAAATCGGCGTTTAATGTTTTGATGCGCCTGAATTGAAGAGGAAATCCGGTGAAAACCATTTAATGGCACTTATTACACCCTGTTGACTCGATCAATCACCCATTCTCTTCGTATGTCCGGAACCTGCCGGCCCAAATTTCATGTTCGGAGGGAAGAAACCTATCGGACCAAAATCATAAGTTTTAAGACCCAGTTCCAGCATTACAGCAGCCATTTTTTCTCCGGGGCATTTTTTTACAAGAGCATAAAATATCTTTTCAAATAGTTTGTCCTTTTCCAGTTTTTCCTCGGGGCTTTTCTTTGCAAGCATAGCCGATCTTATTTTTGCCAATACCAATTCGCCCAACTCGATTTTAGCCTCCTCTATTTCTTTTGCTTTCGCCTTTACTGCATCCGATGATTTATATTCCCTGGTTTTTTTGAGAGCATTGTCACAACTGTCCAAACTATCATATATTACTTGTTCTAGGCCTTTGTGATAATTCTCTTTCTCCATCAAGACATCAAATGCCATCTTGTATTCCTCTTCATCGAGATATATGCAGTGGTCATTCTTGCAGGCGGAAATTGAAAATACCACCGCAACAAGCACAAAGGCATTTGTTATCGTTCTCATTGCCCCACTCCCCATAAACTAATTGATACGCAGCCAGATTTATTCTCAGAATGGCCCGCTTGTCAAGACCTCGAATCAAGCCATCTAAGATCTTACCTGGTGAATTGTCTTCCCGGTAATAAGTATTTGAAATTCTATGTCAGCGAATTTTTCACATTCATTCCCCGGTAACGACCACCTGGAACTTGGTACCCGCCTTCAGCTCCAGCGTATTTCTCGAGTATCCGCCTTGCGTCGTTTCTTGGGCGTCTGATATTCCTTCAGCGGCCACGTTTCCGGCTAGCTGGGCCCCGATATTGCCGGTAATCCCGCCGACGACCCCGGAGGCCGTCTTCAACGCGCCCCTTCCCACGGCAGAGCTCTTGGACCCACCTGTCTTTATTATCCTGGCCGGAATTCCTGGCACCATTTTCTTTACGGCGTATCCCCGGAAGGAAACCGATCCGCCGCTCGGCAGTATTGCCTGGTTGAAATCCAGGAATATCTTTTTTTCGGAGCTTCTCATCCGCCCTTTAAGGGTGGATCCGCGGGGTATAACCACCTTGCCGCCCACTTTTACGGCCTGCGTCGCCTTTGCCAGAACGGTGGCCGATGAAAAATCCGAGTTGATTCCCACCATCAGCCTGGCTCCGAACGTCGTACCTGCGGGAATTGACGACGTTGGTTTCCCGGATTTCTTGCTTCCTTCGGACTTGATCGTCACGCCGGCCTGGTAGAAATCGGCCGAGCGTGCTCGTCTCTGGGCCACCGGCTCGGTGGCCGGCGTGTTTTCGGCCTGTTCTTCACGAGGGGGCGGCTTTCCACGACTTCCCGCGGCCCCCGCATTTCCGCGCCTCTCAGCGGCCCCCGCCTTTTGGGGGTGGGGGTGGGGTTCCTGGGCGTGCCCTCTGCCGCGAGACTTGTTCCCGGCTCTCAAGGCGGCGAGTTTCTCGCGCAGTTTTCTCTCGACTTCCGCGTCTATCGCGCTTTTCGATGTCAGGACCTTTTCTTGGTCATTTGTTCCCGTGGCAACAGTCCCGCTGCGATCCGCTTTCACCTTCTTCTCCGCGGCTCGCATGAGACTATTAAGTTCGTCCCTACTGTACGGTTCTTTCCGAACCTTTGGACTTTCGATTTCGGGATATTCCGGCCTCTGCGACTCCTTGCTTGCCTCGCCCACGTTGCTCCATACATTGACCAGGTGGATAACCATGTAAAGGATCATTCCCAGGCCCACGATGGGCAGAATCACCAGTGCCGGCTTATTCCTTATCTTGTCGAATATTGTGTCTTGTTCTTCTTCTTCCTCGTCTTCTTCATCCAGGGACGGACGGGCTAAGTTCGGCCGGGCCCCCTTTTCCCCTGGTATTCCGTCTTCGGAGTCGTCTATCTTGCACCCTTCTTTCTTTTCGACCGGTTCCGATGTCTCGTTTTCCTTCGAGCCGCGGTTTCCGCGTTTCTCAGCGGCACCCGAATTGTGGGTGTTGCGGCACCTGGTTCGCAATGGTGCCGCCTTTTCTTCTTTCTGCGCTGGTTTTTCTACAGGGTTTTCAGCCGGCTTCTCCTCGCCCGAGCCTGTTTCGGCAATGTCTTCCAGGAACCCGAATTTCTTCTTCTCCGTCAAGACCGGCCCTCTCGCTCAGAACTCGATTCCATCGAGTGTTACGACGCGTTTCTTTCCAGAGTTTTCCGTGACCTTGACGGCGTACTCGGCGGCTGCCGAATCCTCGGTCACCGGGAAAACCGCGACTCCGTACTTCTTCTGATCGAACCTTAGTTGCGGCCTCTCGCCGTCTTCCCACTCGACCAGCGCTTCAAGCGGCTGCATCTCTTTTCCCTCGACCGACAGAATCTCAATCGACTGCAACGAGAAAAGAGTCCTCGACCTGTTGTGGATTGACATCTTGATGTAGACATGCTCGCCGATCTGGCATATCCGCTGCGCCCTGACCACGAGAAGATCCCTCATCTCCCGCTCGTGAAGGTCCGTGCAATTGATTCTTTTGCTTATGTCCCGGGCCGTAATTCTGAGGGCCAGGTCGTGGGCTTCCGAGTCCATGCTGTCTTCCCGGTCCTTGAATTCGCGTTCTACCTCTTCACGAATCTGATCTCGAAGTTTTTTCTTGGCGGCGGTCTCGTCCGCCAGCTCGGGAAACTGCAATACCAACCTCTGAACCGCCACCTCCGGTTGCGCGATCTGCAGTCCCAGGATCACGTTGATGCCCGAGGCCAGTTGGATCTGGACGTTCGTTGTTTCTCCATCCAGGCCCGTCGAGGTAACCTTCGATCCTTTCGGTATGGTCGGCCACAAGAGGAGCTGCAGCGGTTTCTCCTGCAACTTGAACTTGAACAGCGCGGCATTGCCCACCGCCGGATCGCCGAGAATCTTTTCGCCTTCCGGGAGCTGGACGATCAGAACCTCGCCCAGCGCGCAGTTGACTCGGATTCTCGGCGTCTTCATCCGCCTGTTCAGGCTGAAATTGACGACCGAATCCTTGCAGAACCCCTTCTGGTCGGTATTGCAGTACTTTCCGGCCGATTCATTTTGGACCGGCGCTGTAACGGCGGTCAACACGAGCGAAAAAGCTATCTCGGCGATCATTTTCCAACTCCTCCCGGCGCGGCGTCGCTTGTTTTCCTGGACGACTCGCCCAGGATGTACGCGTTCAAATCGGCCTCGCTGTCGAAGAACTTCGTCTGCTCGAAATCCACCAGCATTCCGTGTATTGACAGGATCGTGACCGGCACCCTCTGCATGACCAGTTGCGACTGGAAGTACCTGGAAATCGGCTTGTCGTCCTCTTCCATCTTTCCGAACCTGGGTTCGAAGATAACTTTTCCAACTGAGATCACGTTTATCTTACCGCCCAGATCCTTCGGGTCGTAACGCCCGATCCTCACCTTCCAGTCCGAGAAGAAGGTCTTCAGGTTCTTTTCCTTGTACGAGTTTCTCTTTGCCAGTCCTTCTTCGTCGTTGACGATGATCTGCCGTCTCCTGGGAGTCATCATCTTCAGGGATTCCTCTAGGTCCTGTTCGATCGCCGCCGAGTCGACGCCTACCCAGTTCTTTATGAACTCGCGCGTAAAATACTCGATTCTCACGTCCGTTAGAGTCTCGCGCGGCGTTCTGGTGTCGGTGAAGAGAGTCGGGCTGCCCTCGGTATCGTAAACGACAACCGGGATCGGCCTTGAGAAGGCTATCAGGGCCAGGAAGATCGAGGCCAGGGAGATCAGAACGAGCGCTGTCATGATCAGCCAGAGTTTCAGGTTCACGGATCGCCTGAACGTCTCGATCTCGTAG
>Ga0307379_10008413_pt1 | contig 13913 bp, 12 predicted proteins | sample UN2MG_FD_202237 | JGI IMG/M metagenome (GOLD analysis project Ga0307379, IMG submission 202237) | Soil microbial communities from Risofladan, Vaasa, Finland - UN-2 | ecosystem: Environmental > Terrestrial > Soil > Coastal area > Acid sulfate soil | place: Finland: Risofladan, Vaasa | collected...
ACCAACTGCCCCCCGTAAGGCTGCTGCTGTATCCTCAAGGGCTGTAAACGTAGCATAACTACCCGCTGTACTCAGGGTACTATCAGCTATCAGCACCGCTACCGTTGAGAGATCAACCGTATCTGCTGTGTTTAACTTAGCATCTAACTGTGTCTGGATAGGAGAGGTGACATCATCAACGTAATTGATTTCCGCTGTACTAGGGGTTGCCCCCTCTAATATGCCAAGCTCTGTTTCAGATACATTGACTGCTCCTATACCTATTTCCCCTGTAAAAGTAGGATCGGCTATTGGAGCCTTTAATGCCAGTGAAGCAATGTTATCAGACCCCGTTACATATGTACCGGCTATATCCGCGCCTGAACTGTCAGCAAGGGCAAGTTTTTCACTTTCCAGTTCAGCAATAGCATCCTGAACATTAGTAGCAGCAATGTTACCCGTAGCCGCAGAAGGTGTTTGGTGAGCCGCCTGTATGCTATTACCTCCTGAACCTCCACCAGAAGCCACAACAATATAATCAATCATTAAGTAATGAGATGTCACACCAGCATTCTCATGCCTGAACCGTCCGGTAACTGTTCCCCCAATCAAATAAGGAGCAGGAACCCATATCTCTGCCGAGTGAACGGTGTAATTTGTACCAACAACCACACCAGGCATAGTGATAAATGTATCCCACGTTGCCCCGTTCCATAGCTCAAAGACTATCTCATGTGAGGCCGACCCGACATACTTAGTCCTGAACTTTACCACATTGAATGAGGTCACAGTGGGAAAGGTAAATGTAGTGGTCAATGGATTGGTTGCCGAGGCCGCCCCAGACCCTTCACGAACCGCTAAGTAAGAATCATCATATGGTGTGGCTATTGATGTTAGTGCAGCCGGTAACAAGTGACTTCCAGCATCGGGAATACCCGCCGTAGCAGCCACCCACGTAATACCATCTATATCATAGTCCTGGGTAGCATTACCAAAGACAATCGTTGTCGGAGCGTAGTTGGTAGAGGTATCTTGCTTGCCGGCAATAGCCGCTGTATTTACCGCGAAGTCTGATCCTGTAACATAAGACCCCGCTGCAACGCCAGAGCTGTCAGCTATTGCAACATAAAGGCTATCAAGGGTTGACAGGTAGAGAGCTTGAGCACTATCTCCATCCTCGACAAGGAATGTAACCTGTGCTGTTCCTACAAGTGTATCCAGATAAGTGACCCCATACACAACATCCCAACGCTGGGCGTAGACACCGGCTGAGATAGCTATTAATCCTAAAGCAATAAGTAATTTTTTCATATCCGTTTTTTTATGGTGGTGTTGGTTTAGGCACAGGATCACCGTGCATATCATATACTATATTTCCGTGCATATCCAATAGATAATCACCTCCTATATTATTAGTAACTGCTTGACTTACCAGATTATCTACATTGTTCTCATCCAGATCTCTTATTGGATTTGCTCCAGCGGTATAAGTAATAGTAATAGTATCTGCTGATCCAACATTCCCGGTAAGTGTAATTGTTACAGATGAACCAGCTACACCAACTGCTGAAACTGTTTCCGATGTCCCACCAACAGAAAAGTCTCCGGTTGCCGGAACACTACCAGTATCAAGACTTCTGCTATATAATAACACTATCTTGTTATTAGCAACATTACCTATCTCCGCACTAGCAAGAAAGGTTCCTGATATCTTCCCACCGAAAATATGGACATTAATTCCTATGTCACGTATTCCAATCATTATCTTCTTAATATATCAACAGCACCCCCTGTTAAACTAATAACCTGAGTCCCATACTGCCAGTCATCAGGTATCATCATTGCCGGATCCGCTGTTCCAACTGTTTTTGATACAACACCAAAATGTTTTAGTAGATTAATTGGGCTACCATCTTTATTATATGTAGTCCATTCTCTAATAATTGTATTCTCAACTGGGACTATTCCATAATGATTAGGTCCGGTATGAGTTGCTGTATCATCAATCCTGAACCAACCATAATTAACCGCCATTTTATCTTCTGTATTCTTCATGATATATGTTTTTACACTACATTAAATTTTTCCAGTTCCCTATAACAATCATCAATAATACTCTCTGCATCTGCCATTGTTATAACATTATATTGATTTGTAACTGTAGCATCTCCATAGATATTAAAAAGACTGAGAATCTCAAGATAATTAGCTATGAGTTGATTCTTAGTATTAAGAAGTTCTATATACCAGAAGTTACCTACATGATATGCCATTGCATTAGCAAGTTCTAACCCTAACCGCCCATGTAGTAATTGGATAATAGCTCTATCCTCATTGAGTTGCGTTTCGTCCAACAGTTTCATCCTGATATAGATTTTCTTTTAATACTTCATCAAGTACATATTCAATATCATCATTATCTATCCAATGCTGTAACAGTTTTCTTTCAGCTGGTATATTATGATGTGTTGAGGGTATTACTTTCTTATCTGTCCAGTAATGGGACTGAGATGTCTGGAAGAAAGTAAATCCACTAAGAATGATTTTCTTATATCCAAGTTCCCTTGCTGCAGCAATACCCATTATACCTACTGTTGGAAAAGCATCTATCTTACTTGCTATCTCAATAAAAAGTCTTCCAAAATCATCTTTCTCATTATAGGTCCATACAGTGTTACCACGATCTATTGCCTCTGAGCTGTTCTTACGCCAATGAACGTGCATCTCCTTAGCATCAGTATACTTCTGATACAGAACATCGCTTATAGGCAGAATACCGAATATGGGATAATCAACCTTATCTGTAGGCATGATTTCGTGATACAATGAGGATATATTGATATCCACTCTTTCACCAATCTTCTCATAACCCGGTCCTATCTTGAAATTATTACATCTCATGACAAATGATGTATCTATCTCTGTACTCAGATCAGATTTAAATGGCCCATTTCCTATTACAGCACAACTTTCCTGTCCATTCTTTAAGTGATCGAACAGGGTATATATAAGATTATCTGGATCTTTCCCGGTATTAACTATTTGTTTAAACCTACGTGAAGCCTGATTGTGTATAATAACCGGTTGCCCATTACCCATTTCCTTGCTATCAAAGATCTTTACATACTCAGGTGGCATATCCTCAATCCGGAGAAAGTTCTCACGTTCCATCAGTGCCTGGAAATTCATAGCATCAGGCAGTTTAGAAACCGCATTTAAAGAATGCCAGCGTTGTAAGAAGTCTTTTATACGTCCACAGTTCTTAAAGTATACCGTTCCAGTAAGCATCTCTTTCCTTGGCATGATTGTGTGATATGCTATATCACAATTAATGTGATTGAACCATGAGGGCTCCTGAAGAATCTCTGCATCACAATCCACCCATATGATATCCTTATTATGCTTCTGCATTGCATCAAGAATCAATGATGGTTTAAGATGTGTATTCTTAACCCAGGATCCTTGTGGCTTAACACCATATATCTCATGTGGGATATTAAACTTTTTGAATGAATTCTGCAGGATCTTTGATTCCTCCTGATATGGTGTTCCTTCGGTATACATACTTACGAAGTAGATATCATTCTTCTTTGCTTTTTTAAGAGCAAGTTTCTCTTTAATGAACTTATAGTTCTGTTCATTCTGTGTTTTGACAGCTGTATCAACATCCTTTCGATTAAGAACTTTCTTTGCATGCTTCTCAGCATCTTTATAATTACCTATCCAGTAATTACATATTCCAAGTTCAAAATCAGCCAGGTAATCATACTGTATCCTATGAATAAATAGGATATCATCTTTTGGATATGGCATTTTTACAATCTTCTCAAAGTAGATCTTTGCCATACTATACTTCTTACGCTCACGATATATAAGACCAGCCATGAATAATGCTTCAAATCGTATCGGTCTTAAGTTATATGCCTCTGCAAACTGTAGGATAGCACTATCATAATCCTTAAGATTATATAGATTGACTCCTATCTGGTATAATGAATAGTAAACCTCCTCCTGCCATCCACCAAACTTTAATCTATTCTGATATGATTCTATAGACTTCTCATATTCTTTTAGGTTCTGCAAGGTTTGTGCAAGATAAAAGTGTGGGCGCATAGAGTGTGGCTTATCCTTTATCTCTTGTTCCAGAAGTTCAACGTCCCTGGTATACTTATCAGAACGTGTACCACCATCAGCCTTGTGTGTAACTGTTAGTTCTGCAAGAAATGTCTGATTAAATGGCTCCTTAGTATTCAGATACTCATGAGTATAACCTTCATAATACCAATTCTTAGTACCTGAAACAAACAATGGTTGTGCAAAATCAATGATTCCAGTGTACCTTATCTGGTACATATCAGCATCTAAAACTGCTTTATCGAACTTAGCATCGATATTAACAATCATATCAGCATCCATCAGAAGCAGGTAATCAGCCTTTCCCTTGGCCTTTTGCACCAGTTCTGTACGGTTGTGTCCAAAATTGATAAACTCGCTCTCATGGAGCTCCCCATCAACTCCCTTGAGATCTCTATGAATTACCTCAATGGTTTTATCTGTAGACCCTGTATCTATTATAATCCAATAATCAAGTATATGCTTACACGATTTAATTAACCGTGGAAGAGTCTTCTCCTCGTTCTTAACGATGACACAAAGACATATGGTTTTGTCATTGGCCATTGATCATATAGATTATACCGGCCATCTCAGACTGGTTTATATCATCAGGGACAGTATTCAATGGAACATGAATAGGATCAAACTCACTATCCTGCTCCAATAATTGATCTTGCCATTCTTGAACTAACTTTGCATGCCCATCAATAGCATCCTTATACTTCTCATAAAGAGCTGTCTTCTCTTTAAAGAATGGTGTTTCGGGATTCTCGCTATCCGGAATGGTATAGAACTTAGCTGGACTGCCCGTTAATTTATCTACTCCATCCTTATAGATAATAGCTCCATTATCATCCTTCTCAGCGAATTCCTTTTTCAATACTTCAAGTTCTTCAAGGTACTTAAGCATTTCTCCCGTTGGTTGCTGTGCTTCTATTAGCGCTTCAGCAAATGGTTTAATCTGTTTCAAATTCAGTATAACAGCATGATTAAATACCCGGCCAGGTAACTCTGCCCTGAGAGTAGTCAACCCATCATAAAACTCTAATACATCTTTGTTTTTCATCTCCATTTTAATTTTAAATTAAACATATCTCCATTACTGCTGATATTATTATGCTTCATAAACTTCAACTAATTGATGTCTGCAAGTTACCCATGGATTAGTTGTTCCTCCAAAAAATTGAACATATACTTTTAGATTATCTCCTGAACCATGAGCTATAGTAACAGAATCCATAAACTGTTCATTATAGAAATCATTATATAATCCTGATGCCCAATTAGCCTGAACTATGGTATTAACAGATGTTATAGGTGAAATAAATGCCTCAAACCAATATTCACCAATATCATTTAAATTAGCTGTTTGATTTGCCCAAAGCGTAGTAGTTCCAAGTTTAATTGTAATTTCTATACGATTACTTGACCCATCAGAATCATACTGACCAGACATTGTAACTTTATATATTCTTGATCCATCCTTATCAGCTTCATATTGTGCATTAGTTAAAGATACATCAATAACTAATTCTTGTGCTTTACCTAATGAATATGTTGTAGTCCCTGCTTTAACCCACAAAACTCCAGGACCGTTAAGATTTAATGGAATTGGCAATGCTTGTACTCCTATATCACCATCAGCATCAATAGTAGCCATCCTGGTATTTGCTCCTGACAGATCCTGGAGTCTTAGATTATATCCATAAATTGTATTAAATGATAATGCATCTGTTCCAAGATCTAAGTTTTCATCTGTTGTAGGATATAAAGAACTGCCAACAAGAACCAGTTCGCTTGAATTACTTATAAACCATGTATGTGAATCATGTTTAATCGTATAAGCTTGATATAATGCTCCTGAATCATTCGCTGCATGAGCAACAATCTTTCCTGCTTCATCAGCATCATCCCGATATCCAGATATAGCTGCTATTAACTTGGTGCTCTGTGCGGCTTCTGTATTATGAAATGAAATCCTTCCTACATCCGTATTCCCCGTTGCATTACCTACAAGTTCAATAGAAGATTGCTCATTAACACCTATAGATGCAATTACTAATGAGTGGTCATAATTTACATACTGGATTGTATTATCACCAATAAATGAATTACCTCTCATGTACAGATTACCAGCACCAGTTACTCTAAAAATGGTTGTACCATCAAATGCATCTATTACTCTATCATTACCATCTAATGCTCTTCCTGTTGCATATAAAGCAAGCATTGTATTAGCCAATGTCCCGACTGCATCAGTATCTGTTAGATTGAGCATTGCATAGCTATCACTTGTAACAGACCTTAAAAGCTTTAACTCCGTGTTACTTGATGTGTATTTAAAATTAGAATCCCCTTTAATAGAGGAAGGACCTGACCATACAGCAACCTGATCTACTGCAGGAGTAGGTATTACACTAACATCCCCGGCCCCTGTTGGACCTGCAATACCTTGTGGACCGATTTCTCCAGTAACACCTTGTATTCCTTGAATTCCCTGTATTCCTTGTATACCTTGCGCCCCAGTTGGTCCTATTGGTCCAGTATCCCCCTGTATTCCCTGAAGACCAGCATCGCCTTGTGCCCCTGTTGGTCCAACTGGTCCAGTTGGTCCAGTATATCCTGCAGTACTGTCTGCTCCTGCAGCTCCTGTAGGTCCAGCGAGACCTGTAGGTCCAGCTACACCTGCTGGACCAGTGGGACCTTGTGTACCTGCTCCAGTAGGTCCTATTGCTCCTGTTGCACCTGCGAGTCCACTAGGACCAGTGGGTCCAGGAACAGTGCTATCAGCTCCTGTGGGTCCTGTGGGTCCCTGTGGCCCTGTAGGTCCTATTGGGCCTGTAGGTCCTGTAAATCCTGTATTGCTATCTGCACCAGCGGCACCAGTAGCCCCAGTTGGGCCGGTAACACCCTGAACTCCTCTTGATACAAAAAGATCCCAATATGTTTCCCATACTCCACCAGTTCCAGGTTCACTTCCTGCGGTAGATGAATGATTTAATAAACATAGATAACCTGCACCATCATTCTCAGTTATATTATTACCAGTATAACCCGTTGAAGCTATCCATCCTCCACGCCATAAATAGATACTCGCTGATGGACCAGTTACACCGGCACCCGTAGGACCGATTGTTCCGGCAGATCCAGTAGCTCCTGCTGGACCAGTTGGTCCAGTGGGTCCCGCAATACCCGCACCAGTAGGTCCTGTAATACCCGTTCCTGCAGGACCAGTAGGACCGGGAGTATAAACACCCCCAGCAAGATTAACCCACCAACTAGAATATGTTCCAGTTCCTGTATTACTATCTGATTGTAATGATAGTTCTCCTGTTGCCGCTGTATGACCGGCTACAGTACCTATAAAGAATTGATTAATAGTATTAGCTACTACAACCGACTGACCTATTGTATAAGATCTGTTAATAGAGATTATAAGATCTACTCCTGTAGGATGTGAAGTTGGAATAGCTATAGTAGATGATGAGAATGCGGCATATCGGTCCCCAATACCTGTTGGACCTCGTGGACCCGTAGGCCCTGATCCTCCCGGTCCTGTAGGACCTATAACTGTCGAATCTGCTCCGGTAGGTCCAAGTGGACCCGTAGGACCGGCAATACCCTGTACACCCTGAGCACCATCGCTTCCTGTTGGTCCCTGTGAACCTGTTGGACCAGTGACTCCCTGAGCACCAGTAGGCCCAATCGCACCTGTTGGACCTGTTGGTCCGGCTGCACCTGTTGGTCCGGTTATACCTTGTGATCCAGTAACACCAATTACTCCTGTTGGTCCAATAGCACCACCAGGACCGACACTACCCGTTGCTCCGGTTGGACCTGTTATAGATAATCCACTAGGTCCTGTAGGGCCAATAGGTCCGGCTGGACCCTGAATACCAATACTTCCTGTTCCACCCTGAGCAATAGAACCAGGTGGCGCATAACCAAGAAGTATGATATTCTTAGCAAGCGGATCAGCAGATTCTATATATATCTGTCCTCCTGTTAAAGAAGGAGAGGGTCCGAGCATTGAAGCACCAGTGGGCATATTCTTTACAGTTGAGGATCCACATTATTATAGCTTAATATCTGGTTAATCTCTGCAAGAATAGCAGTAAGCGCAGTTGTATTAGACGATGTGATTGCGCTTTTCAGTGCTTCGAGCAAACCCCTAACAGTATTAGCATCTTTTAGATAATTATCACGTACAGTTCCTGCTGTCATAAAAGAAAGATTAGCAAACATCTTATCTTTCCCTGCTTCTGCTTCACAATATACATAGGGATAAAATGTATTTAGAAACATTGCCGTACCGGTTGATGCACCATCATCTGCAACAAAGACCTTTGAGATATAGAAATTATTAACATCTATAACGGTGACATAATATTCACCATCATAATTTGTTGTCCCATCAATATCTATGTATTGTCCTGTTGATAGGCCATGTGATGTCGCTAAACATCTTGTTGTATTAACAACTGTAGAATTATAGTTGATCCATTGAGAAATGGATACGCTTCCGGTATGAAGACGATAAATGAGATTATGTAGACCATCTACTTCGGTCCCTATATAATCATTGAACGTAATATTACCCGTTACTGGATCCGATATTTGTGATAAAACATCATAATCATTATAAGTCCCAGATGGATTAACAATCCGGATAACAGCTGAAGTGATAAGGGTACGATCTAATCCTGCGACCCCATCCCATTTATCACCGTCACCTGTGTCAACACCAGTCTTATCAATTATCCGGAACTTAGTACAACGAGTTACAACTTGCAGATCAAGGTCTGGTGTAAACATATCTTATCTTTTTGAATGTTAAAATCTTAAAAAAGGGGAAGGAATAACCTCCTTCCTCCCCCTTTGCTATATATCAAAAAGATAGATCTTATACACCTATCCCTGAAGACTGAGTTGAATAAGCATCGAGAACATCAACAACAATATCTGGAGCCTCATTATTTGAGAATCCTGTTGCCAGGGCAACAATAAGTTGCTTAGTTCTACGTGGAGTCGCTCCAACACCCATTATAGAATGATCATTGAAATAGGTAATTGCAATCTGATCATACGTAGCGGCAGCTGCAGCATCTGATTTTTCTGCTGGATGCATAAAGTCTCCTTTATAGACATCTCCTCGATTTCCCTCAAGAGAATACTCCAGTTCAGCAATCTGATTGTAAGTTCCACTACCAAGTGACATTGCTGTGTTCAGGGTAATGGGTGTATCACCAAAGGATTCAGGGCTATCCAGCCCAATCTCAAATTCTACCTTCGAATACCTGTACTTCCCAAGAGCGAATGCACGGGCAATACCTGTAAGCCTGATCCCAAAATCAGCTGCAGCAATCTTGACAGCATTGAGTACAGTACATCCTGCCAGTCCAGGAGCATAAACCTGACTTGCCTGTTCAATTGGCCTGTCAACATTAAACTGGGTTGTGCCAACAAGTTCAACTACCTTATAGATCCCATCGCCTACAAGACAACCAGTCGTTGCAGGAGCAGCGGAGAAACGAACATAATCACCAACAGCCAGTGCAACACTGGTATTGTAACTACGATCAGTATCGATAGTAACCAACTTCTCACCATATACAACGGTTCCTGTACCATCAAATGCTCCTGTAGCGGCATGAGCTACATTAGTAATCAATTCAACTTTCAATGGCTTAACAGCTTGACGATTAACTGCATTTGCAAGAGAAAGAGCAAGGCCATTAGCTATTGCAGACTCAGTTGCAGAAGCAGTAGACTTATAGGGAGCATTAATAATAAATTCCTGTCCCTGTCCAGTTTGATCCTTTTCCTGAAGGCTCAATCTTACAACATAGAGTTTAGAGTTTTGGACCTCAATTGCACCGGAAGTACCATTGTACCCGATATAAGAGATCTGTTCAGCACCGGCAGCATCGGTTGTTCCCTTGTAGCTCAAAATGTTATTCTGCTTAATAAAGTCCGAAGACAATAATTCTGTCCCACTTCTTTGAAGAAGCTTAATTCCACTTTCAGCAACAATATCATCGGTAAGTACAGAAGAAGCAGAAAGAACAGAGTGGTGTGCATTTACAACAGCAATTTCACCATCTACCAGATCACCGTAAGCAGTAACTAAACTACCAGCAGATACTGATGGTACAGCCCCGATATCTTTCCCGATTAACAATTGCATTACATCATTTTGTGTCATGTCTATATTTATTTAGTTATTAAAATGATAGGTCACTTTGTTAATTCCCAAAGATGTCCTTTATATTTCTTACCAGTTTTCAGGGCGCTTTTAATGTTATTAGGAGTAAATCCTAAAGCAGGAGCATCCTCAAACTTATTAATTTCCAGTACAACTTTACCGGTTTCAGGGTCTATAGCCAGAATTTTCTTGACTGGCTCAGGAGCTTTCTTAGCCTTCTTAGGGGCCTTTTGTTTCTTAGTCTTAGCCAAAATTCTGGCAATAATCCCTCTGTTTTTCATGTTTGTAAATTTGATTCAACTTGTTTTGGCATTGAGATAATAGCTGAAGATACAGCCCTATCAACAATTTCCTGATGTATAATATCATTTAGCTCACAATCTACTCCAGAGATAATATCTATAGCAACCGGTTTACGAAGATACCTCAAGGTGTAATTAGTAATTGAAGTGCCATCTCCATAAATCAACTCGTGTTTCTTGTTTCCTCCTGTATCACCAATATCCATTCTCCAAACAAGATCCTTCCAGGGTTTCTTATAGACATTATTAACATTCATACTATATTCATCATGCCTTACAGGAAGCACCCTCGACTCTGTTGTCGTTGTTACGCTGTTACAATCAGTATAGGATACTGTACATCTCTCTTCCAGGGCATATAGAAAATCTGCAGGAAGATCCACAAATACAGCATTACTATGCAAGGCACTATCCGAACTATCAAAAGCAGCTGCAAGTATAGTTGTGCTTTCTATGAGCAAGGCAAGCATTGCCCTTGCCCGTTCATCCATCTCAAAATATCTACTACTGGGATTAATTCTGGCTGAATAGAACCCTTCAACCAAATCATCCTGAGATGCATTTAGAAAGAATGCAACATCATAACTGGTGAATGTCTTATTAAATCCAGACTGCTCACCAATCTTGAGTTCAAAGTTATATTGCATTTCCTGCGCTGTCACCTTCTATCTTATAAACCTGTTGTAATCACATTATATGTAATAAATGCTCTAATGACACCTGCAGCTCCTGTTGCTGTTACAACTGCAGAAGATTTCAAATTAAGAGCTGTATTTGCTGTAAGAGCAATATCTCCAGCAGCAAGATTGTTTATACTTACAATCTTATCTTCAGTAGCAAGTAGTAAATCAGCATCCAAAATAACTGAAGATACTGCAGTTGTTCCTTGACGAACAACGAGATCATTTGATCCAGCACCAGTATAACCGGTAGTATCAAAATCATATACTAAAAGCCCTTGAACGAACTGAACAACAGATCCGGCACCCTGAGCGGCTACAAGAGGAGCACCAGCGGTATGTCCAAGATCTCCTGTGGCAGTACCTACAATTTGTCCTGCCGTAAGAGTAACTTCGGTAACATACTGCACTGCATTAGGAGTCATACTAACACCACCAGTAACAAGGCTTATAGCATTATCTTTTAATAGAACACCATCAATAGCAACACCATTTGCGGCTGTGTTTTCTGCAATAGTATCAACATATACTGTCCCATACGATCCATCAGATTCAAAATCCGATTGCCACTTAGCTGTAGTATAGCAATAAAATGTTACAACATCCTCAACCTGCAAGACTACTGGATTAGCGGTTGCTACATCATCAATGGTATTTGTTCCGGCAGCATATACTGCACAAGTAGCAGCGCCCAGGTTAGCTATTGTTATCTTTAATCCAACGACAGCTGCAGGTAACAAAACGCTATCTAATGCAGTAGCGCATGTTGTAATAACATTAATCTCTTCTGTCAATGGTGTTGCTGAAGGCTTCCCTCCAGTAGCAAAAGCCGTAACTGCTGGAGCTACAGATTTAATTACAGGACCGGTAGTTGTTACTATACCGTCTTTTATTAAAACGCCATCAATAGTCACTCCTTGTCCAGCTGTATATTCAGCAATTGTATTAAACTTAGCACTTCCATCAGAAGGAACATGAGCATCCCAATCATCTTTTAGTTGGTTATAGAAACCTCCTCTTACAATAATAACATCATCGGATGATCCGATTCCGTCATTATGATTCGTTGATGTGATTTTTCTTGATTTCATCGTCTTATGTTTTTAATTATCAGTTTGATTCATTTGGTACAAGTTTAAGTTTAGCCTCTTCTAAAAAGAACTGCGTTGCTCTATTAAGAAGATCCTCATGTAGATGATCTGGAAAATCCGGTGTATCCGTATAGCCCCACGGATAACCAATACTGGGTGGTTCCCCCGCAAGAGCTGTAATAGTATCATATCCGGCTACCTTTGTTACTTGCTCTCCTGCTTTATAGCTTGTGGGGGTCCCTCCAGAATCTACATAAGTGATCCCAGTAAGTGCTCTCATTAAAACGCCAGTGCTTATAGCTGTTATATCAATAGATGCTGCTCCAGAAAGCTCCGTATAATCAAAGGATAACTTATCTGGTCTACGTACAAAATTTATATTATCTGCAGTAATAGCAGTTACATATGCATCACCGACAACCACAATATAAAATTCATCTTCAAAGAATACTGCTGGTTTAACATGGATAACACGATCATTACTATCACGTATTAACCTCTCAGCTTTTCTTCGTGTTGTGAATTCAGCAAACACCTTTTGATCTGTCATTGGTGCTATCTCAGTACGTGTGATCGTAGTTGTAAGGCTTAAAGGGACCAAAAGGTTACTGGGATATCTATAGCGCTTTGCCCTTCCATTCCAGTTCTCTGTGAATGTGGAATTAACATAAGTAAGATTGCCATCACGTACTAACAGGTATCTCAGATTATCCTGAGCCCTATCGATTGCTATGATCTGTTCTTCAAATGTGAGTAATCCAAGGAATGTCACTTTAAGATAATCATCTATTGCCCTGTTCAGATAATTGACAATAGTATATGTGTCAGGACGCTGCTCAATCTCGAAAACCCGATTGACATCCGATATCTTTTGCTGAAACAATATTTGTAACTCAAGTAAATTCATTAATTAGTGTCTATTTGACCCTGTGCAACATTAGTTTGAAACCGTGGATCTGAGATGCTTTGTAATGCTTGTCGTACCGCTAGATCTACAATTTCCTGATGAACTGAATTATGTAGATTCATGACACCTGCACCGTAGGTTCCATCATACTCTCCTATCCCGGCAGTAATAGGATATGGTTTTACAACTACTGTAGCTCGTGCATTAAGCACTGAATCAGTATAATAATCACATATCACATAATACTTATTAACTTCTTCAACCAATTTAGGATAAATGAAATGTGTCCTATTGGCTGCATTTTGAACGAAGCGACCTATATGTTCGCTTTTAATCATTTCACATCGCACATATTCTTCTGTTATTACAGGATTGGTTCTTGTTACTTGTATTTCAAACTGAACTGTATAAAGACCCCTCCCTGTTAGATGAGCTGATTTATTAGCTCCATATGCTTTTACACCAAACAATGTTACCGGAGAAATCTGTGATGATGCAATTAATGCTCTTTTTGTTAGTGGAAGGATATCAACCACCCGCTTCTGATTATCTTCAAAAGCAGGCGGCTGAAAGTTTCCTCCAAACACTTTGTCCTTTATGAACTGATCTTGTGCATTATTCAGAAACAATAAG
>Ga0307379_10008417_pt1 | contig 13910 bp, 10 predicted proteins | sample UN2MG_FD_202237 | JGI IMG/M metagenome (GOLD analysis project Ga0307379, IMG submission 202237) | Soil microbial communities from Risofladan, Vaasa, Finland - UN-2 | ecosystem: Environmental > Terrestrial > Soil > Coastal area > Acid sulfate soil | place: Finland: Risofladan, Vaasa | collected...
AGATGCTGCAGGAATCCATGAACAGCAAGAAGGCCCGGTGGAATCCAGACAGGAAGACCTCTCTCTCCAGTTCCAGTAGCCCCAGGTTGACCTCCCTTGACCAGACAAAGCGGTCTTCCGGCTTGTCCACTGTCTTCTGGAAGTGAAAGACCGCGGCTCTCCTGTACTCGCTGAAGAACCGCCGGCACTCCTCAACCGAAGGCACGTTCGGTGGGCAGGACGCGTTCTTGCCATACTCTCCACACCCAAAGGTGCACTTCATGCGGACCCATTGGGCGACCACGATATCCTCTGGGGCGATCCACTTGAAATCCGCGTAGCCACGCTTCTCAAACAGCGCTGTCAGTTCCTTGTTCTCGATCATTCTTGAATCGGCTCCTCACAGACAACTCTCGGTAGATATCTGTCCAAACGGCACCGCCCATTGTAGATCCAAACGCCGGAGCGCGCCAAAGCCGTCTCCCCATCTCGGCAAGGGTCCCGGGCGTTCATCCTGGGCGTGGCCCTTTGATTCAAACCCTGCGAGGGGGAACTAAGTCTCCCACCAAGAGAGAACTCTGATGCCAGCCTCAGCCGAGAATGGAACAGGCATAGATGGCAGCTGAACTAGTTGTGGTAGAAGATGGCTCAGCGACCATCCGGAACCTCCGTGGGGGGGGCGGTTTGCCACGTCTTTCGCTCCCTCCACCGTCGTCAGATCGCTCCAGGTGGCGCTGGCAGGATGCAGTTGGGGTATGCCGTGCTCACCTGCGCCTCCAGCGCATGCACAGGCGTTGCAGGCCATCAGACCGGGTGGATTCTGCACCCCGCGAATCGGTTTGGCAATGGCGCATGCCAGATCGGCTTGACCGACCTGTTAGAAATGCCAGTACCCCCCCGGGGGGGGTACAATGTAAAGCACCGCACAATGTACTGCGGATCGGCGGCAGAATAGGCCGACGCCTTCAGGCCGGTACCCCGCCACGAATCAGTTCTGCAGCCAGTGCCAAAATGCTCCAAAAAGCCGAGACAAGAAGCCCACTTTGTTCAAGTGGCCCCTCGTGTGGCACATTGTCGGGCTTGCCGCGGCACATGGCTGCTGACCAGCAGTGCCAGTCCCCCGAGGAAGAATTCCGGTTACAGCAGTTTCTCCAGCAAGTCCGCCATATCTTTGTCACCGCCAGCAGGTGGGGTCCAATCTACCTGCACGACCTCAACTTCCTGCTGTTGCAGACTCTCAGCGAAGTCTCTCGGCCCCATCGCGATGACGATGAGGGGCGTATGCAGAAGCCTTTCAAACCCGGTGTTCATAGCAACCTCTACCGACGCTTCAATAGTTCGCTGCAGAAGGCTGCGGCTCTGGCGTTACTCTGAAAGACGAGGGCACCCGCTTCGCGCAGTATACGGGCCTGCAGATTCAAGTCCTGCGGATCGCCCTCCGTCCCGCAGATGGACGCAACGACGGTGAGGTGGCCGCCGCGCCTCTGGGCAGTTTGCCTGGCTTCTACGATTGCATCCAGCACTTCGCCGACAGGGTCCTTGGAGACATTGTAGCCGAGGATGAAGTCCAGGAGCAGTATGGCAACCTCGGGGTCCTGGGCCTCCGACAGAATGCGCTTCCGCCGCAGCGTTCCGTCGATCATCGGATGGGGCCTGCCGAGGGTGTAGTAGTCATCCCCCATGTCCACTGCGGTGTGCTGCCGGCTTTTGTCTGGATCGGCGAGCTTGTGTCTCTGATCCAAGGGAGCATTGGAATTGACAGCGATGTTCGCTTCCCTCAAGATGTGTTGGGTTTGGTAGCAGAAGGTGCCTCCGGCAAAGAGGCCACGAAGGTATTGCTGCTCGGGTGCCCAAGCTCTTCTTTCCCGTGGCAGCCAATTCGCCTCGTCGGGCGCAAAGGAGTTCCGTGCAGGCTGCGGTGTTGTTCCCGCCAACGCCATTAGGGAAAGATGAACTGCCTCGTCGATGGTGCGAGCCGCCCGATAGGCGGCGCTCGTCCCCTCCGGATTGAAGCGTGTTCCGAGAAAGCAGCCGATGACCGGCTTCCTGTAAGTCACAAGGCGTTCGCTGACTTTCTTCAGCGTGCGGGCCGCTGGCAGCTTGGAAATCAGGGCGACAACCTCTGTTTGAGGATCTGCCTCCAGAGCATCCAGCGCCGCGAAGGTCGTCAGTCCTCCGATCCTTTCGGACAGATCGTGGCTGCCGGTGCCGATCGCGTGGGAGATGCCGAAGCCAGCGTTGTGTACCTGGCTGGTGAATTCCTGCAGACCAGTCCCCGAGGCCCCCACAGCACCTACGGAGCCGTGGCGCACGGCATTGGCGAATCCGATGCCGACACCCCCGATCAGGCTTGTGCCGCAATCCGGGCCCATGACGACAAGTCCTCGTTGCGACGCAAACTCCTTCAGGGCAAGCTCGTCATCGACGGAGACGTTGCTGCTGAAGAGGAACACGCTCAATCCGGCTTCCAGAGCCCTTCGCGCTTCACGAGCCGCGTACTCACCTGGGATAGAGATAACTACCAGGTTCGTACCAGGCCTCTGCGCAAGTCCATCCTCAAGTGTGTGAAAGCCGGAGGCAGGCGCGTTGTCCTGACCGGCTTGCAGCCACTCATCCAGTCGTCCCAGCACTTCGCGCACAATGTCGGGTGTCTCAGCAGTCACCGCGACGATCAGGTCGGTGGGCTGGGCCGCGTCAATCTGGGCGTCGCGAAGGCCGATGTCTGACAGGAGGTGCTTGTTCTTTTCGCTGCCCATCAGAACTGCCGTCTGCTGAACGCCCCGTGCCTCCGAGAGCCGCTTGTTCACTCCCATAAGGAACACAGAGTCATAATACTGATTCCTGCGGATGACAAACCCGGAAGCCATTGACGCCTCCTCCGTGCCCTCAGCCGACGTTGTACTTGCGTCCGAAGGCGATGAGCGCCTGTTTGAAACAATCCAGTGGGGGACGGGTCAGGCCGGCGCCGATGATCGGGTACCCTGGATCCCGGTGAGCGATGGCGGTGTCTATGATGGGAGTGATGCCAGTTTGCACCACCTTGCGGATGTCAATCCCGAGGGGTGCCCCGACGAAGCCCAGGGCGGGCATCCGATAGGTGGGATGGACCGCGGCGGTGATCTTTTTCATCTCGCGGGAATAGGCCAGCGCCTCTTCGGGCGTGCCTCCGACCAAGGGGAGAATGCCGGGAGCGCCGCCGATGACAAAGCCACCCCATCCAACGGTCTCCGTAATCGCGGAATCGCCCATGTCCAGGCCCGCATCCGCGGCAGAATAGCCGGGCAGATAGAGACCATTTACAGCCGGGGCCGGGGCTGTGAACCATTGGTCCCCCAGCCCGCTGACCCGGATCCCGAACTCTACTCCGTTGCGACACATGGCTGTGACAAGGGTGCTGTATTCAATACCCACAGTTGGGTCGGCAATCGCCTTTCCGCAGGCCATTGCCAGGCCGAGAAAGATGAGGTTGTGGTTGGTGACGTACTTGAGTGTGGGGAGCAGCTCCGATTTCGGGATATCTGCTTCCACCATGGCCACTGCCATGGCGTTGGCGAACAGGCTGGAGGAAGCAGTATGGCGGTTGTGCAGCTCGTCGCCCATTTGAAGAGCCTGGGTGATGATCGGCTTCAGATTCAGGCCGCCCATTTTCAGCAAGGCTTGGCGCAGGGCAGGCGCCCAGACGTCTCGCCATAGAGCAAGTCCTTGTAGGGCCGGGGCGCTGTAGTCGCCGAACTGCTGCCTGCCTTCCACCTGGCGGCAGAAAGCGCGGTTGCCGAAAGCCCTGTTCTCCACCACCCAAACGGGAGCAGAAGGCGAAATGGTCCCGGCCATCGGACCCACTGCCTGGTGGTGATGGTTGGGCTCCAAGCGGATGGCACCCTTGTCCAGCAAGGCTTTGGCCTCTTCAACGTTCCTGGCCCAGCCCTCGTAGATCACCTGCCCGATGACGCCCCCTTTCTGGGCGCCGCACATACGTTGCCACTCGATCGGAGGCCCGGCATGGGTGATCATCCGATCCTGCATGCCCGGAACTACCTTACCGGCCGGGACAATGTCCACGAGGACCGGCTCCCCTGCCATCAGGCGCTGCACTGCGTCTTCATTCGCTTTTTCAATCTTCTGCTTGATGTCCATGGGACTCCCTTTCATAGCTGATCACAAACGGGTCCAATGTCAAGAGCACAAGCCACTGCCATTCTGAGTGATGAGCAAACCGGCAAACAAACCGGCGAGCATATCCCAGCCGGTGGAATGTCCCACCTGCACCAGTTGCAGAACCGCTGGATGGATACACTCAATCGACGCGCCGGTGAGGATGCCGTTGACGATGACATGGAGCGGTGCGATGGCGTGCCCCTTGGCGTGGTCATCTATTAGGGCAAAGCTGATGGGATGGGTTCGCGCACGATAGGCTTCAACCGAAAGTGCGGCGTAAAGGAGCCGTAAGCTGGGATATGCTGTGAGAAGAGCGTTGGCGGCAAACAACAAACCACCCAGGAAGTCATCGCCTGAAGGTGTGAGGCCCGCTCCGAGCCCTACCAGCGCGTCGCCGCAACGAGCCGCCCGCTGCCTATCCCCCTTGCGAAAGGCATCGGCAATGCCCAAGACGGCGGGCTTGGCGCGTATGAGCACCGGGTCCCCCATCGCGGTGACGGATTCTGACTCGCCGTGCACGATCTCTGGAATGAACCGGCCAAAACCTAGAGCCTGCGCGGAATCCAGGCTTGAGGCCAGATCACGAATACGCCCAGGAATTTCAGCAAGCCTCACGACCTCACTGGGGCTAATCTGAGGAGGCTGCCACAGTGAGGCGGTGGCGCTATCCAGGACAACACCCGGGCCGATCTTCAGGAGGCACGGTTCCACGGAAAAAGGCGCCCCTGCCTTGAGTCTCGGGAGCGGGATCCCCACCTTCAAGCAGCGCCGATGCATCGAAGCGCCGTCGGATGCCAGCCACAGAATCTCCAGCGAAGCAGTGCGCAAGTAGGCCACGTCGGACAACACTGCCAGAACAGTCCCACGTTCTCCGGGCACCAGATACTGACAAGCCGCAGCGCCCATGCGCGTGATGTTTGCGCGTAGCTCCCCAGTGGCTAATCTTGTCATAGGATGTTGTTGGGGCATCGCCACTTTCATGGCGATGCCCCCGCCCGCGGACACGAGACTTATTTGGGGCTGCCGATGATGCCCTCTACCAGCCAATCCACAGAGCTCATCTGATCGTCCGTAAGCACAGAGCCCTCTGCAACCTTCACGTTTCCGTCCTGGTCTTTGATGGGGCCCTGGAAGGTGACGATCTTGCCAGCCTCCAAATCGTCCTTTGTTTGCAGAACCAGGTCCTGCACATCCTGGGGGACTTTCGGTCCGAACGGTGCCAAAGCCATGCAGCCATCTGCCATGCCGCAGCGCAGGAAGATCGGCTCCCAGGTCCCGTCAAGCACCGTGGATGCGAGCCAGGTCAGCGTGCCCCCAAGGGTGTAGCCTGTGCCCGTGATCCAGTACTCTGGGGCGAACTGCTGGGCTGCCAGGGACTGGAACCCAATGGAGTAGGCCCCACGCGATTCGGCCGTGGAGATGACCGTCGAGGGCGAGTCTACGTGCATGGTGATGACATCCACACCCTGGTTGATGAGCGAGTTGGTGGTGTCGGCTTCCTTCGCGCTGTCGCCCCAGGCGAAGGTATAGGCGATTGTGGTCTGGGCGCTTGGGTTCACCGATCTGGCTCCAAGCTCGAAGGCGTTGGCAAAGACCAGCGTCCAAGCCTGGGGGAAGGCCGCCACGAACCCCAGCTTGTTGGAGGTCGTCATCTTCCCGGCCGCGACGCCCATCATGTACCAGGTATCTGGTGGTTCGCCGAAGAAGTTGGCAAAGTTCGCCCCCATTTCCCATCCGCCGGCATGCTCGAAGATGACGTCTGGGTACTTCTGGGAGAGCTCCAGGGCCGGGTACTGATGGTTGAAAGCGGTCGCGATGATCATCTTGGCGCCCTGCTGGATCATGTTCTCCATGGTGGTCGTCGCACCCGCCTCGTCGGGCACGTTCTCGGCCTCAATGATCTCGACGCAGGCGATGTTCTGTTTGATCGCCATGACGGCCTCGTGCATGGCCTGGTTATAGCCTGCGTCGTTCATGGGCCCACCGTACAGGGCGCCGATGATCAGGCACGTCGGCACCTCGGTCGGGATGTCGGTCGGCACCGGCGTCGGGGCCTCAGTCGGCACTGCAGTGGGCTGGGGGGGTGGTTGCGTGGGCGTCGCGGCCTGCCCGCAGCTCGAAAGCAAGAACGCCGCGCAAAGGGTGATGGCCAAAAAGCTGAATAGCGGTCTCCGTTTCATGGGTGTCCTCCTTTTTCTCCCAAATCCTTTGCTGGTCGAGTCCACGGTTAAGGCAGTTGGCGTCTCAGTCTGCTCAGCGCTCCTCCTTTCTTCGGCCCTTCACTCAGTGCCGTGATAGACTCGCCCCAGGCTGGCAGGCGCGGACTGCTTGCGCGTGCCTCCCCAGATCATCAACACCAGGAGGGTGACCAGATAAGGGATGGTGTCCAGCAGGAAGGGCGAAACCTGAACGCCGCTGGATTGCAGCAGGAGCTGAAACGCTACGGCGCCACTGAACAGCAAGGCCCCGACCACGGCTCGGAGTGGATGCCATTTCGAGAAGATCACCAGTGCTACTGCGATGAAACCACGTCCGCCAGTCATGTATTCGGTCCAGGTCATCGCGTAGGCAATCGCCAGATGCGCAGCACCAAGGCCAGCGAAAAGGCCGCCCACGAACAGAGCCTGATAACGGATCAGGCGTGGATTGCGGCCCGAGGCGTAGGCGATGTCCGCATTCTCGCCCACGGCACGTAGGCCAAGGCCCCAGCGGGTGCGGAAAAGCAGCCACCAGGCCAAGACGGCTGCTGGCAGTACCAGGTAGATCAAGGGGTCAAAGCTGAAGAGCGAGGTGTACAAGCGCGGCAAGCCAGAGAGCCCAGGCAGAAGTATCCTGGGCAAGGCATGGATCTTGGCGCCGACGTAGGGCCTGCCGATCAAGGCGGAGAGCCCAAAGCCAAAGAACATGAGGGCCAAACCGCTGGCGAGCTGGTTCGCTTGACGATGGATGACCAGATAGCCGAGGACCATGTTCATTGTCCCGCCGACGAGCGCGGCTGCGAGCACGCCCCAGTAGGGATTGGCCGTGACAACGGCTACAGCGACGCCGGTGGAGGCACTGACCAGCAACACCCCTTCCAGCCCAAGATTCACAATCCCGGCGCGCTCGTCAATCACCTCTCCGAGCGTGGTATACAGAAGGGATGTACCGGAGAAGATCGCGCTGGAGAGGACGCCGGCAATGGAGAGCAGGCTCATGTCTTCTCACCTCTCAGGAGCGTGGGGCGAGCGAGAACCACGAACAGCGTCAAGGCCAACAGGATGTTGATGGCTGCGTAAGGCAGATCGCGCGTGAGTTGCAGCAGGTTGCCGCCCGTCATGATGACGGACACCACAAAGGACATCAGGACAATGCCGACGGGGTCGCCACCGGCTAGCCAGCAGATCAGAAAGCCCATAAAGCCCAGACCCATGGAGAAGTTCAGCAAGAGAACTCCGTAGAATCCGGAAACCTGTGCCATGCCCGCCAGCCCGCCTATCGCACCTCCGGCGCACATGATCGTTACCAGGTATGTTTCGAGGGGAATCCCATTGCGCTTTGCGGCCTGGGGGTTTCCACCGATGGCGCGCATTTCCAGACCCCAACGAGTGTACTTCATGACTATCCAATACAGAAGCAGCAACACAAGCGCGATGATCAGGCCAAGATGGACGCGCGTCCCCCAAAAGGTCGGCAGGCGGCCGGCGGGAACGAAATTGGGCGTCTTGTCGGTGTCCATGGCGGCATGCCAGAAACCAAAGATCAGGAAACCGATGAGCTTGGGCGCCACCGAATTGAGCAGAAGTGTGGTGATCGTCTCATTCACCAGTCCAATCGCTCGGAGGTAACCGGGAAGGAAGGCCCACAGCGCCCCGCCGATTATGCCCAGCAATGCCATCACAGGCAGCAACACCCACGCCGGCCAATCGGGGAACGTGAGCGCGGCCCAGGTGGCAAAGGCGGCGCCGATATACAACTGCCCTTCACCGCCGACGTTGATCAGGCCGACCCGCGAGGGCAAGGCGACCGCCAAGGCGGTGATGAGCATCGGGATCATGGCAACAAGGACCTCGGAAAGGCCGTAGGCACTTCCCAGGGTAGATGAAAACATCTCTCTGTACGATTGAAGCGGGTCCTTGCCCGAAATCAGCAGGATCGCTCCAAAGAGCAGCAAGGCCAGCAAGATCATGGACAGGTAGCGGGCCGCTGTGCGCCAGGCCTTGGAGCCAAGGGCTCTGGATAGGATGCCTTGATCAGGGATTCGTGACATGCAGCGCCTCGGCTCCCGTCATGAGCTGGCCCACACGGTTAATGCTCGTTTCGTTGGGTGTGAAGGAGCCCACGATTCTTCCGCCGCACAGGACGATGAGGCGGTCGCTGAGTAGGAACAGCTCTTCCAGGTCTTCTGAAATGAGCAGCACGCCAGCCCCGCCATCCCGCGCCTGGATCAGCGACTGGCGCGCAGCGATGGTACTCTGCACATCCAGGCCTCGCGTGAGATAGGAAGCGATAATCAGACGTGGGTTGTGCATCATCTCGCGGATGATCACCATGCGCTGCAGGTTTCCGCCCGAAAGCGACTTGGCTGGCACGTAGAGTGAGAACGAGAATCCGAACTTCTTGAGCCCCTCCTCAATGTCCAGCTTGATGGCCTGTAAATCCATTCGCAGGCCACCCAACCGGGCATAGCGCCAGGTTTGGGTCAACGCCATGTTCTCCAGCACCGTCATAAAGGGCACCGTCGCCATGGTGAGCGGGTTCTCGGGGATGAATCCAACTCCACTTCTGCGTACCTCTCGTACGGAGAGATTCGTAGCATCCCGGCCGAACAGGAGCTTTCTTCCCCTGGTGCACTTGACCATCCCCAGGAAGACATCCCCCAGTTCTTTCTGTCCGTTGCCGGAGACGCCCGCGACGCCGACGATCTCGCCCGAGCACACTTTCAGGTCAATCGCTTTCAGACTGGTTTGGGCGCCTTGGCTGCGGGTCTCCACCCCCAGCAGCTCAAGCAAAGGCGTCATGCGTTCTTCGTGAACCTCTTGACGCGTAACCTGAAGCTCGGGTGATTCTTTCCCGAACATCATTGCCACCAGTTGTGGCTCGCTCGCTTCGGCACGGGGCAGCGTGCCGGCGACGCGCCCGCCGCGGAGAACCGTGATGCGATCCGCGCATTCCAGTACCTCTTTGAGCTTGTGGGTGATCAGAATGATGGCGTACCCATCCCCGCGCAATCTGTCCAGTACCTGGAACAGTGCTTGAACCTCATGCGGTGCGAGGACGCGAGTTGGCTCGTCCAAGATCAGCAGGCGTGCGTCTGCTAGCAGCAGTTTCAGGATTTCAACCTTCTGCTGTTCCCCGACCGAAAGCTGAGAAACCATGGCCCGGGGATTGACTCTCAGGTCGTAGCGCGCAGAGAGGTCATGGATGCGGTGGTTGATCCCACTGATGTCCAGTACCGCTCCAAGATCGGGAAGAAAGAGGGCCATGTTCTCGGCAACTGTGAAGGCCGGGATCAGTGTGAAATCCTGGAACACCATGCCCATGTGGACTGCGCGGGCATCATGTGGGCTTTGAATAGTGATCGGCCTCCCGTTATGAAGGATCGCGCCGGAGTCGGCGCGATAGAAACCGTAGAGAATTTTCATTAGGGTGCTTTTGCCTGCGCCATTCTCACCCAGCAGCGCATGGATTTCGGCGCTGTAGACATCCAGGTCCACGCGATCATTTGCCAGCACGCCTGGAAAAGCCTTGGTAATCGCGTGCATGGCGATCAGAGGTGGATGACCTGTCTGCGGGCCAATATGCTGAGCCATGGATCTTCTGCCTATCTGGCGTGAAACACCCTGCCGGCGTCCGAGCCTGGCATCAATGAAGGCTCGGTCCGCTCTCTATACTCTATCGGAGTGAAAAGCCTTGTACAAGCGTAGAAAGTCGGGGTTTCTTGGCGGCGGCGGATAAGTGGTGAATACGCGAGTGGCCCCGTAGGAAATACGGACCCGTCCACGTGCAAACTCGGCAATCAGCCTATGAGGCCATGGTCGCGGGCGTAGCGCACCAGTTCAACCCGGGTATGCAACCCTAGTTTTTCTTGCAGGTTGGCGCGGTGGCCCTCCACGGTGCGCACGCTGAGGATGAGTGTTTCACCAATCTGGCGATTCGTGTATCCCTGCACGATGAGTTTGAGCACTTCCGTCTCGCGCGGCGTGAGGGGTTCAGGGCTTGCAGATTGCGCCGTCTTGGGTTCTGTGGATTCCACCAATAGCACGCGCAACATTGCCGGATCAACGTACAGGTCGCCGCGTCTGACAGTCTCGATCGCCGAGATAAGCTCAGCTTCTGCGGCACGCTTGAGGACATACCCGAAAGCCCCGGCCTTGATGGCTTCGCGGAGCATCGCCTCGTCCTCGTGAACCGTCAAGATCAAGATGCGGAGGTCGGGATATTCAGGTTTGAGCTGTCTCGTTACCGCAATCCCATCCAGGTCGGGCATGCTCAAATCAAGGATGAGGATATCGGGGTGGCGCTTGCCGACCAATTCAATGGCCTCGTAGCCGCCGGTCGCTTCGCCGACCAATTCCAGGTCCGGCTCGGATTTCAACAGCGCACGCAGTCCGGTACGTACAATGGCGTGATCGTCCGCGATCAGGACCTTAATCATCGCAGGGAACCTCAGCCGTCATGGTTGTGCCTTTCCCCGGCGAACTCTCAACGGTAAGCCTTCCGCCCAACATTTCCACACGTTCGCGCATACCGAAGAGGCCTAAAGTGTTCTCCATGACAGACGGGGATGGCGCGAAGCCAACGCCATCGTCCTCAATCGCGGCCACCACGCGCGTTTCACGCCGATGGATCAGCACGTCCACGCGATTGGCCTGGGCGTGCAAAGCGACGTTGGTGAGCGACTCCTGAACGATGCGGAACAGGGCAATCTCTATCTCGATGGGGAGGCGCTTCGCTTGCATCCCGACAGCCTCAAAGTCTGTCTTGATGTGATACTTCCGCCCGAACTCATCTGTATACTGCTGCAAGGCGGTTACCAGTCCCAGGTGATCAAGGCTGGCGGGCCGCAGGTTGACGGCGAGCTGATGAAGGTTGTTTTGGATTTGGTTGGTGGCGCGCTTGAGCTCGGCGATCCGTTGGTTCAGCGCTTCCGGCCGGTTGGCATCACGCTCCAGCAAGCCCAACTGCATGGTCAAGGCTGCCACCAATTGGCTGGATTCATCGTGCAACTCGCGTGAGAGGTGCAGGCGTTCCTCTTCCTGCGCTTTCATCAGACGCTGGGACAAGGCATGAAGCTGCTGGTTTCCCTGGCGCACTTCCTCAAACAGCCATGCATTCTGGTCGTTCAGAGTCGCCAGGTCCTCCACCCGCTGACGCAGAGCCTCGGAGGCCTTGCGCCGTTCCGTGGTCGCGGCTGCCAAGATCAGCGAAGTCATAGAAACCACACCCATGAGAGTCTGCAGCAGGACAAGACTGTCGTTCTTGGACGCTAGAGAAAACGGCCCCATCCCCTGAGACGTGGCCCAGATGGCGATTCCGGAGATCAAGAAGACGGCTGTCGCAGCGCCGCGTTGCCCCAGACGCAAGGCAGTCCAAATCATGAAGGGAAAGATGACATAGATCATGGCTTGATGGAGCACGCCTCCATATGCCTTGCTGCCGAAAACGTACCAGGTGACTGCCGCCAGCAGCGCCAGGAGGGCTCCTCCTTCAACGTACGTGCGCCTCATTGTAGAGTATGATGGCGCGGTGGCCCAAACCAGGAGCACCGGCGCAACGACCAGCGCGCCGAGCAGGTCTCCGATCCACCAGGTAACCCAGATGCTGCCAACTGCCTGCCAGGCGACGCCGCCCGTGAGGATCAGGGTCATGCTCCCAATGCTCGCACCGAGAGTCGTGCTGAACACGGAAAAGAGCGCCAGCCCGACCACATCCTGGATGCGGTCCATCGCGCTATGGAAACCTATGAAACGCTTGAGGCAATAGGCACCAAGCAGGGCCTCCAACGTGTTTCCCAGCGCCACGCCGACTGCGACGCCGATTGGCGCTCCGGTGAATAGTGAACCGACCAGGACCCCGAGGCTGATTCCAGGCCAGAGGTTGTAGCCAAAGACAAGCAGAGCAGCCAGTGCGATGCCCGTGGGCGGCCAGACCGGGGAAGTGTTAACCTGCACGTAGGCCATCTTCAATCCCAGCCTCGCGGCGAGGTGGTACACCAATGCGAGCGAGGCAACCTTGAGCAGGTAGACTGCAATGGCCCTGGCGTCAATTCGCTCGATTTTCGGGTGAGCGCTCATCCTTTTCGTTTGCCCCCGGGATATCGGTCTGGATACCATTATACCCTGGAACCGCGCCCTGAGGAAAAAGACGCAGCACGCGTTCAGGATTGGGCGGGTTGTCAGTGCCTGCTGGCGAATGACCCGATCAGGGCTGGGTGCATCGCAATTGCGCTACTCGCCCGGCGGGACGGCCTTGCCAGTTCGACGGGCACCCTCGACGGAAACAGAACGACCTGGGCGAATCCTGACAAAAGAAGAACTGGCTTCTGCAACGAGTTCCTTCATAGGCCTAACTGTCGTATAAAGCTAGATACCCCCGGGGCGACTCGAACGCCCGCATATGGCCCCGGAGGCGGCTGTTCCATCCACTGAGCTACGGGGCATGCCTCATTCGTTCAAACATGGAGGCGCCGCTCGAGATTTGGCAAGTGATTTCCTCTTAGAGGGATTTTCGGAAACAAGCCGTCGGCCATGCAGAAGTGAGTGGGAAGTAAGTCCCCTTATAGGAACTCAACCGGCATAGAAGTATCGACATAGGAAGCTAAAACTTGCCTTGCTGGCCTTCCACCAAGGCAAGGCAGAACACCAACCACCAGGGGTTCTACCAAGATTGACGGGACACCCTGGTATTTCTCAAAGATCTACCCTCTGTGAAATGTCCCAGTTTCTCGTCTGGTTGTTCTCGCAGCTTTCCCCTCTGTGAAATAACCCTGTTTCCACCCTGGTATAAATAACAGGTGCCCCCAAGGGAATTCGAATCCCAGTCGCCATCCTGCGGGCACACTGTCCTAGATCACTTCATGCTCCGCAACCCTGAGTGAGACGCCTTGAAAGGATATCGAAACCGAAATGAGGCTCAACCGGATGGTACCTTGACTATCGGAACTACATACGCGTCTGCCCGGCAATCGGGCCACAAACCTGACCTGGCGCGACCGGCGGCTTCCGCCTCGTCCAGCGAGAGCTGGTCGCACCCAGGATACTAGCGCGTCTACCACCCCCGGCTTCCAGCCGCTCCCTTGGGATGCACACAGAATATCATCCCGAAAGCTGTCAGCGCCAGACAGATTGGGCTATGCAGTCTCCACGCGCACAGCACAGACTTTGAACTCGGGGATCTTGGCCTGCGGGTCCACTGCCGGGTTGGTTAGGACGTTAGCCGCTGCCTCGGCATAGTGGAAAGGCACGAATACCAGACCCCGAGGAACTCGATCCGTGACCCAGGCCTTGGCCTGAATCTCTCCCCGACGGCTGACCAGCTTCGCCGGCTCCCCGTCGGCCACTCCCAGGTCCGCGGCGTCCTCTGGGTTCAGTTCCACGTACCCTTCTGGCGACTCCGCTTCCAGCTTGGCTGATCGGCGGGTCATGGTTCCGGTGTGGAAATGGAAGATGTTGCGCCCGGTGGTCAGGATGAAGGGGAACTCCTCATCGGGCATCTCCGCCGGGTCCTGGTACTCCACCGCGTGCATCTTGCCCAAACCTCGGCTGAACTGCCCCTGGTGCAGGTAGGGAGTGCCC